>Ga0207678_10006479_pt1 | contig 10385 bp, 9 predicted proteins | sample KBSC63metaG_FD_184319 | JGI IMG/M metagenome (GOLD analysis project Ga0207678, IMG submission 184319) | Corn rhizosphere microbial communities from Kellogg Biological Station, Michigan, USA - KBS C6-3 metaG (SPAdes) (version 2) | ecosystem: Host-associated > Plants > Roots > Rhizosphere > Soil ...
TCCGGCTTCGACGGTCTTGCGCGTGCCGCCGACTTCCTGGATGTCCATCGCGCGCAGGCGACCGGCGAGCTTCTGCTCCTCCATCAGCCCGCCGATCTGGTTCACCTCGCAACCAAGACCCAGCACGATCACATGGGAGAAATTCACATGCCGCGCATAGCCGCCGAGCGTGCGGCGCAGCAGCGCCAACGGCTCACGCTGCGTCATGCCGCAACCGGTCTTGTGGGTGAGCGCGACCACGCCGTCGACATTGGGGAAGTCGGCCAATGGATTATCGCCGGTGAACGGATTTTTCTTGAACACATCGGCGACGAGGCCCGCAACGTGAGCGCTGCAATTCACTGAGGTGAGAATGCCGATATAGTTGCGGGTCGCGACCCGGCCATCGGGGCGGCGAATGCCGTCGAAGGTCGCGGGCAGATCGAAATTCGGTGTTGGCGTGACATCGACACCGAAAGCGTAATCCTTGGCGAAATCGCCCATGCCGCAGTTCTGGGTATGAACGTGCTGGCCCGGCGTAATCGCCGTGGTGGCAAAGCCGATGATCTGGCCATAACGGCGGATCGGCTCCCCGACGGCAATCGGCTTGATCGCGACCTTGTGGCCGGCCGGGATGCGTTCGAGAGTGGTCACGCCGTCGGCGACCACCATGCCCGGCGGCAGGCTTGCACGCGCGATCAGCACGCCATCATCGGGATGCAGGCGAATGACGGGTGCTGGGGTCATGAGCGCTTCTCCTCAAGATTTGACAGTATCCGCTCCCCGTTCCTGCCGGGGAGCGGAAGAAAACGTTACGCCTTACCGCCGGAATCCTTGCGGGTCTGATTCACCTGCATCTTGGCGTAGGTCATCATCAAGCCGCTTTCGTTCGACAGCGTCACTAGCTTGAAGCCCATGTTGATGGCGCGTACCGCGCCTTCGGCGCCGCTGCAATGGATGCCGGGATAGAGATTGCGCTTGCCGCATTCCTTGATGATCTTTTCGTAGATCTTGAGGATCTCCGGTTCATCACGGTCGAGCTTCGGCACCAGGCCGTAGGAGAAGCCAAGGTCGGACGGGCCGATATAGACGCCGTTGATGCCTTCGACATCGAGAATGGATTCCATGTTCCCGACGGCGGTCCTGGTCTCCATCATCGGCAACAGCACGATCTCGTCATTTGCCGTCTTCTGATAGGTGCCGGCCGAGCCATACATGCCGGAGCGGATCGGCCCGTTGGAGCGGGTGCCGCGCGGCGGATATTTGGAATATTGAACCAGGTTTTCGGCTTCCTGCTTGGTGTTGATCATCGGACAGATCACGCCATAGGCGCCGCCATCGAGCACCTTGCCGATGATGCCCGGCTCGTTCCAGGGCACGCGAACCATCGGCGTCACCGGATGGCCGTTCATCGCCTGGAAGCATTGCACCATCGACTGATAGTCCTGCACACCGTGCTGGATGTCCACGGTGACGCTGTCGAAGCCGCACTGCGCGATCACCTCAGCGGAAAACCCCGACGGGATCGCCAGCCACGCGTTCACCACGGCCTTGCCGGAAGCCCAAATTTCTTTGACCTTGTTTGCCACTCTCTGTTCCTTCCCTGTATCCGGATTACCCGTCATTGCGAGCAGTGGAGCAAGGAAGCAATCCGGTCTTTTTGCAGTACTGGATTGCTCCGCTGCGCTCGCAACGGCCCCGAAAGTCTAAGCCGTCGCCCGCTGAATGCTGGCCTCGCTGACGCCGACCTCGCGCGCGGTGTTCACTATCGCCGCCCAGGTATCGTCAGGCAAGGGCACGCCATTCTTGGTGCGGTCCGCCCGCATCTTGGCCTCCGGCTCGCCCGGGATCAGCACGGAATCGACGCCCGCGGCCGGCTTGGTGTCCTTGAAATATTTGACGTAGCGGGCGATCTCGCCGTCGAAGAAGTTGACGGGATCGACCACCTTGGGATCGACATAGAAGGCGAACATGCCGTTGGCAAAGCGCCGGTTCGGCCCGGTGGCGCCGGTGCCGGTCAAGGCGCCGCCGAGCAGTTCGCAGATCAGCGCCAGCCCTGAGCCCTTGTGCTCGCCGAAGGCACGGATCGCACCCTTGCCCTGGCTGTGGTCTCGCGGACCACCGGCGGTATGCGGGCCATAAAGCACCGTCGGGTCTTCGCTCAAGGTGCCATCGAGATCGATCAGCGCCCCCTTCGGCAGCTTCTTGCCGCCGCGGCTCGCCACCAGCACCTTGCCCTCGGCCACGATTGATGTCGCAAAATCGAGCACGATCGGCCTCTGCCCATGGCGCGGAATGCCGACGCAATAAGGCGCCGTGGAAAGCCGGCGTTCGACGCCGCCGTAAGGCGCGACCAGCACCGAGCCCGCTGCGTTGACGAAGTGAACGGAGACCAGGCCCTCGGCAGCTGCCATTTCCGCCCAGTCGCCAACCCGGCCGATATGGCCGGCATTGCGCAACGCGACGGCGGCAAGGCCCGCCTTCTTGCACTTTTCGATGCCGATCCTGACTGCCTGCGGCGCCACTGTCTGGCCATAACCGAACTTGCCATCGACCACCGCCAGCGACGGCGTGTCGACCACGACTTCGGCGCTCTGGTTCGGCACCACTGAACCCATCTTCTTCCAACGGATGTAGACGGGCACCCGGATCACGCCGTGACTGTCATGGCCGGTCAGGTTCGCGGTCGTGAGATACGTCGCAATGCGCTTGGCTTCCTCGGGAGAGGAATCGGCGTGGGCGAAAACATCGGCGACAAAATCGATGAGATTCGGAACCTGGATAGTGACCATGGATGGATAGCCCGTTGGTTGTCTTTGTTAGCGTTAGGCGTTGTTAGCGTTAGGCATTGGCTTTGGCGTGACCGCCAAGATAGGCGGCAGCGATGGCTTCGTTGCCCCACAGTTCGTCGGGCTTACCGCCGAGCACAATGCGCCCGGTTTCGAGGACGTAGCCGTAATCGGCAACGGAAAGTCCCATGCGCGCATTTTGCTCGACAAGCAAGACGGTGGTGGAGCGCCGGATTTCCGAGATGATCTTGAACAGGGCCTGCACGATGACGGGCGCGAGGCCGAGCGAAGGCTCGTCGAGCAGCAGCAGCCGAGGCTTTGCCATCAGGCCGCGCGCGACGGCGACCATTTGCAGCTGGCCGCCTGACAGGGTCCAGCCGAGCGCATTGGAAAATTTGCGGATGTCGGGAAACAGGTCGAACATCGCGTCCGCTTCGCGCGACAATTCGGAAGTCGCGGCTCGCCGGTTCGAGCCGCCGAGCATGATGTTTTCCTTCACCGTCAGGCCCGGGAAAATTCTCCGCCCCTCAGGCACGTGCGAAATGCCGAGCCGGACGATGGTCTCCGGCCCAAGTCCCGCAATCGACTTGCCCTCGAACAGGATGTCGCCGCCGGCCGGCTTGATGAGGCCGGAGATCGCCCGCAGCGTGGTCGATTTGCCGGCACCATTGGCGCCGAGCAGCGTCACCACCTGACCGGGATCGACGGTCAGCGAGACGCCGCGCAACGCCTCGATTTCGCCGTAGCGGACGATGAGATCGCGGATTTCGAGCAGCGCCATTATTCGTTCCCGAGATAGGCGGAGACGACATCGGGATGGCGCAGCACCGCCATGGATTCGCCGTCCGCGATGCGGCGTCCGAAGTTGAGCACGGTGATGTGTTGGGCTGCCTCGCTGACCAGCGTCATGTCGTGGTCGATGATCAGGATGGTGAGCCCTTGGGCCGCGATGCGCTTGAGCAGTTCGTGCAATTCGAGCTTCTCGGTCGAGTTCAAACCTGCCGCCGGCTCGTCGAGCAGCAGCAGTGTCGGATTGGCGGCAAGCGCACGCGCAATTTCGATCAGGCGCTGATGGCCGTAGGAGAAGCTTGAGATCAGCTCATTGGCGCGACTGCCGAGCCCGACGAAGTTCAGCGCTTCCACCGCGCGCCCAGTCAGCGCGACATCGCCGCCGGAGCCGATCATCCTGTTGCCCGGACGCTCGGCGCCGATCTCCACGTTCTCCAAGGCCGTCATCGAACGAAACAGGCGGATGTTCTGAAAGGTGCGGCCGAGACCAGCGGCGGTGCGCTGATGCGGCGGCATGTGGGTGATGTCGGTGCCATCGAGCAAGATCTTGCCCGCGGTCGCCTTATAGAGGCCGGAGAGCACGTTCAGCGTCGTGGTCTTGCCGGAGCCGTTCGGTCCGATCAGCGCGTGCACGCCGCCACGCTTGACCTGGATGTCAACGCCATCGACGGCCTTGAGGCCGCCGAAATGTTTCGAGAGCCCCGTGACTTCCAGCACGATGTCTCCGCCGGCCGTTGCCGGCATCAACTTCAGCGGCGACGAGGGTGCCGGTGCCTTGGTCTTGGCACGCCAGCGCTCATACGCGACCGTGACGAAGCCCCAGATGCCATCCGGCATGAAGCGGATGATCAGAATGACGAACAGGCCGTAGATCGCAAGATAAAGCCCGGGCACGCTCTTGAGGAAGCGCAGCCATTCCGGGATCAGGATCAACAGGCCGGTGCCGATTGCCGAGCCGATCGGCGAGGCCGAGCCGCCGAGCAACGACATCGTCAGGAAGACGATCGAGTCGTTGAACGTGAACTGGTCGGGGCTGACATAGGCAAAGCCGCCGGCAAACAGGCCGCCGGCGAGGCCACCGAGCGCCGCGCACAGCGCAAATGCATAGATCTTGGTGCGGAAGACATCGATGCCGTTGACGCCTGCCGCCAGTTCGTTGTCGCGAACCGCGCGCATCGCCCGCCCGAGCCTGGTATCCGGCAGATGCCAGACCAGATAGCCGACGATGGCGAGCATGGCGACGCAGAACGCCAAATAGCTTTGCGAGGACTGGAACAGCCCGGGACGGCCGATGTTGGGGACGCCATCCGGGCCATGCGTCAGTCCGACGTCGTTGATCATGACCAGCGTGACAATCTCCTGGAACGAGATCGTCACCATGGCGAGGTAGTGCCCGCCGAGCCGGAGCGTCGACATGCCGAGCAACGCGCCGGCAGCCAGCGCGATCAATGCGCCGGCGACCAGGCACAGCCAATAGTTCATATGCAGGTCGGCGGTTCCGATGCCGACGGCATAAGCGCCGAAACCAAAGAACGCGGCTTGCGCCAGGTTGATTTGACCGCACAGGCCGAGCACGACGCAAAGCCCGAACACCGCGATCGAGAACGTCGTCGCCTGCATCAGGACGTTGAGGACGTAACCGTCGAACTGCATTCCTGCGGCAAGCGCCACCAGGATCGCTGCGCAGGTGAAATACGGCAGGTGCCGCAGCAACAGCGGCCTGCTGCGCACCACGGGCGCCGGAATCGTCATGTTGTCGCTGGGCGCGCTCATGCTTTCTCCGCCACACGTTCGCCGAAGATGCCTTGCGGCCGGAAGATCAGGAACAGGATCAGGACCAGAAAGGCAAAGCCGTCCTTGTACGGCACTGAAATGTAGGCCGCCCCGAACGTTTCGATCACGCCAATCGCAAGCCCGCCGATGATTGCGCCGGCGACGTCGCCGAAGCCCCCGATGATGGTCGCGGCAAAGGCTTTCAGCGCAATCGTCGACCCCATCTGGATCGAGACGAACAGAACCGGCGCAACCAGGACGCCGGCAAGGCCGCCCAGAATCGCGGAATAGATGAAAGTCAGCATGATCATGCTCGAGACGGAAATGCCGAGCAGCGAGGCCATTTCCTTGTCTTGCGAGGTGGCCTGCAATTTCTTGCCGAGCATCGTGTGTTCAAAGAACCAGTAATTGAAGAAGACCAGCGCGATCGTCACTGCGATGATCAGGAGATACTGGCTGTCGAGATAGACCGGTCCGAGCTGGATGCCCGGTGTGTCGAACCATCCCTGCAGCACCTGCGGCTGCGGGCCGTAGATGGCCAGCACCGAATTATCCAGCAGGATCGAGGCGCCGATGGTCGCGATGATGACAGGCAAAAAGCTGCGGTGGCGCAGCGGGTAATAGACACCGAGATTGAAGACGACGCCGAGCAGCGCCATTCCGGCGAGCGCGATCAAGAACGACAGCCAATAGGGCCAGCCGAGATCGACCGAGAACACCACCATCAAATAGGCCGCCACCATCGAAAACTCGCCCTGGGCGAAATTGACGACATTGGTGGCGCGGAAGATCAGTACGAAACCAAGCGCGACCAGCGCATAAACGGCTCCGATGCCGATCCCGGTAAACAGCAACTGAAGGAAGAGATCCATGACAGGCTTTCGGTAAGGGAACCGAAAAGAGTCAGGCCTCCCCTGCTCGCACCGGAGAGGCCCGAAGCAACGATCAGTCGTTGAATTCGATGTGCTTGTCGAAGACGATGTTGCCCTTGTCGTTTCTCACGACATTGTAACCATGCAACCCGTCGCCGTTCTGGTCGAAATTATATTCGCCCTCGGCACCAGCGAATTTCTTGATCGAGAGGATCGCTTCACGGATCTTGCCCGGATCGGTCGAGCCGGCTTTGTTGATGCCCTGCGCCAGCACGTTGATGGCGTCATAGGTCCAGGAGCTCTGGTTATCCGGCGCCACCTTGGTCGCGGCGCGATAGAGCTTGCCGAACGCTTTCGAAGCATCGCTGGAATCTTCCGCGTAATCGGCGACGCCGTAAGTATTGTAAAGCGCGGGACCTGCGAGCTTCAGTGCGGTGACGTTGGTGATCGAGGGCGAGCCGACCCAGGGAATGTTGACGCCAAGCTGGCGCAACTGGCGGCCGAAAATGCCGAGATCGTTCTCGAAAGTGAAGTAGGAACCGATAATATCGGCGCCGGATTGCCTGATCGCGAGTACGACCGGGGTGAAGTCCTGGCTCTGGTTGGCATAGCCCTGATCCAGAACCGGCGCAGAGCCAAGCTTGGTGAGCGCTTCCGTCAGCGCCTTGCCGCCCGCAGTACCGAACGCGTCGGTCGAGTGCAGCACGGCCCACTTCTTCTTGCCGAGCGTCTTGACGCCGTACTCCGCGATGACGCGACCGGAATAGCTGTCGTTCGGGCGGCAGCGAAACAACCACTGGTTGCCCATATGGGTGAGGTTCGGATCGGTGCCGCCGATCATCACAGGCTTGCCGAGCTTGATCACATCGGGCGCCATCGCATGCACCTGGGTCGAGCGGATCGAGCCGAGGAAGCCGACGATATCCGATTGCGCGGCAAGCTTGGAGAAGGCGAGCACGATACCGGGATTGGTGGTCTGATCGTCTTCGACGATCAATTCGCCCTGCTTGCCGAGAATACCACCCGCTTTGTTGATGGCATCGAGCGCGAGCTTGGCGCCCTTGACGGCATATCCGCCGGACTCGGCGGCAGGACCGGTCACCGGCGCGCACATGCCAATCTTGATGGTGGCGCCCTGCGCCCGCGCGCTGGTGATAACGTAGGGTGCGACGATACCGGCAGCCATGCCAACCGTAAAGTCGCGTCGCGTAAACTTCATATGTCTCTCCCTTGAGGCCGGACGGCTCTGTCGGCCTTTCTTTTCATCTTGGCAGTCCGCGAGGACGCGAAACTGGACGTGCTACTTACGGACTCTTTCTCTCCGAGTAAATTGATATCGCATCACGTTCGACTGACGACCGCGTATGCGCCCCTTTCCAAAAATGATTAACGCCGCTCGGCGGCGCCAATTCTCGGCTGATTGGGCGCGCTTTTTTGCTGAAATAGCAGGCAAAACACCAGACCGCAGCGTCCTTTGCCCTCACTCTTCCATTAGCGCTCGCTCCTGATCTGCATTTAGCTCGGACAGGCATTCTTCCAGCACATGCAGCATTGCCTGCAGTTCGGCGAGCTTGCGGGCGCCATAGCGCTTGGTGATCTCCGCATAGATCGCCTCCGAGGTCGGTGCCACAGCCTCGATCAAGCTGAGGCCCTTCGGCGAGATCGACACCACGGCACGGCGCAGATCCGCTTTCGCGGCCTTGCGCTCGATCAGGCGACGCCGCTCCAGATCGCGCAAAATCCGTGACAGGCTCGGGCCCAGCAGAAATGCCCGTTGCGCAAGCTCAGTGACCTCGATCCTCTCCACCGTCGTCAGCGCGCGCAGGATCCGCCATTGCTGCTCGGTGAGATCATGGCGGCGCAGCGAGGGGCGAAACTGCCGCATCACCGCTTCACGCGCCCGTAGCAGCGACATCGGCAGCGAACGCGAGAATTCCCGGATCGGCAATCGGCGCTCGACTGGTCCGACCTGCTTCGAACCGCCATTTTGGGCTGGATTTTTCCGTACCATGACCGTCGGTCCGAACTAGCGGCCATTGCTGCCGCGCAAGTTTGGCGCCGCAACAGGCGCCGATCCGTTTGATCTGATACATTTAACATGTTAACTATCTGCCGGCAAACCGCAGTGGAGTTCGCGCCGTGCCGCATTTCACGCTGGAATATTCAGCCAATCTCGACGACCGCGTCGATATCGCCGAAGTCGTCGAGACCGTGCGCAAGGCGGCAGTGGAAACCGGCATATTTCCGCTTGGCGGCATTCGCGTTCGTGCCGTGCGCTGCGAGCACTATGCGATCGCCGATGGCCGCTCGGAATTCGGATTTCTCGACATGGTGCTGCGGCTCGGCGAAGGCCGTGACCTCGCCGCTCGCAAAAAAGCCGGCGACCATATCTTCAAGGCGCTCTCCGACCATCTCGATCCGGTCTTTGCCGGCGGCAGATTTGCGCTGTCGTTCGACATGCAGATCAACGACAAGGAAACCAGCTGGAAACGCAACAACATCCACGAAGCGCTGAAGGTGGAGGCCATCAATGGATAAGCCCGCAGCAAATTCGCAGGAGATGTTCAAGGCGAATTGCGACCGCGTTACGCCGTTACTTGAAAAGCTGAAGGCGGAAGGCATCGGTCACTTGATCAACGGCAAGATCGTGCCGTCGATCTCGGGCCAGACCTTCGAGACCAAATCTCCGGTCGATGGCGCGGTGCTGGCTTCCGTGGCGCGCGGTGACGCCGCGGATGTCGATCATGCGGCCACGATTGCCGCCGAAACTTTCAAGTCGTGGCGCGCGATACCGGCTTCGATGCGCAAGAAGCTGTTGCACCGGATTGCGGATGCGATCGAGGATCACGCCGAAGACATCGCCCTGCTCGAATGCATCGACACCGGGCAGGCTTATCGTTTCATGGCCAAGGCGGCGATCCGCGCGGCCGAGAATTTCCGCTTCTTCGCCGACAAATGCGAAAACGCCCGCGACGGCCTCAACATGCCGAGCGGCGAGCACTGGAACATTTCCACCCGCGTGCCGATCGGCCCGGTGGGCGTGATCACGCCGTGGAATACGCCGTTCATGCTCTCGACCTGGAAGATCGCCCCTGCGCTGGCCGCCGGCTGCACCGTCGTACACAAGCCGGCGGAATGGTCGCCGGTGACGGCCGACCTCCTGGCGAAGCTGGTGAAGCAGGCCGGCGTCCCCGACGGCGTGCTCAACACTGTCCACGGCTTCGGTGAGGAAGCCGGCAAGGCGCTGACCGAACATCCCGCGATCAAGGCGATCGGCTTTGTCGGCGAAAGCGCGACCGGCTCGGCGATCATGGCGCAGGGCGCGCCGACACTGAAACGCGTGCATTTCGAACTCGGCGGTAAAAACCCGGTGATCGTGTTCGGCGACGCCGATCTCGAGCGCGCGCTCGACGCCGTCGTCTTCATGATCTATTCGCTCAATGGTGAGCGCTGCACCTCGTCAAGCCGGCTGTTGATCCAGGAAAGCATCGCGCCAGAGTTCACCGAGAAACTTGCCGCACGCGTCAAGGCGTTGAAGGTTGGCCATCCCCTCAACCCTGCAACCGAAATCGGGCCGCTGATCCATGAGCGGCATTTGGCAAAAGTCTGCTCCTATTTCGACGTCGCGAGCCGGGACGGTGCTACCATCGCAGTCGGCGGCAAGCGACATCATGGCACCAGCGGCGGGTATTATGTCGAGCCAACGCTTGTCACCGGCGCGCATAGCAGGATGCGGGTGGCGCAGGAGGAAGTGTTCGGGCCGTTCCTGACGGTGATCCCGTTCCGTGACGAGAACGACGCGATCGAGATCGCCAATGATGTCAGCTACGGCCTGACCGGTTATATCTGGACCGGCGATATGGGCCGCGCGCTCCGCGTCGCCGATGCGCTGGAAGCCGGCATGATCTGGCTCAACTCGGAAAATGTACGCCATCTGCCGACCCCGTTCGGCGGCATGAAGGCTTCAGGCATCGGCCGCGACGGCGGCGATTACTCGTTCGATTTCTACATGGAAACCAAGCATGTCTCGCTTGCACGCGGGACGCACAGGATTCAACGGTTGGGTATCTGAACAACAGGCACGTCATTCCGGGATGGTCCGAAGGACCGGACCCGGAATCTCGAGATTCTCTGATGTGCAATTGCACATCAAAGTTCGCGCTTCGCGCGCCCCGGAATGACC
>Ga0207678_10006480_pt1 | contig 10385 bp, 10 predicted proteins | sample KBSC63metaG_FD_184319 | JGI IMG/M metagenome (GOLD analysis project Ga0207678, IMG submission 184319) | Corn rhizosphere microbial communities from Kellogg Biological Station, Michigan, USA - KBS C6-3 metaG (SPAdes) (version 2) | ecosystem: Host-associated > Plants > Roots > Rhizosphere > Soil ...
TCCGCCCGCTGGGTTTCCTGGCCCTGGCCTCGGGCCGGGGGATGCACGGCCGGTCGGCGCTCGCCCTGGGCGTGGCCACGGCCAGGCTCCTTTCGCGCGACGTACCCACGGCCGCGCCGGCCGGCCGCGCCGCCGTCCTCGGAGCGAGGGAGGCGGCGGGGTTCGTGCCGGGCCTGGGTCCCGGCAGCCGCGGGGGCGTCCGCTGGTGGGATGCGCAGGTGGACAGCAGCGAGCGCCTCGTCCTGGCCCTGCTGCATGCGGCGGCGGATGCGGGAGCGGTCGTCGCGAACCGGCTCACCGTGACGGGGGTGACCCGCGACGAGGAAACGGTCACCGGCGTCGTCGCCCAGGACGCGTTGACCGGGGGCACGATCCAGGTCCAAGGCGAGGTCGTCCTCAACGCGGCCGGTCTCGGCGTGGACGCTCTCACCCATGGGGCCGGAGTGCCCGCGCCGAAGGTCAATCCCCTGCGCGCGGTCAACCTCGTCCTGCGGCGGGCCATCACGCGCGACGTTGCCGTCGGAGTGCGTGGCGGCGGCCGCTACCTCTTCGCGGTGCCCTGGCGCGACCGGACCATCATCGGCACCGCGTACGCGCCGGCCACGACGACGGCCCGGACCCTGGCCGCCGACTTCCTGGCCGAAGCGGCGCGCGCGTTTCCCTGGGCCGGGCTCGAGGCGGCCGACGTCGCTCTCGTCCACCAGGGGCTGGTGCCGGGAGCGGGCAAGGGCAACGGCCTCGTTTCGCGGTCGCGCCTCATCGATCACGACCACGCGGACGGCGTCCCCGGGCTGCTCACCATCGTGGCCGCGAAATACACGACGGCGCGGGCCGTCGCGGAGCACGCGGTGGACGTCATCGAGCAGAAGCTCGAGCGTCCCCACGTGCCCAGCCGCACCGCCATCACCCCTTTGCCCGAGGCACGCCTGCTCGAGGGCCCGCTCCGCGACCGCGCGCGGACGGCCGTGCAGAAGGAGATGGCGCTCTCCCTCGGCGACGCCGTGCTGCGGCGGCTCGATCTCGGCAGCGGGGGCGAGCCGTCCGTCGAAGACGTCGGCGTCGTGGCCTCCGTGATGGCCCACGAGTTCGGCTGGGACCTGGCCCGCATCGCGGCCGAGCGTACCGCCCTGGCCGCCTTCTACAGCGAGCGCCGCCTGGTATAGACCATGCGAAACCTGCTACTCCTGAGCAACTCGACCAACCATGGACAGGGCTACCTCGACCACGCCATGCACGAGGTCCGCGTCCTGCTGGGCACGGCCCGGCGCCTCGTCTTCGTTCCCTTCGCCCTGCACGACCGCGCCGCCTACGTGGCCAAGGCTCGGGCCCGCTTCGCGACGGAGGGGATCGAGGTGGACGAGCTGACGGCGAACGCCGTCGGCCGCCGTCTGCTCGGCTCCGCGGAGGCCGTCTTCGTGGGCGGCGGCAACACGTTCCGCCTCCTGAAGACGCTGCAGGAGTCCGAGCTGCTCGAGCCCCTGCGCCGCCGCGTCCGCGACGGGGTGCCCTACCTGGGGGCCAGCGCCGGCATCAACGTCGTGTGCCCCACGATCAAGACCACCAACGACATGCCGATCGTGCAGCCCCCCCGCTTCGAGGCGCTCGGCATCGTTCCGTTCCAGATCAACCCGCACTACCTCGATCCGGATCCGGGGTCCCGCCACATGGGCGAGACGCGCGAGGACCGCATCCGCGAGTTCCACGAGGAGAACGACGTGCCCGTGGTCGGGCTGCGCGAGGGGGCGTGGCTGCGGATCGAGGGGACCGGCGGGCGAGTGGGAGGCGCCGCCTCCGCGCGCGTCTTCCGTCGCGGCCGGGCGCCGGAAGAGCTGGCGCCAGGAGCCTCGCTGGAGGCGCTCCTGGCGGACTGACGAGAGACCCTACTTATCGCGGAATTCCTGGGTCCACTGCCAGCGCACCTTCACGGGTATGCCGTTCTTGCGCGCGGGCGTGAACAGCCAGCCCTTGATGGCGTCGACGACGGCGGCATTCAAGATCTCGCCCGCCGATTCGATCACTTTCAAATCCTGCGGCCGACCGTTCTCATCGACCGTGAATTCGACCGTCACCTTGCCGAGGAAACGGAACTTCTGCGCCATCTCGGGATACTTGGCGGCTTCACCCTTGATCCGCTGAGGGGGCGTCACCGTCGCGTCCATCACCACCAGGTCCCCACGGCGGACGGGGAGGGAAATCAACGGCGCGCTCGAGGCCGCGCGGGTCGAGCGATCGGGCTCGAGCTTGAGGGACACCTCCACCGTCTGCCCGCCGCGCCCTTCGACGGCCTGGGTGGCCGCCGCGTAGCCGCGGCGCTCCAGCCGGACCTCGTGGCGCCCGGGTGCCAGCTCGAGCGCTTCGAGCGGCGTCGTCCCCACCGCCTTGCCGTCCACGCGCACGACCGCGTTCGGGGGTTCGGAGACCACGCGCAGCTTGGCCGCCAGCGGCTCCATGACGAACCGCAGGGGCAGCAGCGGCTCGCCGTTGCGGACCTCGAGGGTCAGGCCAGCGGGAGCGTAGCCGTCGCGCGCGACGCGCACCATGTGCACGCCAGGGCGCACGGAGAGGAGGGCCACCGGGGACTCGCCCGCGCTCTGCCCGTCCAGGGTGACGGCGGCCCCCGCCGGATCCGTCTCGATGCGGAGCCCCCCCGGGCGCGACGGCAGGGGAGGAGGCGCAGGGTCGGGCGCGGACCCGCGCGCCACGTACAAGGCGATGAGGCCGGCGGCCAGTCCGGCCCCGGCAAAGGCGATCCCTCGGCGGCGGGGGGCACGTGTGCGCGCGGCCTCGTTCGCCAGCGCCGTCTGCAAGTCGGTCGTCTCCACCGCGCCCAGGAGCTCGATCGGCACGGGGGTGATGGATCCCTTTCCCGTGGCCGCGGCCAGGGCCCTCGCCTCGCTCGGGCTCAGCGTCTCCTCGAGGTGCGCGAGCACCTCGTCGGGCACGGGCACGAACTCGCGCTTCTCGAGCGCGCGCACGAGGGCGGCCGCATCCGGATAGCGCTCGGCCGGGTTCTTGCCGAGCGCGCGCTTGAAGATGTCGTCGTAGACCGCGGGCAGGTCGAAGTCCCATTGTCTCGGAGCGGGCGCATCCTCGTTGACCACGCGATACATGATCGCGGTGATGCTCGCGCCTTCGAACGGCCGGTGGCCCGTCATCATCTCGTAGGCCACGACTCCGAGCGAGAACAGGTCGGCCGCGGCCGCGACCTGCCCCCCTGACACCTGCTCCGGGGCCATGTACGACGGCGAGCCGAAGAAATGGCCCTGGGCGGTCATGGCCGACGACTCGAGGTGCGCGACCCCGAAGTCCATGAGCTTGGGCCGGCCGTCCGCGAGGACGAAGACGTTGCCTGGCTTGATGTCGCGATGCACGACGCCCGAGCGATGTGCGTAGTCGAGCGCGTCCGCCAGCGGGCTCAGGATGGCGACGGCCTCATCGGCCGGGATCTGTCCCCGGTCGCGGAGGATGACCTGCAGCGAGGACACTTCGAGGTACTCCATCACGAAGTAGTCCTCGCCTACGTCGAAGACGCTGACGATGTTCGGATGCGAGAGCTTTCCCGCGGCCTGGGCCTCGCGGCGGAACCGGCGCAGGTACTCCTCGCGGGTGTCTCGGGTGAGGAACTCCTTCTTCACCGTCTTGACCGCGACGATGCGCTTCATCATGGGGTCGAAGCAGCGGTACACGCGCCCCATCGCCCCTTCGCCGATCTCCCGCTGGACCTCGTAGCGGCCGAACCTCTTGGGCGCCACTCAGCCTCGCCGCCGCGCGGTCGCGATCAACATGTAGCCCGAAGCCGGCACCAGGACGTCGAGCCGCGCGACCAGCCAGACCGCCGGGTAGATCGCGCCGTAGGCGCGGAAGAGCTTGCGGTGGCGGCCGACGTCGTCCCCCGTCACGACCATGCCCTTGGCGGAAGATCGCTTTCCGAGGGCGCCCAGGCCCGCGTTGATGGCCGTGTCCACGGCTTCGGAGAAGAAACGCGAATACGTGTGATGGGACTCCAGCGCGAAGTCGGGGGCGAGAAGCGCGCCCAGGCCCTCCGGGGTATAGCCGGGACGCCGATGCCCGTGTTTTTCGTCCGTCTGCCCGAGGGCGTGGCGGACGCGGCGCAGGGCGGTCTTCTTGAGGTGCGGCGTGTTGACGACGAGGAGTCCGCCCGGCCGCGTGACACGGGCCAGCTCGGCCGCGAACCGTCCGTCGTCCGCGACATGCTCGAGCATGTCCACGACGACCACGCGGTCGAACTCCGCGTCCGCGAAGGGCAGGCGCTCCCCGTCCGTCTGCTGGACGTCGGTTCCCACGAGGCCGCGGATGGAGGCGACGGCTTCCGCGGTGAGGTCGGCGGAGGCCCAGCGTCCGCCCGCACGGCGCAGGAGCAGGCTCACCACGCCGTTGTCCGAGCCGAGGTCCAGGCAGCGCAGGCCGTCCGTGGGGCCCAAGGCGGCGGCGATCTCGGCGTACTTGCGCTGCTTGAGGACCGAGCGGCGGAAGAGGGCCAGCGCCCACGGCTCCGCGGCGGGCACTTCGGACGCCAGCACTTCAGCCACGGCGCTCCGCCCGCAGGATGACCGGCGATCCCGCCAGCTTGCGCAGGCCGAGGAGGGACGAGGCGCCTTCGGCCAGCCGCGAAAGACCCGCGACCCCGATCGCGCGATGAAGGGCCATGGGCATCACGAACTCGGGCTCGCGCGCCGTCGGCTCGAAGCCGGAGACCGCGAAAGCTCCGCGCACGTCCGCGTCGCGGAAGACGAGGAAGGGCCGCGTGTTCCCCTCCACCCCCCGCTTCATCTCGAACAAGGGGCCGGCGACCGCGTTCAGGCTGCGGCGCGTCGGGTAATCGACGAGCACGGCCCGCGCGGCCACGCGGCAGAGCTCGCCCACCAGCGCCCGCCACGCCTCGACATGCGGGAGGAGGCGATAGGAGAGCACGACGTCGAACGCGCGGTCGGCGGCGGCGAGCCGCTCCAGGCTTCCCGCCTGGAACCGCGCGCGCCCGTTCTCGGTCCACGGGCGCACGCGCGCGGCGCACAGTTCGTGGCTGCCGTAGACGGTGACGTCGTAGCCCGCTTCCACCAGCGGACCCGTGAGCTGAGCATGGCCTCCGCCGACGTCGAGCACACGGGCGCGCGGCCAGGGCGCGAGCAGCGCGAGCGTGATCCGGGCCTGGGCTTCGAGGAACCAGGCCCCGACTCCTCCCGCGAAACGGCGTGCGTAGCCCTCCGACGAGGTCTCGACGTCGGGGCCGGGCTCCTGCGCCGCTCCCGGCGCGCCCGTAGCGCCGGGGGCGGTCAGGCTGTGGCTCATCCGCCGTGGGCGAGCAGGTCGATGAGGCACCGGGTGAGGTCGCTGTCGGTGAGGATCCCCACCAGGCGGCCATCCCGGGTGACCGGCAGCGCGCCGAACTTCATCGTGTGGAGGGTCTGGGCCGCGTCGGCGAGCGAGGTCTCGTCGGAGACGGTCACGGGGTTCTGGATCATGAGGCGGGAGACGGGGGTCTCCTCCATCACGCGCGCGTACTCCTCCTGGGAGTCCGTCAGCGCGGACGGCTGGGCGCGGTTGAGGTCGCCCTGGGCCAGGATACCGACCAGGGTGTCCGCCACCACGATGGGGACGCGGCGGATCCCCTTCTTCTGCATCAGCTCCACCGCCCGCATGAGGCTCTCTTCGGGGCCCATGGTGACGAGATCGACCGTCATGGCATCCGCCACCTTGAGGTGCCGGACCCAGACCGGCACGCCCCGGGGAAGCGTCGCGCCGCAATCGGGACAGCGTTTCTCCATCGTTCCTCGCGTGGTGCCTATGCTACACCGGCGACGGTGTCGCTTCGGGCGCGGGCGAGGGCGCGGGCGGCGCCTCGTCGGGTGCGGGGGAAACCGGAGGCGCCGCGCCGGCCGGGGATTCGCCCGCCGGAGCAGGCGAAGTCTCGTTGGAATGGGCGGCGGGAGCGGCTTCCGGTTCCGGGGGCGCGGGCTCGTCTTCGTCCACCGGCTCCACCGGAGGCGGCTCCGCCCCGAGCCCGGAGCGGCTCAAGTACCCCGCGTGCGCCATGAGCCAGACCACGCGCCGCTGGGCGCGTGCGAAACGGGGGGGATCGACGCGCGGGTTGATGCGCCGCGGGTTGGGGACCATCGCGGCCAGGCCGGCGGCCTCGTCGGCGTCCAGTGCGGACGCGGGCTTGCCGTAGTAGCGCTGGGCCGCCGCCTCCGCCCCGTACACGCCGTCCCCCCACTCGATCACGTTCAGGTAGAGCTCGAGGATGCGCCGCTTGCCCAGGTCTTCCTCCAGCCAATGCGCGACCAGCAGCTCGCGCACCTTGCGCACCGGGCTCTTGTGCGTGGTGAAGAAGAGGTTCTTGGCGAGCTGCTGCGTGATCGTGCTGCCCCCGCGGGCCAGGCGCCCCTGCTTGCGGTCCTCCTGGACCGACTTCTCGATGGCATCCCAGTCGACACCCTGGTGCCCGAAGAAGTTCTGGTCCTCCGATGAGAGGACGGCGTGGACGAGATGGCGCGAGACGCGGGACAGCGGGACCCAGGTCTGCTGACGGCGCGCCGTACGCCCCGCCGCCTGCGCCTCCTTCTCGCGCTGGCGCATGACCCCGGTCAGGCCGGGATTGTTCTTGGCCAGAGCACGCACTTCGCCGCGGCCGGGAAGGCCCAGCCACAGGTAGGCGACGAAGACGAACACGCCCAGCAGACCGGCCAGGAGGAGGCGGCGCAGAAGTCTCAAGATGTTAGATTAGCCGTTAGGAGGCCCCACTTGGACTTCAGCCTCACCGAGGAGCAGCAGCTCCTCAAGAAGACCGTCCGGGAGTTCGCGGAAGCGGAGATCGGCCCGCACGCGCGCGAATGGGACGAGAAGCAGGAGTTCCCGCGCGCGGTCTTCACGAAGCTCGGCGAGCTGGGCCTCATGGGCGTGGTCTGGCCCGCCGAATACGGCGGCTCGGGGATGTCCACCCTCGATTACGCGATCGTGATGGAGGAGCTCTCGCGCGTGGATGCCGGCGTGGCCCTCTCGGTGGCCGCCCACAACAGCCTCTCCTCGGGGCACATCTTCCTGGCCGGCACCGAGGAGCAGAAGAAGAAATATCTCGGCCCGCTCGCGCGCGGCGAGAAGATCGGCTGCTGGGGCCTCACCGAGAACAGCGCGGGCTCCGACGCGGGGGGGACGAAGACGACGGCGGTGCGCGACGGCGCCCACTGGGTCCTCAACGGCTCGAAGACGTTCATCACGAACGGGCGCGTCGCCGACACCGCGGTGGTGATGGCGGTGACGGACCGCGCCAAGGGCGCCAAGGGCATCTCCGCCTTCATCCTGGAGCGCGGGATGAAGGGCTTCCGCTCCGGCAAGAAGGAGGACAAGCTCGGAGTGCGCTCCTCCGACACGTCCGAGCTCGTCTTCGAGGACTGCCGCGTGCCCGCGGAGAACCTGCTGGGCAAGGAAGGCTCCGGCTTCGTGGACACGCTGAAGATCCTCGACCGCGGGCGCATCGGCATCGCCGCCTTCTCCATCGGGATCGCGCAGGCGGCCCTGGAGGCGTCGATGACGTATTCGCAGGGCCGCCGCCAGTTCGGCCATCCCATCGCCGACTTCCAGGCCATCCAGTTCAAGATCGCGGACATGGCGACGAAGGTGAGCGCGGCCCGTTTGCTGGCCTGGCAGGCCGCTTCCCTCCGCGACGCCGGCAAGGAGCACAAGGTCGAGTCCTCGATGGCCAAGCTCTTCGCGAGCGAAGCCGCGGTCGAGATCGCGCTCGACGCCGTGCAGATCCACGGCGGCTACGGGTACCTCAAGGAATACCCCGTCGAGCGCTACCTGCGGGACAGCAAGCTGGGCACGATCGGCGAAGGCACGAGCGAAGTGCAGCGCCTGGTCATCGCGCGCGAGCTCCTGCACCTCAAAGGGATGGTCCGCTGAAAGAGCCCGCCGACCTGGCGCGCGCCGTGCTCGCGGGTGACGTGCGGGCGGTGGCGCGGGCCATCAGCCTCATCGAGGACGGCGCGCCGCCGGCGGCGGCCCTTCTCTCCGCGCTCTTCCCGGCCGCGGGGCGCGCGCTGGTGGTCGGGGTGACGGGGCCTCCAGGGGCGGGCAAGTCGACCCTGGTCGATCGCCTCACCGCGCACCTGCGCGCGCAGGGCCGGACGGTGGGGGTGATCGCGGTCGATCCCACCTCGCCCTACACGGGTGGGGCGATACTGGGCGACCGCATCCGTATGCAGGCCCATGCCGTGGACGACGGCGTCTTCATCCGCTCGATGGCGACGCGCGGCCACCTGGGCGGCCTGGCCGCCGCCACCGCCCACGCCATCACCGTGCTCGACGCCTCCGGGAAGGACGTCGTGCTCGTGGAGACGGTCGGCGTAGGCCAGGGCGAGGTCGAGATCGTCGGGACCGTGGACGTGAGCCTGGTCGTGCTCGTGCCCGGCCTCGGCGACGAAGTGCAGGCCCTCAAGGCGGGGATCATGGAGATCGCGGACGTCTTCGTGGTGAACAAGGCCGATCGCGAGGGCGTGGACCGGCTCCTGACGGAGCTGCACTCGATGCTCACGATGACGGACGCGGCGGCGGAGGTGCCCGAGATCGTGAAGACGGTGGCCACGGAAGACAATGGCATCGCCGAGGTGCTGGCCGCCGTCGAGGCCTTCCGGGGCCGGGCGGAGAAGTCGGGCCTGCTCGCGCGCAAGCAGCGCGCCCACCTGCGCCAGCAGTTCGAGGAGACGCTGCGGGAGCGGGTCCTCGGGCGCGTCGAAGCCCGCGCCCTCGCCGGCGGCGAGCGCGAGCGCATCCTCGACCGCCTGGCGGCGCGGGAGACGGACCCGTTCACGGCCACGGATGAAGTCTTGAAGAAGGTGGGATTGTGAAGATCCTGAAGATCGATCACCTCGGTATCGCAGTGAAGGATCTGGCGGAGGCGGTCAAGAGCTACGAGGCGCTGGGCTTCGCCGTCGACGCGACGCACGACGTCCCAACCGAACGAGTCCGGACGGCGTTCCTGCCCGCCGGCGAGTCGCACCTCGAGCTCCTGGAGCCGACCGATCCCTCCTCCGTGATTGCGCGTTTCCTGGAGAAGCGCTCCGGCCTGCATCACGTGTGCGTCCTCGTCGAGGACATCGACGCCGCGCTGGCCGAGCTCAAGGCCCGCGGCGTTCCCGTGCTCGACGAGACCCCGCGCATCGGCGCGGGCGGATGCCGGGTCGCGTTCGTGCATCCGCGAGGCGCTGCGGGCGTTCTCCTGGAGCTGAAGGAGGAGGCCCGGTGACGGCCGGGGCGGGGTCGTTCGCGGTGGGGGACGCGCGCGTGACCGTCCTGCACGACGGCACGATCGCCCTCGACGGGGGCGCCATGTTCGGCGTGGTCCCCCGCGTGGTGTGGGAGAAGCGGGACCCGCCCGACGAGCGGAACCGCGTGACCCTCGGGCTGAACGTGGCCCTGATCGAGTCGGGTGGCAAGCGCGTGCTCGTCGATACGGGCATGGGGGAGCGGTGGAGCGAGAAGGAGGTCCGCATGTACCGGATCGACCGCTCCACGACGCTCCTCGGCGGGCTTCGGGCCCGTGGCCTCGGCCCCGAGGACATCGACGTGGTCGTGAACACCCACCTGCACTTCGACCACGCGGGCAACAACGACCTGCTCACGAAGGCCACGTTCTTCGTCCAGCGGGAGCACTATACGGCTGCGCAGGCCAACAACGCGTCGTTCCCGCACCAGTACTGGAACCTGCCGCACCTGCGCTACGAGTTGCTCGACGGTGAGAGCACCCTGTTCGACGGGCTGGAAATCCTGCTGACCCCCGGGCACGCCCCGGCGCACCAGTCAGTGCTGCTCCGGCTGCCGGAGACGGGGCCCGTGATCATCTGCGGGGACGCGGTGTACTGCCAGGAGAACTTCGACCACGACAGCTGGAGCAGCCAGGCCGACCCGGAAACCGCGCGCAAGAGCGCGGTCAAGCTGCGGGAGACCGCCACGCGCGAAGGCGCGCGGCTGTTCTACGGACACGACCGCAACCAGGCCCGGGACATCCGCTACGCCCCGCATTCCTACCGCTAGGCCAGCCTCGGTGCTAGGCGTCGAGGACGGCGGCGTCGGCGCCGCCTTCCTCGCCCAGGATCGACCCGATCTGGGCGACCGCTTCCGGGCGCCGCGCCCGCAGCCACAGCAGGGTGGCCACCCCGACGACGAGCCAGACCACCGCCAGCAGCGGTGTCCAGGCCAGGATGCCCACCGGGGTCGGGTGCACCGACCCGTACAGAGCCGCGCCGAACACGACCGCGCCGATCAGCGGCACGACGACGTGCATGAGCGGGTTCCACCGGCGCGAGTCGCGGGTGCGGTAGAAGAACACGATGCCGCCGACGCACAGCATGATGTAAACGACGATGATCAGC
>Ga0207678_10006482_pt1 | contig 10383 bp, 8 predicted proteins | sample KBSC63metaG_FD_184319 | JGI IMG/M metagenome (GOLD analysis project Ga0207678, IMG submission 184319) | Corn rhizosphere microbial communities from Kellogg Biological Station, Michigan, USA - KBS C6-3 metaG (SPAdes) (version 2) | ecosystem: Host-associated > Plants > Roots > Rhizosphere > Soil ...
CTCGTTGATGCCGTCATAGTCCCACTGGTCGAACGGCGTCATCTGATACGCCCACACCGCTTCGCCGGTATCGACGTTGCGCGCGAAGATCGTCATCGAGAACTTGTTGTCCCACGAGCCGTCGTTGCACGCCTCGAACGTCTGCGGCTTGGCGCCGCAACGGAACGAAGGCGACCACAGGCCCGGGTTGCCGGTCGAGTAGTACACGAGGTGCAGGTCCGGATCGTAGGAATACCAGCCCCACGCCGCACCGCCGCCGCGCTGCCACTCGTCGCCCGGATACGTCTTCGTGCCGAGCTCCTTGCCGGCCGTGCCGTATTCCGGATGCTTCTTGTTGGTGTTCGCGGTGAGGCACATGTCCTTGTCGGAGCCCGTCGAATGGCACTCCCACACTTTCTTGCCGTCGGCGAGGTTGTAGGCGGTGAAGCGGCCGCGCGCGGCGAATTCGTCGCCGCCGAAACCGATCAGCACCTTGTCGTTCGCGATGATCGGCGCGGGCGTGATCGTCTCGCCCTTGTCCGGATGCGCGTGCTTGACGACCCACGCTTCCTTGCCGGTCTTCGCGTCGAGCGCGATCACGTAGCCGTCGAGGGTGCCGAACACGAACTTGCCGTCGGCGTACGAGCCGCCGCGGTTGACCGTGTCGCAGCATGCGCGCGGCACCGCCGACTCATCGCGGCCGCTGGTCTTGAGGTACGACCACAGCTGCACCGGATGATCCGGATCGGTGAGGTCGAGCGCCTGCACGATGTTGCACTTCGACATTTCGGGACAGCCCGAGATGAAGATCATCGTCGGCTTGCCGCCGATGTCGCTGATCACGAGCGGCTGGCCTTCCTGACCGCGCAGCGCACCGGTCGATTGCGACCAGGCGTACTGGAGATCCTTCACGTTGCCCGTGTTGATCCCCTTGAGCGCGCTGTAGCGCTGGGCCATGAGGTTGCCCGAGGGGGCCGCCCACTGATTCGGATCCTTGAAGCGCGCGTATTGCTCGGTATCGGACGAGGCCATCGCAACGCTGGCTGTTCCCAGCAGCGCCGCGGCAGCGCAGTACAAACGGACTCGATGTTTCGCTGTAAGCCAACTCATCTTTGATTCTCCTCCTGCATGGGTCGGTAGTGCCTTCGCGTCGACGCGAAAAGCAGCCGGCGAACAGTCATCAGCCTGGGTTCTGTGCTTGCGTGGCCATGGGTTCGCGAAAATTTTCTGGAAGCCGAAGTTCCGGCCGTCCGCGCATGCCACAGTCGCCGGTCCCCTCAACATGCCGGATCGGTCTGCGATGCGCCTCTATCTACTGCAGCGCTTGTGCCAATTCGACGTTAAGAGGAAAAAGTCACACGCATCAATCGATTGCAAATTGCTGCGGCGCAACGTTTTTTTCCGAGTGTTCCATCGGCGGAACACCGCGCGGGCGGGCGCTGCACCGGGCATGGCATAGCGGTCGCGGCAGTTTCGTGCCGTAAGCGAGCCCGCGGTCGCGGGCGGATTGACCAGCCCGAGACATGCCGTTCGGAATAACAGCGAGGATATTTCTAGACGAATATACTATGCCGCGCAGGGGCATCACTTGGGGAGTGGAGAACCATGCGTATTCGGTGGTGGGGTGCGACGTAGTCTGGAACCTGACGCCTCACGGCGTGCCGAATCTGACGCTCAAATCCCTGCTTGTGCGTGCCAACAACTGATGCACATGCGGCGGCACCGATCCGGATGGATCGGTGCCGCCGCGCATTCATTCGACATCGAACGATTGCAGTTCGACCGGCACTGCGACGTTGATCGTGCCCGACATGCCCTGACCGGTCGCGCCGTGAATCTCGCAGTAATACTGGACCGTATCAGCTGCCGTCAGCGTGATTGTGGAGGTCCAGTTGCTCGAATCCGGATCGCCGTTCCCACCCGCTCCGTCGCAGCCGTTGGCGCAGCGGAATGTGGTCGGCCCGTCGGAACGGACGTTGTGGAAGCCGGGCGACGCGCCGACGTTATTGAACGTGATCGTGTCACCGACGCGCGCGTTCGTCACGTTGGTGTTCGTCGATGGGTCATTGAATGAGTTGCCTTGACCTCCTCCCGCGGTCTGGCCGACGTTGATCACATGGTTCGCGGACCAAGCCGTGATTGGCAACGCAAGAGCCGTCAGAATGCCCCCGACGGCCAAACTCCTTGAAAACTTTGAGCGCATGTCTTCCTCCGTATTGCGATTTTTTGCGTGACGCAGCTTCCCCGCCGCGCACGCTGACCCTCGTGGAAAAGCTCGTGAATTAGACGACACCGATGTTGAACGCGTTGCTGAAGCGCCCGCGCGAAAATTGCGCGCAGCGCCCGTGTATCGAGACCGTGCGAGGGCGCTGCGCCTTGCAGTTTCCCCGCGAAAACAGCGTGTTGCCGCTTCCATCCACAATGCGAGCACGTCCGTGTCCTCGTCGTTTGTACACATGGCGAAAAAACCGTTATGCGCTGGCGCGCGACAATCACTGACTCGCGATCCATGCCGCGACGGCCGCGATCGACGCATCGTCGAGCGTTTTCGCCACCGGCGTCATGATGAGATCGCTGCTCGATGTCACGTGCTTGCCGTCGCGAAAATCCCTGAGCCGCTGCGCGACGTAGTCCGCGTGCTGGCCGGCGAGCGCGGGATACGTGCGATATGCCGCATCGTCGGCCGCCCACGGAAATCCGCGCATGTCGGCGCCGTGGCAGCCCTGACACGGCGGCGTTCCGCGCGCGGGATCGCCTTCGCGATAGAGGCGCATGCCCGCGTCCGACACGTCGCCCGCGTGCGCGCCCGGCGTCGATGGCGGCAGCGACGCGAAGAACGCCGCGAGATCGCGCATCGCGGTGTCGTCGAGATTCGCGACCTGCGATGTCATCGGCGACTCGGGCCGCTGCTCGCGCTTGAACTCGCGCAGTTGCCAGTAGAGATACTCCGCATGCTGTCCTGCGAGGTTCGGAAACATCGCGGCGGGCGCGATGCCTGCGGGACCGTGGCACGCGAAGCAGACGGTCGCTTTCTCCTTGCCCGCGTTCGCGTCGCCGACGAGCGGCTTGATGCCGCGCAGGTCGACGAAGTCTTCCGCGCTGGCGCCTGCGCAGGCGAGCAACAGCGCCGTCGAAGCGAATCGCGCGAAGGACCGGATCGTGCGTGTCATGGCGCGGCTCCCGGTCAAAGCTCGATGTTGAGCAGCAGGCCGACGAGATTCGCGCTGTAGCTCGTCGGTCCGCCGTCGGTGTAGACGCGATGGTCGATCACGCGATTCGCGCCGAGACCTTCGTAATGCCAGTCGAGCACGTCGCCCTTCTCGTAATAGTCGAAGAGCCGCAGCGACATGCGATCGGTGAGCGGGAACGTGACGCCGACCGTGAGCCCGTTGACGCGATACGTCATCGGCGGGAACGCGGTGTCGGGCAGAAATGCGTCCGCGAAATACGCGAGCGCGACGCCCGATGCGAAGCGGAAGCTCGTGACGCCGCGCGCGTAGATGTAATTCCAGCCCGCGTCGAAGCGCACGCGGCCGACGCGGTGCGTCAGCGTTGCGCCCGCGTTGTGGTTCTTCTGCTTGTCCTTCGCCCACCAGCGGCCATCGAGCGGGTAGGTGGCGCCGCCGAGCGTCGGATCGCTGCCGCTCTCGACGTCGTTGACGTTCGCGAGATCGAGCGTCGACTGATCGTAACCGTAGTAGATACTCGCGTTCGTCAGCGGCGACGGCTGCCACTCCCACTGCAGCGCGGTGCCGATCGTGTCGTAGCCCTGGCGGCCGAGCACGGCGTCGTAGTCGTTCCAGTCGCCGCGCACCGACGCCGTGAACGTCATGTCGTCGCGCACCGCGAACGTCGCCATGAGATCGGCCTTGTTCTCGGTGCGATCGGACACGTCGTACTTGCGCAGCGCATCGACCGTGTACGGCAGATTGCCGCCTTCGGGCGTCACGTAACCCGGCATGCTCGTCGAGAACGCGAACGCATACGGATCGTAGTTGTAGCGGTCGCCCGACTGGCGCAGGTACGTGTAGTTCGCGCGGAACGTGAGCCAGTCGAGCGCGCGATCGACCCACGTGAGCTTGATGCTCGAATCGTCGACGCGCGTGCGCTCGCGATTCGTCGGCTCGTAGCGGTTGAACGTGTACGTCGCGCCGATCGTGTCGTGCTCGCCGATCTTCCAGTCCGCGCCGACGTTGCCTTCGGTCGTCTGCATGTCGTACGGGATGCTGCTGATGCGCGTCAGGTTCGACGCCATCGTGACGGGATCCCAGAGCCCGACCTCGCCCGGCACGACGCTGCCCTGCGCACCGTTCTCGCTGACGTAGCCGTACTGGCCCGTGAGCGGGTTGTAGAGCATGTAGACGTTTCGATAATCCTCGCGATTGAAGCGAAGCCCGCCGCGCAACGAGAGATCGCTCGTCGGCTGCAGCACGATGCGACTGTCGATGAGCGTCGTGTCGATCTGCATGTCGGCGTTCCTGCGCGACAGCGCATCGGGCGTGTTCCACTTCGCGCAGTCGAACAGGAACGGATTCTGCGGGCCGAGCCCCGAGCCGTTGAGATCGATGCCGAACGTGCCCTGGCAATTGATCGGCGCGATCAGCGCGTCGTCCTGCGACATGCGCCCGCCCGACGCGGTCAGCGACACTTCGCCGTTCCACGGCAGCTTGCGCGTGAACGTCGCGCTGAGATTGTTGTAATCGTTGTCGGGCTCCATCGCCATCTGGCCCTGATAAAGCGGCGCGGACGTCGCGCCCGTCACGACGGGCGAGAGCGAGAACGGCGACTCGAAGTTGTAGCTGCGGTATTTGTCGCGATAGAACGAGCCCTGGTAGCCGAATTCCATGCGCCAGACGGAACCCGCGTAGCGGAAGCCGCCGTTGAGATTGATCGTCGAGTCGTCGATGGGCTTGGTCGTCTCGAGCACGCCGCCGTTGTTCGGGAACGGGAAGTTGAAGAAGAACGTGCCGCCGTACGGGCGCGCGCCGGAGCGTTCTTCGTTGGTGACGTTCGCGTAGGCAGTCCACTCGGGGTTGAGGAAGATCGAGAAGCCGAGCCCCTGCTTGTCGCGCTTGACCGAGAGCGTGCGCTCGGGCGTCGCGGCCGACACCGCGGCGACCTCAGCCGACGTGCTGCCGCCGGGCGTCAGGCTCGCGGGCAGCGTCAGATTGCCGGTGCCGACGCCGTTCCAGATCGGCTTCGCGTTGTTCGAAAGCTGGTTCGGCACCTGGCGCAAAAACGCCTGCACCTTGTAGCTGCCCGCGCGACCGAACACGGCCTGGTAATACTCGTCGTCGTCGCTGATGCGGCTCGCGCGCACGTTCGCGTACGTGCCGTCGTCGGGACGCTCCCACGTGTAGTCGAGGAGCCCGAGAATGAGCCCCGAGTCCCAGTGGACGTATCGGTTCCAGAGAAAATTGTCGTCGTCGCCGCCGGTCGCGACGGCGCCGATTTGCAGCGTTCCGTACGAAACCCATTCGCCATGATCGGACGTTTCGGGCGGCTCGGCGGGACACATGTAGAGATTGCCGGTCGGCGAGCGATGCACGCCGTCGGTGAGCCACGACGTGCCGCGCGTGTCGGTGTCCTGGCTCGCGGCGCCTGCGGTCGGGTCGAGCTTGTTCGCGCGCCAGGTGTCGACGCCGACGCCGGTGTCGGCGTGCGCGAGCGAAACCGGGATCGCGAGACACAACAATCCCGTCGTTCCGGCGAAAGCCGGAACCCATTTTGATTTTGCGTGGCGGCGAAAAAGCAAAATGGATCCCGGCCTTCGCCGGGATGACGGTGAGGGCAGAGGTGACGCTGAGGGAAGTCGATTCGTCATGGCGCCTCCCTACTCGTGGAACTTCGGCCCGGACGGCGCGTTCGAGCCATGAATGTTCGCGTGACACGTGATGCACGCGCGCCCCATGAGCCGCTCGTCCGGATGCGCGCCGTTCGCAAGCGATTGCGCGGTCTGCAGATCGTTCGGGTGCCGCGTCGAGCTGTGGCATTGCTGACACAGGAACGGCAGCGGCGTCACCAGCAGCGAGTTCTGATTCGAGCCGTGCGGCGTGTGGCAGTTGAGACAGTTCTCGCGCACGGGCGGATGCTCGAACACGAACGGGCCGCGTTTTTCCGCGTGGCACTGGTAGCAGGTCTCGTTGACCGTTGCGGTCTTCAGCAGCGGATTGGTCAGCGAGCCGTGCGGGTTGTGGCAGTCGTCGCAGCTCATCTGCCCCTCGGGCAACGGCATGTGCGAGCGGCGGTTGAACTGCATGCGCACGTCCTTGTGGCATTGCGAGCAGGTGTCGTTGATCGACGCCTTCGCGAGCAGGCCTTCGACCGAGAACTTCGCCATCGGGTTGTGGCAGTCGCTGCACGAAAGCCCGTTGCGCTGATGCACCGAGCCCGTCCAGTGATCGCGCGGACCACCCTGATGGCAGGTGAGGCACGTCTTCGTCTGCGTCTCGATCGGCGTGCCCGAACCCTTCGTGTAGCCGATGATCAGGCCCTTCGCGGTCGGGTTCTGCGCGTGCGACGAGCCCGGCCCGTGGCAGGTCTCGCAGACCGGAATGTTCGCGTCGGCCTTGTTCGCCGCGTGCAGGCCGAGCGCATGCAGCGTATGCGTGAAGTGTTCGCTTTCGAGCTGATGGCACGCGATGCAGGTGCGCTCGCCGACGGGTTTCGCGTCGGGCGCGGCGGGATTCGCTGCGACCACCGCGTTCGCGAAGCCGGGTGCCGCGCCGAGCAGACGCTGCACGTCCTGATGCGCCTGATCGCCCGAAAGATTCGTCGCGGGAAGCTGGCTCGCGAGCTCTTCGCGCGTCTGCTGCGCGGGCGCGCTCACGGGAAACACGAAGCCGAGCGCGAGCGCGAACGCCATCGCACCCGATGCACACGCCGCCGCGCCACGAAGCCAGGCCATGCTCACCTCCCTGAACCGGCGGGCACGCAGCGCCGTGGACTTCAGCGGCGGCGTACGTCCCCGAACGCGAGGCTATGTCGGGGGTTGCGACAGGGTCAATCGTCTACTGGGTGAAAACACCGAGGTCACGTGACGGGCTAAGCAGTTCCGCGATGCTTGCCGCGAAAGGGCGCGTAAAACGCGCGCAGGTCGGCAGTATCACTGTCGAGGTCGCTCGAGGTTTCGAACAGGGGGCCGAGGCCGATCGTGCGCGACGGGTAGTCGAAATACACGGGCAGAATCGGCACCTGCGCCGCGCGCGCGATGTACCAGAAGCCATTCTTCCATTTCTCGACACGCTTGCGCGTGCCTTCGGGCGCGATGCCGAGCCAGAGCTTGTCGGCCGCCGCGAATCGCTGGCTCATCTGCTCGACGACGCCGCTCGAGCTCGAGCGCTCGATCGGAATGCCGCCGGCCTTGCGCAGCAGCCAGCCGAGCGGGCCCGTGAAGAGCTCGCGCTTGGCCATGAACGCGATGTCGGCGCCGAGCGCGCTGCGGAAGAGAAGTCCCCAGACGCCGTCCCACCACGACGAATGCGGCGCGGCGATCAGCACGAGCTTCGGCACGTCGGGCAGCGTGCCGACGAGGCGCCAGCCGGCGGCGCGCAACAGCCAGGCGCAGAATCGCCGGCTCCGGTTCTGCCCGAATTGCGGCATCGACGGCGACAGCGCCGGCAATGCACGCGCGTCGCTCATTCGCGATCCCAGCGCACGTTGCGGCCGCGCTTGATCGTCGACCGGTTCTTCTTCGACTCGATGCGGCGTTCCTTCGACGCGCGCGTCGGCTTCGTCGCGATGCGCCGCTTCGGCACATGCGACGCCGCGACGATGAGCGCGGCGAGCCGCTCGCGCGCATCGGCGCGATTCTTCGCCTGATCGCGGAAACGGTTCGCCTGGATCACGAGCACGCCGTCGGACGTGAGCCTTCGATCGCTTCGCGCGAGAAGGCGCGCGCGCACGGGATCGGGCAGCGCGCGCGAGTTCACGACATCGAACCGAAGCTCGACCGCGCTCGCGACCTTGTTGACGTTCTGACCGCCCGGACCCGCCGCGCGCACGAAGCGCTCGACGAGCTCGTCCTCGGGAATTTCGATGGAATCGCCGGCTTGCATCCCCGCATTCTAGCGGCGAGGCGATTCCAGCGCCGTGGCGACGGACTCCGCCGCGTCGCGCGGCGAAGTCCAGTCAGGCTGCGATCAGTTGTTCTTCGCCGCCGGTTGCGCCTGGCCGCCGAGCGCGAGCTTGCGCCCGACTTCGAGCGTGCGTTTGGCGTTCTCGGTCATCATCTTCGCCTGCTGCGGATTGCCGTGCTGCTGCAGCATCGCGATGCGCGTGCGCATCTGCTCGATGCGCTTGTCGCAGTAGCTCGCATAACGCGCGAGCGGCTGACCGGGATCGCCCGACGCGGCCTGCTGCTTCGCCTTCTGGCAAAGCCCATCGAGCTCGTCGACAGCGGTGATCGCCTCGGACATGTCGACCGGACCCGACGCGACCGGCGCCGCGGGCTGCATCGTGCCCGGCATCATCGCGGCCGGCGGCGGCTCGTTCGTGCCCGGCACTTTCGCGGCCATCGCAGCCAGCGGACTGTGCTCGGCGAGCAGCGCCATCGCGCGCTTGACCGCGGGCGGCTTCGAAACGGCGTCGAATGCGAGCTTGTCGGGATTGCGGCCCGCGTCGGCGATCCAGCCCTCGACGCGCGTCTTGCAAGACTGCTTGATCGCTTCGCCGCTCGCGGACGGCGGCAGCGAGGCGGAGAGCTCGGCCTCGCCCGACCACGCGCGCAGGCAATTGACCGCGGCCGCGTCGAGCGGCGCCTTCGGATCGCTCGGCGTCGCGCGCTCGCTGCGCAGAAGCTGCGTGAGTTGCGCGTCGGTGGGCGTGCTGGTGCCGTGACAGGCGGCGAGGCCGAGGCCGGCCGCGCCGAGCGCGACGACCGCAATGCGAGACAGATTCATTCGATGTCCTCCGTTGTTTCCGAAATTCATGAGAGCCGCCGCGCGGCAAAGAGCGTCACGACACCGGCGCCGATCGCAACGATCGCCGCCCAGCCGAGGTACGGAGCGCGCGGCTCCGACAACGCCATCAACCCTGCGAGCACGCCCGAGATCACGAGCGAGAGGGCCACCGCCAGCACGACGGCCAGATTCTGGCCGCGGCGGGCGCGCCGCTCGATGGCCTTCAGATCGTCGGAGGCGACGCGAAGTTCCAGCCGGCCACGTGTCGCGAGCGTCAGGTATTCATGAACGAGCTGCGGCATGTCCGGCGCGGCCGCAAGCCACTCGGGGACGCGCCGGCGCAGCATCTTGAGCGCCGCGCGCGGCCCGCGCCGCTCGCGCCAGATGCGTTCGAGGACGGGCTTGGCGGTCGCCCAGATGTCGATCGTGGGATGCAGCAGCCGCCCGACGCCCTCGATGTTGAGCAGCGTTTTCTGCAGCAGGATCAGCTGCGGCTGCAGCGTGAGCTCGTGCCGGCGCCCCATCTGGAACAGCTTGACGACGACTTCGGCGAGCGAAATCTCGCTGAGCGGCCGTGTGAAGTACGGCTCGCAGACGGTGCGCACGGACGCTTCGAGCTCGTCGATGCGCGTCGTCTGCGGCATCCATCCCGCGCGCACGTGAAGCTCGGCGACGCGCCGGTAGTCGAGATTGAAGAGCGCGATGAAGTTCTCGGCGAGCCAGTAGAGATCTTCCTCGGGCAACGAGCCCATGATCCCGAAATCGAGCGCGATGAAGCGCGGATCGGACGGCCGCGCGGGATCGACCCAGATGTTGCCCGCGTGCGCATCGGCGTGGAAGAAATTGTCGCGGAACACCTGCGTGTAGAAGAGCCGCACGCCTTTCTCGGCGAGCCGCACGCGATCGATACCGGCCGCGTCGAGCGCCGCGAGATCGTCGACCGGAATGCCGCGCACGCGCTCCAGCGTCAGCACGCGCTCGTTCGTGTGCGACCAGATCACCTCGGGCACGTAGAGATCGTCGGAGCCGAGAAAATTCCGCCGCAGCAACGACGCGTTCGCGCCTTCGCGCATGAGATCGAGCTCGTTCACGAGCGTCGTCTCGACTTCGGCGACGACGTCGCGCGGGCGAATCTTGTCCGCGGTCGGATGGAAGCGATCGACCGATGCCGCGATCGCGCGCAAGAGATCGACGTCGGCCGCGACGCGCTCGCGGATGTCGGGACGCAGCACCTTGACGACGACCTCGCGGCCGTCCTTCAGCGTCGCCGCGTGCACCTGCGCGATCGACGCCGACGCGAGCGGCGTGCCGTCGAACGTGGCATACCGTTCGGCGATCGGCGCGCCGAGCGCCTTCTCGATCGCCGCGCGTGCGGCCGCTTCGGGAAACGGCGCGACGCGATCCTGCAGCGTCGTCAGCTCGTCGGCGACATCGGGCGGAATGAGATCGCGGCGCGTCGAAAGAATCTGTCCGAACTTGACGAAGATCGGACCGAGCTCGGTCA
>Ga0207678_10006486_pt1 | contig 10382 bp, 10 predicted proteins | sample KBSC63metaG_FD_184319 | JGI IMG/M metagenome (GOLD analysis project Ga0207678, IMG submission 184319) | Corn rhizosphere microbial communities from Kellogg Biological Station, Michigan, USA - KBS C6-3 metaG (SPAdes) (version 2) | ecosystem: Host-associated > Plants > Roots > Rhizosphere > Soil ...
CCTGGGCCTCACCGCCGGGGCGTCGGCTCCCGAAGTCCTGGTGCGCGAGGTCGTCGACGCGCTGCGCTCGAGATTCGAGGTGACCGAGGAAGTGGCCGATCACAGGCCCGAGCGCATGATCTTCAAGTTGCCACGCGAGCTGCTCCCTGACCAAGCTGCCTGAAGTCGAGCTGTTCACCGATGGCGCCTGCCGCGGCAATCCGGGGCCCGGCGGCTGGGGCGTTCTGCTTCGGAAGGGCGACAAGGAGCGCGAGCTGTCGGGCGGCGAGCCGCTGACCACCAACAATCGCATGGAGCTGGTCGCCGCGATCAAAGGGCTCGAGGCACTTACCCGGCCGTGCCGCGTCCAGCTTCACACCGACAGCATCTACGTCCGCGACGGGATCACTCGCTGGGTCCATAACTGGCAGCGCAACGGCTGGCGCACCTCCGACAAGAAGCCGGTGAAGAATGCCGAGCTGTGGCAGGAGCTGATCGCCGCCTGCGCCCCCCACCGAATCGAATGGCACTGGGTCAAGGGCCATAGCGGCCACCCCGAAAACGACCGCGTCGACGCGCTCGCCTGCGCCGCCGCCGACGACCAGCGCCGACATCATCGCTTGTAATGAACGGATGAACGCGAGTTCACTTTCGATAAGGGACAGGCGGCGCTAAATCACGCCCGTCACCGACTCTCTCGTTCCCCTGTTGGATTGTTGGTGAGGGGAGGCGTCACCCGCGCCTCCCCATTTCTATTTTCGGCCCAAATCGAAACGCAGCGGCGAGAAGGCCGCCGCCCTCGCCTGCCCCAGCAAATTGCCGGGCTCTTTTTCGAGCAGCAGCGCGGCGCATAACTTCGCGGCAGCCGGCGAGGTCTGGATCCCGAACCCGCCCTGCCCCGCGCACCAGAAAAAGCCGGGGACCGAATCGAAGCCGAACACCGGCAGGCGGTCCGGCGCGAAGCTCCTCAACCCCGCCCAGCTTCGCTCGACCGCCTCGACGGGCCAGTCGACGACCGACTGGAAACGGTCGATGGCTGTCGCGACGTCGAGGTCTTCCGCTGCTGCGTCGCAGGGGTCGGTTTCGGTTTCGTCATGCGGGCTTACCCACACGCGATTGTCGGATTCGCCCTTGAAGTAGAAGCGCTCGAGCGCGTCGTTGATCAGCGGAAGCTCACGCAGGCCAGAGCGTCCGATCCGCAACTGGACGATCGTCCGGCGCAGCGCCCGGATGCCGAGCGGCCGAACGCCGCAACGCCTTGCGACGTCATCGGCCCAGGCCCCGGCGGCGTTGACGATCACCGTCCCGGTGAAATGCTCCGGCCCCGCCTCGACGGCCCAGCGATCGCCCGAGCTTCGCGCCACCATCAGGGGAGCCGAGCACAGGACTTTTCCACCGATGCGCCGAAAATATGTGAGGCACGCCTGGTGTAGTCCAGCGACGTCGATGTCGGCGCAGCTTGGATCGTCGACTCCGAAATCCCAGCCTTCGCGCAGCCCCGGAATGCGGGCTTCCAGCTCGGCGCGCTCTAGTTCCGACAGCGGTGACTCGCGCGAATTCACGCTGAGCGCCTCGCGCAGGTCCATGTAGCGGCGCGCGATCGTGATTGCCCCGCGCCGGCGAAGCCAGGAGCTCTCGCCGGTCGGCCAGCCTCGTTCGAGCAACGGCCCGGACACCAGCGTCAGCGGCATGACCTCCGGCCCGCCGTAATGGGCCAGCCAGAAGGCCGCCGAGCGGCCGGTGGTGTGATAGCCGCATTGGTCCTCCGCTTCGAGGATAAGCGTCCGCCGCCGATCCGCGAGCGCTGCGCCGAGGCTTGCTCCGGCAATGCCGCCGCCGACGATGATCACGTCAAAATCAGACATTCTTGCTGCTGGTTACGAATTGGAAAGCCGCACCGTCTAGTGCTGGCATCATGTTCAACGGGGGGTTTACCGATCTGCTGCTGCTCGCGCTTGCTGCGACCCTGGTCGTGGCGGCAGTGATCGACGTGCGCACATTCACGATTTCGAATCGGCTCAACCTCACGGTTGCCGCCGGTGCGCCGCTCTACTGGATGTCGATCGCGCTGAGCCCCTGGCCCGGAGTTGCGGTCCAGCTCGCCGCCGGCGCCATCGTGTTCGTGCTTTTGGCCGGAGCTTTTTACGCCGGCATGATGGGCGGCGGCGACGTCAAGCTCGCATCGGCACTGGCCTTGTGGTTCTCGCCTGCGGGAACGGTGAAATTCCTAGTGCTGATGTCGATCGCGGGCGGCGTCCTGACCCTCGCGATCCTCGGCTGGCACCGCGCTCAAAAGCGCGAGGGCCGGCCCGAAATTCCGTACGGAGTCGCCATCGCATTCGGTGCGCTGGCGATTCTCACCCAACGCTTTCTTAACCAATTTGTCTGATGTGTGAGGCTGTTCAAGTGGCCCGTTTGGGGGAGGCGATCTCGCCATGGATGTGAAGAAGCTCGCGCTGCTCGTTGGAGCGCTGGTCATTGCGGTGATCACCGCGGTCATGGCCAAGAACATGTTCGCCGGAGCCGGCGCGCAGCAAGCCGCTGCGCAGACGGTCCCAGTCGGGCCTAAAGTGCTCGTCGCCAAGAAGGCGCTGCCGGTCGGCACGATCATCGATGCCGACAGCTTCACCTTCCAGCCCTGGCCGAAGGAGCTCATGCAGAGCGCCTATTACGTCGAGGGCCAGCCTGACGGCGATCCGAGGAAGTTGCTCGGCACGGTCGTCCGCTATCAGATCACTGCCGGCCAGCCAGTCACTCGCGGCTCGCTTGTCGGCCCGCAGGACCGCGGCTTCCTCGCCGCGGCGCTCGGCCCGGGAATGCGCGCCATCACCGTTCCGGTGAACACTTCGTCGAGCGTCGCCGGGTTCGTTTTCCCGGGCGACCATGTCGACATGGTGCTCAACCAGACCGTCAGCGGCGGCGGCGAAGGTCCCCCGCTCAAGGTGTCGGAAACGATCATTCGCAACCTGCGGGTGCTGGCGACCGACCAGCGCATCACCGAGAAGGACGACGACGGCAAGACCCAGGTCAAGACCTTCTCCAATGTCACGCTGGAGGTCACTCCGCGCATCGCCGAGAAGATTTCGGTCGCGCAGAGCATCGGCTCGCTGTCGCTGTCGCTTCGCTCGATCGCCGACAATACGTCGGACCTCGAACGTGCGGTTGCCTCAGGCGACATCAAGATCCCGGCTGGTGCCAATCCGGCTGACGAGAAGCAGATGCTGCTCGCGCTGGCCAACCGCCCGATCGACAATAACACGACCTTCTCTACCGGCGGCGACGTGTCGCGCTTCCAGCGCCGCAGCGTCCCCGCACAGCAAAACGGCGGGCAGCAGATGGCTCAAGCCGTGAAGGGCCTCGGCCAGGCGCTCGGCGCCGCTGCCGGTGTCCCGACGGGGCCGGTCGTCCGGGTCGCTCGCGGCAATACAGTCACCGTTGTTCCGGTGGGAGCTCGCTAACATGAAGACTCAAGCCATCACCCGCCGGGCTCGCCTCGGCACCGCACTGGCCGCTCTGGCCATCGCCCTGGGCACCGTAGGCGCCGCAGCGCCCGCGATCGCCCAGCCTACTTCGGCCAAGCCGGCCGAGACGCTGACGCTCAGCAAGAACACCGGCACGCTGATCCGGCTGTCGGAGCCGATGAGCGATGTGTTCGTCGCCAACGAAGGGATTGCCGACGTCCAGGTGCGTTCGTCGACCCAGTTGTACGTCTTCGGCAAGGGCGCGGGCGAGACCACCATCTATGCGACGAGCAAGGGCGGCCGCGTCGTCTACGCGGCCAACGTCCGGGTCGGGAACAACCTGAGCTCGGTCGGCGAGATGCTTCACATGGCGATGCCCGATGCAAGCATCCAGGTGATGCCGATGAACAACCTGGTGTTGCTCACCGGCACCGTCGCCAATCCGGACGACGTCGCCGAAGCGACCCGCCTGACGCAGGCCTATGTCGGCGACGGGACCCAGGTCCTCAGCCGCCTGCGCTCGGCGACGCCGCTCCAGGTCCTGCTGAAGGTCCGCATCGCCGAGATCAATCGCTCGATGCTCAAGAAGGTCGGCGTCAACCTGCTGAACCGCGACAGCGGCAGCACCCTGTTCGGAATCGGCCAGGGCAGCCCCGGCAGCATCACCACGGCCCCGGGTAGCTTCAATCCGGCGACCGGGCAGATCACCGGCAATATCGATCCGAGCAGCGGCGCGCTGCCGGGACAGAGCGTCGTGAAGTTCAACAACATCGTTGGCGGAACGACGCTCGGCCTGTTCGGACACATCTTCGGCACCGACCTGCTCGGCTCGCTCGACCTGATGCAGAACGACGGCTTCGTGACGACGCTCGCCGAGCCGACACTCACGGCGCTGTCGGGTGAGACCGCCAGCTTCCTCGCCGGCGGCGAGTTCCCGATCCCCGTCAGCCAGGCGATCGGTGCGGTGACGATCGAGTATAAGCAGTACGGTGTCGGACTCGCCTTCACTCCGGTGGTCCTTGCCGACGGCCGCATCTCGATGCGCGTCCGTCCCGAGGTCAGCGAGATCAGCAGCGCCGGCTCGGTAACGCTGAACGGCTTCGTCGTTCCCGCGCTGACCACGCGCCGCGCGGAGACGACTGTGGAGCTCGGCTCCGGCCAGTCGTTCATGCTCGCCGGCTTGCTCCAGAACCGGAACAACAACAGCGTCCAGAAGGCGCCGTTCCTTGGCGACCTGCCGATCCTCGGCGCACTGTTCCGCTCGACGAGCTACCAGCGCAACGAGACCGAGCTGGTCATCATCGTCACGCCTTACCTCGTCCGCCCGGTGTCCGGACAGCTTGCGACGCCCGACAAGGGTTACCGCGCTCCGAACGACGCCAACATGTTCCTCGGCGGACAGACTTTCGGCGGCGTGAGCGGGCCTGCGGCAGCCAATCCGCCGGTCGCCAAAGTAGCCGTGCCTGCTCCAGGCGGGCCCGTCGCAGCACCGGGGTTCAAGCTGTGAGCCGCCGCTTCATCGTGAAGGATGCAACCATGCGTTCGAAACTGATCCTCATCGCTCTGAGCTCCGCGCTGGCCGCCTGTGCTACCACGGTCGGAGACCAGCCCGACCAGGGCCTCGCATCGGTCAATGTCCCGGTCGTCACGACCGCCGACTACGTGTTCGACGCTGCGGCCCCGGGCGGAGCGCTTGCTCAAGGTGAGGCCGACCGCCTCAGCGGCTGGTTCCAGGGTCTCGGCCTCGGCTACGGCGATACCGTCTATGTCGATGGAGGCTATGCGCCCGCGGCTCGGACCCAGGTGGCGTCGATCGCCGGCCGCTTTGGAATGCTGGTGACTGCGGGCGCTCCGGCGACCACCGGAATGGTCCAGCCGGGTTCCGTCCGCGTCGTCGTGGCTCGCCGCCGCGCCGAAGTGCCGGGATGCCCGAACTGGAGCCGCCCGGCGGCACCCGACTTCCACAATCGCTCGATGTCGAACTACGGCTGCTCAGTGAACAGCAACATCGCGGCGATGGTCGCCAATCCTGAAGACTTGCTCCACGGCCGCGAAGGCTCGGGAACGACCGATACATGGGTCGCGTCGCGCGCGATCGAAATGTACCGGACCACCCCACCGTCGGGCACCAAGGGCCTTCAGGCCGTCACCCCGGGGGGAGGTAAATAATGAATGCTCCGTTTCAGGCTCGCGCAGGTCTGCGCGACCCCTTCACGGCGTTCGTTTGCGACGACGCGACGGCCGACATGCTGCGGCCGGTTGCCGTCGAGCACGGCTGGTCGCCCGAGAAGGTCAACAAGGGCGGCCTGCGCAACGCGGTCCAGTCGCTGTCGGTCTCGGCAAGCCCGAACATCCTGTTCGTGGACCTCTCCGAGTCCGCCGATCCGCTGAACGACATCAACGCGCTCGCAGAAGTGTGCGAGCCGGGGACGATCGTGATCGCGGCCGGCACCGTCAATGACGTCCGCCTCTATCGCGACCTCGTCGCCAGCGGGATCCACGACTATCTGCTGAAGCCGTTCACGGTCGACCAGCTGCGCGATACGTTCGCGCATGCCCAGATGATCCTGTCCGGCCCGCGTGGCGAGGCCCAGGCCGACAAGCCGCACGTCATGGCCGCCGTGATCGGCGTTCGTGGCGGCGTCGGCGCGTCGACCATCGCGACCTCGCTCGCCTGGATGTTCGGCGAAAAGGCGCGTCGTTCCACCGCGCTTCTCGACCTCGACGTCCACTTCGGGACCGGTGCGTTGGCGCTCGACCTGGAACCGGGCCGCGGCCTCACCGACGCGATCGAGAATCCGAGCCGCATCGACGGCCTGTTCATCGAGCGCGCAATGGTTCGCGCCAACGAGCGGCTTTCGGTCCTGTCGGCCGAAGCGCCGATCAACCAGCCGCTGGTTACCGACGGTACCGCGTTCTTCCAGCTTCAGGAAGAGATGCGCAACGCCTTCGAATCGACGGTTCTCGACCTGCCGCGCCACATGCTGATCCAGTATCCGCACCTGGTGCACGATGCGCATGTCGCCGTCGTCGTGGCCGAGCTGACTCTGGCCGGGACCCGCGACACGATCCGGATTCTCGCCTGGCTCAAGTCGAACGCTCCGCAGACCAAGGTCATCGTCGTCGCGAACGGCGTCCCCTCGGGCGGCGCGCTGGAAATCAGCCGCAAGGATTTCGAGCAGTCGATCGAGCGCAACGTCGACGTCGTCTTCCCGTTCGATGCCAAGGTGGCCGCCCAGGCGGCGAAGCTCGGCAAGCCGATGGCGGAAGTTGCCGGCGGCAAGCTCTCGGCGCCGTTCAATGCCCTTTCCGGCATGGTTCTCAACCACGCCAGCGAAGAGGGTTCGGCACCCGAGCCGGCAAGCGCGAGCGGCGGCAAGCAGTCGCTGGTCAACAACCTGAAGTCGATGCTGGCCAAGCCGAAAGACAAGGCCGCGTAAGAACAAGCCCGCGCAGTCGCCATCGGGCGACCGCCCGGAAGAAGTGAGAGGCGAAGCCAAGTATGCTCCTGTGGCTACTCATGATCGGCGGTATCGGCGCCCTCGTCCTCGCCTATTTGGGAGTGCGGGGTCCGTCCGCGGGCAAAAATCTCAAGCGGCGCATGGAGCTCATCAGGGAGCGCCACGGCGACGTTCTGACGGGCAACGCCCAGGCCCAGATCCGCAAGCTGTTCGCCGAGCGCGGCAGCAGGCTTGAAAGCTATGCCTCGACCCTGATCCCGAAGCCGGCGCTGCTGCGCACGCGGCTCGAGCAGACCGGAAAAAACATCAGCCTCGGCAAATATGCCCTGGTATGCGTCGGCATCATCGCCGGAGTGACGATCCTGCTGATGATCCGCGGCGCCCCGCTGATCCTGTCGCTGATGATGGGCCTGTTCTTCGGAGTCGGCGGCCCTCACTTCATCATCGGGAAGATGATCAAGCGCCGGATCAACAAGTTCAATTCGAATTTCCCCGACGCGATCGAGCTGATGGTCCGCGGCCTTCGTTCAGGCCTTCCGATCACCGAGACGCTCGGCATCGTCGCCAGCGAGATCCAAGGCCCGGTCGGAGTCGAGTTCCGGATCGTCGGCGACAAGATGAAGATCGGCCGCACCATGGAAGCGGCGCTGCAGGACACGGCCGACCGCCTCGGCACGGCCGAGTTCCAGTTCTTCGTGATCACGCTCGCGATCCAGCGCGAGACCGGCGGCAACCTTGCCGAGACGCTGTCGAACCTCGCGGACGTGCTTCGCAAGCGCGCGCAGATGAAACTCAAGATCCGCGCGATGAGCTCGGAATCCAAGGCGTCGGCCTACATCGTCGGCTCACTGCCGTTCGTGGTGTTCGGGCTCGTGATGATGATCAACCCCCATTACATGGGCGGCTTCTTCACCGACCAGCGGCTGATGGTCGCGGGTATCGGCGGCATGATCTGGATGGGCATCGGCGCCCTCATCATGGCCAAGATGGTCAACTTCGAGATCTAAGGGAGGCACGGAAACCACCATGCAGGTTACTGCGCCACCTACCGGCCCACACATCCTCGGCTTCGACGTCATCTGGATCGCGACGATCCTCAGTGCCGTCGCGACCTTTGCGGTGATGCTCGCGATCTACGCCGCGACGACGGTCAAGGACCCGATGGCGCGGCGCGTGAAGGCGCTGAACGAGCGCCGCGAGCAGTTGAAAGCCGGCATCGTCGCCTCGACCAACAAGCGCAAGAAGCTCACCAACCGCAACCAGGCGGCGGACAATGTCCGCCAGCTCCTGGGGCAGTTCAAGATGCTTCAGGACGACCAGGTCAAGAAGACGCAGCAGCGCCTGATGCAGGCAGGCATCCGCACCAAGGACCTCGCCTTCTTCATCATCCTTGCGCGCTTCGTCTTGCCGGTGGTCCTTGGCCTCACCGCAGTCATCATGATCTACATGCTCAACCACTGGCCGGAATGGGGTGGCTTCCGCCGCTACATGACCGTCGCCGGCGTTCTGGTTGGCAGCTACAAGGCGCCTGACCTGTGGCTCAGCAACAAGGTCAAGAAGCGCAGCCATGCCATCCGCAAGGGCCTTCCCGACGCGCTCGACCTGTTGGTCATCTGCGCCGAAGCCGGACTGACAGTGGACGCCGCCTTCGGGCGCGTGGCGCGCGAGCTGGGCAAAGCCTATCCCGAGCTCGGAGACGAGTTCGGACTGACCGCGATCGAGCTGGGCTTCCTCAACGAGCGTCGCCAGGCGTTCGAGAACCTCGCCAACCGCGTCGACCTCGAAGCGGTGCGCGGCGTGGTCACGACCATGATCCAGACCGAAAAGTACGGCACGCCGCTGGCCAGCGCGCTGCGCGTGCTGTCGGCGGAGTTCCGGCACCAGCGGATGATGCGCGCCGAAGAGAAGGCCGCGCGCCTTCCGGCGATCATGACCGTGCCGCTGATCCTGTTCATCCTGCCGACCCTGTTCGTGGTCATCCTCGGTCCGGCAAGCTGCTCGATCAACGACAGCTTCCTGCACGGCAAGTAAGCTTCGCTTCCCGGCGATTGGAACGCGGCGGCTCGCTCAGGCGTAGTCGCCGCGTACTTGTTTTCATTGGGGACGCGACATGAGCTTCACGACCGACCCGAACGTGCTCCTGATCTACGGCCTGATCTTCCTGCTCGGACTGCTGATCGGCGTGTTCCTGACCGCTGGTGGCCGCCGCAAATGGCGCGAGCGCTACAACGGCGAATTCGAACGACGGCGCGAGCTGGAGAAAAACCACGCCGAGCGCGAGAAAGATTGGGCCGAACAGGAGAAGCACTGGCGCGAGCGCGATTCCTTGCGAACCGCGGCGATCAAGGACCCGCGCGAGCCGGGCGACAACGAGGTGCGCTCCCTCTAACCCTCGATCTTCGAGAAGTCGGCGACCCGGTTCACCGCATCGCGAAAGCGCATGAGGAGGTTGAGCCGCTGCTCGCGCTTGGCGGGATCGGGATCATTGACCGTCACGTGGTCGAAGAAGTCGTCGATCGGTCCGCGGAGCGACGCGAGCGCGGCCATCGCCGCGGTGAAATCCTCTTTCTCAATCGCTCCCGAGGCCTTCGGCTCGGCCTTGTCCAGCGCGGCGATCAGCGCTTTTTCCTGAGGCAAGTCGGCGCCGGTGTGGCCTGAGGCCATCTCGGCCACGGCTTGGCCGACGATGGGGTCGTCGACCAGCACCAGCGGGTCTTCCTCCCCGGTCTGCGGGATACCGTCCTCAGCCGGCGAGCTCAGGACCCCGCCGGTCCAGTTCTCCTTCTTCAGGATGTTCGCCGCGCGCTTATAGGCGGTGAGCAGGTCCGCGCCGTCCGCGGTCTCGACGAAGCTCTGCAGCGCCTTCACTCGGGCGAGCAGGCGCACAAGGTCGTCCTCGCCGCCGAGCGCGAACACGGCGTCTATCAGGTCATGGCGAACGCCGGCCTCGCGCTGCTGGACCTTGAGCCGTTCGGCGAAGAACTCGAGGATTCCTGGGACGGTCCTGTCAAGCCGGTGAGCCGGACCTGGGTCTTTCAATTGGCCGGCGCGGTTCGCAAGGGCGCCCCGGACCGCCTCGGTTAGATTGAGGCGCAAGCCGTTGCCGACGATCAGCTCGATCGACCCGATCGCCGCTCGCCGAAGCGCGAACGGATCCTTCGACCCGGTCGGCTTCAAGTCGATGCCGAAGAAAGCGCAGATTGTATCGAGCTTGTCGGCCAGCGCGATTGCCGCGGACGCCGGTTGAGGAGGCGTGCCATAATGGTCGCGGATGGCGTTCGCGACGGCCTCAGGCTCGCCCTGAGCCTCGGCAAGATAACCGCCAATCACGCCCTGCAACTCTGGGAACTCGCCGACCATTCCGGTGACGAGGTCCGCCTTGGCCAGTCGCGCGGCACGCTCGACCTGATCCGCGTCCGCTTTGATCACGCCGCTTTCCACCAGCCAGCGCGCGAGCTTGGCGACGCGCTCGACCTTGTCA
>Ga0207678_10006492_pt1 | contig 10381 bp, 10 predicted proteins | sample KBSC63metaG_FD_184319 | JGI IMG/M metagenome (GOLD analysis project Ga0207678, IMG submission 184319) | Corn rhizosphere microbial communities from Kellogg Biological Station, Michigan, USA - KBS C6-3 metaG (SPAdes) (version 2) | ecosystem: Host-associated > Plants > Roots > Rhizosphere > Soil ...
TGACGGTTCTCGTCCAAACCTCATGAAATTTCCTGGCTGAAGTCTTGTCGATATGCGGACCGATCAAGGCCGTCATAGCGAATGTGAGATCGTCGTAGTCGATCTCGCAGGTTTCGGCTCGCTGCTTAGGCAAGATGTCGTTCGCGACGATATCGGCAAACAGCTTCTTGTCCGCGCCGTAAGCGATACACAAAACATTGAAAGCTCGCTGGGCCGGCATCGAATGCTCGTCCGAGAACTTATCGCGAGAGGACAGGGGCTCCGCTTCCGGAAGCTCCTTTGCGCGAAGATAGGCTGCGCCGAGGATCATTCTGCGGGCCTCGGCTTTGCTGAGCCGGAGCATGACGTAAGCGGAGAACTGATCGGCCGCATCCTCCTCCCGGCCGAGGACAGGGATTTGCAGCATGTCGAAAACAGCATGTCCGGTCTCGTGCAGGAAAACGTCGAGCGCTGGACCGAGAATTGTGTCGGCTTTGGAGACCCCAGCAGGGAGATCGCGCGTCGTCGCATTCTTCAGAATCTCTGCCAGCAGTTCGTAGCACAACGTGACGACCTCATCTCCGTACCAGGCATCGGGAACGCCGTCGCAACTCGCGACTTTGAGTGTGAGCGGATGGGGAAGGCGGAGAGGGCTCAGCAATTGCTGCAGGAGTTCAAGGGCTCGGCCTTGCTTGATCTGATCGTAGATCGCTTGGTGCGACGGATCTGTTGGCCGAATATACTTGTATCGGATCTGGTCAGGCTTGGCTCGCGGCGCAGCATCTACGCTGCCGATGGCGGCCATGGCGCCGAGGAGTATTGCGGTCACTGCGGCAAGCGATCGGCTCAACAAGCCGCTCCGTACTACATCCGAAACGGTCGTCCGATGGGATTGCAGATGGTCGAGCTGTGGCGACATGTTCGACCTGCTTTTAAGGGGTCTCTTCGCTCTTCGAGCAGCTCTCTCGTTCGCTTGATGCGGGCGGAGACGTTCGCCAGCCTTGCATACGACTTACGGCTTGCGAGTACAGGACTATCCGCAGGGCTCGGGCAACAGGGATTTGATTTTCAAGAATGGCGCGTTGAATTTGATCTATCATCTCAGTCGTTAGAAGTGCGCCCGCGAGCAAGCGGCAGCCGCAAGCGCTTTACTTGCCGGCCCGCGCCGGGTGCCAGGGCGTGCTGGCATGCAGATCGCGGTGGCCTGGAAGCTCCGCGACCGCAATTATGAGAATGGCGACAACGAGCCGGGCAGCCGCGGCATACCGACCTCTACCGTCTCACCCCGACGCGATTGACGCCACCATTCATGTTGCCACCGGCGTTATGACGAACCGCAGCGCGCGCCACCGGACGTGCCCTAAGCGCGACGCCCGCGCGGGCAACACAACCTGAAGGATAGCTGACGTACTGGCAATAAACGACCGCGTTGGCTGGCGCCGGATTGAGAGTGAGACCTGCAGACCCCAACAGGGCGCTCGCAATAATACCGGCAATAGTCGCCGACTTGATTGATGGACTTTTCCTCGGGTGCATGGCCGCACTCCCTCTTTCGCGCTTGCGTCACCGAAGGGTGACTGGTGGAGACGCCTGTGGGGCGCGTTACTATAGCGTGAATGCTTGAAGCTCGCAGACGTTGACCTAGATCAAAGGTTTTGTCTCCGACCCGACCGGCGGCACCGTTGCCAAAGATGACGCGCTGTGGCGCTACTGCTGAGAGTCGGGAACGCGATTTATCGTCATGGGTCCGCAGGTTCTGTGGAGTGGACTGAGTTGGGACTGTGCGACCGCAACTGTTGACGATATCTGGTTTGAGAAAGGCCGTGGTTTTAATGCAAGGATAATACGCTGCCATGGCGACTGATCCAGCAGCCAAGCAAAATGACATGTACAGCAAACATGGAAAGCGGTCACTGATTTTTCCATGACTTCGGTGCTTCTGCGCGAAGCGCCGGCGGCACGCTCAGACCGAGTTGCTTGGCGCTATTGACGTCGATGGATAATTCATACTTCGGTGCTAACGGGTTTGCGGATGCTGGCGCCGAGCAGTGGCTGAGTTTTTCGACCGCCGTAGGGAGGACCGAGACGATGAAAATCACTTTGGCGACCATCGTACTGCTCCCGATAATCGTGACGGTGCAGATGCAGACGCTGACGGACGCCGAATCGACGTTCCTAGACCAACTTGCTACCGCAGCCGCGGTGCTCGAACAACGGTGCACCGGCTACGAGGCCAATGGCGTCGGCGGCGTCCAACAAGGGGCCAAGCTTCTCGGGAGCGCTGATGCGGCGATGGCAATGATCGAGGCTTATGACGCTGCTATAAAGGCCCACGATGGCAAGGATTACGACCGAAGTAAATTCCGTCCTGAAGTATCAGAGGCGGCTGGAAAAACGACCAATCGAGTGCTCGCGGCCTTGAGGAGAAGTCCTAAAGCGGCGTGCGCTGATTACGGCGACATAAGCGTGGAACACGGCATGCTAAGGAGGTATTGAACTGCCGCGCCGACGCCGTGACAAGAATTGTGTCGGCTTTGGAGACCCCAGCAGAGAGATCGCGCGTCCGAGGCGGTCGTCCGATAGGATTGCCGATGGTTGGGCTGTGGCGACATGTTGGTAAGCCGATTCGAGCGTGGAGATTGCGCCTGTTATTTCTGATCTCGGTCCGATGCGCCGAACGCCGCACGATAGATTGCCCAGTAGGCAGCACCGACAAAGCCGGCGCCGCCTATGATGTTGCCGAGCGTTACCGGCAACAGATTGTGGAATATCGCGGACATTGTGATGGATGAAGTGTCGAAATTCGCTGGCGCGTGACCGGTTTGGACTAGCAGCCACGCCAGGGGGAGGAAATACATATTGGCAACGCAGTGTTCGAACCCGGCTGCTATGAAAGCAGACACCGGCAGGATGACTGCAACGATCTTGTCGGTAACTGACCGGCCAGCATAAGCAAGCCACACCGCCGCGCAAACGAGCACGTTGCAAAGGATGCCTTTGAAGAACAGTGTCATCATATCGGGGCGAAGTTTTCCGGCGGCCGTATTCAGTATCGAAAGGCCGATGCGGCCATCATTCATGTCCGGGTGATGAGAGAGAAAGACCAGCACAACCAGTCCAAGTGATCCGAGGAAATTTCCGAGATAGACGGTGGCCCAGTTGCGGAGCATCGCCGCCGTAGATACCTTTCCGCTCGCCCACGCCATCACGATCAGGTTGTTGCCCGTGAACAACTCGGCGCCTCCAACTAGAACAAGCGCAAGTCCGAGGGAGAACACTAACCCGCCGACGACGCGCACAGTGGCGAAGCTGAGATCTGCGTCGCTGGCAATGATCGTGTAGTAAAGGGCGCCGAAGCCGACGCTACCGCCCGCGATGACCGCCAGCATGAAGGAGGCCAGGAACGGTAGCGTTGCCTTCTTTATACCGACCTTTTCTACAGCTTCCTTGATTTCTGCGGGGCTGTAAGCCTGCAGATTGAAGATAGCCGGTTGCGGCGCGGGGATCCGATCGGGCATTCCTGCTTCTCCTCGATCGTCGTCACTGGCGCTATTGCCCGCCTGTACTGCCTATCGTCAAAAGCCCGACGATCTGCGCCGCGATCACTTTCAAAAGTGTCATCGATGGGAAGATCATGGCGTAGCCGATGTCTGGGCGTTCGGTCGGCGCCATTTTCGTTGAATAGACCAGGATGGCAGGGTTTCCAGTTGCGCCGGATGCCACGCCGACCAGGTCATCGTATGGGATCTTCAGAATGTAGTGGCCGACAACGAGGACGATGAACACTGTCGTCAGAAGTATGGCAACGCCGATGAACAGCATTGTGAATCCCGATTCCGCTACGGTGCGGACGAAGGGCTGTCCGGAATTCACCCCAACAGTTGCGAGAAAAATCGCGAGACCGAAGTTCCGAAGAACGATGTTCGCTGGCAGAGGCATGGTCCAAAGCATCGGTCCGGTGCGGCGGAGCTTGCCGAGAACGAGCGCAACGATTAGCGGGCCGCCGCCGATGCCGAGCGTCACAGTACCCACGCCCGGAATCGGAATAGGGATCAGACCGAGAAGGACGCCCATCACCATGCCGAGACCGAGCGAAACATAGCTGAAGTCAGCAGTCGCCTTGATGGAGTCACCAAAATGTTTGCGGATGTCTTCTTTCCTGTCCGGCGGCGTCAGCACTCCGACGCGGTCGCCAAACTCCAGCATGAGGTCGGGAGATGGAACGAGGTCAGCATCGTAGCGCCGCACGTGCAAGATGTGCGCTGGCACGCCGGGCGGCATCGGCAGCTTCGAAAGCGGTACGCCGACCGTGCTGGCTTTGCCAACGAAGACCCGGATGTAATCGAGGTCGGCGCGGTCGCTCGCGAGCCGGCCCGGTTCGAGTCGGCCAAGACGTTCAGCCGCCAGTGCGATTTCCTCTTTGCGATCGGCGACGACGAGCAGGGCGTCTCCCGCATTCAGGATGGTGCCGTCGGTCGGAACGACGTTGCGGCCGTTCTGGCGGACCATCGTGATCTGCAGCTCGGCGAGAGAGTCAGTGGCGAGGTCTCCAAGCGTGACACCGGAAAAGTTCTCGCCGATAGTGATTTCGCCCATATGAAAATGCTGGGCCTTGGCCGGGAACTTGGGCTTAACGAGCCTGGTCATGAAATAGATGCAGAGAATTGGACCGATGACGCCAAACGGATATGCGATTGAATATCCGATCGACGGGTCCTTGTTCTTCATGACGTCGAGCGCGGCTTGTAGTGATGCCGTGCTTGTCATCGATCCCGCATAAAGCCCAAGGGTATGACCAATTTTGATGTTAAATATGTGCCCGAGCCCGAGCGCTACGGCCAAGCCGGTCAGGCACGCAACGAGGGCGAGCAGATTGTATTTCTGCCCAACTCCGCTCATGCCTTCGAAAAACTGACGGCCGTAGAGGATGCCGATCCCGTAGAGGAACATGATTAGACCGGTCAGTCCGATCGGACCAATGATCTGGGCTTTTGGCGCAAAGGCCCCGATCCCGAGGCCGACAAAAAGAACGGCTCCGACGCCCATGGAAAATCCGGCGATGCTGATCTGGCCGACGAGGTAGCCTAATCCAATCGCCAGAAAAGCCGTCAAGATTGGCTGGCTGCCGATGATGTCGCGCGCAAAATCCATCATGTGTCTTACTCCCAAATCTGCCGAACAATTGTTTGATCAGCGTGCTTGACATCCCGCAGCACGGAACTGTCCGAGCACCCGGTTCACCAGATCCGGACTGGGCGGTAGCGTGTCAGCAAGTTTGTATTCGAGACCCATCGCTTTCCACTTGAACGCGCCCATCTGGTGGAAAGGTTGCACTTCCACCCATTCGACATTCTTCATCGGCGCGACAAATCGCGCGATGCCATCGACATTCGCCGGATCGTCATTCTCGCCGGGAACGAGGGTGAAGCGGACCCAGACCGGCTTCGACATCGACGCCAAGCGCTCGGCAAAACGAAGCGTTGGCGCGATGTCGCGGCCGGTAGTTCGACGATATGTTTCGGGATCCGAACTCTTGATGTCGAGAAGAACGAGGTCGATCTCGGACAGATAGGTATCGTCCGCGTGATCGCCGAGGAAGCCGGAGGTCTGCACAGCCGTGTGCAGGCCCATCTTCTTGGCGCCGGCAAATATTTGCTGGGTAAACGCGCGCTGTACCATCGGCTCGCCACCCGAGATGGTTAGCCCGCCGCCAAGTGCCCGAAGGGAGGGCGCGAAATCGGCAAGGCGGCGGAGCACGTGGGCGGCCGAGACGTAGGTGCCGTCCTTAAGGTGCCAAGTGTCCGGATTGTGACAATAGGTGCATCGCAGAAGGCAGCCCGAGACGAACAGCACGGTGCGCAAGCCGGGCCCGTCGTAGCGAGAGGACGTCTCATAGGAATGGCAGTATCCGAACGTGCCTTCCTGGTCCTTGAATTTGTCCTCATCGGGCGCGTCGGGTGAAATCCCGACCCGAAGGTCATGACGACTTCCCGGCTCCAGTGTCTGCACCGTTGACATGGTGCACCTCGCTCAGATCTGGCCGTGGAAGGTGCGGCTGATCACGTCGCGTTGCTGCTCTGGCGTCAGTCGGACGAAATTCACGGCATAACCCGAGACCCGGATCGTAAGTTGTGGATACTTGTCGGGGTTTTTCATCGCGTCCTCGAGCGTTTCCCTGTCGATGACGTTCAGGTTCATATGGAACCCGCCTCGATCGAAGTACACGTCGAATGCCTTGACTGCTTCATCCACGAGTTGGTCTTCCGACAGATGAGCCTTCTGGGGAGCGACCGAAACTGTGTAGCTGATGCCGTCCTGCGCATCCTTGTAGGGTAGCTTTGCGACCGAGAGGCAGGACGCGAGCCAACCGTGGCTATCGCGTCCATGCATTGGGTTCGCGCCAGGTCCGAACGGCTCTCCTTTCCGCCGTCCATCCGGGGTATTTCCGGTGGCCTTGCCGTAGACGACGTTGGACGTAATCGTGAGCACGCTCTGGGTGTGTGTCGCGTTCCGGTAGGTCGGATGCTTACGGATTTTCTCCATGAAACGCGTGACGAGGCTAGAGGCGATCTGATCGACCCGGTCGTCGTTGTTACCGAACTGCGGCGTCGACTTGTTACCCTCGTTCTGGTAGTCAACCACAAGTCCCGTCGCGTCTCGCACGACGCGTACTTTCCCGTACTTCATAGCGCTGAGACTGTCGGCAACCACCGAGAGGCCTGCTATGCCGAACGCCATCGTCCGCAGGATGTCGCGGTCGTGAAGCGCCATCTCCAGACGCTCATAGAAGTACTTGTCGTGCATATAGTGGATGCAGTTCATGGCGTGGACGTAAATCTTGGCGAGCCACTCCATCGTCGTATCGAACTTGCCCATCACATCGTCGTAGTCGAGGAAGTCGCCCGCAACGGGCTGCGACTGAGGCGCGACCTGCTGGCCAGATACTTCGTCTCGGCCGCCGTTGATGGCATAGAGCAGTGCTTTCGCCAGATTGACCCGCGCTCCAAAGAACTGCATCTGCTTTCCGAGGCGCATTGCCGAAACACAGCAGGCAATGCCGTAATCGTCCCCCCAGAAAGGTCGCATCAAATCGTCATTCTCGTACTGAAGTGAAGAGGTGTCCTTGCTGACTCTCACGCAGTATCGCTTGAAGGGCGCGGGCATCTTGGTCGACCAGAGCACCGTAATATTCGGCTCGGGCGCCGGACCGAGATTGTAGAGCGTGTGCAGCATCCGGTAGCTGCTTCGGGTCACCAGAGCCCGCCCGTCCAAATCCATGCCGCCAACGCATTCGGTCGCCCAGTAGGGGTCGCCGCTGAACAACGCATCATAGTCAGGGGTACGGAGGAAGCGGACGATGCGGAGCTTCTGGACAAGCTGGTCCCAGAGCTCCTGGGCCCCGGTTTCGTCCAGAATGCCGCCTTTCAGGTCGCGCTCGATGAAGATATCGAGGAAGCTCGATATACGGCCGATCGACATCGCGGCGCCGTTTGCCTCCTTGATCGCGCCAAGATAGGCGAAATACGTCCACTGGAATGCTTCATGTGCATTCGCTGCTGGCTTGGATACGTCGCTCCCGTAGAGCTTCGCCATGGCAGCCAGATCGCCGAGCGCACGCATCTGCTCCGAGAGTTCTTCGCGCATCCGAATGATTTCGTCGGTTGGCCACATGTCGTCGATCTGGGCGCGTTCTGCCTGCTTGACCTCAACGAGACGGTCGATCCCGTAAAGAGCCAAACGGCGATAATCACCAATGATGCGGCCGCGCCCGTAAGAGTCGGGCAGACCGGTAACGATCCCGGATCTCCGACAGTTCATGATCTCGGGCGTATAGGCGTCGAACACGCCATCATTGTGCGACTTACGATATTTCGTGAATGCCTCGTGCACGCGCGCGTCAGGTTCGAAGCCGGCAGCTTGCAAACCATTCTCAACCATCCTCAGGCCGCCGAACGGGAAGATCGCTCGCTTGAAGGGCTCATCCGTCTGCAGGCCGACAATGACTTCGTTGTCGCGATCGATATAGCCAGCTTTGTGTGCCAGCATAGTGGAAGGAGAGGCCGCATCTACCGCAAGCACGCCCTTCTTTCTCTCATCCGAAAAGTAAGGCTGCAGTTTCGCCCATACCGCCTTTGTGCGCTGCGATGGAGCTGCCAGGAAAGTCTCGCTACCGGTATAAGGCGTAACGTTCCGGACAATAAAATCGCGCACATTGATCGAAGTCTGCCAGTCTCCTGGCCGGAACCCCTTCCAGCAATCTTTGGTGTCAGCTTCCTTCCTGAGAGCAACACTTGCTTTCATGGTTTCCTCCGGTGCTTCCTCGGTCGCTGTGCCGATGGGGTGATTTTGCGCGAGCAAGTGTCTCGGATGTTGGTCCAGCCGAACTACCGATGCTTGATCTAGATCAAGCCAACGCTGAGCCAAGCGCAGTTGTATCCACAGAGTTCTTGCCTCTCCGTCGTCTTACCCGCCCGAGCGGTCACTCAGTTTAGGGGGCTGGTCTTGCAGCGATGCGGCGGGACCGCCTGATATGTGCTGCGAACTTGTAGGGGAGAAACGGCTCTTGGCGTTGTGTGAATTGAAAGAGGGTTCCGAATGGCTGAAACACCCAAACTCTCCGTAGAGAAAGCGTTGAGTAAACTGCGTGAGAACGATGCAAAATCGGATAGCGCAGTACGCGACGAAAAGAGCGATGCGCTGAATGAAGAAATAAAACGAATGAGAGCGCAGCGTCTGCGGCTAGGTCAGCAGCCGCCCAAGCGCGACTAGTGCCTGCGAGACAAAGACTTTCGATCTCTTCCTTCTCGGGAGCTTCGCTGTGATTCCGAGCGAGCCGCCTTTAACGGACGCCTATCTGAGAACGCCAAAGGCCGCGGCGTTTGCCGGGATCATATTCTCGGTCCTGTTGTTTGCAGTGTTTGGGCTCATGCGGCTCTCAGTCCCCTCCGATCCTTTCGAGCGGGGAGCTTGGCTTGCGGGAGACACCGGTTATGTCACGCTGGCCATGAACCTAGTGCCATTCGCCGGGATAGCTTTTCTATGGTTCGTGGGAGTTCTTCGCGATCGACTCGGGGCACGGGAAGATCGTTTTTTTGCTACGGTCTTCTTAGGAAGCGGATTTTTGATGTTGGCCATGCTCTTCGCCGCGGCCGCGGTTGTTGGTGCGATCATCATTGCGTTCCACGCGGCGCCCGAGTTGCTCATTCACTCTGCGACGTTTCACTTCGGGCGCGGCTTAGCCTACGGGATGGTCAACATCTATTTGGCGAAGACGGCGGCCGTCTTCATGATCACGACATCGACTATTGCTATCTATACCCGTTTGACGCCGCGTTGGCTGGCGGTCGGCGGATATGTCATCGCAGCTGTTCTTCTGCTTGGAAGCAATTACTTCGATGGAAGCTTGCTCGTTTTCCCACTGTGGGTCTTGGTCGTCAGCGCGTCGGTCTTGTACGACAGGCGGCCCGTTCCTAGTTCGGAGGCGCTGCCGCCGCAAAATTAAGGCGTATTGGGTTTATTGATGGTAGCACAGACGCAAGGTCATCATCGCTATCACATCATAGATGGAGCATGTCGATGTGGATTCTGATGTACGTCTTTTCCTACTCAGTGAGCCCTGCGGTGACAAACGACAGATCGGAATGGAGACTTCTTCCAACTGTCGTGTTTCAGGAGTTCTCCAACGAGCAACGATGCGAGAAGGCCAAGCTGATGCTTGAAGGCAGCTTAAAGGAGGCGGGAGCCAAGTTGAAAAGTGGGCTTGAAGACCTTAAGAGTGTCGGTAAGGCCGACCCTGCGCAGATCATCATTGCATTTAATGTGGAATGCCTTCCGAAATAGATTGTGCCGCTGAGATATCGCTATTGTCTTACTCCACAGCCAGCACCGGCGACGAATAGATGACAGCTCCACGAAATCCCAACGTGCCTAAAGTGGTCACTCGATGCTGACTTCTTGTCCGTGCATAGCTGTTAGCAGCGATACTCTCTACCGCGGTCGTGGCATCTTGATGCCGAGCGCCCGTTCAATGCCGGACACCACCGTTGCGCGCGGGTTTGTCGAACAATAATCTTTCACCACCTTAGCGGCCTGCGCGAATTGATAGAGGTCGATAGTGGTATTTCGAACGCTCGCATTGTAGTAGCCACTCAGCCACATGGCGATGCCGGAGAAATCCTGGAAGCCGAGCTTGGTCAATTCACTGCAGCTCATCTTGCTCATGTCGACGACCATCTTGTCTTCTGCAGCGGCTGGCGCAGCCAATGATGATATGACCGTGGTCGCAACGAGTAATTTATGCATGCCGCTCTCTGCGTTGTTTCATACGCAACCAAGCGGCTGCGCTATGCCTCGGCGGGCAGATTCCGCTGGTTGCGGCTACCCGGACTTGATCTGAATCAAT
>Ga0207678_10006493_pt1 | contig 10380 bp, 9 predicted proteins | sample KBSC63metaG_FD_184319 | JGI IMG/M metagenome (GOLD analysis project Ga0207678, IMG submission 184319) | Corn rhizosphere microbial communities from Kellogg Biological Station, Michigan, USA - KBS C6-3 metaG (SPAdes) (version 2) | ecosystem: Host-associated > Plants > Roots > Rhizosphere > Soil ...
CTGGTCGCGCTCCTTGATCGCCGCGTAGACCGGGATCTGCAGCTCGTGCAGGATCCGGTAGGGCAGCGACGCGAAGATCGTGTCGGCCTTGAACGTGGTGGTTCCGGCGGCGAGCGCGCGCTCGGAGTACAGGTCACCGAGGGCGATGTCCATCAGGGTGTCGGACTTGACGATGTGCGTGGAGCTGCGCTGCACCATCGTGACGTCCGCGCCGACCTCCCACAGCGCCCCGCAGATGTCGAACGCCGAGTTGTTCGAGCCGACGACCACGACCCGCTTGTCCTTGTAGTCGTCCGGACCCGGGTGCTGGGAGCTGTGCTGCTGCTCGCCGCGGAAGACGTCCTGGCCGGGGAACGACGGGATGTTGGGCTTGCCCGACACGCCGAGCGCGAACACGAGGTGCTTGGGGTGCAGCTCGACCTCGTTGCCCTCGCGGTCGACGGTGACCGTCCACTCCTTCTTCGCGTCGTCCCACGTGGCGTTCTTCGCGGTGGTGCCCCCCCAGTAGTTGATCTCCATGATGCGCGTGTACATCTCGAGCCAGTCGCCGATCTTGTCCTTCGGCGCGAAGATCGGCCAGTTGCGCGGGAACGGCAGGTAGGGCAGGTGGTCGTACCAGACCGGGTCGTGCAGGCAGAGCGACTTGTAGCGGCTGCGCCACTGGTCGCCGGGCCGCGGGTGGCGGTCGACGACGAGGTGGTCGATGCCGAGCTGGCGCAGCCGCGCGCCCAGCGCGATGCCGCCCTGGCCGCCGCCGATCACCAGCACGTAGGGGTCGCGGTCGCGGCCGAGGCCCTCGACCTCGGCGATGCGCGCCTCCTTCCACGTGACCCGGTCCCGGTTGGCGCCGTGCTGCACGCCCTTGGGCCGGGTCTCGCCCTGGCGCTCCTCGTGGCCCTTGAGCTCGTCCAGCGTGGTCAGCAGCGTCCAGGCGCCCTCGTCGTTCAGGCGCAGCAGGCCGGAGCCGCGGCCCACCGCGGTGTCGAAGTTGATCCACGCCGTGACGACGCCGTCGGCCTCCGCGGGCTCCTCGCCGTCGGTGATCCGGAAGTCGGTGGCGTCGGTGCTCTCCATCGTGGCGCGGAGCAGGTCGGCGACGCCCTCGCGGCCCTCGACGGTCCGGATGTTCCAGGTGAACGCGATGATGTCGCGCCAGAACGAGGTGGCGGCGAACAGGCCCGCGGCCCGGTCGGCGTCGCGCGCGGCGAGCGCGGCGGCGAAGTCCGACAGCCAGGTCTCCACGCGCTGACGAGCGGGCGACGTCGTGTCGGGCTCGACGGTCTGGGTCATGCGGAGCTCCTCCGATCCCGTGCGGTCATCGCTTACAGACAACTCGATCACGGGCGCTGCCGGAAGTGCTCAGGCGGAAATGCGATCACCGCCGGGCAGGCGGGAGAACCGCGTCGCCGCCCGGGTGAGCATCGCCGCGACGACCGCCGGGTGGATCCGGCGTACCAGCGCGAAGTAGGCCCGTCCCCGCAGGTTGTGCCGCCGCACCACGGTGGTGAGCACGACCCGTGTGGGCTCCACGGTGACCACTCCCCGAAAGTCGAGGTGTCGCGCGTCCGCGCCGACGACCGCCGTCGTCGCGGTGTGGTCGCGGACGGCGAACACCGAGCGGTCAGCACGTTCGATGCCCACCAGCCCGACCAGCGCCTGGCGGCCGGAGAGCAACGCCGCCACCCAGCGCGGCGGGCTGTCGAAGACCGCCGACGCCCACCGCACCGGATCCGTCGACATGCCCGGCCGCAGCCGTACCGCGAAGGCGTCCACGAAGTCGGCGCCCGGCAGCACGGCGACGGCGGGCGGGTCGGTCGCCCGGGCCCGCGGCCGGGCCGCCCACCGCGCGAGCCGGGCGATCGCGGACAGCCGGGTCGGTCGCTCGGGGCCGGTGCCGAGGGCGAGCTCGGCCCGGTCGAGGATCTGCTCGAGGATGCCGTCGTGCACCGGCCGGACCACGCACGGCCAGAGCAGGCGCATCCCCCCACGGGCCCGACCGGCGACGACGTGGCGCAGCACGGCGCGGTCCGGCCCGCGCGCCACGACTTCGAACCCGTGCCGACCGGAGAGGTCCTGGCCGGGGTCCAGTGCGAAGACGATCTTGCGGCCGGGCTCGTAGGTGGTGACCCGGTAGCGGAGCGAGCCGTGCCCGCCCGCCGTGCCGACCGCGGGCGGGCCGTCGAGCCACATCGGCGACCACTCGGGTGAGGGCCACAGCGCGTCGTGCGGGCCGCCGATGTCGTCGAGGAGCCTGCCGACCGCCTCGGCCGGGGCGTCGAGGACGCGCTCGTGGACGTTGTGCACCTGCATCGCCGACCTCCATACGCCACCGTATGGAGAGACCATACGCTAGCGTATGGACGTGGGGAAGCGACTTTCCGCCGACGACTGGACCCGGGCCGCGCTCGCCGCACTGGCAGGCGGCGGCCTCGCGGCGATCGCGGTCGAGCCGCTCGCGGCGCGGCTGGGAGCGACGAAGGGCAGCTTCTACTGGCACTTCGCGGGCCGCGACGCGCTGGTGGCCGCGACGCTGGAGCGCTGGGAGCGCACCGACACCGAGGACGTCATCACCGCGATCGGGGCCGAGCCCGACCTCACCGCACGGCTGCGGCTGCTCCTCGGGCACGCGCTCGACGGCGGCGCGCGGGTCGAGCTGGCGCTCCAGTCGACGGCCGCGCATCCCCTGGTGGCGCCGGTGCTGGCCCGCGTCACCCTGCGCAGGCTCGACTACCTCACCGACGTGTTCACGGGGCTCGGCTTCGCCGCCGGAACGGCCCGCGAGCGCAGCGTGCTCGCCTACACCGCCTACCTGGGCCACGCCCAGCTCACCGCCGTCCCGGAGGCCGCGCCGGACGCACTGCCCCGCTACGTCGAGTCGGTCGTCGCCGTGCTGACCGCATGATCCGGGCCGGGCGCAGAACACCCGGCCCGGCCATCAGCGAGCGTCAGCAGGCGTTGCCCGCCGCGCCGGCGAACCCGGGTTTCTCCTTGCTCGCCGCAGCGGGCGGGGTGCTCGCCCCCGAGCGTTGCGGCGCATCCGGCTGGCGTGACCAATGCGCTTCGTCGACGGTGACCTCCGCGATCTCGAAGGTCGTCTTGTACGGCCCGAAGCTCACGTGGTTGTTCACCGCGTAGAGCGCCTGCGGCGCGCAGAGGAAGACGGCCAGCGCGTTGTCGAAGCAGTACGCGTCGATCTCCTCGGCGATCCGCACCAACTCGGCACCGTCGAGTTCGACGGCCATCCTGGCGAACAGGGCGTCGAAGCCGTCGTCGAGCGGACCCGCCCGGAACGCGCCGTCCTTGCCGAAGTACTCTCGGTGCACCGCAGCGGGCGGCGCCTCGGAGGAGAGGTCGAACCAGGCGTGGACGAGCAGGTCCCACGGCTGATCGAGCTTCTTCTCCACCAGCGCCCGAGCGCCCGCGAGGGCGGCCTCGTCGGGCACGACGACCACCTCGACCGCGATGTCGAGCGCCCGCCGCAGATCACCCGCGATGATCTGGGCGATGCCCGCGAACGGGCTGGGCGTCGCGATCCGGATCGGCCGCCCCGACGGCCAACCGCCCTTCTCGAACAGCCGCTTGGCCTCGGCGGGGTCGTGCGGGTACGGCGTGGCGCCCGCAGGGAAGCCCGAGCACCACGACGGCGTCATGGCGGGCATCGGGTTGGCGTAGCCCAGCAGCCCGTCGGCCATGATCCGGTCGCGGTCGACGGCCATGTTGAGCGCTTTGCGGACGTCGACGCTGCCCAACGGCACGTCCGCGCGGCCGCGGTTGATGATGCAGGTCAGCACCCGGTTGGCGTCGGCGGTGACGAGCCGGGCGTACTGCGAGGCCGTGATCCGCTCCGCGTCGGCCGGGCTGACCTCGGTGACGATGTCGACTTCGCCGTCACCGGCGAGGCACAGGTCGAGGGCCTGGCTCGGCGACAGGTTGTTGCGGAACACCGCGCGCTGCACGCGCGGGCCGCGCTCGGCGCGGTTCCAGTGGTCGAGGTTCGCCTCGAGCACGAGCTCCGGCGAACGGTCCTCCGACTCGATCAGCCACGCGCAGGTGTACGGGTCGGCAGCCATGATGACGTTGCGGGTGAGGATGGACGAAGCACCCTGGACCAGGGTGAACGGGCCGGTCCCCCAGGGACCAGGCTCGTCGATCACTCACCAATGGCCTTCGCCGGAGCCGAACTTCTTGTAGCCGAAGCCGGGCGCATCGGGCCCTTTCCAGAACGCGGTGGACGCGATGTGGAACCCGCGCATCTTGCCGACGGCCAACCCGTCGGGGCCGGGGAAGCGGAACCGGATGGTGTGGTCGTCGACGACCTCGGCGACCGAGTCTTGCGGGAAGTTCAGCCACGTGCCCGGCGGGTGCGGAGCGGCCCAGCGCTGCATCTCGTCGAAGTTGAGCTTGATGGCGTGCGCGGTGAACGGCTCACCGTCCTGGAACCGCACCCCCTTGCGCAGGCGTAGCTCGAGGGTCTTCTCGTCGCGCCACTCCGCGGACTCGGCGAGCGCGAACACCGTGCGCCCGTCCTCGTCGATGCGGATCGGCTCCTCCATCGTGTTCCACGTGATGAACAACCAGTTCAACGGGGACGGATCAACGATGTTGATCGTCCCCACCGGTGTGGGCGCAGCTGTGGTCACAGCACCTCCTGTGATCTGGGACACGTCCACGGTAGGCCGCGATGGGGTTGCGTACAACAGACTCCGATGGCCCAACGCGGCCCCTCATCGTCACTTGCTGTAGAGGATCTCCGATCTCTACTACGCCTACCGGGGGAAATGGGCGTCACGCCGTCGGATATCGTCACTGTCGGTCGGCGACCGGCCCGGCCGCAGCTCCCCGTTGGCCGCGTCCGCGCGGCGGATAGGTGATCGACCGATGTGGAGAAGGCTTCTCGACGCACTCCCCCGCGGCTACACGCTCGACGAGCACGAGTGGCAGCGGCGACACCGCCTGCTGCTCTGGGTGCTCGGCATCCACGTGCCCGGCATCGCCGTGCTCGGCCTGCTGCTCGGCAAGCCGACCGGCACGGTCGCGACGGTGCTCGCGGTGCCGACGGCCGCCGTCGGGCTGGGCTACCTGCTGCGCGCCTACCGCCGCACCGCGTCGATCATCGTGACGTTCGGGTTGGTGTACTGCTCGGCGGCGCTGGTCGCCTTCACCGACGGTCGGATCGAGGCGCACTTCCACTTCTTCATCATCATCGGGTTCATCGCGCTCTACCAGGACTGGGCGCCGTTCCTCCTGAACATCGTGTTCACCGTGATCAGCCACGGGATCGGGTCGGCGTGGCAGCGCGACCTGATCTTCAACCACACCGACGCACAGGCCAACCCGTGGGTGTGGTCGTTGATCCACGGCATCGCGGTGCTCTTCGCCTGCATGGGGATGATGTTGTTCTGGCGGGTCACCGAGGAGTCCCAGGAGGAGAAGGACCGGCTGTCGCGTCAGCTGTCGGACATCGAGATCGGACGGCGGCAGTTCACCTCCGACCTGCTCACCAACCTGGCCCGACGCAACCAGAGCCTGCTCTACCGGCAGCTCGACATCATCAACCAGCTGGAGGAGTCCGAGGAGGACCCGGACGCGCTGGCCGAGCTCTTCCGGCTCGACCACATCGCGACCCGCGTCCGCCGCAACGCCGAGAACCTGCTGGTGCTCTCCGGCGAGCAGGCGCCGCGCACCTGGAGCGAGCCGGTGCCGCTGCGCGACGTGCTGCGCGCGGCGATCGCGGAGACCGAGGACCTGTCGCGGGTGGTGATCGTCGTCGACGAGCAGACCGCGATCATCGGGCACGCGGTCACCGACCTGACCCACCTCCTGGCCGAGCTCACGGAGAACGCGGTGCGGTTCTCGCCGCCGGACACGTCGGTCACCGTCCGCTCGCGCCCCGACCGCCGCGAGGAAGGCGCGTGGCTGCTCACCGTGGAGGACTGGGGCATCGGCATGGCCCCCGAGGTGTTGGCCGCCACCAACGCCCTGCTCGCCGACCCCCCCGAGCTGGACTTCTCCGTCTCGCAACGGTTGGGCTTCCACGTCGTCGCGCGCCTCGCGGCCCGGCACGGGATCAACGTCATGCTGTCGGCCACCCCCGGCTCGGGTGTGACGGCGCTCGTCCGCATCCCCGCCACGCTGACCACGGAGCCGAGCGACCGGCCGTCGAGCCCGATCACCGGCCCGCTGCCCGTCACGGAAGGCCGGACGGTCGCGGAGTGGGCGCCACAGCCGGTGGCGCAGCCCGTGCCGCACCCGCGCCCGCAGCCGGTCGCCCAGCCGGTGCCGCAACCGCGACCCCACCCCGCGCCGCGGGCGCTGCCGCACATCGCGGCGCGGCACGAGGGCCCGCCCGCGCCTGCGCGGCCCAGGCCCGAACCGACGGCCCCGCCCGCCGCGAGGACCCCCGAGGGCTCCCCGTGGGACGTCGGCGCCTGGGACGGCTGGTGGGCGCCCCCGACGCCCGACGAGGACGGCGCCGCGGCCACCGGCGCACCCGCCACCCCGCCGCCCGCCCAGACCGCTGCCCCCGCGCTGCGGCGCCGCGTTCCGCAGACGCACCTGGTGGAGCAGCTGCGGGTCCCGGAGCCCGACGACGTGTCGGACGGCACCGACCGCGCGGCCAGGGCCGCGCGGGACGCCGCGAACGCGCTCACCCGCTACCAGGCCGCGCGCGCCTCCGCGAGCAGCGACGGTCAGCGATGACGCGCACCACCGGCAGGCTGGACTGGATGCTGGCCGACTTCACCCGCGGCATCCCGGGCGTCGACCTGGCCGTCGTGCTCTCCGCCGACGGGTTGCGGCTGGCGACCTCACCCGGCGTCACGGAGGACCTCGGCGACCAGATAGCGGCGGCCGCGGCCGGGCTCGCCAGCCTGGCCCGCGGCACGGCGCGGCTCCTCGACGACGGCAAGCTGACCCAGACGATCCTCGAGATGGAAGCCGGGTACCTGTTCGTCTCGGCGATCGCCCAGGGCGCCACGCTGGTGGTGCACGCCGCCCGCGGGTGCGACATGGGACTCGTCGGCTACGAGATGACGATGCTGGTCACGCGGGCCGGGCACGCGCTGACCCCCGAACCGCGCACGGGGGTCGCCCGGTGACCGACGATCCTCGCCATGACGGGCGCGTCGTGCCCGTGTACGCCGTCACCGGCGGCCGCACCCGGGCGGGCGACCACGACCTCCCGATCGAGGCGGTCGTCACCGCGGCCGCCCAGGACGGTTCCGCCGACGACCTCCAACCCGAGTACCGCGCCATCCTCGACCTCGCCCGCAGCCCCGTCGCCCTCGTCGAGGTGGCTGCGGGCCTCGGTGTGCCGATCGGGGTAGCGCGGGTGCTCGTCAGCGACCTCGCCGAGGCCGGGCACCTCTCCGTCCACACCCAGGGGTACGCGGACGGCCCCCCACCGCAGGTCCTCGCCCGACTCCTGGATGGCCTTCGTGCCCGCTGAACTCATCCCGCTCAAGATCCTCATCGCAGGCGGCTTCGGCGTCGGCAAGACGACGCTGGTCCGCGCGGTCTCGGAGATCCCCCCACTCCTCACCGAGGAGACCATGACCGCGGCGTCGGAGGGCGTCGACGACACGGCCGCCGTCCCCGACAAGCGCACCACCACGGTCGCGATGGACTTCGGCCGGATCACGGTCGACGACACGCTCGTCGTCTACCTCTTCGGCACACCGGGGCAGCACCGCTTCTGGTTCATGTGGGACGAGCTGGCCCGCGGTTGCGTGGGCGCCGTCGTGCTCGTCGACCTGCGGCGCATCGACGACTCGTTCGCCGCGGTCGACTACTTCGAGAGCCGCCGGGTGCCGTTCGTGATCGGCGTGAACGACTTCCCCGACACCGGCGGCCACGCGGAGGACGCCGTGCGGGACGCACTCGCGCTCGCGCCCGACGTGCCCGTGGTGCGGATGGACGCGCGCTCGTCGGACTCCGGCATCCACATCCTCGTCACGCTCGTGGAGCACGCCTTGAGCCGCGTGGCGGCCCGGAAGGCGCCCGCCTACTGATCCGCAGGAGCGCCCTGAACGGACCCTCCTACGCCGACCGGATCGCGTCCCCCAGCGCGTCGATGCCCTCCACCAGGAGGTCGTCGCCGATCGCCAGGGGCGGGAGCAGCCGCAGCACGTTGCCCCAGCTGCCGCAGGTGAGCACGATCAGACCGGCCTGGTGGGCGGCGGCGGCCACCGCCTTGGTCGTCACCGGGTCCGGCTCGACGGTGCCCGGTCGCACGAACTCGACGGCCAGCATCGCGCCGCGGCCGCGCACGTCGCCGATCCGCGGGTCCGCCGCCTCGAGCGCGCGCAGGCGCGGCAACGCCGTCTCGCCGATCGCGGCGGCCCGCTCGACGAGGCCCTCGGAGCGGATCGTGGCCAGCGTGCCCAGCGCGGCGGCGCACGCGACCGGGTTGCCGCCGTAGGTGCCGCCGAGCCCGCTCGCGTGCGGCGCGTCCATCAGCTCCGCCCGCCCGGTGACGGCCGCGAGCGGCATGCCGCCCGCGATGCCCTTGGCGGTGGCGATGAGGTCGGGGACGACGCCCTCGTGCTCGCAGGCGAACATCCGGCCGGTGCGGGCGAACCCGGTCTGCACCTCGTCGGCGATGAACACGATCCCGTTGGCCTGCGCCCACTCGACCAGTGCGGGCAGGAAGCCCGGAGCGGGCACGACGAAGCCGCCCTCGCCCTGGATCGGCTCGATCACCAGCGCGGCGAGGTTCGCGGCGCCGACGTGGCGTTCGAGGTGCTCGATGCTGCGGGCGGCGGCGGTGGGGCCGTCGAGGCCGTCGCGGAACGGGTAGGACATCGGCGCGCGGTAGACCTCCGGCGCGAACGGCCCGAACCCGTGCTTGTACGGCATGTTCTTGGCCGTCATCGCCATCGTGAGCGACGTGCGGCCGTGGTAGGCGTGCTCGAACACCGCGACGGCCGAGCGCTTGGTGGCCAGCCGCGCGACCTTCACGGCGTTCTCCACCGCCTCCGCGCCCGAGTTGAACAGCGCCGAGCGCTTCTCGTGGCGGCCCGGGGTGATCGCGTTGAGCTCCTCGGCCACGGCCACGTAGCCGTCGTAGGGCGTGACCATGAAGCAGGTGTGGGTGAACGCCGCCACCTGGTCGCGCACGGCCTCGACCACCGCGGGCGCGCTGTTGCCGACCGTGGTGACGGCGATGCCCGAGCCGAGGTCGATGAACGAGTTGCCGTCGACGTCGACCACCACGCCGCCGCCCGCGGCCGCCGCGTACACCGGCATGACGCTGCCGACGCCCGCCGAGACCGCGGCCGAGCGCCGCGCGGCCAGCTCCCGCGAGCGCGGTCCGGGCACCTCCGTGACCAGGCGGCGTACCTGCGGCAGGGTCGGTCCGCCGAGCTCGGCAGCGGTGGTGGCGGTCATGGCAGCTCCATGGGACGCGAGTGGTTGGGGCGCACACCGACCGTAGGGAGACCGCGCCCCGGCCGGAAGGGCCGATCTGCACCGCCGACCGACGGCGATGGTGCGGAGTTGCGGCTACTCGTAGATCATCTTCTGCGGGCCGGGGAAGACCCAGGCGAGCGCGTCGCGCAGGCTGTCGCGCCAGTTCTCCCAGGTGTGGCCGTCGCGCGACTCGTGGAACCGCACCGTCATGCCCGCCGCCTCGAAGGTCGGCACCATCGACCGGTTGGGCGTGATCAGCGGCTCGAACACCCCGCAGCTGACGAACAGGCGGTCGGCGACCCGCCGGGGCCGGGCCCGGTAGCGGTTCACGAACTTCACCACCGGGTCGAACACCGGGCCACCGCCGTGGTCGGCCCCGGCGATGTCGGTGAAGACGAACGAGCCCGACATCAGCGCGAGCGCGCCGTAGGTGTCGGGCGCGCGGTAGGCGGCCGAGAGCGAGGCCACCGCGCCGAAGCTGGAGCCGAGCAGGCACCGGCCGGAGCGCTGCCCGACCAGCGGCAGCTCGGACTCCAGGTGCGGCAGCAGCTCCCGGGTGAGGAACCGGCCGTGGGCGGGCGAATCGGCGTACTCGACGAGCCGGTTGCCCGGCCGCACGAACGCCACGACGAGCTCGGCGACGTCGAGCCGGTGCACGAGGTTGTCGAGCACGGTCTTGGCCGCGGCGTACTGGAGGAAGTCGCCGCCGTCGTGCACGACCAGCAGCGGGTAGGCGACGGTGCGGCGGAAGCGGGCGGGCAGGTAGACCGTGACCGGGCAGTCGCGGCGCAGCGCCCGGCTGGGCACCACGATGTCGGTGAGGGTGCCGGGGCGGGCGTCCGGGTCGGGCTCGGTCCAGTCGGGCGTGGTGTAGCCGTTGGCGAAGCAGACCGACGAGGTGCCGACCGGGCTGTAGGACAGCTTCGGGTTGAGCGGGTCGTTCATGCTCTCGACGTGCTCCCCGCGGCGCAC
>Ga0207678_10006494_pt1 | contig 10379 bp, 6 predicted proteins | sample KBSC63metaG_FD_184319 | JGI IMG/M metagenome (GOLD analysis project Ga0207678, IMG submission 184319) | Corn rhizosphere microbial communities from Kellogg Biological Station, Michigan, USA - KBS C6-3 metaG (SPAdes) (version 2) | ecosystem: Host-associated > Plants > Roots > Rhizosphere > Soil ...
TATGCCTGGACCAACGTGCTGATGGCACAGGCCGGCAAGCAGATGGACGGCCTGTCGCTGCACTACTACACGCTGCCAACCGGCAAGTGGGATGCGAAGGGCTCGGCTACTCGATTCGGCGAGTCCGAATGGCACGCGACACTGCTGCGCACCTTGCGCATGGGCACCTTCCTGTCCAAGCACAGCGCGATCATGGACAAGTACGACCCAGCCAAGCGCGTCTCACTGGTCGTGGACGAGTGGGGCACCTGGTACGATACCGAGCCAGGCGCGAGCCCGCTCTATCAGCAGAACACGCTTCGAGATGCCGTGGTCGCGGGGATCAACCTGAACCTCTTCCAGCAGCATGCCGATCGCGTGCGAGCGGCCGCATCTGCCCAGGCGATCAACGTTCTCCAGGCGCTGATTCTGACGAAGGGCTCTCAGATGGTGCTGACGCCGACCTATCACGTGTACGATCTGTATCGGGTGCATCGCGACGCGCTGGCCCTGCCCGTCGAGCTCAGCGCTCCACGTTACCTGCTCGGCCAGGCCAGTGTGCCGACGCTGCATGCATCGGCGTCACGAGACGCCGCCGGGGTGGTCCATCTCTCGATCGTCAATTTGGACCCGAATCGCAGCGCCCAGCTGAAGCTGAAGGTCGCAGGCGCTCCCTCGCGAAAGGTCAGCGGGCGCACGCTGACGGCACCGACCATGACGGCTCTGAATGACTTCGGCGCCGCTCCCGGCGTCACGCCTGCCCCATTCGAAGCCATTCAAATCGAGGGTGAGCGGATCACGGTGACACTGCCGGCCAAGTCGGTCACCGTGCTGGCGATCCAGTGAGCTGCTGCGAAGAGCAGTGCTTGGGTCGCCCGGGGGCCGCCTGCGGGCGGTAAATCCTGAATCTGAGCGCAGTACTGCAGGCGCTGGCGAACAAAAATGAAGCGACAGTGCATGTTTCGCTGCCGTGACGGTCGCAAATTGCATCAATGACGCGCGTGGTGCCGCCGCGGCGTGCATTGTATATCGTTGGCAGCGATGCGGCGTGTCCCACTCGTTTTGCTGGCGCTCGGTTGGAGCGCGGGCTGCGCGCAGCTGCTCGGCGACGTCGACCTGCGCGATCCGGTGGAGGAGCCCGCGCCGGCGCCGACCGACGTGAATCAGCAGGCGCAGTCGCTCGAGCCTACGGGCTCGCTCCCCACGGGGTTGCCCCGCCTGTGTGATACCGGCCAGACGCGCTGTCTGGGCGGATTGCTGGAGGAGTGCGACGCGGACTTCGGCAACTGGAAGGTGGTGGACTCCTGCGCCACGCCGGATCTGTGCGAGCTGGGGCGCACCACCCTGGGAACCAGCTGCGCGCCGCCGCGCTGCGCCGCGGCCGACCGCGTCTGCGACGGTCAGACGTTGCGCGCGTGCAATACGGGCCAGACGGGTTGGACTGACGCCCAGGTGTGCGCCGAGACCGAGCGCTGCGATCCCCGGCTGGGCTGTACGGCGTTGCCGTGTACCTTCGGCGAGGAGCGCTGCAACGGCGGGCGCATCGAGGTATGCCAGCCGCCCGCTGGCGCTTTCGTGCCAACCAGCGACGCGCCGTGCGCGACCGCGCAACTGTGCAGCGACAGCCCGGACGGCGGCGTCGGCTGCAGCGAGCCAGTGTGCGCCGCCGGGCAGTTCCGCTGCGAGGGCACGCTGCTGCAGCGCTGCAGCGACGGCCGCGATGCCTGGGTCGACTTCCAACGTTGCGCCACTCCGGAGCTGTGCGACGCCACGCGCGGAGCGCAGGGCTGTGAGACACCGAGCTGCGAAGCCGGGACGCGCAGCTGCGTGGGCGACACCCTGATGCAGTGCCGGGCCACCCGCGAGGGCAGCGACCCGATCGCCAACTGCGTGTCCGCGGGCGGTTGCGATCCGATGGCGCTCGAATGCAGAGACCCGTGCATCGTCGGCGGTGCGCGCTGCAGCGGCGCGGCGCTGCAGACCTGCAACGACCCGCTGATCGGCTGGCAGAGCCTGACCTGCGTCAGCGCCGACCTGTGTAACGCCGCGGCTCGCCGCTGCGATCCGCCCGTCTGTGCCGCCGCCGATCGCGGTTGCCGCGGAGCCCAGCCCCAGCGCTGCGCCGCCGGGCGCAACGCCCTGGTCGACTTCGGCGCTCCCTGCGCGTCCGCCGCGCTCTGCAACCCCGGCACCGGCACCTGCACGCCGCCCGCCTGCAACGCGGGTGCTACCGACTGCGACGGCCGTGACGTCCTGCTCGTCTGCAACGCCGATCGCACCGGCTTCGATGCCATCGAGTGCGGCCGCGACGAGCGCTGCCGCGGAACGCCCGCGGAGTGCCGCTAGGCACTCGCGCAGCGCTCAGCGCCCCGGGTCCGCCGAGTGCGCTGCGGCGGAGGCCTGGCCTGCCTGGCCTCGAGCCAGTCCCTGTGGATCGTCCGATCCGTTGACACGGTAATCGGGTAGAATTTCGGGCGGTTAGCAAACCGGCCTGAAACATTGGGCTTTTTGCCTGGGGCGGAGGTGTCTCCGGGCGAGGAAATTCGTTAGCGAACTGGGGACTCGGGACACTAGTATCCGCGCGCCCTGGGCCGAAGAGCCCACTTCTGTTGGGCTCACGTTAGCGGATTGTCATGGACGTCTCCGAGATTCAAACCATCGAACATCAGGTGCTCGTGATCGGCGCGGGCGGAGCAGGGCTACGGGCTGCGATCGAATGTAGCGCGCTAGGCCTCAACACGGGCGTGCTCTCCAAGAGCCTGCTCGGCAAGGCGCACACGGTGATGGCGGAGGGCGGCATGGCCGCCGCGCTCGCGAACGTGAGCCCGAAAGATAGCTGGAAGGTGCACTTCCGCGACACCATGCGCGGCGGCAAGTTCCTCAACGTCTGGCGCATGGCCGAGTTGCACGCCAAGCACGCCCCGGCGCGCGTGCGCGAGCTGGAGGAGTGGGGCGCGGTGTTCGACCGCACCAAAGACGGCCTGATCAATCAGCGCAACTTTGGCGGCCACCGCCACCCGCGGCTCGCGCACACCGGCGACCGCACCGGGCTCGAGCTAATCCGCACGCTGCAGGACCACGGCGTGCACCAGGGCATTCATTTCCACATGGAGTGCGCGGCGCTGTCGCTGCTCAAGGATGGCGATCGGATCGCGGGTGTAGCCGCCTACTGGCGCGATACCGGGCGTTTCGTGCTGTTTCGTGCGCCGGCCGTGATCCTGGCGACCGGCGGCGCCGGCAAAGCCTGGAAGGTGACGAGCAACTCCTGGGAGTACACCGGCGACGGTTACGCCATGGCCTACGACGCCGGCGCGGAGCTGATGGACATCGAGTTCACGCAGTTTCACCCGACGGGCATGGTCTGGCCGCCCTCCGTGCGCGGCACGCTGGTGACGGAGGGTGTGCGCGGCGAAGGCGGCATCCTGCGCAACAGCGAGGGCAAGCGCTTCATGTTCAACTACATCCCGGAAAAGTTCGCGGCCGAGACCGCGGACACCGAGGAGGAGGCCGCGCAATGGCTCTCCGGCAAGCAGGGCGCGCGCCGCCCGCCGGAGCTCTTGACGCGTGACGTGGTGGCGCGCTCGATCAAGGCGGAGGTGGACGCCGGGCGCGGCTCGCCGAACGGCGGCGTGTTCCTGGACATCGCCTCGCAGCGGCCCGCGGATTTCATCAAGCGCAAGCTGCCCTCGATGTATCACCAGTTCAAAGAGCTGGCGGAGGTCGACATCACCAAGGAGCCGATGCAGGTGGGTCCCACGCTGCACTACTTCATGGGCGGTGTGCGGGTGGAGGCCGAGTCGCAGATGACGCGCGTGCCGGGGCTGTTCGCTTGCGGTGAGGCCGGCGCGGGCATGCACGGCGCCAACCGCCTGGGCGGCAACTCGCTGAGCGATCTGATCGTGTTCGGCAAGCTCGCCGGTGACGGCGCCAAGAAGTACCTCGACGGTCTGAAGAGCACGCCGCGTGCGGACGACGAGCAGGTGAAGGCGGCCTTCCGGCGCGCCACGGCGCCGCTGCTGCGAGACTCGGGCGAGAACCCCTACGTGGTGCACGAGGAGCTGACCAAGACCATGGGTCAGTGCGTCGGCATCGTGCGTAGCAAGAAGGAGCTGGAGCGCGGCATCGAGGAGCTGCAGGTCCTGAAGAAGCGCGTCAAGGGTGTGAAGGCGGACGGCGCGAGCCAGTACAACCCCGGCTGGCACGAGGCGCTCTCACTCGAGTCGCTGCTGGTGGCCTCGGAGGCCGTGGCCCTGGCCGCGCACATGCGCGAGGAGAGCCGCGGCGCTCACACGCGCATCGACTTCGAAAACGAGCGGCCCGAGTGGCTGAAGTACAACATCGTGATCACCAAGGGTCCCGATGGTCAGCCGCGCGTCGAAAAGGTGGAACGCAAGCCGCCGCCCGACTATTTGAAGCAAATCGCCGAGGCCAACATCGACGATCTGGAAGCCGGTAAGATCGGTCAGGGCGCCCCCGAGGACTGAGCAGCGGAACCCGCGGAAAGCAGCGAGAACTTGGCAACAGGAGCCATCCGTCAGGATGGCGACCAATGTAGAGGATCGAGAGTGAACAGGGCCGAGCTGCCGCGAAAAAACGCGACCGCTCGCCCATCTGGGCGGGCGCGTTTTTGAGTGAGCAGGCAGGGAAACTAGCGATATGGCAAACCGAACGTTCAAGGTCTGGCGGGGTGATCAGAAGGGCGGCAGCTTCCAGAGCTACGACACCGACGTCAGCGAGGGCATGGTGGTGCTCGACGTGCTGCACGCCCTGCAGGCCTCGCAGACGCCGGACCTCGCGGTGCGCTGGAACTGCAAGGCCGGTAAGTGCGGCTCCTGCAGCATGGAGATCAACGGTAAGCCCAAGCTGGCGTGCATGACGCGCATGAACAGCCTGCCGCCGGACCAGCCGGTCACGGTGCAACCGCTGAAGACGTTCCCGGTGATCCGCGACCTGGTCACCGATGTGTCCTGGAACTACCGCCAGAACAAGCGCATCACGCCGTTCAAGCCGATCCCGCCGGGGCCCGACGGCAAGCGCCGCATGTATCAGGAAGACGCCGATCGCCCGCAAGAGTTCCGCAAGTGCATCGAGTGCTTCCTGTGCCAGGACGTGTGTCACGTGCTGCGCGATCGCGAGGGGCAGGACAAGTTCGTCGGTCCGCGCTTCATGATCCGCGTCGCCGGTCTGGAGATGAACCCGCTCGACGCCGAGGACCGCATCCCGGAGCTCAAGGAGCACTACGGCTCGGGGATGTGCAACATCACCCGTTGTTGCACCGAGGTGTGCCCCGAGCACATCGGCATCACCGACAACGCCATCATCCCGATGAAGGAGCGCGTGGTGGATCGCTACTATGATCCGCTGCTCGCCGTCGGGCGCCTGCTCACCGGCAAGAAGCTGCGTACCGTCGCGAAGCCGGAGCGCTGAACGGTCGTCACGAGGGGGGGGCGTGCGAGTCCTGCTCTGGCTCTCGAACCCGGTGCGCGCGTTCGAGCCCAGCGCGGCGCAGCTCGCGGCTCTCGCGGCGCAGACTTCGCAAGAGCTGGTCACCGCACAGACGGAGTCCGAGTTCCTAGCGCAGCTGCCCGCTGCGGATGCCGTGGTCGTCTGGCGCTTTCTACCGGAGTGGACTGCGCTCGCGCCGCGGTTGCGTCACGCCTTCACGCCCTCCGCCGGTCGCGACCCGCTGCCGCCCGATCCCACCGGGCGCGTACAGCGGCACTTCGGCAGCTTTCAGGGGCTGCTGATGGCCGAGAGCCTGGTCGCGATGATCACGTTCATGAATGGGCGCTTCGCCGTTGCTCTGCAAGCACAGGCGGAGCGGCGTTGGGAGCGCGGCCCGTTCTCCGAACGCCGCCGGCTGCATGGGCAGGTCGCACTGATCATCGGCTATGGCGCGATCGGGCAGCACTGCGGGCGCCTCCTGTCAGCGCTGGGTGTGGTCGTGCACGGAATGCGCCGCGACCTGAGCCGCCCCAGTCCCTGGGCGCAGCGAATGTTTGCCGCCTCCGAGCGTCTGGAGGCGCTCGCTCTCGCCGATCACGTGGTGTGCGTGCTGCCGGGGGATACCGGGACGGACCAGCTGCTCGACGCGGCCGCCTTTGGGCACATGAAGTCGAGCAGCTGCGTGTACAACTTGGGGCGCGGCAACGCAATCGATGCCGTAGCCTTGCAGGAGGCGCTGACTCGGGGCCGTATTGCCGGAGCGTTCCTCGACGTCGTGCCGGAAGAACCGTTGCCGGCGAGCTCAGGGTTGTGGACGGTGCCCAACCTGTACCTGACGCCCCACGCTTCGGCCATCAGCGGCGAATACCTCGACCTCTACTTCGAGCAGCTGGCGCGTGAGCTCGGGCAGCTGTCCTGACGCGCCGCCCGGTTTCGGCGCTGTGACTCCGAAGATCGAGCGATCGTCACCGATCCGTAGCGGAAGCACGGCCGGGCGGGCGCACAGCGCGTGGTCTCGCGCTTGCAAGGCGGAAGGGCATGCTGGATGCGGGCGACTCGGCCATTGTGGCGCGCGCGGCGCTGGAGCGCTGGGCAGATGGGGTGCCCCGCTCGCCGGCTGAGCTCTGGGCCTTCGTCACGGGCCGGGAGTGGCCGCTGCTGCGCTGGGTGCTGGTGAGCTTGGCCGCGTTTGCGCTCGGGCGCGGGCTGTCCTGGTGTGTGATCGCCGCGCTCCAGCGCTGGTCGCACCTCACGCGCACCGCGGCGGACGACATCGCCGTGAAACACGTGGGGCGGCCGCTGCGCTGGCTGGGTCCGCTGGCGATGCTGGCACTGGCGCTGCCGCTGATGAGCGAGGACACCGAGGTGCGCGCCGTGCTCCGGCAGCTGCTGGCGGTGGCCATCACGCTGGTGTTCGGTTGGCTCTTCCTGCGCATCGCGCGCGTGGTGGAGGAGATCATCGCTCGGCGACTGAACCTGGACGCCAGCAGCGTGAAGGCGCGCGCCGAGTACACACAGATTCGTGGGCTGCGCAACATTGCCGACTTCGTGATCGGTGTGATCACGGTGGGGTTGGCGCTGCTGTCCGTGGGCGACGTGCGTCAGCTCGGCGCCAGCCTGCTGGCGTCCGCCGGCGTCGCCGGTATCGTGTTCGGCTTCGCCGCTCAGCGCAGCCTGGCCACGATCCTGACGGGGCTCGTGATCGCCATCGCCCAGCCCATCCGCATCAACGACATCGTGGTGGTAGAGGGCGAGTTCGGGAGCATCGAGGAGATCACGCTGACCTTCGTCGTCGTACGGCTGTGGGATCAGCGGCGCCTGGTGCTGCCCGTCAGCTACTTCACCGAGCGCCCGTTTCAGTGCTGGTCGCGCTCCTCGACAGAGCTCACGGGCGTGGTCTTGCTCAACGTCGACTACAGCGTGCCGGTGGAGAGCGTGCGCGCCGAGCTGGGCCGGATTGTGAAGGACTCCCCGCATTGGAACCGGCGCGGCTGGGCCCTGGAAGTGACCGATAGCACCGAGCACACCGTGGTCTTGCGCGCGCAGATGAGCGCGGACGACTCCAGCGCGGCCTGGAAGCTGCGCTGCGAAGTGCGCGAGCGCCTGATCGGCTTCCTGCAGCAGCAATGCCCGGAGTCCCTGCCGCTGGTGAGGACGAGCGCCGTCGCCGGCGCGCCGACAGCGAAGGAACGGCGCAGCGCCTAGGGCTAGTGGAGTCATGCGGCGCCTTCGGCACTCGAGGGATCGGCAGTTGCACGCTGATAAGTGAGGAGCGTGCGCGCCCGGAGGTCGATGTGGGTGGGCGCATGGTCTTAAGTAAAAGCGCATGCCGCTCGCGGACATTGTGACGTGCGAGTCGCAGTTGCATGACGGTGGACCAGCGCAGCGCGGTGCTCGGTTAACAATGCGCGCGTGGTGTCGATTCCCGGTGGCACCTTTGCCCAGCGTGCGTCTAAACGCTGTCTGGTCGATCAGCGCTACTCTTTGGTGACTCTGGAGGTGCTCTTCGACGTGGCGGTGCTACCACAGGGGAACGGGAATGGTTTTGGCGGAGGAACGATCGGTGGCGACCATTGGAGTGCGGCTCGCTCGCGGGGGTGCGAAGTGGCTCGCGCTCGGCGCGTGCTCGCTGCTCGTGTTGTCGGTCAGTTGTGGATCCAGCGATGCAACGGCGTCGAACGTCGACGATGGGGGCACCGCCGGCGCCGTAGGCATTGCGGGCAGCGGCGGCGCGGGCTCCGGAGGCAGTGGCTCCGCGGGCACCAACGCCGGGCAAGCGGGCGCGTCCGGCGGAAGCGAGGCGCCCGATGCCTCCGCTGGCCTTACGCTGTGTTCCACCACGATCGGGCCCTGCAAGTTTGATTCCGCCGCGCAATGCCCGGCGACGCAGCCCGCCGCGGGCTCGTCGTGCGGAGCGGCGGCGCTGGTCTGTTACTACTGTCCGGTGTCCGCGTTCTCGGTCGCGGTTTCTTCCTGCTCCAACGGGAGTTGGAGGAACACGCGTGCGTCCTGCGGCAGTTGAACATGGAAGGTCGGAAGCGAATGCGCACGCAGAGTTGAGCGCTGCGAAGTCATAAGACCGTGCTGTGAGGGGAGGGCAGCACCGAGGGCGAGGTCCAAGTGAGGGCCTCCGGTGGGGTGAGGTGTGTCCTGGCGCCGTTCGGCGGCGCCGGAAGCCTGTGTCGATCTGAGCTGAGTGACGGAATCGCCATCAGAAAAGAGGAGAGCATGCGACGACAAATCATCTCGAGTGGGGTCGCGTTCGCGGCGGTCTTTGGAGCCGCCGGAGCTGCCTGGGCAGGACAGGGGAGCATCGATACCAGTCAGGGGACGGTGGATCTGGAGTTCAACTTCCGGTTCCCGCCGACCGCGAGCCAGATCACCCAGGCTCGCGAACAGCTGCAGAACGCGAGCGGTGTGTTGTGCGACGCGCTCGACGGGCAGCTGCGCATCGGCAAGGTGACCTTCACCCAGGGTGGACCGCGCCAAGATCAGGCGGACTTCTGGTTTCAGGCGGATCCGGGGCGCTCCAGCTCCCCCATCTATACCGACGGTTCCTCGCTGGTGACGCCGGGCGAGCACGTGACCCTGCTCTCGGGAGGGCTGGTGGGCGATGTCATGGCCCACGAGCTCGGGCACTACATCCTCGGCCTGGGTGATCAATACGATGAGCAGCGGCGCTGGGGCTCGGGCTGCGGCATCGGCCCGGGCTTCGATTCAGGTACGATCGACGAACGGAATCACACGATCATGCAGCAGAGCGGGAGCCTGCAGTGCGCCACTGCCGCGCTCGCCGGCTCGCACGCGTCCTGCCTGACGAATGCCGATTGCACGGTGGCCGGCGAGTCCTGCCGGCCCGTTCTGATGTCGGAGCTGAGCGTAGCCTCTAACCACGACCAGCTGCAGGGCAACGAATGTCGGGGCGGGCTGCCCACGACGCAATCGCCGCTGACGGTCGCGCTAGACCCGGCGCAGGCGGTGCAAGCGTTCGACGGGGCCAGCTTCGATACGGCCAAGGCCAGCGCCGCCGCCTTCACCAGTCTGGAGGTGTTCGACACCCTCGGCACCGTGCCGGGGCAGTTCCAGGGCAGCTCCTATGAGCTGCTGGTCTATTTCGAAAAGACGGCGGCCTCCGCCTGGCGTGCGCACTTTGGCATCGACGCCGGGCGCCGTACGGGCGGCAGCGCGGGCGATCTGCAGATCGTGAAGAGCGTGGACTTCACCTTCAATCCGGACGGCTCGCTCCAGACCATTTCGGAGAAGGACCCGGTCGTCACGCTCGATCAGCTCGCCGACGGCGCCGCCGATCTCGCCATCCAGTTCCTGTTCGGTACGCCCTCGTCGGAAGATCCGAGCGTGATCGGCGATCCCTCGCGCTGGCAGATCTTCGAGCAGGCGGGGACGATGTTCCTGTCCTTTCAGCCCGACGGCGTGCCCGGCTGCACGGGCGCGAGCTGCGCGGACGTCGGCTTCAACTCGACCACGAACCGCTTCGAGACCACGCAGCAATCGCAGGTCCAGGATGGCAGATCGGACTGGGAGACGGCCGTCCGCAATTACCCCTTCCTGACGGCGCCGGCGGGCTTGCCCGTGCAAGATCCACCCGCGGTCTGCGCGACCGCCGTGAATTTCGTGGAGCAGGTCGAGGGCAGCGACCAGGTGATGCTGGTGATCGACCGCTCGGGTAGCATGTCCACCCCCTTGAGTACGACGGACGCGACGACCCGCCTGGCATTTGCTCAGGCCGCGGCGCGCGCCTTCATCGACCTGCAGGCAGATCAGGGCATCGAGCTCGGCATCACTTCGTTCAACGAAGCGTCGGGTATCGATCGCCCGATCGCCGCGTATGGTGTCGCGGACACAGGGGCGATCAAGACACAGATCGATGGCCTGGTCGCGGGCGGAACCACGGCCATCGGCTCGGCGCTCGCGAGCACGTCCGCGGACTTTACCCG
>Ga0207678_10006495_pt1 | contig 10378 bp, 19 predicted proteins | sample KBSC63metaG_FD_184319 | JGI IMG/M metagenome (GOLD analysis project Ga0207678, IMG submission 184319) | Corn rhizosphere microbial communities from Kellogg Biological Station, Michigan, USA - KBS C6-3 metaG (SPAdes) (version 2) | ecosystem: Host-associated > Plants > Roots > Rhizosphere > Soil ...
CCCACGATGCCGATGATGTCGTCTTCGCGCATGTGCAGCAGATCTTGGTTGTCCATCTTGAATTCCTGCCCCGAGTACTTGCCGAAGAGAATCTTTTCGCCGGGTTTCACACCCATTGGCTGAAGCTTCCCGCTCTCGCCGGTCTTGCCGGGGCCAACTGCGACGACTTCGCCCATCGAGGGCTTTTCCGCGGCGGTATCCGGGATCAAGATGCCGCCGGCGGATTGACGCTCTTCTTCGAGCCGCTTGACGATAACGCGATCATGCAGAGGACGCAGTTTCATGGTTTCACTCACGTCTGCCAGAGTTCATTGATCACATCGAGCACGAACGTGTGGACGCGGCTCGCTTAGCCCGTTGGGCTCAGCCTACGGCAGGGACAAGCAATAAAGCGCAGGCCTTGGCCACCGCGGACAGCTGATCGGACGCCTTCGAACCGGGCGTTGTCGCCCAGCCGCCCTTCTCGATGAAGTCGCCCTGCGACCATGAATCGACCTTCTTCAGGGCGGCCAGATTGGCCGAAACATCGGTAGCGCGTTGGAATCGTTCGACGCACACCGGCGCAAGAGCCACTACGACCGCACCGCTGGCCCGTTGCGTCGCTTCCGCTTCGGCCCTGCCACCGGTGACCCATCCGCCCCACGAGAATCCTACGATTGCCGCCGCAATCGCCCCACCTGCCATGCCCCAAAGGGCCGGTTTCGTTTCGACTGGAATCTTCATGACGAGTGCCTTTTAAATGAACTGGAACGAAAAGGGGCCGGCGCAATTGCAACCAGTCCTCAGCAATTGTGGGCAGAACCAAAGGTCCTGGGCCGTGAATGAAGGTGCTTGTACCTACACTCGCTTAGATCAATACGCGAAGTTCTAGACGGTGTATGTGCGCTGTCACACACAGCGCAGGCTTTCTGGCCACTCGAGCGAGGTCGCGTGCAGAAGCCTCGGCGTTTCGCGAGTCTCGATCGCCCAAGGAAGGATTTGCGTTGCGTGGCTTCCCGGACCCAATCGAAAACCCGCGCGGTCGCGCGGGACGATTAACTCCGGTACGCGGAAGATTTCTTGACGGAGCCGCCTTCGTCTTCCCAGATGTCCAACTGCCTGCGTGTTTGACTTTCTATTTTCTCGCCGCGCGCTTTCTCTTGCCACAACATGATCGACGAACTCGCTTCGGCTCACGGTTCACCGTTCATGGAACAACGGTATGAATCCAATAGGCGACATTCCGAGTTCCGGGTGTGCCGTGCGCCGTCTACCGGGCTCGGTCATAACGACGACCTGCAGCGTGATCCCGAAGGCAAGGAGAATCATCCCACCGAAGATCCACAACGTCTGCGAATCGCTCGGGCTCGCAACTATCATCGCAAACACAACAACCACGATGGAGAGGCCGATCAAGACTCCAGCGACGAAGCTAACTGCTTCACGAAATGCGTGACGAAATCTCGAGTTCTTCACGATTCACTCTGATCGTGGCCACTGTGGCCGCAATCCTGCAGGCCGTCCGTGCGTTAGCGCACTCACCGCGAAAGAAGTCGCCCAACGGCCTTTCCGATCGGCGCCTAGGTCAGTTCGTGGATCGCATTCTTGACGGCGTTATCCACCAGTTGCCGGTCGGCAACCGTATCTCCCATGATGGCCTCCCATTGAAGGCGTACGTAGGCAGACCTGTGCTTGCTCTTGAGGACCAACGTTTGCAGGCCCCTCTTGTCGCCGAACGCATAGTCGGTGGCATAGCCAAGAAGGTCGCGCACCCCTTCCTGCCATATTCCGGTTTGGATAGCCTCGATGATCGCCGCCATGCGTCGGTGAAACTCCCGAGGCACCTCCACGGTCAGTGGATCCTTCTCGATTATGGTAGGTGGCGCAGCCATGGTAATTCAGTATGGCCCTTTAATCAGGACGTGACAATGACGATTGTCCCGAACGAGGGGGGCACGAGAAAGGACGGGGCCGGTTCACCGATCGCTTAGCGCAGTGAGTTGCGTCGATATGAAGGGCGGAAGCAACAGGCTGCTAAGTGACAGCGCGAACTCCACGGCGATCACGGGTCGGCCGAAGTGATAGCCCTGCCCCTCGTCGCAGAATTGCGACTTGAGGAAGGCAAGTTGCTCACGCGTTTCCACGCCCTCGGCGTCCTGGATCGCGTCGATCGCTATGGTTGCTTTTTTGACCACGACGCCGAGCGTCATCACTGCTTTAACGCACTTACTGCGAAAAAGCTGCAACCGCGTCAACCGAGGGTTCGCTCGTACGACGCGCGATCTGCCTTGTAGCATCCGCAGGAAGCGGCCTTGAGTCCCCGCCGGTCCAGAACGGTGATATTGCCGCGGCTGTAACGGATCAGATTGCGCTTCTGCAGAGAACTCGCCGCTTTGGTGACGCCAACGCGGCGGACGCCAAGCATGAAGGCGAGGAATTCCTGCGTGATGTGGAAGGTGTTCGCGTGCGCGCGATCCTGGGTCATCAGTAGCCAGCGGGCCAGCCGCGCCTCGACCACGTGGAAGCGCGTACAGCCCGCGGTCTGCGCGAGCTGGCTCAAATGGACGAACGCATAGCGGTCGATCCCGCGTTGCAAAGCCTCGCTGCTGGCGAGTTCGCGGCAAAACGGCGCGGCACCCATTCGTAGCGCTAATCCTGCTCCTTGGATCACCGCACGCACGGGCGACACGTCGACGCCGAGCGACAGCGGAATCCCGAACATGCCCTCGTTTCCGATCAGCCCGACTTCGAGGGACGAGGAATCGTCGACCGGCATGATCAGCGAGATGAAGCTGCTGAGTGGGAAATAGACGTGGGTGATTCTCTCGCCGGGTGTGTAAAGGACGTCTGCGAACACGACCTCAACTGTTTCGCACTCGGCCAGGAGTCGGCGCAGGTCGATGCTGGGAAGCGCCTCGAGCAAGCGATTGACTGGGGTTGCGCGTCTGGTCGACGGCATCGGTGCCCCTCCCTAGGGACGGTCGGTGAGACCGACCCGTCGGCGCCCGAAGAATTGGAAGGCGATTTCGGGGCCGAGCAGGCGATGCACGCGCGGCTCACCTCCTGCGATTGTCGCGAGAATACGGTGGCGGCGTTGCCTCGTCTGGGCGCTGCTTTGCCGGTGAATCTCCGCACGGTTCGCACTGCTTCTCGGCTCCGTCATGATGCTTCCTCTAATTGGCTAGCAAGGCGTAGTGCTCATCGTGCCGTGGTTCTCCATGGCGCGCTGTGCGCTGGCGCACAGAACTTCCAAACTGTAAACCGGAACCAGTCGCCAGCATGTTCGCGATCAATTCCTGCGTCATGGAAAGTTCGTTGAGAGTGTCCCGTCACCGTCGCTCTCTGCGCACCGCCTCGCCGAAATCGTTGTGTCGCGACGCAACAACGAACGTCATCAGCTTCCCGGCGTTGTACAAAGGAAGCCGGGCGCGTGCCCGGCTTTTCGCCTATTGCCTGAGATACGCAGCCTCAAGAAACCGCGGCAAAAAAAAGCCGCGGTCTTGCGACCACGGCTCGTGAAGAAGCTCACGACGCTGACATGCCAGGATCAATTCGGCTCGTCCAATTTGCAGGCCACACTATCCCGACGTCGCATCTGCCGGCCACGCGAAGGCGGCTGTACGGCACTCTGCCGACCATCGGAAGAACGTGTGATTCCTTCGCAGTGCCTGGTTACCGGATCGCCAACCTCTTGCCCGGCCGTGGATCGTAAGAAATTAGATTTTGCATAGTGCCTGCCTTTTGCTTTGGATAGCCACGCCCTCGGCCGGACCCAAACCTCTGGTTCTTCCCGGCCTTAGACCGTCGCGGCGGCAGCGATGTTGTGGAAAGTGGAGTTCGCAACCTCGTAGGTTTCAACGCGAGGCGTTCCGTCCACCACCTTCGCCAAACTCTTGGTCACTTCGGCGTAATGCCCATGGTCATAGGTATCGGCGCTTTGTTTGTTGTCCCACAAACTCACACCGAAGGCTTCGTTTCCGCCTGGGGCAATAAACGTGATTTCATCTCGAAACCCGCTCTGTTTCCGAAGCATGGGGATGACTTCCTTTTCCAGCTGCTGGGTAAACGCGACGGCGCTGTTCGGCTTTAGCTTCATAGATACGCGACGTGCATACATCGTGTGCTCCTTGGGTTGTGATGGCCAAGGGGGCATTCAGATTACCGTTTTGCTAGAGATGACCAAAAAACCCTCTCGATCCGTTAACCATATTAGGTTAAGCCTATGGATCTGTCAAGCATTATATTGCTACACTTAAACCGATGCGGTTAATTACAGGTGCATGCGATGGACATTTGTCTGGTCATCAAGGAGCGTCTGGAACAATTGGGGCTCGAGCAAAAGGACTTGGCGGCCGCCGCCGAAGTCACCGAGTCGTACATCTCGCAGCTTCTGACTCGGAAGAAATCTCCGCCCGCGCCCGATCGAACAGACATCTACGAGAAGATGGGCAAGGTGCTCAGGCTGTCGAGCGATAGGCTTGGGAAGCTGGCCGAGCTCCAGCGCAGGGAGCAGTTAAAGAAGGGTTTCGAGGACCCGCCGGCGCCTTTGTTTCAAGAAGTGCGAGCGTTGGTTCTCCGCAAGTGCGCGCCAAAAATACGGCAGCAAATACGAGCGATCTTTGAGAAACAGCCCTTGGGTGAACTCGAACGCCTCGTCACCCAGACGCTTCTGGACGTGATCAAGCGCGTCGCCAAAGAGGAATTGAAAAGTGAAAAGTGGCTCCGCTCGGTAGCTCGAAGCAGCGGCCGAAGCTATCACCAGATGCGAGTCACGGTCCTCGAGTTCCTGGACACAGACGTCTTCCACCTGTCAGCGGAGAACTGCGTTTCCTTCCTGGATCCGCTGATCGACTCCTGGGATATCGACCTCTCCACCTTCGGTATGGAAGTTGTGCTTAACCCAAAACTGGCCCCAGGGCATCCGAAGCGATTTGCGTTTGTCGAAAGAGACCCCGACCAACCTTCCGGGGGCGAGCCGGGGTTCATCGCGTTCCTTGAGGATCCTTCACTCAGCGGTACTGCGACTAAGGAGGAAATCGATTTTCTCAAACGCTTGAGGATCAAGGGAAGGCAACCTACTCCGCTCTACTATTATCGGGAATTGCAAAACCTCCGAGATCCGCTGCATTTTCGTAGTGTAGTGGTGTAGCGGAGCGCCGTTTCATGATGATGGCTCACGGAATCGCCAAGCCTAGTTGACCTTGCGTGTCGCCGTTGTCCTGACCCGCTTCGTGGGTTTTGGACGCTTCGCGGTCTTTACCGTCGTGCGCTTGGCTGATTTGGTAGTCGCCGTGCGCTCCCTTAGGTTGCGGCCCCTCGCCGTCTTTCGTTTTTCTCTTTGAGGGCGATCGTTTCGACATCGAGTCTGTGCTCGGCCGCAGCGGGAGGGCCACGCAGAGTAGCGTGACGGTCGCAGGGATCGCCAGCCTGGTCCGCGCGAGCTATGTTGCGAAAGGGACGATCAACTAAGTCGCCGGCAGGCTCGTTGGCAACGAGACCCTGGAAGCATCAGGGCTGAAAGGGGTACGGCGGCAACGTAACGAGACGCGTGTCGTCGCCGGGACCGCCGACCGTGAAGTGATACAGAACTTTGCCAGCGCTCGTCGTCGATCCCGAGCAGTCCGTGCATCTCGTCGTCGAAGTAGCAACCGATGCCGGTGGAGCGCACGCCCGCCGCTTCCGCCTCCAGATAGAGCGCCTGTCCGAGCATTCCGCATCCCCAGAATAAATGCCGGTAACGCCACGTTTCCTCGCGCGCGAGTTCGACGTGCGCGAGCATACCGAGGGTGAAGCACGAGTCGGCCGCGATGTCCTGGTGACAGCAGATCGTCTTCGCGATGGCGCGAGGTCGTACGGCAGCAACAGATACAGCGGCAGGTGTCCGGGACCTTTCTTCTGCCACAGCCAGTCCCGGCGCAACGGATGCGGCACCCATTCGCAGTGCGGACCCCGCCCCCTGCACCACTGCGCGCACGGGCGACACGTCAACACCGAGAGCGAGCGGAATCCCGAACATGCCTTCGTTCAACCAGGCCCACTTCGAGGGACGAAGAGTCGTCGATTGGCATGATCAGCGAGACGAAGCTGCTGGTCGGGAAGTAAACGTGGCTCGGTCTCTCCCCGGACGTGTAGAGCACATCGGCGAACGCGAGCTCCACCGTTTCGCACTCGGCCAGCAGCCGGCGCAGATCGCTGCTCGGCAGCGCCTCGAGCAAGCGATTGACGGTAGGCACACGTTGGGTCAATGGCACCGATGACTCTCCTTTGGGGTCGGTGAAACCAACCCGCCAGCGATGCGGTGCGTTCTCACCTGCTGCCATTGAGGCGAGATTCGGCGAGGCTGTTGACTCGTCTGCGCGCTAGCGCACATAGGCACACCGCGCAGCGGACCACGGCCCAAGTCCATGTCGCGGCGAATCATGGTGAAAAAAAGGACGGCGGAAAAACTATCGAGCGACGTAAGGCAGGAGCCGATCGAACTCCGTCTTGACCACCTGGTAGCACTCACACGACCGCGCCTCGAGACGTGGCCGATCGAGCACGGTGATCCTGCCTCGGTTGTAACGAATCAACCCGGCGTTCTGCAATTTCCCGGCGGCTTCGGTCACCCCTTCGCGGCGCACGCCAAGCATGTTGGCAATCAATTCCTGCGTCATCGAGAGTTCGTTGGTCGCCAAACGATCCAGGCTCAGCAACAGCCAGCGGCACAATTGCTGGTCGATTGAATGGTGCCGATTGCACACCGCAGTCTGCGACATCTGGGTGATCAGCGCCTGGGTATAGCGCAGCAGCAGATGCATCATTGGGCCGAAACGCGCGAATTCGTCTTTCAGCAACTGAGCCTTCAGCCGAACGCCATAGCCTGCGCTTTGCACGACGGCGTGGCTGGGCGTGGTCTCGCCCCCCATGAACAACGATATCCCGAGCATGCCCTCGTTGCCTACTACGGCGATTTCCGCCGACGCGCCGTCCTCCATGACGTACAGCAGGGAAACGATGGACGTAGTGGGGAAATACACGTACCGCAAACGCGCGCCGGGTTCGTAAAGGACCTGGCCCAGCGCCATCGGTATCAGCTCCAGCCGGGACTTGAGACGCGTGTAATCGCCGGCGGGCAGCGCGTCGAGCAAATGATTCTGATGGACACTGTGGTGTTCGGGCCCGGCCGTCGGTGCCCTGCTCTTCGCAGGCAAGGACGACCCCTTCCCTACGCTGCGGCGCGGTTTGCTAGAGGCCATCACGATAGTCTAGACCCGTTTGTCCGGTGCCGGACAAAGGATGTAGACTACGCCCGGTTCACGCGCGTGTGCGTTCAAGGAAGAATCGCATCATCTCGCTGCTCGCTTCGGGCCCGTTGGGATCCGCAAAGGACCCACGTGGGTCACCGCCAAACCATGCATGCGCAGCGCCGTGCACGAGCCAGTGTTCGACAATAATCTTCTGGTTGTCGTCCTTGAATTGCGTGCACGTGTACGCGTATCCGCCAAGGGCTTCGCCTGCCTGACTTTCCCCGGCAGGTGATCTCCGCGAGCTTTCGTTCACGTTTACTGCTGCGGTTTCGGTTGCCACCTGCTCGCCATGTCGGGGTGCACCGTCACGTCCCAATCTCCATGAAAGACGATGGTGGGAATGGCGCTTCGCCATGCTTGGGCGCTTTCGGGACCTTCACTCTTAAGATCCGCAGTGCAATGCCGGCGCATCGCCACGAACGCCGAGGGCAGATCATGCGCGACGCCATAGGGCAGACCCGAATGCACGCCAACGGCGGCGAACATGTCCGGATATGTCCTCCCCAATATCACTGCCATCGCGCCGCCGGCGGACAAGCCGGCAACATAGACGCGCTCCCGGTCCAGGCCGTACGTGAGTAACAGTTCGCGCACCAGCCCGCCAATGATTGCAGGTTCCCCCCGCTCGCGGTCTTGGTCGCGCGCCTTGAACTTCCAGCACTTCGAAATGCTGGCGTTTTGCGAATGTGCGGGATACGCGACGAAGCACCCTCACTCCCCGGCCAAAATGTTCATGCGTGTGCCCGTGGCGAAATCATCGGGCGTCTGCGTGCACCCGTGCAGCATCACGACCAGCGGCGATGGCTGTTCTCGATAGACGCTCGGAACGAAGAGCTTGTAACGTCGCGAACCCGCAGGACTGGTGTACGCATGCTCGCTGAATTGGGTCCGGCCACGAGCATCCGATGTTCGGGCGGGCGCGTTTCCGGACGTTGAATCGTGCATGGGCGCAGCCGCTTAGTCGACGACTCGAAACGTTCCTTCGATGGGTCGGTTACCGATGTTGCCGCCAGCGGCGACTTCGTCTCGGACGCGCTGCGTAGCCGGAATTGGAATTCGGGGCGCAGCGCTAGACACATTCGTGCGGCACCGCACAGACGACGTGGGAGCGAAGCAGCATCCTAACCTCCGTCGGTGTACGACGTTGATTTTCATACCGCCAATCACGTCACCGAGGCGACACACGGGAGAGGAGTCTTACCCATTCAAAAGTTTCCCGAATGGATAATGGCCTATACGGATCACGCGGTGGTGGGTCCGCAGATCGAGAGGCTTCGTTCCGCTGAGTGGATCGCATCGAAATGGGCGGAGATGATCCATCCGATCATGTCGCGCGCCGATCGCATGTAGGCGCACACGCGGACTGCGGCGCTCGACGTGACCATCGGACCCGACGGTGCACACCGAAAGGAAATCGAAATTCGGACGCGCTTCGGTCGAGCGCTACGCGGATTTGTCGAATCGATACGGTATCTGTAAATTCTAAATCGCGCCACACGATTGTGAGGCTTCATGAAATCGATTCTCGACCCTTCGTTCCGATATATCCCGAGCTTCGACACCGACCCGAAGAGAACATTCGCAGGAATCCGGCGCGAGCGTCGCAAAGACGCGGAGCGGGCAGAACAGATGACGGCTGATGCCCCCGTCAAGGTTGCGTCGATCGTCAGAAAGACGGCGACCGGCCGATGACACACGTGTTGCATGTCGGCCCCGGATTACTGAATCGAAGGACTGAAGAATGCATGAACTGATCATGTGCTGTGGATGGTGCTTTGCTCGATCGCTCCGGCAGCAGCTCAGTGACCGTTAGCATCGGCATCCACCTGCCCGCGTATCCGGATGTGGTTCCCGTGCCCGGCTACCCCGATGTAGCGCTTGTCCTCGAGCCAGTCCTCGTGCGTCTCGACGCACAGAGCGCGAATCAAATCTAAGCAGGTCGCGGCGTTGCGAGTGGCGGCGCGCTCGTCAGCCTTCACGTTCAAGGGCAAGGGGGCAACCGTTGCGGAGGTGGGCCGGGTGCTCAATGTCGCCACGGTGCTCGAAGGCAGCGTGCGCAAGGCGGGCAATCCGGCTGCACCTCCAAGCGCGCTATCTCCTCGATCGGCACACCCGCGACGACGTAACCAAGGCGATCGGGGGTATCTCGAGCAGGCGCTGGAGCGGGATCCCGCGTTTGCGCTCGCTTGGGCGGAGCTGGGCCGGGCATACCAAATCGAAGCGGAAAAGGGCTGGACCCCGCTGGCCGACGGGGTGGCCCGGGCGCGCGAGTCGGTGGCGCGCGCACTCGCGCTGGAGCCGGATTTGGCCGAGGGGCACACGGCGTTGGGCGGGATCCAGATGTCCTACGACTGGGACTGGCGCGGTGCGGAGGCATCGTTCGCCCGGGCCGTGGCGCTGGCGCCGAGAGACGGAAGGGTGCTTCATGCGGCCAGCGCTCTGGCACAGATGCTCGGCCGTCTCGACGAGGCGATCGGTCTGCAGCGCCGCGCGATCGAGCAGCACCCGCTGAGTGCTAACGCCTGCTACGTGGTTGCTCCCGTACGCCGTACTGAGTACTTGGTACTCCGTACTGAGTTCTCCGAACGTCGAACAAGCACGCCTATCGAAGACTGGCTTCCGAAGTGCTAAGTACTAAGTGCACGGCTGTCCTCGGTCGTGCCAATCTCGGACGATCGGCGGTGAGCGAAATTCACTATAAACGGCACTTTCGGGGCAAACTGCCCCGAAGCGTGCGGGGATGAATGGTCCCCGGCTGCGTCGGCTTTCCTTAGGAAGGAGGAAGTGCCTTAACCAGCGGGGTCGTCCCGTTGTCGATCGCGGCGAGCTTGGCCCATTCGGTTTCAGTGAACAGGCGGGAGCGCGTAAGAAACCGCAGGCCCTCGGGACCATCGAGCGAAAACATACCGCCTCGACCTGCCACCACATCGATGATCAGCTGAGTATGTTTCCAGTACTCGAACTGTGGGCCGCTAATGTAAAACGGTACGCCACCGATGTGACCCAACAATCGGTCATAGTCACCGATGATGAATTCACCCTGCGGATAACACATCGGCGCACTGCCGTCGCAGCATCCGCCCGACTGATGGAACATCAAGTTGCCGTGT
>Ga0207678_10006497_pt1 | contig 10377 bp, 11 predicted proteins | sample KBSC63metaG_FD_184319 | JGI IMG/M metagenome (GOLD analysis project Ga0207678, IMG submission 184319) | Corn rhizosphere microbial communities from Kellogg Biological Station, Michigan, USA - KBS C6-3 metaG (SPAdes) (version 2) | ecosystem: Host-associated > Plants > Roots > Rhizosphere > Soil ...
GTTCCTTGGCGCTTCGACCAAGATCGTCGATCGCGCATCGGGCGAGGTGCATTACGGCCGGGTGCCCGAATATTCCGTCGTTGTTCCGGGAAGCATGCCCGGCAAGGATGGCGGCCCCGGACTCGCCTGCGCGGTGATCGTCAAGCGCGTCGACGAACGCACGCGGTCCAAGACCAGCATCAACGAGTTGCTGCGCGACTAACGATTCGTCCGAAACCGGCCTTAACGTCACTAATGTCACGAGGTCGGGCGCATTTTGTGCGAACTTAAGGCCCGCAGACCTTGAGGTCCTGATAGGGCGGGCTTGCAGCTGCGCCATGACGCCGAGCCAAGCAGGCCAAATCCTATTAGGAAAGCTCTTTCGCTAGAGCCCGTTTTCGACCCAAAGCTGACTCTAGCCTGGTCGGCAGCGGTTCCAGGAACTCGGCAAGGGCGTAGCAAGTCGTCTTCGCTATGAGCGTTAGCTGCGATCCTCGACCACATCGAGCGCCTGGAACTCCAATGGTAATTCCGACCGCCAACGGCGGAAGTGCATCAAAAAGGGTCGGACCATGACAAACGCGGCAGAGTAGGCGGCGAAGAATGGATCAAGTTGGAAGAGCTCTTTCAGCACGGCTGCAGCATCGCCGTAGTCCCGGCGAAACAGCGCTCGGCTGCAATACCACTGGATGAGCTCTTTCTCATGCAGGTCGATCGAAACAGCGTGCTGTGGGTATCGCGCCCTAAACGTAGAGGTAGCGCGGCGGTAAGATTGGATCATCCTGCGGTAATTGTCTGCCGCGGAACCGGTCACCAGCCGATAACCCACCAACACTTCCGGTACGACGGCAAACCGGTAGCGCTCCGCTAGCTTCAGGTAGAGATGAGAGTCGTCGTATCCCGAGAAATCGCCGCTGAGCATCTCGTCGAAGCCGCCCACATCCTCGATCGCGCTCCGTCGGATCATTCCCGCGCTGCCGTTGCCGATGAAATTTCCGCGGCAGACTTGACCCAGAACGCAGCCCTCGAAACGCGGCTCTTCAGCTCACGATCGCCGCTGTCGTCATGGTCGCTTGCCCGCTCTGCCTCTACGCGATCGTCAATTTCCGGTCCTACACACTGATGCTGGCGCTCTGGGGCATCACCGTTGCGACATTCCTAGCCGTCGCGCTGGATCAGCTTGATTTCCAGCGTGGTGATTGGCCCGTTGCTGCGCTCGGCGGCATTGGAATCGTCGGGTCCCTCAATCTGCATTATTTCGACACCCTGCTGGTCGCCTCAATGCTGGGCATCTTCATCGTTTCTGAGTGGCTTGCAGGACAGCGTCGTTGGGCGTTGTTGCATATTGCTGCAGCGGGCGCTGGTAGCGCGATTTTTCTCTTCCTCGTGACGATCCATTTGCCAACGCTGCGCGCGATAAGCAGCCAGCTCGAATGGTCTTCCTCCTTGTTCGGGTCGATTAAAGTGGCAGCCAGCGTGCTCGCTCTGATCTTTTGCGTTAATTTGGCCGCGCTCTACGCTGCGATAGGGAAGCCGCAGCGGTTCGCAGGTGTTTGCGCAGTGGCGCTGATCACGGCCGTGGGCGTCGCGTTGGCGGCAAACGCTATGCACGGCGTGTTACTGCGCCGCTATCTGATGCCGCTGGTTCCGGTGGGCGCCGCATTGATCGCGGCTCAGATCCGCAGTTTGAACTCAAGGATGTATGTCGCAATGCTGGCCAACGCGGTCCTCGCATCCGGCGCATATCTCGTGCTTAGCAGCGAACGAAACTGGGATGTTCTGGCCGAGCTAATTGGGCGAGCCGTGAAGGACTGCCCTTCGACGCAAGTGATTGGCGTCCAGAACTGGCGCATGGCCGGTATCGAGCCAGATCCCCTCCCGGATCAGGCGAAGGTCTACGCCCTGGGTTACGGGTTCGTTGCCCGGCACCACAACTTTCGACTCAGGATGGCGGGTCCGGCAGCCTCAGCAGCTACCTGCCCCGTGATCGTATGGGCGGAGCATTATCAATATCCGATGCCAACACCTGCTCAAATCGCTTCGCGCGCGAACGTCCACGGCAAATTCACCGAAATTTGGCGAAGCAAAACGGGTTTCGCAGCGGTGTTCCGCTGAGCGACTCCAATGATTCTTCGAGTGGCAGCTTTCCACCCAAAGTTGCCGCGTCCAGTTTCGACCCATTGCAGACATCACGGGGGTGGGCCAGAAGACGCCGTCACCCAGCCAAGTTCCGCTTGTTGAGTAACGGGAAGGAAATCGTGTCCTCGTGGTTCCTGCTGTTAGGCGTCTGCCTGGCGATCCCGGTCGTCCTGACCATCAAGTGGCTGGTCGATCCTCAGTTTCGGAAGATCGTCGACGGACCACCCTCTATCGGTCGTTGCGAACTTTGCGGTGAGCAATCTGACCAACGCAGATGTCCTGATTGCGTCGCTAGAAAGCAGACGTCGACCGTGAGCAAAGGAAGCGCCCACCAGATAGCGAGATACGGCGTCTCAGCCCTGACGAGCGCTGCTGTCACAGTCGGGCTGCCAGTGCTGCTTCACGAAGTCCTTGGGATCGAGCAAGCGAAAGCGGCCGCCATCAGCCAAACTACTGCGCTGCTCGTAAATTTCGTGATGATCCGGATTTTCGTCTTCCGCAGCCGGCGCGGCGCGCGCCGCGACTTCGTTCATTTCGCCGCCAGCGCAGTCGCATTCCGGGGGCTCGAATATGTGTTCTTTCTCGTCCTATTTGAGGTGGGCGGGCTCTATTACCTGCTGGCGCTGATCCTCACCCTTGGGACGTCGTCGGTTCTCAAGTTTGTGTGGTATCGCTTCCTTTTCGACGGGCGGCGCGAACCCGCCATTTAGCTCCTGCGTCTCGAGACGCCGGATCTTCTCGAGAGCAATCTCGATGAGCGCACGATTATGGTTCAGCAGGTCGGCGAGCAGGCCCATGATGCACGTCAGCGTGCCGATGATCAGCAGGGCGGACCCGAGAATGAGCGACTGGATTTTTCCCGTGCCGCTGACGAAGAAATAGAAATAGAGAAAGCGAACCATCGGGACGAGGCCGATGGCTGCGACGAGTATCCCGAGCCCCGTGAATACGCGCAGCGGCTGATACATCGAATACATGCGCACGAGCGTCGTGGCGGAGCGCTCAATGAATCGAAAGGCATTCTTGAAGAGCCGGGACTCGCGCGTTTTGCCGTTGGTGCGAACGGGCACGCTGGTGAACGCCATCCCCTTCTTGCCGACCTGGATCAGCATTTCGATTGTGTAGCTGAAGGGCGAAATGATGTTCAGCCGCATGGCGGCGTCACGCGAAATCGCGCGGAAGCCGCTCACCGCGTCGGGAACGTCGACCCCGGAAAACCGGCGGACCACCCAGCTGCCGAAAGCCTGCAGTATCTTCTTCTGTGCTGAAAAATGGCCGATAGCGGAGGTCTGGCGATCGCCGACGACAACATCCGCCCAACCATCGATGATCGGCTGCACCAGCTTCGGGATGTCGGCCCCGCAATATTGGTTGTCCGCGTCGGTGTTGACGATGATGTCCGCTCCGAGCGCGAGAGATCGGTCCAGGCCAACGCGGAAAGATCTGGCGAGCCCGATGTTACGCCGGTTGCGAACGACATGCTCGACGCCCAGCTCGCGGGCGACCTCGGAAGTCCGGTCGGTCGATCCGTCGTCGATCACGAGCAATTCAATCGTGTCGATGCCGGCAATGTGCCTCGGGATATCGTGTACCGTCGCGGGCAACGTCGCTTCTTCGTTGAAGCATGGAATCTGCACAATCAGCTTCACTACGCACACTCCCCCTGCGTGGACGCGCCCTTGACTGTATGTTTCTGCACCAATTCGCGGCGCAAAAACAACGCGTGAGCTTCCCCAGCCGTTCTGATACAGCACTCGACGCCGTCTGCGTGGGAAAATTGGCGGGCCGCTCAGGTTTGCGTTCAAGGGGAAGGTGGAATGACCGAGCGTCGCCTTTGGCGCGGGTTGATTGTTGTTGTGCTGGTGGCGCTAGCTGCATTGTTCCCGGCAATGCTCAATGGCGGGCCGTTCTTTCACCCCGACACACCTAGTTATCTTCGCGCCGCCGCCGCAGGTGCATTCAAGCTGTTCGGCATCCAGTCCGACTGGACCCAGGAATATTTACAGGTCTATGCGACTGCCCCGGCGCCGGTCGCCACGACCGGATCGGTTGCCGCGACCGGATCGGTTGCCGCGACCCCGGACGTGCCTGTGACGCTCAGCGGCCGGTCAATCTATTACGGGTTCCTGGCCTATCTCGCTTACTTGGCTGGTCGGTTCTGGCTTCTCATTGCCCTTCAAAGCATTCTCGCTGCGACTTCAGTCTATTTGACCATCCGCCTGATCGGCCGCGCGGCAGGGGTGGATGTTCCGGAGCGCAAAATTCTCCTCGTTGGATTGGTCACTGCGCTGGCCAGCTCATTGGGTTTCAACAGCAGCTATGTGATGCCCGGGATCTTCGCTGGACTCGGCCTGCTGGCCGAAGCGAATCTGCTGTTTCTCTGGCGCTCGCAATCGCGCTGGGAGAAGCTCTTCTGGGTCGCGTTGATGGCGTACGTAATGCTCGTCCACACAACGGACTTGATCCTGGCCCTCGTCGTGATCGTTCTTGGCCTCGCATACTCATTCTGGCGCAAGATTCCGTGGACCGCATCACAACTGGCAAGCATCGGCGGCTGCATCATGGCGGGCGCACTCGGCCAAATGGCTTTCGGGTACGCGGTGACGGTGTCGACAGGCGCGGCGCCAATCAGGCCACCCTTTGTGGCGATGCGCCTCATTGCTGACGGTTCCGGCTACGCTTACCTGCGTGAACATTGCGCGACCGAGAATTATTTCTACTGCCGCGCGTTGCGCGAGCCCAATATGACCGCCGACATATTTTTGTGGAGCCGCGATCCTCAAACCGCGCTTTTCCGAGGGCTGCCCGAGCGTGAACAGCGCAGGTCCGCGGCGGAACAAGGCAGGTTCGTCGCAGCCGTGGTCGCCGATCGTCCAGTGCAAGTTATCGGCGAGATGACCAGCAATTCGCTCAGGCAGCTCTTCAACCTTGATCTCGTCGAGTTCAACTACACTCCGGAAAACCGCGATCGGTTCGAGGAAACCATGCCACCCGATCTGCTGAACTCCATGAAGAATAGCCGTGCCTACAACGATCGCATGCCGGTCAACATCTTCGAAGCGTCGATCTACTTGATCACTTTCGCGTCGCTGATCGCCTTGATCATTTTTATCTCGAGCAAAGAGCGATCACTTATACCTGGCCACCTGCGTGGTTATTGTCTGTGCATTCTGGCGGCGATCGTGGCGAATGCGATCATATGTGGCGCTTTGTCCGGACCCAAGGGTCGCTACCAGACGCGCCTTATCTGGGTCATGCCGGTAGTTGCAGGTGCGCTGATATCGTTTCGCAAGCGCCAGATCACTAGATCGCCGGAGAGTGCTTGAACCTCGATTCGATGGTCTAAAGCGCAGTCTGTTTACTACCCATTCCTGGCGCAAACTGAACCTGTGGGCCGCCTGCTGAACGACTGACTAAGACGACGCGAAGCTGAACAGGTTGAACAGTCGCAGCAGGCCCGTCAGCACGTAGGCCAGCTGCCCGACCGCGATGATGGCCTGAACGGCCGGGCGCCGGACCGCCATCCCGATCACGCTCGTCAATGCCAGGATGACGTTGAAGATGACGGTGTCTTGGGTGTGCGCGGCGAAATAGTCCGGCCCTTTGATCCAGGTGTCGATCACATCGATCGCCGCCCAGCCGATCAGCAATCCGAAGAACCAGCGCCGACGCTCCAGGAAGTAATCCTTGTAGCTGTCATATCCTTCGGGGTTCCCGGGGAAGAGGACCGCGCTGACCAGGTACAGATAGAAGGCATAGAAAATCACGAAAAGGTAGATCGGGAAGGTCCAGGCCTGGATGTGCTGGAGCTGGAACTCCCACCACCACCAAAAGATGATGGACAGGAACATGTAGGCGACCCAGACGAGATGCACCCACCAGATCCGGGTGCGGTTCGGATGCTGGATCACCCCGGCGATCCCCTGCATCAAATGGGTCAGCGCGAGCCCGATGACGATCGAGATCAGGACGATCACATATTCGAACATCTGCATGGCAGCCCCCGCGCTCGCTACACTAGCTTAGCAGTTCGCCATATTATGTCTGCATGCCTGCCAACATAAGCCCAGCTTATCGGCCCTCTCCGGGCATTTGTTGGCGGGCTTATGGGCCTGGCTAGTATTTGTGCCGGGCTATGAAACCCATCGATCCCCAGTCGTTTGACCGCAAGCAGGCGGAAGCGCCGCAGCCGCTGCCGCGCCACGATGCGCATGTGATCCGTGTGCAGATGAACCGCAGCGACTGGCTGATCCTGGCGACGCTCGCCGTCATCTGGGGCGGTGCCTTCTTCTTCATTGGCGTGGCCGTGCGCCATGTGCAGCCGCTGACCTATGTGTGGCTGCGGCTGACCATTGCGGCCGCGGCGATGTGGGGCTTCCTCCACTTCAAGGGACAGAAGCTCGACCTCCCGCGCTCGGCGTGGGGGTCGATCCTGCTGCTCGCGTTGCTCAACAATGCGCTGCCCTTCACCCTCTTCGGCTGGGGGCAAACGCACATCCCCAGCGGGCTAGCCTCGATCCTCAACGCGACGACGCCGATCTGGGGCGTGGTGGTCGCGCACTTCCTGACGCACGACGAGCGGATGACCTCGCGCAAGATCGCCGGGGTGCTGCTCGGCTTCGGCGGGGTCGCGACGATGATCGGCCCCGCCCTCCTCGCGAACATCGGCACGAGCGGCATTGCCCAGCTGGCCTGCGTCACTGCGTCGCTCAGCTACGCGCTGGCCGCAGTGTGGGCGCGCCGTTTCCGCCGCCAGGGCATCTCGCCGCTCAGCGTCACCACCGGCCAGCTGACCGCGGGCGCGCTGATGATGCTGCCGATGTCGATGTTCATCGACCGGCCGTGGACGCACGCTTTCCCGCCGCTCACGGCATGGGCCGCGATTGCTGCGCTGGCGCTGTTCTGCACCGCCTTCGGCTACGTGCTTTACTTCCGGCTGATCGAGACGTCGGGCGCGACCAACGCGCTGCTGGTGACATTGCTGGTGCCGCCGGTGGCGATCTTGCTCGGCGCGCTCTTCCTGAACGAGACTCTCGCGCCGCAGGATTTCCTCGGCCTCGGCCTGATCGCTCTGGGGCTGGCGGCGATCGACGGACGGCTGCTCAGCCTGCTTTCGAAGCGCCGCCCGCTTCCGACAGCAGCTTAGCCCCCTCCGGGCTCGTCCAGTCGAGGTCGCCGACGTAGCGCCACACTTCCTTGCCGCTCGCGTCGTAGAGGATCGAGGTCGGCAACACCGTGTCTGGCCCCAACGCTCCGGACAGCGCCATTTTGGTGTCCTGATAAGGCTTCAGCGTCGCGATCTGATGCTCCTTCAGGAAGGCGACGACAGAGGCATGCGGCCCCGAGTCCTGGCTCACCGCGACCACGTCGATCGACTTGCGGGCCGCCAGCTTGTCCAGTGTCGGCAGCTCCTTGACGCAAGGCGCGCACCAGGTCGCCCAGAGGTTGACCAGCATCGCCTTGCCCTTCAGCGAGGCGAGCGTCACCGGCTTGCCGTCGGCGTCGGTAAAGGTCCCCGCGAGCGCGGCGTCGCCCTTGTGATCGCGATGAACGCCCTTGACCCCCACGCCTTCCGGCGAAGCGGCGGCTTCATTCGTCGTCGGCTGCTGCGCTGCTTTTTGCTGGCACGCGGCGAGGGCAAGCAATGCTGCGGTAAGAGTCAGGATGCGCATGGCGAGCCGCTAGCGCATTGAAGGCCGAGCCGCTACTCGGGAGCCCATGAGGGCCAGCCGCATCCTGCTGATCGCGAGCGTCGCTGCGCTAGCCGCGTGCGGGCGCCAGGCCGAGCTCAAGCCCGCGCCCGGCCAGCCGATGCCGGTCAAGCCGCTGATGGCGAAGACGACACCGACCGTCGAGCAGCTGCTGATGCCCCCAACCTACGCTCGGCCGGCCCGCGTCGACGAGCTGGTCAAACGATCGCAGCCGCGGCCGCAGGACCCGTTCGACCTCCCGCCGCCGACGGGCGGCACCGCGCCATCGCTTCCCGCCGGGTCCGACCCCGGGACCGTACCCGACAACACGACGTCGAATACTCCAGGAGAATAGATGCCCGTTCCCGTCCGCAAGGCGGTGTTTCCCGTCGCCGGCCTCGGCACCCGCCTGCTTCCCGCCACCAAGAGCATCCCAAAGGAGATGATCACGGTCGTCGACCGGCCGCTGATCCAGTATGCGGTGGACGAGGCGCGCGAGGCCGGCATCGAGCAACTCATCTTCGTCACCGGGCGCGGCAAGTCGGCGCTGGTCGATTATTTCGACCAGGCGTTCGAGCTCGAAACGACCATGCGCGAGAAGGGCAAGAGCCTCGACGTTCTCGAGCCTTCGAACGCACGGTTTGGCGAGGTGATCACCGTCCGCCAGCAGCAGCCGCTCGGCCTCGGCCACGCGGTCTGGTGCGCACGTCACATCGTTGGCGACGAGCCGTTCGCGGTCCTGCTTCCCGACGAGCTGATGGCGGGCGAGCCCGGCTGCCTCAAGCAGATGATCGACGCTTATGCTGAGGTCGGCGGGAATATCGTCGCCGCGCTCGAAGTGCCGGAGAGCGAGACGCACAAATATGGCGTGATCGAGCCGGGGGCGAAGAACGGTCGGATGACGGAGATCCGCGGCCTGGTCGAAAAGCCGGCGCCCGGCACCGCCCCGTCAAACCTGATGCTTCCGGGCCGATATATCCTCCAGCCCGAGGTGATGCGGGCGCTCGATGCCAAGGAAAAAGGTGCTGGCGGCGAGATCCAGCTCACCGATGCTATGGCCAAGTTGATCGGCCAGCAGCCGTTCCATGCCTATCAATTCGAGGGCGAACGCTACGACTGCGGCAGCGCGTCCGGATTCGTGATCGCCAATTTGGCGATGGCGCTGGACCGGGGCGACACGGGGCCGGCGGTCAAAGACTTCATCGCCGGGCTTTAGCCAAAGCGTCTTTCAATTCGCCGATCTGGATCGCACGTTCGACCACGCGCGCGTCGAGTGCGGCATTGTCATGCTTCAACCGCTGAACTGATCGCGCCCACTCGATCCGGCGTTCGATACGGGCGATCAGCACCTCGAAGTGGAACGGCTTCAGGATGACGTCGTCCGCGCCTGACTCGTAGGCCCGAACGGCGCCCTTCGGTTCCGATTTGCCGGTGATCAGCATGACCGGGATGTCGTTCCACTGCACTTCGCCGCGGATCGCGCGGGCAAGCTCGGCGCCGCTCATCCGCGGCATGTTGAGTTCGGCCAGCACCAGCTCGATCGGCAGGCGATAAAGCTCGGCGATCGCGGCTTCGCCATTGTCCGCCGTCGTTACCCGGTAGCCGGCCTCGGCCAGCCGTCGCGCCATCACGCCGAGGTTGGTGCGGTTCGGCTCGACCACCAGGACGCGCGGCCGTTCGTCGGGCGTGGGGTGCCGGATCTGCATGCCGCCAGCGCTACGCGGATATGGTTAACGGCGTCATAAGGCGTGAGCCGCGCCAGTTATTTCTCCCTAGCGGAGGTGTCACAGGAGACGCTACGGTAATCCCAATCGTGCCCTGACTCACGACAAGCCTCAGCATGTGTTCGAAACTCGAATGTCAGAATTCCTCCCAAGATCAGCAGGGCGGAAAGGACTGCAATACCGACGACGATTTTGCGATCCTCACGATCCACTGGTCAGCTGCGTGTCTATTCTTGCTGAATCACGGCAGCAGCTCGACATCCCAGTAGAGATAGTCGCGCCAGCTTTCGTGCAGATAATTGGGCGGGAATGCGCGCCCATGTTCCTGCAGCTGCCAGGTCGTCGGGCGGATCGGATCGCGATGCGGGTGCATGTGCGCCTCGGCCGGTGTGCGCCCGCCCTTGCGCAAATTGCACGGCGCGCAGGCGGTGGCGACATTCTCCCACGTCGTCCGCCCGCCATAGGCGCGCGGGATCACATGGTCGAAGGTCAGTTCCTTCCTGGTTCCGCAATAGACGCACTGGAATTTGTCGCGAAGGAACAGGTTGAACCGCGTGAAGGCCGGATATTCGTTCGGGCGGACGTAATCGCGGAGCGCAATGACGCTGGGCAGTTTCAGCGCGACGCTGGGGCTGTGCACCTCGCGGTCGTAATGGGCGACGACGTCGACGCGCTCCAGGAACATCGCCTTGATCGCGGTCTGCCACGGCCATAGTGATAGCGGGTAATAAGACAGCGGCGTGTAGTCGGCGTTGAGGACCAAAGCCGGGCAGCTCTCGGGATGGCGGATCAGCTCAGGATGATACATGCGAGCGACGCAAGCCTTTCGTTCGGTTCGGTCCGAA
>Ga0207678_10006498_pt1 | contig 10376 bp, 7 predicted proteins | sample KBSC63metaG_FD_184319 | JGI IMG/M metagenome (GOLD analysis project Ga0207678, IMG submission 184319) | Corn rhizosphere microbial communities from Kellogg Biological Station, Michigan, USA - KBS C6-3 metaG (SPAdes) (version 2) | ecosystem: Host-associated > Plants > Roots > Rhizosphere > Soil ...
GGCGACGCTCGCCCGCACGGCCGACGCCATGTCCGGGCCGGCGCTGCTGCTGCTCGGCCTCGCGGTCGCCGGCTCCACCCGCACCGCGTCGCTGATCTACGCCGGGCTCACCGTCGCCGCCGCCGTCGGCGGTCCGGTCCTCGGCGCGCTGTTCGACCGGTCCACCCGGCCCGGTCGCCTGCTCGCCCTGGCGCTGACCGGCTACGCCGGGGGACTGGCCGTCGTGTCGGTCACCCTCGGTCGCGTCCCGACCGCGGTGGTGATCGCGACGGCCGTCGCGGCGGGCCTGCTCGCCCCCGCGCTGACGGGCGGGTGGACGGCCCAGCTCGGCGACGTCGTACCGGCCGCCCGGTTGCGCCGGGCGCAGTCCCTGGACGCGGCCACGTACAACTTCGGCGGGTTGACCGGGCCGGGGTTGGCGGCGGCGGTGGCCGGGCTGGTCGGGGCCGGCTGGGCGGTGGCCGGGGCGATCGTCCTGCTCGCGCTGGCCGTCCCGGTCGCGGCGACGCTGCCGGCGCCGGCCCGTGGTCGCCTGGACACCTCGGTGCTCGTGGCGCTGCGGGCCGGCGCCGGAGCGATCGTGTCGATACCCGGCCTGCGACGGGTCACGCTGGCGTCGGTGATCGCGTTCGTCGGGTTCGGCATGTTCATCGTGGCCTGCCCGCTGCTGGGGGCCGAACACTTCGGCAGCACGGCGCGCGGGGCGTCGCTGCTGTCGGTGCTCGCCGTCGGCGCTCTGCTGGCAACGGTGGCGACGGCCCGCTGGCCGCTGCCGATGCGGCCCGACACGACCTTCGTGGTGGCCACGGTGCTGGCCGGGGTGGTGCTGGCCGGCCTCGCGGTCGCGCCGCACGCCGCGGTGGTGATCGGCGCCGCGTTCGTGTTCGGCGTCGCCGACGGCCCGCAGTTGGCCGCCGTGATCGAGGTACGGCACCGGGAGGCGCCCGAGCGGCTGCGGGCCCAGGTGTTCACCACCGGGGCGAGCCTCAAGGTCAGCGCGGGCGCACTGGGCGCGGCGCTGGCCGGGGCGCTGGCCGAGCAGTCGCTCGTGCTGGTGCTGCTGGTAGCGGCCGGCACCCAGGTGCTGGCACTGGTGGCGTTCGCGGCGGTCCGCGTCGCGCCACCGCAACGGCGATCGTGGTCGGGAATGGGCGCCGCGACACCCTCCGCGGGCCACGATCGGCGCTAGGACCGCTCGGCCCAGTCGACGAGCATGGTCATCAGGCCGCGCAGGCGTAGCAGGGCCTGCTCGGCGCCGCGGTCCTGGCCGTACTGGCTGTGCCCGTACCGCTCGCCGCTGGCGGCCCGGCTCAGCACCGCGGGGCCGAACCAGCTGTACTTCGCCGCGCCGGCGGCCATGATCGCGCGGCGGACGGCGGCGGGGGAGCCGTGCCACCCGCCGTCGCGCAACCCGGCCAGGTAGCCATCGGTCACGGCGGTGTCGATGGCGGGCAGGAGAGCGGCGTCCATCAGGCCGTCGGTCACGCTGTCGACGATCAGGTTCGCCGGATCCTCGCCGACGGCGCCGTCGCCGACGAACGACCAGTCCAGCAGCACCGTGCCGGCGCCGTCCTCGATCAGGTTGGTCGGCCACACGTCCAGATGGCACAGCGTGCGCGGGGCGGCCTCGACGGCGCGGCGCACGTCGTCGTGGCGAAGCCACAACCCGCGCAACCCGGCGCGGACCCGGCGCGGCCAGACGGCCGCGACCGGATGGTCCCAGCAGCCGTCATCCAGGTCGGCCAGCCGGCGGGCGGGGCCCTCGCGCAGGTACTGGCCGAGCCAGCCGCGCGACAGCCACGGCTCGTCCGGCACCCGACCCACCCAGCGGGCCTGCGCCGCGCCGAGTTGGTGGGCGAAGCGCCCCAGCCGCTGCGGGGTCCAGGACGTGCCCGGCGTGCCGGTGGCCTCGGCCAGCCAGAGCTCCACCCCGCCGTCGGCCCTGGTGCGCTCGGCCAGCAGCACCGGCGGGGCGATGCCCGTGCCGGCATAGACGCGGGCCGCGAAGCCACTGGTGTAGGCCGTCACCTCCCGCCGCCAGTAGTTCCAGTGGGTCGGTTCGGCGCTGGTCTGCCAGGCCGGCGAACCGACCGGTGCGTCGCCGGGCGGCCGGGCGATCTTCAGGACCGCGGTCCCGGCCGGGCCGCGCACCCGCCAGATCCCGCCGGTGGCGGCGTTGCCCTGGTTGTGGGTCAGCGGTTCGGACGTCTCGATGCGACCGCCGATGTCGGCCGGGACACCATCCAGGTCGGGGAGCACCCGACCATTCTTTCGCGATCTTGGACTCCGGTCGGTGCTCCAGCACCGACCGGGGTCCAAGATCGGCGCTTGAGTTTACATAATATCCATTATCGAACCGGGTTCGGAGCCGTCGCCGGGGAAGCGTCGTACCCCGGCGCTAGCCTGCCGCCGTGAACCGTACCGATCGGCTCTACGCGATGGTCGAGGAGTTGCGCGCGGTGGCGCCGCGCACCCGTACGGCGCGCTGGCTGGCCCGCCGTTTCGAGATCAGCACCCGCACCGTCGAGCGCGACATCGGCGCGTTGCAGCAGTCCGGCGTGCCGATCTACGCGCAGACCGGCCGCGGCGGCGGCTACACGCTGGACCGCTCCCGCACGCTGCCACCGGTCAACGTGACCTCCGGCGAGGCGCTCGCGGTCGCCGTCGCCCTGCACGGGCTGGCCGGTACGCCCTTCTACGACGCCGGCCGATCCGCGCTGGCGAAGCTGGTGGCCGTGATGGCACCCGGCGACGTCGCCCGCGCCGAGGACCTGGCGGCCCGGGTCAGCCTGGTGCGCCCGCCGGCACCGCAGCCACCGCCGCGCAGTCCGGTCGGCATCCACGACGCGGTCACCGGCCGCCGGGTGCTGGCCATCGTCTACGGCGACCGGGCCGGCGCCGTCTCGGAGCGGATCGTCGAACCGGTCGGGTACGTCGGCGGGTCCGTCCACTGGTACCTGATCGCGTGGTGCCGGCTGCGGGCCGGCTTCCGGGCGTTCCGGCTGGACCGCATCCGCGCGGCCCGGCAGACCGGCGAGACCGCGCCGCCGCGCGGTCTCGACCCGACCGACGACCTGGACCTGCCCGCCGGGTATGTGACGCGGCTCACCGTCGGCGGCGGGTAAACACCGACAGGACGGTGTCGCCGACGGTCGCGAGGCTCGTCGGGCGCCGGGCGGACGGTCCGCACCGGCCCACGAGGAGGTTCCATGGTGTCCACCGGGTTGCCCACGGCCAACGGCATCGGTTGGTTCCAGATCGGCGTCCACGACGGCGACCGGGCCGAGAAGTTCTACGGCGGCGTGTTCGGCTGGACGTTCAGCGGTGAGTCGGCGTACCGGATCGTCGCGACGCCGTCGGCGCGCTCGATCGGCGGCGGCCTCGTCGCGCACGGCGGTGGCATGCCCAACCACGCCATCTTCTGCGTGGTCGTCGACGACGTCGAGGCCACCTGCGAGCGGGTCACCGACGGCGGCGGTACGGTCGTCGTGCCGGTGACCACCACGCCCGACGGATTGATCTTCGCCGAGGTCCTCGACCCGGAGGGCAACCACCTCGGCGTGTACCGCCCGCGGCCGGGCAGCGACACCTGATCGCACGGATGCGGGCCAGCGCGTCGCGCGGGATTTGTCGTACGGGGCTGGTAAGAAGATCCGAACACATGTTCGTGAGAGGGGATGCGATGGCGACCCGTACCGCGGCCCCCGGCCTGTCCACCGATGAGCTGGCCCGCATCCGAGACACCCTGGCCACCGGGCGCAAGCCCAAGGTGGTCTTCACCGCCGCCGCCGGTCAGATCGCCGGGCAGGTGGGTCAGGTGGTGGAGCTGACCGATCCGGAGCTGTCCGACGAGTGGGTGGTGGTCCGGTTCGGCCACGACGAGCTGCCGTTCTCCCCCGCCGATCTGCAGTTGCCGGCCCGCACCAAACCGTCGGTCCGGGCCGCTGCTGCCCTGCCCGCGCCGTTGCCCGGTCCCCGAGAGGAGCCCTCCGTGCCGTCGTCCACCACCGCACCGCTCAACGGGGCCGGCCGCCCGGCGAAGGCCGCGAAGGCGGCCGCCGCCGCGGCCGCAGAGCCGGCAAGAGCCGAGCCGGTCAACGCCGAGCCGGTGACGGCTCCACCGCCGGTCAAGGCTCCACCGCCGGTCAAGGCCGCGGAGAAGGCGACGGAGAAGGCGACGGCGAAGGCGACGGCGAAGGCGACGGCGAAACCGGCCGAACCGCCGGCCGCCCCTGCACCGGCTGCCACTCCTCCCCCGGCCGCTCCGCCCTCGGCCGCTACCCCCGCCAAGGCGCCGGCGCGCAAGGCCGGCAAGCCGAAGGCGCCGCCGTCGTTGACGGTGACCCTCACCTACGCCGAGGGCGAGTGGATGGTCGGGGCGACCCAGGGCTCGAAGGCGCTGGCCAAGCCGTACGTGATCAAGCCCGCGGAGGCGCTGAAGATGGTGTCGATGCTCGACGTGCCGGGCGTGCACGACGCGGTCGACGACATCGTGTCCGCGGCGCGCGCCGAGGCGGAGCAGCAGGCCGAGCGGCTGCGGGCGGAGCTGGCCGAGGTCGAGTCGCGGCTCGCCGAACTGCGCGACGCCGGCTGAGGAGCCGAGCCGGACCCGCCGTGGGCGGCTCGGCGGCGGGTCGCTGGTAGCCGTCCGTCGCGCGTGGCAGGATCTCCGCTCTGATGGACGAGATCGGCGGTGCGTCGGATCCGGCGTGGCGGGCCCCGCGGGTGTGGCGGGCGCTGATGGTCGTCGCCCGCGTCCTGGTCGCGTGCGTGGGCCGGCTGCGGGTGTCCGGTGACCTGCCGGCCGAGCTGCGTGGCACGCCGGTGTTGATGGCCAGCAACCACATCGGCAACTTCGATCCGATCGTGCTGGTGGCCGCGATGCGCGCGCGGCGCATCGCGCCCCGGCTGATGGCCACGGCCGGGCTGTTCCGCGCTCCGGTCGTCGGCCCGGTGCTCACGGCGTGCGGGCACATCCCGGTCAACCGGCGCTCGGCCAGCGCGGCCGACGCGCTGCACGAGGCGCAGGACGCGCTGGCCGGCGGAGCCGTGGTGGCGCTGTACCCGGAGGGCCGCATCGGGCTGGACCCGGGGATGTGGCCGGAGCGCGGCAAGACCGGGGTGGCCCGGCTGGCGCTGACCACCGGGGCGACGGTGGTGCCGGTGGCGCAGTGGGGCGCGCACGAGATCCTGGCCTACCACGGCAACGGGGCGATGCTGGCCACGCTGCTGCGGGCGGTGCTGCGCCGGCCGGTGCTGCGGGTGCACTTCGGGCCCCCGGTCGACCTGTCCGACCTGCCCGCCGGCGCCCCCGGGTCGGCGCTGCGGGCCACCGAGCGCATCATGGCGGCGATCACCGACGCGCTGGAGCCGCTGCGGGTCGACGAGCCGCGGCTGCCGCGCTACCGGGACCGGACCCGCCCGCTGTCGACGACGCGCACGCGGGACCGCCGGCACCGCGACGCCGTCGGCTCGAACGCCGGCTGACCGTCCGCCGCCGTACGGCGGCCGCCGACCGTACGGCACCGGATGGGGCTCAGTTGTCCCGGGATTCGCGGCGGATGCGCAGGTAGGCGAGCACCGCCTCGCGGGTGGTGCGCACGCCGAGCACCTCGCGGGCCTCGGCGATGCGCCGGTTCGCGGTGCGCAGCGACAGGAACTCGGCGGCCGCCGCGGCGGCGATCGTCTCGCCGCCGGCCAGCCGTTCGAGCAGGGCCCGCTGTTCGGGGGCGAGTTGCGGCCCGCCACCGCCGCCGGCCGGTTCACTGGTCTCGCCGGCGACCGGCGCGTCGGGGTCGGTGCTGACCGGGCCGACCCGGGCCAGGTCGGCCAGCAGGGCCCGGCCGACGTCGGTGCCGGTGTCGGCGATGGCCACCACCCCGGCGCCGCGGGCGGCCGCGTGCACGGCCAGTTCGGCGGTGTCGCCGTCGGCGACCCGGCCGAACAGCACCAGCTTGGCCCCGGACACGTCCCAGCTGGTCTCCGGCAGGGCGAAGCCCTCCCGGGTGGTCCAGCCGGCGCGGGTCAGCCGGCGCAGCACGGATGTCGCCTCCGCACCCCCGTCGACGATGTACCGGGGCACGGGTGGGACGGCTGTCATACCCGCGCCTTGCTAAGTCGCCTCACGCCGGCTCCTCCAGCGATAACGCCTCCATGGCCAGTGCCGCCGCCTCGGTACGAGTGCGGGCGCCAAGCTTACGCATTCCGGCCCGGATGTGCGTCTCGACGGTCTCCCGGGAGATCCCGAGCTGCCCGGCGATGCGACGGGTGGGTTCGCCCTTGGCCACCAGCCGCAGGACGTCGCGTTCCCGGTCGGTGAGCTCGTCACCGGCCCGCCGGCCCCGGGTGTCGCGCCGCACGGCGTGCCGGCGCAGTGCCCGCCGGGTGCGGCCGAGCAGCACGACCAGGCCGGCCTCCTCGGCGAGCTTCTCCGCCTGCAGCAGGGCCGGCACGGCCCGGTCGGCCTGCTCGTCGAGCAGCCCGGCGGCGAGCAGGGCGCGGACCTCCTCGCGGCGGGCGACGTCGTGCCAGTGCCCGGCGACCGCGGCGAACCCGTCGGCGCTGCGGGTGGCCCACGCGGCGACGGTGTCGCGCACGACGGGCAACGGCAGGTCGGTGCCCGCCGGGAGGAGGTCCGGATCGGCGCCGCGGGCCGACGCGCCGGTGTCGTGGGCGGCCCAGTGCGCGGTGATCAGCCGCAGCCCGTCGAGCAGCGGCCCGGCTCCGGCGCCGGGCACCGTGGCCGCCAGTTCGGGCTGGCCGTCGAGCCAGGCCGCCTCCCGGGCCACCCAGTCGACGACGGCGGCGGCCGGGCCCCGCCCGGCGTCGGCGAGCCGGCCCCGGGCGGAGGCGAGCAGGCCGCCGTCGGCCTCGGTCAGGCTGACGGCGGCGGCGGCGTAGCCGCGGGCGATGGCCGGCAGCGTCCGGTCGGTGAGGTCGCCGGCGCGGCTGCTGACCTGGTCCAGGTCGGCCCCGCGCAGCGCGGTGCACCACAGCTGGGCGGCCACGAACCGGGTCTGCCAGCTGTAGGCGAGGTCGGCGGCGCAGGCGTTGCCGGCGGTGGCGGCGGCGGCCGCCGCGTCGGCGAGCCGGCCGTCGGCGGCGAGCGTCTCCACCAGCAGCCAGGCGCTCCACCGGGCGGCCAGCGGGTCGCCGCCGGTGCCGGCCGCGGCGGCGGCGCTGGCCAGTGCGTACTCCCAGCCGGGGGCCCGGGCGGCGGCCCGGACCGCGGCGAGGGCGGCCCGCAGGCCCAGGTGGGTGGGTTCGTCACCGTGCCGGGTCCGGATCCGGGCCTCCTCGGCGGCGGCGTCAGCCGCGGCCGACGAGGCGGCCGCACCGGCAGCGCCGCCGAGCAGGCCGAGCAGCCGCAGCCGGTCCCGGCCGCCGAGGACGTCGGGGTCGGCGTCGTCGGGCACGTCGGCGACCGCCGCCCGGGCGGCGGCGGCCGCACCGGTCTGCAGCAGCGCCTCGCCGCGCAGCACGGCGGCGGCCGGCTGCTGGGCCGGGTCGACCGGCAGCGGCGTCTTCTCGTCACCGAGCACCCGCAGGCAGGCCTGCGGCCGGCCGGCGACCAGGGCGGCCCGGGCGGCGGCCAGCCGCACCTCGCCGGTCGGGGTGACGCCGGGCAGTTCGCACGCCAGCAGCAGCAGTTCGGCGCGCTCCCCGGAGGAGGCGGTGGCGGCGGCCGCGTCGACGGCGACGGTGTACGCCTCGGCCGCCGCACCGGCGGCGGCCAGATGCCGGGCCGCTTCGCGGGGCGGCACGACGCCGGCCAACCGGCGGTGCAGGGCGGCCCGCTCGGCCGGGTCGAGCAGGCCCGCGGCGATCTCGGCGACGTACGGCGAGACCGGGGTGGCGGTGGTGCCGGTGACCTCGACCAGCCCGGCGGCGGCGAGTTCGGCGACGCCCTCGCCGAGCATGGCGGCGGGGGCGGGCCGGCCGAGCAGGCCGAGGGCCGCCATGCCGGTACGGGCCGGGCGGCCCAGGTCGGCCAGCGCGGCGGCGACGGCGTAGGCCAGGCCGCTGCCGTCGGCGTCGGCGTCGGCGCCCCGCTCGGCGCCGCCTTCGCGGCGGGCGGCGGCGCGGCGGGCCAGCGCGGTCAGCGCCAGCGGGATGCCCCCGGCGCGCCGGACGATGTCGGCCACCGCGCCGGGGGACGCGGCCGGGGCGATCTGGCGGACCATGCCCTCGGCCACCGACGCCGGCAGCGGCGGCGCGGACAGCCACACGGTGGCCGCCTCGCGCAGGATGCGTTCCGCGTCGCCGGGCAGCCGGTGCGGGGTGCGCAGGGTGACCGCGACGCGGCAGTGCTCGGCGATCGCCGGCAGGGCGGCGACGGTGAGCGGGTCGGCCCACTGCAGGTCGTCGATGAGCAGCAGGCCGTGCCGGACCCGGGAGCGCACGGCCTCGGCGAGCAGCGCCGGGTCGTGCACGGGCAGCCGGACCCGCACCGCGCGGGCCAGCGGCAGGGCCGCCACGCCGCGCAGCATGGCCAGGCCGCCGCCGGCGTAGACGGTGCCGCGGAAGCTCTCCTGCAGCCGGCGCAGCAGGGTGGAGCGGCCGCTGCCGGGCGCTCCGGCGAGCACCACGAGGCCGGGTTCGCGCAGCGCCGCGGCGGCGGCGGCCACGACGGCGGCCGCCGGGTCGGAGGCCGGTTGAGCTGCCGACTCAGCCACCGGCTGACCGGACGATCCGGAGTGCACCGGACCGGCCGGTGGATTCGAGCCTTCCGGGCCGGAGGCCCCGACCGACGGGCCGGTGCCCGCTGCTGCGGCCGGCGGAGCCGGTACCCGGGCCCGGCCCACCGCCGGTGCCGGGCGCGGTGGCGCTCCGCCGTCTGCTGCTTCGGGCACGTCGTCCTCCCCACGAGGTGGCACAAACATGGGATCCTGCGCCGGCAGGATATTCGTAGTCTGGTTGCCGATAGAGCCTGACATGGCAATCCGTGGGTGGTGGGGGATTATATGGCTGTGTACGACGCGGGCACGGAACGTTACGACACCGGAAGCTACGGGACCACTCGGGCAGGGTACGCAGCCATTGTGGCCGAACGGTGGTACGTATCCCAGCGTCGTGTCGGACATGTGAATCAAGACGGATGGCCCAATCCGCCCAGATGTACCGCCACCTCCGTCGGCGTGATCGCCTGAATCGATGGCACCAGGACCGTTGAGCTCGCGGGTGGCCGACCTCTGCCAGGAGGTCGGCCACCGGCTCGGTGGTGGCACCCAGGCGCAGGTCTTCGACGTGCGGCGCCGGCTCGGCGAGCCGCTGCGGGTCGCCATTGCCGGCCGGCTGAAGGCCGGCAAGTCCACGCTCGTGAACGCGCTGATCGGGCGGCGCGTCGCGCCCACCGAGGTCGGCGAGTGCACCCGCATCGTCACCCAGTTCCGGTACGGCACCTCCGACCGCGTCGACGTGGTGCGTCGCAACGGCACCCGCGCGAGCCTCCCGCTGGACGAGGCCGGGATGATCCCGCAGCGCCTGGGCGTGCCGCGCGGCGAGATCGCCTACGTCGACGTCACCCTCACCAGTGACCACCTGCGCGACCTGACCGTCATCGACACCCCGGGTCTGGCCAGCGCCAACACCGCCGTCAGCGCGCAGGCGCAGCGGTTCCTGTTCAACGAGGCACCGATCGACGACGACCTGGACGACGACTCGGCGCGGGCGCTGTCCGGGTCCGAGGCGATCATCTACGTGTTCACCCAGTCGGTGCGCGAGGACGACGTCCAGGCGCTGGAGGCGTTCCGGTCGATGTCGGCCCGGCTGTCCAGCAACCCGATCAACTCGCTCGGCCTGTTCAACAAGGTCGACAAGCTGGCCGGCAGCGGCGCCGACCCGTGGCCGGTGGCCGAGCCGCTGGCCAACGACCAGGCGAAGGTGCTGCGCCGGGTGGTCTCCGACGTGGTGCCGATCGTCGGCCTGCTCGCCGAGACCACCGAGGCGGGCCGGCTCACCGCGGCCGACTGCGAGGCGCTGCGGCAGTTGGCGGCCCTGCCGCTCGGCGACCGGCAGGTGCTGCTGGCCTCCGTCGACCTGTTCTGCAACCGGGAGACCAGCGTCACCCGGGAGGCCCGGGAGCGGCTGCTGCGGCTGCTCGACCTGTACGGGATCAGTTTCGCGATCCACATGCTGGTGCAGCGTCCGCAGCTGGCCACCGGCGAACTGGTCCGGCTGCTGCTGCAGGCCTCCGGCTTCCTGCGCCTGCGGCAGACGCTGGACCAGGCGTTCCGTTGGCGCAGCGACGCGATCAAGGCCGGCTGGGGGCTGTCCAGCCTGGAGAAGATCGCCAGCCACGCCGACCGGCCCCAGGACCGGGAGCTGCTGCGCGACGCCATCGAGCGGGTGCTGCAGCAGCCCGACTACCACCGGTT
>Ga0207678_10006500_pt1 | contig 10374 bp, 8 predicted proteins | sample KBSC63metaG_FD_184319 | JGI IMG/M metagenome (GOLD analysis project Ga0207678, IMG submission 184319) | Corn rhizosphere microbial communities from Kellogg Biological Station, Michigan, USA - KBS C6-3 metaG (SPAdes) (version 2) | ecosystem: Host-associated > Plants > Roots > Rhizosphere > Soil ...
GCCCGCTGGAGGCATCGCGACCGTGGGCGACCAAGGATGTCGTCGGCGCCTACCGGTTCCTCCAGCGGGTGTGGCGCCTGGTCGTCGAGGAAGAATCCGGTGAGCTTCGGGTTTCCGACGATGACCCGGACGACGAAACCCTGCGGGCGCTGCATCGCACGATCGCCGGGGTGTCGGAAGACTATGCGTCGCTTCGCAATAACACCGCGGGCGCCAAGCTGATCGAGTACACCAACCACCTCACCAAGCAGCACAGTGGGCAGGTTCCGCGGGCCGCGGTGGAACCGCTGGTGCTGATGGTCGCGCCACTGGCCCCGCACCTCGCCGAGGAGCTCTGGCGCCGGCTGGGCCATGCGACATTGCTGGCGCACGGCCCGTTCCCGGTCGCCGACGAGGCCTACCTGGCCGTCGACGCCGTGGAGCTCCCTGTGCAGGTGAACGGAAAGGTGCGGGGCCACGTCACGGTGGCCGCCGACGCCGACGCGGATGCGATCGAGTCGGCGGCGCTCGCCGATGAGAAGGTGCAGGCGTTCCTGAGTGGAGCTACGCCGAAGAAGGTCATCGTCGTCGCGGGCCGTCTGGTCAACCTCGTCATCTAGCGATTTTGGCGTGAAAACCAGCGCTCAGCGCAGGAAATCACGCCGAAATCACCGGGGGCGGACGACGACTTCGTGGATATGTGCGTCGGGCGGGGCGTTGACGGTATCGGCCACGACCTGCGCGACGGTCTCGGGCCTCAGGAATCGCTCGGGCTTGTATTCGCCGCCTTCGTAGGCGACGAGCCCTTCCTGCATGACCGTCGCGATCCGGCCCGGATGGATCGACGTCACCCGAAGCGAGGGCTCGTCGTTGCGAAGCGAGTCGGCGAAGCCGCGCAATGCGAACTTGCTCGCGGTGTAGGACGCCAACCCGGGCGAAGCGTTGATCCCCGCGCCGGAGTTGATGAACACGACGTGGCCGCGCGCACTGTGCAAGGCAGGCAGCAGCGCAAGCGTAAGTGCAACGGCGCCAATGACATTGACCTCCATGGTGACGCGCCACTCGTCGACCGTCGACTCCGCAACGCGCCCGGGGAAGGCGGCGCCTGCATTGTGAATCAGCACATCGAGCTCGTCGATCGGTTCGACCGCGGAGGGGATGGCGTCGGCATCCTGCAGGTCCAGCGGCCAGGTGGTGGCTCCGAGCCGCTGCGCCAAGGCATCAAGCCGGTCCGAGGGCCGACCGCCGAGAAACAACGTGTGAGTGGACTCCAGTGCCTCGGCGAGTGCCGTACCGAGGCCGCCCGCCGGTCCGGTGATGAAGGCGGTCGGCATGCCGGTCACCCTACCGACTGCGATCATTGACGAGATGGCACCAGATCCCAGCTTCGCTCCCACGCAGCTCGCCGCGCGCGCTGCTTACCTGCTGCGCGGCAACGACCTGGGCGTGATGACCACGGCGGCGCCGCTGCTGTACCCGCACATGTGGAGCTGGGACGCCGCCTTCGTGTCCATCGGCCTCGCCCCACTGTCCGTGGAGCGGGCCGTCGTGGAACTCGACACGCTGCTCTCGGCACAGTGGTCCAACGGGATGATTCCGCACATAGTGTTCGCCAACGGGGTCGACGGCTACTTCCCTGGTCCTGCGCGGTGGGCGACCTCGGCGCTCGCCGTCAACGCGCCGCGCAACCGGCACACGTCGGGCATCACCCAGCCGCCGGTGCATGCCATCGCCGTGCAGCGCATCCTCGACCACGCCCGCTCGCGCGGCCGGTCGACCCGCGGGGTGGCCGAGGCGTTTCTGGACCGCCGCTGGGACGATCTGGTGCGCTGGCACCGCTGGCTCGCCGAAGCGCGCGACCAGAACGGCCATGGCCGAGTCACGCTTTATCACGGGTGGGAGTCCGGTATGGACAACTCGCCACGGTGGGATGCCGCATATGCCAACGTGATTCCCGGCGCGGTCCCCGAATATCAGCGCGAAGACAACGCCATCGTCACCGACGCCAGCCAGCGGCCGTCCGACCTGGAGTACGACCGCTACCTGTGGCTGCTCGAAGAGATGAAGTCGGCACACTACGACGACGATCTGCTGCCCAAGGTGATGAGCTTCGCCGTCGAGGACGTGTTCGTGTCGGCGATCCTGTCGGTGGCCTGCACGGTGCTCGCCGAGATCGGCGAGGACTACAAGCGCCCGAACGCCGACGTCCGAGATCTGTACGGGTGGGCGGACCGGTTCCGGTCGGGCGTCATCGAGACGGCTGACGAAAGGACCGGGGCGGCCAGGGATTTCGACGTCCGGGCGGGAAGGTCGATAGCCACCGAGACGGTCGCGCAGTTTGCGCCGCTGCTGTGCGGCGGCCTGCCCCATGACAAGGAGCGGACGCTGCTGCGGCTCCTCGAGGGGCCGCGGTTCTGCGGGCATCCGGACCTGAAGTACGCGTTGATCCCCTCGACGTCGCCGGTGTCGCGGGACTTCCGGCCAAGGGAGTACTGGCGCGGGCCGGTCTGGCCGGTGATGACCTGGCTGTTCTCCTGGGCCTTCGCGCGCCGCGGCTGGGCCGAGCGGTCCCTGATCCTTCGCCGCGAAGGTCTGCGGCAGGCCAGCGACGGCACGTTCGCCGAGTACTACGAACCGTTCACGGGGGAACCGCTCGGCAGCATGCAGCAGTCATGGACTGCCGCCGCCGTTCTCGACTGGCTGGGCTAAGCCTCTTCGTGGCCGGGTTCCTTGTCGGCCAGCCGCTCCATCGGGCCCAACGCCTTGGTCAGGGTCTCGACGTCGTCCTCGGTGAGCTTGCCGAGCATTGCGGCCAGCGCGGCCCGGCGCGCGGCGAGGGCTTCGCGGTGCTGGACCAGTCCGCGGGGCGTGACCTCGACGAGTACGGCCCGCAGGTCGGATGGGTCGCGCGACCGCTTCACCAGCCCGAGCTTCTCGAGCCTGCGGATCGCCACCGTCGTCGTCGGGGTGCGGACACGCTCGTGAGCCGCGAGATCGGTCATCCGGATGGGACCCTTTTCCAGCAGAGTCAGCAGGATCGACAATTGGGCCAGCGTCAGGTCGCCTGCGGTGCCGCGATTGGCGTCACCGCGACGAAGGACGGAGAACAGTTTGGACAGGACGCGCTGCAGCTCGGCTGCGAGCTCGTCGACCTGCGCTTCTGTCTCCACCATAGTTCGCTAGTCTAACCTGTCAGGCTCTGACGGTATGGAATCGCGCAATGTTGGCGGTTAAAGAACTTGGGACAGGAATCGCTGTAATCTTTCCGTTTCAGCGGCCTCGAATACCTGCTCCGGCGGCCCCGATTCGACGACCTTGCCGTGATCCATGAAGACGACAGCATCCGCCGTCGAGCGGGCGAAACCCATCTCGTGCGTCACGACGACCATCGTCATGCCGTCCGAGCCGAGATCGGCGATAAGCTCCAGGATCCCCTTCACCAGCTCGGGATCCAGCGCCGAGGTGGCCTCGTCGAAGAACATCACCTGCGGGGTCATCGCGAGCGCGCGGGCGATCGCGACGCGCTGCTGCTGGCCGCCGGACAGCGTCCCGGGACGGGCGTCGGCCTTGTGCCGCAGTCCAACCCGGTCCAGCTGAGCCATCCCGACCTCGCGGGCCGCGTCGGCGCTGAGGTTCTTGAGCTTGCGCGGCGCCAACGTCACGTTGTCCAGCACCGAGCGGTGCGGGAACAGGTTGAACTGCTGGAACACCATGCCCATCCGTTGCCGCAGTTGATCCGGGTTGTCGGTCAGCACCGATTTGCCGTCGAGGAGGATGTCGCCCCTGTCCGGCTCGTAGAGCCGGTTGAGCGTCCGCAGCAGGGTCGACTTGCCCGAGCCGGACGGCCCGATCACCGCGACGGTTGTGCCTGCGGGCACGTCGATATCGACGCCCCGCAGCACGGCATTGGGGCCGAAGGCCAGATGAATGTCGCTGCCGGCCAACGAGACTGGTGCAGGCGCTGCCGCCATCAGATCATCTCCTGTGACGAGGCCGGGTTCAGCGGTGACAGCGGATCCTCCGGCTCGGCGGGTTTACCCTTCCGCAACCGGGCGTCGATGTAGTTGACCAGATGGGTCAACGGGACCGTCAGGATGAGGTAGAACAGGCCGGCCGCCACCAACGGTGACAGGTTGCCGGTCTGCGCGTTGAGGTCGCGGCCGACCTGGAAAAGTTCGCGCTGGTTGGCGACAAGCCCGAGAAAGTACACCAGCGAGCTGGCCTTGAGCAGCGAGATGAACTGGTTCACCAACGCGGGCAGCACCCGCCGAATTCCTTGCGGCACCACCACCAGCCGCATTGACGCGGGATAGCTGAAGCCCAGCGCGCGCGACGCTTCGAGCTGACCGGCCTCCACGCTCTGGATCCCCGAGCGGAAAATCTCCCCGACATAAGCGGCGGCCATCAACCCCAGCGCCGCGATGCCCAACGGGTAAGGGTTGTTTCCGGTCAGGCCGCCGACGATCGGCCCGACACCGAGGCCGATCAGCAGAATGATGACCACCTCCGGCAGGCCGCGGAAGATGTCGGTGTAGATGCGGGCAGGCCACCGCAACCAACGGGCCGTTGAGATGCCCGCCATCGCGAGCCCGATGCCGAGCACCAGTGCGATCACGCTGGCGCAGACGGTCAGGATCAACGTATTCGGCAGACCGGTCTTGAGCAGCACCGGGACGGACTGCTTGTACAGATCCCAGTCGAGGAACGAGTCAGCCAGCTGCGACAGCGTCGACTTCGGCTGTGCCGCAGACGAAGCCGCAGGTTCGCCCTGGTGGCTGGCGGCGACGGCCGCGAAGTCCGGCAGCTTCGGCGGCTGCGCGGCCTTGGACCCCGGCTTCCACCCGGGCGGCAATTCTCGCGGCACCCAGTCGGAATAGAGCCGCGACCAGGTGCCGTCGGCGATGACCGCGTCCAGCCCGGAGTTCAGCGCGTCGATCAACGGCTTGTTCTCCTTGGCCACCGCATAGGCCACGAAATTGTCCAGACTGAAAGTGTTTTCGATGATCTCGGCCGAATCGCCGGGCTGCACGGTGCCCTGCGCCTGCTGCGACGGCGCCACCCAGGCATCGATCTGGCGGGTCTTCAGGCTGGCGTACACCGTGTTGTAGTCGGGGAACTTGACCGGATCCAAATGCAGCGAGTCGACGACGTAGGCCTCCTGAACGGTGCCCTGGACGACGCCGATCCGCTGGCCCGCGGCGAGCTTGTCGAAGCCGGTGATCGCCGACCCGCTCGGCACCACCAGAGAGAAGTAGCCGAAGTCGTAGCCGTTGGTGAATCCGACGGTGCGTCTGCGGGCATCGGTGGTGGTGATCGACGACGAGCCGACGTCGAAGCGACGCGACGCCACCTGAGCGAGCAGGCCGGAGAACTCAGTGCCGACGAAATTGACTCGCAGACCGATCTTCTCGGCCATCGCACGCAACAGCTCGTTGTCGAATCCTGTGAATTGGCCGGCCGAGTCGATGCAGATGCTCGGCGGCGCGTCGGATAGCGTGCCGACGGTCAGCACACCGGGTGTGCCCAGGCCGAGCGTGTCGACCTTGACGGTGTCGAGCGGCGCGACCGTCGGTGTCGTGTACTTGTCTTCGCCCGGTCCCGCGGCGGCGGAGGCGAGGTTGGTCGGAACGGTGCTTGCGCTGTCGAGGCCCGGCGGCGCGCACTGGTCGGCGACCGCAGGGGCCGCCATCGGCAGGCTGAACACCAGCAGCGCTACCAGTGACAGAACGAGTGCTCTCGCTATCCGGCCCGTGAATCCCGTCATGGGAGCAACGTAGCCGCCGCGGTGGCGTAGGCGTCGGCTTGCGCTCAATCAGAACGCAACCGAGGGCTGCCTGGCCAGACTCGACGGGCTGAACACGCCGCGGCGCACCAGCTCGGCGATCATGATCCGCCCCATCGCTTCGGACCGGCCCGCGCATGCGGCGCGTGCGCCTTCGGGGTCGCCCACATGGACGGCCCGCGTCTCGGCCTCGTAAAACGGCAGCATCTCGTCGTGGTTGTTCATGTACGTCACCCAGAACGACCGCGGGATGAAGCTCTGCGATGCCCGAATCTCGGCAAGAAGCCGCGGGCCGGCGTATTCCTCGTTGATGGTCTGCCTGTACTGCCAGGCAGCCTCCTGGAATGCACGCGACTCGCGGTTGGCGCGCATGAAGTCGGTGAGCGTGTCGAGCTGGGAAAGCACCTGTGGGCGCGGGTCGCTGGCGGCGCGCGCAGACGCTATGCCCAGCAGGATGCCGTGCAGCTCATGGTGCTCGAGTACGACGGACTCGTCGAAGCGCTCGATGAACGCGCCGCGGTGGTAGCGGGTGGACAGAATTCCGTCGTGCTCGAGTTGAACGACGGCTTCCTGTATCGGGACCCGGCTCAGGCCGAGCTCGTGGGCGATTTCGTTGCGGTCGACCCGATCCCCCGAGCGCAACTTGCCAGTCAGCACCAGGTTGATGACGTGCGTGACAACCTGGTCCTTTTCTTTGATTCCATACCTTTTGGGCATAGCGGCGACAGTTAACCACGCCGCCAAGTCAGCAGGCTGAAATTGACCGAATGAATCGCTTTGTTTTCGCGACTTTTGCGCAGCCTAAGCTCAGTTGGTTATTGAGCCCGCCGCTGATCGCGCCAGCGGCACAACGCCTCTGCATCGCTGAGGTCGTAATCGGGACCGTTGACGCCGACTGTGAAGAGGGTGACCCCGAGTCCGGCGAGCGCGTCGGCCTCGGCGAGCAGCGCGTCCGTGCCTTTACCGGAGACGCCGGCCGACCGCTCGATCACCGAGGGATCGCGGCCGACGTCGGCGCAATGCCGTGCCAGCACTTCTGACTTCTGCGGGTATTCACTGCTGTCGCTGAAGGAGTGCCAGATATCGCCGTACTCGGCGACCAGCCGCAACGTCTTCTTTTCGCCACCGCCGCCGATCAGCACCGGGATGTCGCGGGTCGGCGCCGGATTGAGCTTGCCCAGCCGCGACTTGATGCGGGGGAACGCGGCGGCCAGATCGTCGAGGCGGCTGCCCGCAGTGCCGAAGTCATAGCCGTACTCGTCATAGTCCTTCTGCTTCCAGCCCGACCCGATGCCGAGGATCAGCCGACCGTCGGAGATGTGGTCGACGGTGCGCGCCATGTCCGCCAGCAATTCGGGGTTGCGGTACGAATTGCAGGTGACCAGCGCGCCGATTTCAATTCGCGACGTCTGTTCGGCCCACGCGCCCAGCATCGTCCAGCATTCGTAATGTGGACCGTCGGGGTCGCCATATAACGGGAAGAAGTGGTCCCAGTTGAAGGCGACGTCGACGCCGATGTCCTCGCAGCGACGAACCGCGTCACGGATATGGCCGTAGGAGGACGAATGTTGCGGCTGCAGCTGCACGCCGATGCGAATGGGGGAGGTCACCCCGCCATCATTCCCTTTTCGGCTAGACGCCAATCCGTCCGTCGGTCTTCCACACCGCAACAACCGATGGACGCGCCGTTCCGTTGCCCCCTTCCGGCCACCGCGATAAGGGGTTGTCAATGCTGTTGTCGTCGTTCTCGCCGGGGTGCTGCACGCACACGGTCACCAGGTCGTCGGTGATGATCGGTCCGCAGGTTTCGGCTCCCAACGGCACCGTGAGGAACTGCTTCGTCTCACCGCGGTTCGGCCCGTCGAGCGCGACGGCGAAGAGGCCGTCATTCGAGTCGAGGGCGTTGCCGTCGGTGGAGATCCACAGGTTGCCGTGGTCGTCGAACGCCAGGTTGTCCGGGCATGAGATCGGGCTGACCTTCGTCTTGTCGAACCCGGCGAAGTAGGTGTCGGCAGCGGCGGGATCGCCGCACACCAACAGCAGTTCCCAGGTGAAGTCGGTACCTGCGTGGTTGTCGGTGATCTCGAGAATCTGTCCGCTCTTGTTGTCGGTGCGCGGATTGGGCGCGTCCGGGGGCGCCTCACCGGGGGCGCCACGCTCGTCGTTGTTGGTCAGCGCGACGTACACCTTGCCGGTCTTCGGGTGTGCCTCGATGTCTTCGGGCCGGTCCATTTTGGTGGCGCCTGCCTTGTCGGCGGCCACGCGGGTGAAGACTGCGGCTTCCTGCGCGGTCACGCCGGGCACCAGCGATTCGGCCTGGCCGTTGGGGCCCGAGCGCAGCAGCGGGAGCCACTGTCCGGCTCCCCGAAAGGACCCCGTGGCCGGCGGCGTGCCAGAGCCGTCGATCTCGTCTGCCGGGATGTCGCTGGACAGTTTCGCGACGTAGAGCGTGCCTTCGTCGAGCAGGGTCATGTTGTGCGCCAGCGCCGCGGGATCCGTGCCGGGCTGCATCTTCTTGCTCGAGACGAACTTGTACATGTAGTCGAAGCGTTCGTCGTCTCCGCTGTAGGCCACGACGGTGTCGTCGTCGGTGATGTGGATGTTGGCGCCCTCGTGTTTGAACCGGCCCACGGCACTGTGTTTGACCGGCGCCGAGTTCGGATCCCACGGGTTCAGCTCGACGATGTAGCCGAAGCGGTTGGCCTCATTGGGCGTCTTGGCCACATCGAAGCGGGGGTCGAAGGTCTCCCACAACAGGTCGGAGGGCTCAAGCGCGACGCCGTAGCGGCCCATCCGGGCGGCTTCCACCCCGCTCGGCTGCAGGGCTCCCTTCGCGGCGCCGAAGTAGCTCTGAAAGTTCTCCTCGCCGGAAAGTACTGTGCCCCAGGGGGTTACGCCGCCTGCACAGTTGGCGAAGGTGCCCGCCACAGTGCGGCCCGCGGGGTCAGCGGGCGTCTTGACGAAATCGGTGCCCGCCGCAGGCCCGGTCAACGTCATCGGGGTGTCGGCGGTGATGCGACGGTTGTAGCGGCCCATCACCGGTCGCAGACCACCGCCGGGGATCCGTTCGACCTCCAGCACGCCCATGCCGACCGCGGCGATCTCGACATCGAACTGCTCTCGGCTTGGGGCGTCGGCGTTGTAGCCGGGGAACATGAACACCGGGTCGACGTATTCGAAGTTGGTCACCAGTAGGAACCGGTTGGGTTGCGCACCGGAACCGGCCGGGATCGGCAGCAGCCCCGCGAAGTCGTTGTTGAAGCCGAACTGCCCGCGCTGCGCAGCGCCGGTCTGATTCGCGATGTCGAATTTCGGCGCGCCGTCCAATACCGGTTCGCCCCAGCGGACCACCACGCTCTGCTGATAACCGTCCGGGATGACGACGGCGTCCTCGCTGTTCGGCGCGACGGCCGTGAACTGCATGCCCCGCGGCGTCTCTGGGGGCTCCGTCGACGACGTCGGGGTCGCCGCCGGTTGTTGGTCGTTGCCGCACGCCGCCAGAACCGACCCCCCACCGACGGCAAGCACAGCGATGCCGCCGGCCTGCAACACCGAGCGTCGTGACACCGCCTTGGCGATGTCGCCGAAGTACTCGTTGTCGCTGGTGTTGCGGACGGGCTTGGAGCAGGCGTCCCCGCACTTGTATCGGCATGTCACGTGCTGCCGCTTGGACTTTCCGTCATGGGTGATGAAGAAGTTCAACGGCACAAGCGCCATGGACGGTTCCTTCCGAGCATGTCCGCCGGCCGGGCTGTTGGCCGAACCTGCCGAAACTTACGTCAAGATGGCAATCAGCCGGGGATGAATCAGCAAACACATGGCGGGTCAGCCGCCGAGCAGCCTGCCCAGGATGTCGACCAGTGCGCGCGGCTGGTCGCCCTGCACCGAATGGCCTGAGTCGGCAACGACATGGGTCCGTTGGAAGCCCGGGGCGCCGTTCGCGAAGGCCTCGGCGTCCTCGTCGTTGACGAAGAACGAGTTGGCGCCGCGCACCAACGTGGTCGGCATCGTGATGGCCGGCACGTCGTCCCACAGACCGTCGAACCCATCGGCATTACGGAAGGAGTCGTATCGCCACGTCCAGGTTCCGTCGTCGAGCCGCTTCGAATTGTGAAAGACCCCGCGCCGCAGAGACTTTCGATCCCGGTGTGGCGCTGCCTCGATCGTCACGTCCAGCATCGCCGAGAAGCTCGGGAATTCGCGGTCACCCTTGACCAGCGCAACGGCGCCGAGCTGTGCCTTGGTCATCTGCTCGTGGCGCTCCGGCGCCGACGGGGTGACGTCGACGAGCAGCAGTTCGGGAACGAGGTCGGGCTCGGTGGCCGCGATGCGCAGCGCGGTCAACCCGCCCAGCGACATGCCGACGACGAGGCGCGGATGCGGAGCCCACTCGCGCAACACCGGTCGCAGCGTCTCGGCGCTGCGCCTGGGGCCGTAGTCACCGTCCTCGCGCCACGCCGACCGGCCGTGGCCGGGCAGGTCGATCGCCAGCGCGGGCAGGCCGAGGCCAAGAACCACGGTGTCCCAGGTGTGCGCGTTCTGCCCGCCGCCGTGCAGAAAAACCACCTGTGGTGCGTCGTCGCCCCACTTCAAGGCACTGATGCCGGCGGAAT
>Ga0207678_10006503_pt1 | contig 10373 bp, 11 predicted proteins | sample KBSC63metaG_FD_184319 | JGI IMG/M metagenome (GOLD analysis project Ga0207678, IMG submission 184319) | Corn rhizosphere microbial communities from Kellogg Biological Station, Michigan, USA - KBS C6-3 metaG (SPAdes) (version 2) | ecosystem: Host-associated > Plants > Roots > Rhizosphere > Soil ...
CCAGCACCGCGCCGGGGTTCACCGCGCGTAGTGGGTATCACACGAAGTCCAGACCTAAAGTATCTACTTCGAAGACTTTAGGACTTTTCCGGGGGGAGGGGGGTACCCCGGATACCCCCACACGCACCGCCCCGAATCTCCTCAGAATCCCTGGTCCGAGCGAAACGCCGTGACTTTATTCTTCACAAAGGTCACCGCCATCGGTTTCCCCATATTCGCAAACACGACCATCCGATTCCCATAGTCCTTGCTCGTGCTCTTCGACACCTGCCCCAGCGACAGCTCCACCTGCCGCTCATTCATCCCCAGAATCACCTGATGCGCGTCGACCGCCTTCCAAATCTCCGGCCCCCAGTGCTGATAAAGCACATGCGGATCTTCATAGAAGAACAGCTCATCCGTATAGAACGTATACAGTCCGGCCTCCCGATACCCCACAGGAACCGCATATACCTTGGCATCATTCGGCATGGTAAACACCATCAGCACCTGCCTGTCCCCACCCGGAATCCGGAACGTAGCCGCCTTCGGAGCCACCTGCTCCACGAAGTCCTTCACTACCATCGGCTCTGCCCCCAGCAGCGTCCCCGACGTCTTCCCATACTCCACCCGATGCCCCGCATACGGGTAATAGTCCATCTGCCCCCCCGCCGACACCCATACCGTACTCCCCACCAACTCCTTCACCTCCTTCATCGAATCCGGCCGCTTCTTCTTCAGGACCACCAGGTCGTCGTCGGCAATCATCTCTCGCTCCGGCGCCTTCACGACCATCGGCTTACTTCTCTCATGGTGCAGCCACATCAACTGGCCCCCCACCGCCAGCACCAGAACCGCCGTCGCCGCAATCGCCGCCTTCACTCCACTCTGCATCTTGCCCGTGCCTCCACTGTTGAGTTACGCCACTCTAATCTACCGGCTCCGCTACACTCAACTCCCGATTCGCCTCCATCAGTTGGTCTGCAGTCAAAGCATCCACCTGCCGCAGAGTGGGAAAGAATCCCGCCGCCACCGCCGTCACCACAATCGACCCCACCCCGCCGACCACCACCGCCCGTACCGCCCCCCACCAGTGCGCTGTCAACCCGCTCTCAAACTCTCCAAACTCATTCGAAGCTCCAATAAACAACCAGTTCACCGCGCTTACCCGTCCCCGCATCTCCGGCGGAGTCGCCAGTTGCAGCATGCTGCCGCGAATCACCACGCTCACCATATCGCTCGCACCCACCACCACCAGTGCGATCGAGCTCACCCAAATACTCTTCGACAATCCAAACACCACCGTCGCCGCGCCAAAGATCGCCACGCACGACAGCATCAGCCACCCTGCTCTCCGTCGGATCGGTCGCACCAGCATCAGCAGCGACACCGCCAGCGCTCCCACCGAAGGCATCGCCCGCAGCAGCCCCAGCCCCTGCGGTCCCGCGTGCAGAATATCCGTCGCAAAGATCGGCAGCAACGCCACCGCGCCGCCCAGCATCACCGCAAACAAATCCAGCGAGATCGACCCCAGCAACAGCTTCGTCCGCCACACATACTCCAGCCCTCCCAGCACCGTCCTCATGCTGAAAGCCTTCTTCTTCGACCGCACCATCGGAGTCCGAATCATCCCCACCAGCACCAGGAATCCCAGCAGCATCGCCAGCGTGAGCGCATACACAATGCCCGCTCCGTTGAACCGCGCCAGCGCCCCCGTCAACGGCAGCGTGAACAGCAGTCCTCCCACCGCCGGCCCCGCCATATTTGCCGTCCGATACACCGTCGCGCTCCACGTCACCGCATTCACAAAGTGTTCCGATGGGACCAGGCTCGGCAGCATCGCGGTCGCCGCCGGCCCGCTGAACGCTCTGCCCATCCCGATCCCCACGAGCACCACGTAGATCGGCCACACCCGCCCACCCCGCAGTGCCGTCTCTCCGCTCAGCGACAGACCCAGCAGCGCCGCCGTACAAATCATCTGCAGCCCATAACACGCCAGGATGATCTTTCTCCGGTCATACCGATCCGCCGTATGCCCAGCCACGAGCACCAGGAACACTCCCGGCAGAAACAGTGCCAGCCCCGTATATCCCAGATCCAGTGCCGAGTGCGTAATCGCGTACACCTGCCACGCCACCGCGACCGATTGCGCCTCCGCCCCCACAATCACCATCAGCCGCGCAACCTGATACAGCCGGAAGTCGCGCGACTTGAATGCATCCCCAGCCGCCGCGCCGATCCTTGCTGTACTACCCCCCTCAGCCATGGCCTCTATGCTTTCACACTTCCGCCATTCTCAGGCACCCGCAGGCATCAAGCGTGCTTCGAGCCAGGCTCTGTCGTCTCGACGATCCGGTTCTTCTCGTCTACAAACACCAGCTTCGGGCCGGCCTTGGCGGCCTCCGCCTCGTCCATCCACGCAAAGCTGGCAATAATCACCAGGTCGCCTGCCTGCGACAATCTCGCCGCCGCTCCATTCAGGCAGATCACACCCGACCCGCGGTCCACCGCGAGAGCATACGTTTCCAGGCGGCTCCCGTTATTTACGTTCCACACCTGCACTGCCTCGAACGGCTGAATATCCGCCGCCTCCAGCAAAGCCGCATCCACAGCGATACTTCCCTCATAGTTCAAATCCGACCGCGTCACCGTCGCCCGGTGAATCTTCGACTTAAGCAGCTTCCGCAACATATCTTCCTATCTCACTCGCTTTAAGAATAGTCCACCCACGTCTCGAACGCTTCTCCAACCACCACTCGCAGCAGCCAGGCCGCCTACTGTCCCAGATAAGCCTTGTACTGCGACTCCACCACGCCTGTATTCCGCGCCAGCGTCAGCTTCGACTGGTTGTACTGATACAGCGTCTGGACCAGCCGCGACTGCGCCGCAGCCAGCGTCGCCTGTGCCTGCACCACCGGCAGATTGTCATCCACCCCAGCCGCAAATCGCTCTGACGCCTGCTGCAACTGCTCCTTCGCCAGGTCGACATTGCTCCGCGCCACCTTCACCAGCTCGTGCGACGACTGCACATCCAGCATCGCCGTCCGAATCTGCGCCTCGATCGATACCCGCAGCGAAGCAATCTGTTGTCGCAGCCCAGTCAGCTGAGCGTCCGCCACCTCGCGCTCCCCACGCAGCTGTCCCTCCTGAAACACCGGAACGCTCAGCTTCCCCATCGCCGAAAACACCCCGTGATACAGTCCGCCCGTCTGTCCCAACACGCCATAAAATCCTTCAAACGCCAGCGACGGCAAGCGCTCATACTTCACTGCCTTCCGCGCCCGGTCCGCCACCTCCATCTGAGCCTCCAGGCTCAGCAAGTCCTTCCGCCGCGTATACGCCAGCTTCTTCGCGTCCTCCAGCGGCAGCTCGGCAAACTCCGCATACGGAGCCGCGTCGGTCAGCGTCAACTCCTGATCCGCCGGAATCCCCATCAGCCGGTTCAGCGCAATCTTGTCCTTCGCAAAGCGGTTCTCCGCCTGAATGCGCTGCTGTTGCTCGGTCTGCAACTGCACCCGAGCGCGCAACACATCCAGATTTGTCCCTACCCCTGCGTCATGCGCATCCGTTGCCTGCCGCAGCGCCACCTCGCCCGACTTTTCCAGCGCCTTCGCATTCTCAATCTGCGAAGCATCCGCCAGCGCCAGCAGGTACTGCGTCCCCACCCCCACCACGACGCCGCCTTCAACATTCAGCTCCGTCAGGCTCGCAACCCTATCCGCCTTCTGCGCCGCACGGTACAGGTAGTAAGCCGGCACATTGAATAGTTGCTGATTCACACTCAACTGCGCCGACGTCGTATCCACCTTCACAATCTCTTTGAACGCCCCCGGAGGCAGCCCAAACCCTGCCAGCGAAGCAGGCTTGAAGCCCATCGCCGCAAGATTGATCTCCTGGGTCCCTGTGCTGGCCTTCGCGGTCAGGCTCGGGAGCAGGTTGTTCGCCACCGTCAACACCTGCCCATGCACCGACCGCTGATTTTGCCGCGCCAGCTCCAGTTGCAGATTGTGCTTCAGTCCCAGCTCAATCGCCTCATCCAAACTCAACGGCATCGCCTCTGGCAGAGCCGGCTCCACCGCCACGCCGCCCGCCATCTGCACCGTCGCCACATGAGGGACCGGCGCCGCCGGCAACTCCGCGATCTCCTGCGCCCGCGCTCCGGCCGTCAACGCACAACACATCGCCGCCACCGCGCAGACCTTCGCTTTTACCAAAACAATGTCCAAAGAATCAGTAACCCTCGCATGAATTAGAGTCCCCTGCCCCCTCGACGGTTGCGAAAATCCTTCAGGCATCTGCGCCGTCACGCTCGGAAGACAAAGAAGACAAAAAGAAATCTCCCAAATTGCGGCCTCAAGGAATAGGCTACCAAGTAAATAGAGGACGATACGATGAAAAAACCCCTTCTCATCGCTTCCCTGGCCCTCGCAACTCTCATCTCATCCCAGCCCGCCTTCTCCCATGGACCCCAGGAGATGGCGCAACTCGTCACCCAGAAGCAGCCTATCCCCAAAGGCTTCAAGACCTACTCCCTCTTCCTCATCTGCAACCCCCAGTGGCTCGATCCGCAAAAGAACGCTGGCCTCCTTCAGCTTTATCGCCAGTTCCAAAGCTTCGGCCGCGCCATCGGCGAAGACCACGTCGCCGTCTGGTTCTGGAAGTCATCGAGCTACGAGCACTCCGACGCCGCCCTCGCCCAGATCGTCGACGTCGAACGCAGCGTCCGCTTCTGCCGCGCCTGGAAGCTCCTCCCCAGCGAAGGCCCGCACCTTGTCATCACCTCCACCTACCCTGACGAGTCGCACCTCACCTCTGGCCTCCCGCTCAACAACTGCGTCTACAAGCTTGGCGACATGAGCCCAGCCGACATCTCCAGTCTTCTCACCCGGCTTACCGACCAGCTCGTCGTCAATGGCCGAGTCGAACGCCGCGCCGACGCTCCGGCGACCCCGCCGCCCGGCCTCTGGGTACGCCTCCTCAACGCCACTCAGGAAACCATCAACAGCTTCGGCTGTGCCTGGAGCTTCAAGATCAACGCCGGCCCCGTCACCGCCGATCTCAAATCCTGCGCGAACCACTAAACCATGCCCATCGCCAAATGGCATCCCGGCAAGCTCATCATCCTCTGGTCCTGGGGAGCCCTCTTCGCCGCACTCGCTCTCACCAGTTTCCTCGCCACGCGTGCCACCGAGGCCTCCAAAATCTCTCACACCGTTACATTGTTGGCAGCCCTCTTCATTCTCATCAGCCTCTCAGCCATCACATGGAGATGGCTCTCTGGCCGCGAATCGAACCCGGTCCAGCCCGGCGAGCCCCCGGACGAGCCTGCCCCAAAACCCTGAGAAAACATCGCTCCCATCCGTTCAGCTAAAATACAAATCACAATCCTATGCGTCTTATCTCAATGAATCGCATCGCCCTCGCCACCACTCTGCTCTTCGCGACCCTTCCGGCCACCCTTCCAGCCTTCGCCCAGTTCTCCGCACCGCCCAACTCCGGCACGACCTTCAAAGACACTTCCATGGTCAAGGCCCCTCCCGGCGCCAAAGTCGCCATCTACGACTTCGAAGACCTGGAGTGCCCCGCCTGCGCCCACGCCTATCCCATCGTTCACGCCGCCGCCGAGCGCTACAAGATCCCCATCGTTCGCCACGACTTCCCGCTCAAGATGCACATCTGGAGCTTTGACGCTGCCGTCGTCGCTCGTTACATGCAGGACAAGATCTCCCCGCAGGTCGCCGAAGACTATCGCCGCGCCGTCTTCGCCAACCAGACCGCCATCGCCTCCAAGGAAGACCTCAACAGCTTCACGCAGAAGTACCTTCGCTCCCACGGCCACGAGATGCCCTTCGTCGTCGATCCCTCGGGCCGCTTCACCGCTGAGGTTCGCGCCGACTACACGTTAGGCGAGCGCATCGGCCTCACCCAGACCCCCACCATCTTCGTCGTCACGCAGAAGAACTGGACCCAGGTCACCGACGTCTCCCTGCTCTACCAGGTCATCGATACAGCAATCGCCCAAACTGCCTCTCAACCGGCAACCCCGGCAAAGACGCGCCGCACCACCACAAGAAAGAAGTAGCACCTCCAACAGCAGCCGTTGCCCTGCCATTGTCATTGCCGGGGTTTAGCGCCCGTCGGGGGCTGGAACCATGACGGCATTGGGGTCGACGCGAGGAATGCCGAAGTGACCGCTGAGATGGATGAGGTCGAGCGGACGAAGCGCGCCAGAGATTTGAATGAGGTTCATCGTGCGCGGGGCGCGGACGAGAACGGTGACGTCGTCAATCTCAGGGCCGTTGAAGTGCAGCCAGAGGTCGGTGATAGCGTCGTGAGGACTGGCGCTGCGGGCGGGTGAGGCGTTGGCGTCGACGAGGTGCTTCCATCCGGCGACGTGATAGATGCCGATGATGGCGGCCATGACTTCAGGGGTGTAGAAGGCACGCTGTGGATAGCGATAGGTATCCACCGTGATGCTATTGATTGCGGCGGCGGCGCGGTGGGTTTGCGGACCGCCGTTGTCGATGAAGCTGTCGGCGAAGTCGAGCATGGCGCGGTCGAAGGTGAAGCCGACATGAGTCGCGGGTTGGTCGGCGAGGGTGTTGAGGGCCTGGTTGACGCCGGGAGGCTGCTGGGCTAGAGCGAAGGGGGTGGCGAGCGCGACGGTGAGGAGAAGCGCGGAAAGCTTCATAGAGTGTGCCTCTGGTGAGGTTAGACACAGATTCCGGGGGAGAGTTACTTGGGAAGGGAAAAAATCGCGGCGCCGGTGCGAGCTTAGGGCTGATCCAGAACCCCTGCCCCGAGAACGGGACAGGGGCACCCAATTCTGGGATGCTACTGGGTGGGCTTGGGGGCGAAGTAGCCCTTTTGGGCGCGGACCTTGTAGCGGGGATCGTTGGCCTGGAGGTAGATAGTGCGGAAGGAGCCGTCCTGTTTGAAGTTGGCGGGACGGTAGACGAGCGCGTACTGGCTGCGAAGCTCTTCCTCGATGTTACGGAAGCCGATGGCTACATCTTCGATGCGGGTGGGGTAGAAGGCCTGGCCGCCGGTGGCTTCGGAGATCTGCTTGAGGACGTCGTCGCCCTTGTCCTTGCTGGGGCTGACGTTGGTGCTGATGGAGTAGACGATGGTGTCGGCGCGCTGACACATCTTGATGGCGTCGGACTCCTGGGCGCGGCTGTAGTTGTCGTCGCCGTCGGAGACGAGGATAAGAGCGCGGCGGACAGCGCCTCGCTCGTTAAGAGTGAGCATCTGATCGCGGCAGGTCTTGTAGAGCGCGTCAAACAGAGCGGTGCCGCCGCCGGGACGGAGCTTGCGGATGCCCTGGTTCAAGAGATCGACGTTGTTGGTGAAGCCCTGGGTGACGTCGGTCGTGATGTCGAAGCCTTCCACAAAGGCGCGGTCGTTGATGTGGAGAATCTGGAGGAGGAACTCGATGGCGGAGTCCTGCTCGAACTGGAAGCGCTGGCGGATGGAGCTCGATGTGTCGAGCATGATACCGACGCGGAGCGGAAGGTTGGTCTGCTGGGTGAAGCGAAGGACAGCTTCAGGGGGACGGCCGTCGTCGAGGAGGCCGAAGCTCTCGCGCTTGAGGCCAGTGATGAAACGGCCCTTCTTGTCGGTGACGGTGAAGATGAGATTGACTTCGTTGACCTGGACTTTGATGGTGGTGATGGGCTCGTCCTGCTCGGGAACCTGAGCCTGGGCCTGGGCTGGCGTGGTGGCCGGGGCGGTCTGGGTGTTCGATGGCTGGGTGGCGGCTGGCGGCTGGGCCGGGGGTGTGACCGCCGGCTGCGGCGTTGGAGCCGCAGGGAGGGCGCTCTGCGCCAGAAGAGGCGCGGCGGCGAGGGTAAGAACGAGGGCGAAGAAGAAGGCGAGGGGCCCCGGCGTGCGGTGGGTTCGGCTGAGTGCAGTCACTTCCATCATTCTATCGAACTATAGGGGAAACCGTACGAATTGCTTCGAGGAAGGTCACCAGTTCGGCAGGGAGGGGGGCCTCGATGTCGATCGCTTTGTGGGTCTGGGGATGGGTGAAGGCGAGATGAGCGGCGTGGAGGAAGTTGCGCTGGAGGTTCTGCCGGGGGTCGAGGCCGGGGATGAGGTGGGGTGCGCCGTAGAGGGTGTCGCCGACGACGGGGTAGCCGAGGGACTGCATGTGGACCCGGATCTGATGGGTGCGGCCGGTCTCGATGCGGACTTCGACGAGGGTGAAGAGGCCATAGGGCGAGGCGATGCGTTCGAGCACCTTGACGTGGGAGACGGCGGCGCGGACGCCTTCGGTTCCGGGGGCGCGGCGGGTGGTCATGCGGATACGGCGGACAAGATCGCGGCCGATGGGGAGGTTGACGGTGATGTTGTCTTTAGCGACGCTGCCGTGGACGAGCGCGAGGTAGGTTTTGGCGACCTGGTGTTGCGAGAACATTTCGCCGAGCTTGCGGTGGGTGCTGTCATCCTTGGCGACGAGGATGGCTCCGCTGGTCAGCTTGTCGAGGCGGTGGACGATGCCGGGACGGAGGTCTCCGCCGACGTCGGAGAGATGGGCGAAGTGGAAGAGGAGAGCGTTGACGAGGGTGCCACGGTTGCGGGCGTCGTCGGTGGAGCCCGAACCGGCGTGGACCATCATGCCTGCGGGTTTGTTGACGACGGCGAGGTGTTGGTCTTCGTAGAGGATGTCGAGGGGGATGTCCTCGGGGATGGCGTGGAGTGGCGGCGGGTTGGGAGTGCCTTCGATCTCGATGGACTCGCCGCCGTGGAGCTTCTGCTTGGGCTTGGCAGTATGGCCGTCGACGCGGACCTGGCCTGCTTCGATGAGAAGCTGGACGCGGGCGCGGCTGATGTCGGGAATGGCTTGCGCGAGATATTGGTCGAGACGGAGGTTCGCGGCGGCGGGGTCGGCGAGGAAGGTGCGGACGCCCTCTTCGGAATCGGCAAGATCTTCGTCGAAGTCGAGGACGGGGATGGGCGGCGGGGTTGGCTCTTCGACGCCACGGGTGGCGCGGTACTCGTGCTTGACGGTGTGGCGGCGCTGGCCTTTAGGAAGCATGTTTTTAGACGGCATGGGAGGCCAGCTTTCGGGGTTGCAGGAGGAGGATGAGGGCGGCGGTGAGAATCATGCCGAGGGCGATCCACTGGATGGGGTCGAGGAGATTGCCGAGCGGGACAGGGTACGGGTTGGGCTGACGGAAGAAAGTTAATAGAAATTGGGCCACGCCTGCTGCGGCCAGGGCGACGGCGGTGATCGTGCCGGGATGGTGGCGGCGTGGTAATTCGCGGAGGAGGGCGATCGTGAGGAGCGCGGCGGCGAGTGCGGCGTAGAGCGGGACGGGGTGGAGGCGGGGAGCGGTGTCTGGCGGGATCGCGAGCGCCCACGGGAGCGTACTGGGGAGGCCGGGATCGCTGCCTTCGGCGAAGTGGCCGAGAGCGAGGAAGGCCCAGATGAGCGTCGCAGGGGCAGCCCAGGCGTCCAGCGTGGGGAGCAGGGGGAGATGGCGGAGGCGGAGATAGATCGCGGTGACAAGGGCGGTGAGAAGGAGCCCCGTGGCGGTGAGCGAGGGCACCATCAGCAGAAGGATGGGATAGTGGAGGAAGTTGGAGAGATTGGTGGCGACGAGCAGGAGGCGGGAGAGGACGAAGGCGGCGAGGAAGGCGAAGAGGCCCGCGTTCCATACAGCTTCAGAGTTCAGGCCAAGGGTGGCGGCGGTGCGAAGACTGAGGGAGAGGGCGGCCATCAGTCCTACGGCGGCGAGGACACCGAAGGTGGGAAGGAAGAGATGCCCGGAGTGGAGGAGATAGGGGTGCACGTCTCAGTATGACTTAGAACCTGTCCAGAAATCGCACCGAAAGGGTAGACCAGGCGACAGCTTTTGCTCTTAAGATTTTTCTTGTCGTTGCCTGTTCTCTCCAACCAAACCCAAAAATCTCGTCATTTCGACCGAAGCCGCTCGCGCTTCTGCGAGTGGCGCAGCGGAGAAACCCGTTTCTCTACCCATGCCGCTTCTTCACCCATAGGGCGCCTTGTTCTTGCTGTTGCCTGTTCTTCTCCACCAGCCACAAACCATCGGGTGCCCCATCCATCGCGCTTTTGCGATGGGTGGGAATGGATCAACTTCCCCCGCCAGCTCTTGTCGCTGCCTTTGTTTGTCATCTCCACCCTGAGCGCAATCGAAAAGGGAAGGAATCCGCTTCATCCACACACGGTCTCTGGCTACAGCAGAGGGAGAAAATCTCTAGCCCTCAAACCGTCTGCGTTCTACCGTTCATTTATCCTAAAGACGACCCATCATGAACGAAGCCATCCCCCAACTCCTCACACACGACGATCAAGCGCTCAACCGCGCCTTCGCGATTCTTGAAGAAGAAGTCCGCACCGAAGCTGCTGTCCTAGGAAGTCTTGA
>Ga0207678_10006506_pt1 | contig 10371 bp, 7 predicted proteins | sample KBSC63metaG_FD_184319 | JGI IMG/M metagenome (GOLD analysis project Ga0207678, IMG submission 184319) | Corn rhizosphere microbial communities from Kellogg Biological Station, Michigan, USA - KBS C6-3 metaG (SPAdes) (version 2) | ecosystem: Host-associated > Plants > Roots > Rhizosphere > Soil ...
CGGCATCGCGGTGGCGCACGATCTCGCCGGCGTCGGCGGCAATCTGCAGGATCATCTCGACGTCTGCACCTTGCAGCACAGCACGCAGCCGATCACCTACGACAAGCTCAACGACGCGGCGGTGGCCTGGCAATACCTGACCCGGCGCAAGGGACCGGGCACCTCGAACGTGGCCGAGGCCGGCGGCTTCGTGCGCTCGCGTTTCGCGACGGACGCGAACTGTGACGTGCAATTCCACTTCGTCCCGGCGATGCTCGACGATCACGGCCGCCATCGCCTGCCCGGCCACGGCTACACCGTGCATGCCTGCTTCCTGCGTCCGCGCAGCCGCGGCACGATCCGGCTGCGCTCGGCCGATCCATCCGCACCGGCGCGGATCCAGGCGAACTATCTCTCCGATGCCGAAGGCTTCGACCTGAAAATGATGATCGAGGCGACCAAGCTGTCGCGCGAGATCTTCGCTCAAGCGCCGTTCGACGCGTACCGCGGCAGCGAAATTTTTCCGGGTGCCGAGGCGAAGACGGATGCCGAACTCGAAGCGTTCGTGCGCAACAAGGCCGAGACGATCTACCATCCAGTGGGTACCTGTCGCATGGGCACGGACGACGGCGCCGTGGTCGATTCCGAATTGCGCGTGCGCGGCATCGAAGCGCTGCGCGTGGTCGATGCTTCGGTCATGCCTGCGCTGGTTGGCGGCAATACGAATGCGCCGACGATCATGATCGCGGAGCGTGCGGCGGATCTGATCCGGTCCGCCTAGCACGGTTCATCGTGCCCGTTTTTTGATTTTATCTGACCGTGTCCATCCGGTTTTCCGCGCGCGTCCAGCGCGCGGGTCACTTTCTCTTGCTTGTGCAAGAGAAAGTGACCAAAGAGAACACACTCCGGATGCCGCGCTGCCTGCGGCAGTGCGCGAGGTCAGGCCGGGGTTCGTTGAACGCACGTCCCTGATGCGTGCAACGAACTCGCGCGCATCGTGCGCGCGATCCTGCGGACATTTCCGTCCTGCCCTCGCCGCGGCAAACGGGGACCCGAAGATCACGAGCCGGATCAAGAGCAAGGGCATGCGAGGCGCCTCTGCTTCTGCTTTCGCGCGCAGGATGCGCGCTGCTTTGGTTTTTTCGGGTCCCCATTACATTGCGGCGGCAGCGGTCGGAAACGCCCGCAGGGGCGGCGCGAGGGATCGCGCCGACTTCGCTGCCTGCACAGGGACGTGCAGTCAGCGAAGCCCGACCGCTGACGCGGACCCGGAGCGCAGGATGCGCGCAGGGCGCAATGTTCTGGGGCGTGTCTCTTTGCTTACTTTCTCTGCACGAGCAGAGAAAGTAAGACGCTCGTCCGCAGGACGAGTGGAAGCCCTTGCTCTAAAAAGCAAAAGATCAAAGAATCGAGAGGCGGCGCGCCTCTATGCCGCCTGCTCAAGCAGCGGCGGCAACGGACAATGCAATGCCGCGCAGATCGTGCGCAACAACTCAGCCTCGCTGACCGCGACCATGCCGTCGGCGCCAACCGCGCGGGTCAGGCCGCGCACGAGCAGTTCCTTGCCAGCGGGCACGAGCCGGTCGAGTTTCGGCAGCGCGGCGTCGAGCACGCGCACGAAGTCCTCGGGCGGTGCATAACGCGCGTTCGCATCGGGCAGCACCTCGTGCATGCCGAGCTGGAACGCGCGTGCGGCCCCGGCAGCATCGTCATTGCCGTAGCGCGCGATCGTCGCAATCACGTCGGCAATCTCGGCGGCGCAATCGGTCAGCTTGCCGCTGCCGCCCGCAACGGTCTTCGACGGGTCGAGCGCTTCGATCACCTGCGCCGAGACCAAAGTGGCAAGGCAGTACTCCTCGAGCTGGACGCGACCGTCGGCTTGGATGAGCTGGCGCAGCACGATGACGAAGGTCTGCAGCTCGCCACGCGCGCGCTTGCGCAACGCAGGGAACGCGAGTTGGGCGAGCGGCAGGCGCTGCATCGGGTGCAGGTTGGCGATGTCGGCGGCGATCTCCTCGATGCCGGCGCGCGTGGCGGCACCGAAATATTTCTCGACGAGGGCGAGCTGTTTGGTGCGAAGGTCGGCACTGGCGTCGAGGGCCAGCGCGAGCACGACCTGCGGCGCGCGCTCGGCCGAATAGGCGTAAGCGCGCAGCGTGTCGGCGATCGTCGTATGGATCGCGCTCGCGGCGCGGTAATCGTCCGATCCCGGATGCGCGACCTGAGTGACAACCTTGTTCGGGCTCAGCGCGATCGCCGCATCGGCCGGTGGCAGAACGCCGGCGGTCGCGGACGCGCGCGCACGTGACGCACCTGCGGGCGCGAGGCCGGAGATCGAGACCTCGGCGCCTTCTTCGTCGACCGCCTCGACCGGCGCGCTCCAGGCCTTGGCGATCGCCACCAGTTCCTGCGGATCGAACTGCGGATCGATCGCAAGGATGCGCTTGTGCAGCGGCGGATGGGTGGCGAACAGCGCGGAGTAGCCGACGCCGTCGCCGAAGAACATGTGCGCGGCTTCCTCGCGCTCCGAGGTTTCGAGTTTGGAGCCTTCGGCGAGTCCGGCGATTTTCTTCAGTGCGCCGGCGATGCCCTGCGACTGGCGCGTGAACTGCACGGCGGAAGCGTCGGCGAGGTATTCGCGCTGACGCGACACGCCGGCCTTGATCAGGCGGCCGAAGAACAGGCCGATCGAGCCGATGATCAGCAGCGCGATGCCGAGGAACACCTGCCAGTTCGAATCGCGCCCGCGCCCGCTCCACTGCAGCATCTTGCTGCCGACGATGCCGATGACGAGGATGCCGAACAGCACGCCCATGAGGCGGATGTTGAGGCGCATGTCGCCGTTGAGCACGTGGCTGAACTCGTGCGCAATCACGCCCTGCAGTTCGTCGCGCGTGAGCTTGTCGAGGCAGCCGCGCGTCACCGTGATCGCCGCGTCGGAGGAGGTATAGCCCGAGGCGAAAGCATTGATTCCCGGCTCGTTCTCGAGCACGTAGACCTCGGGTACGGGAACGCCCGAGGCGATTGCGATTTCCTCGACCACGTTGCGCAGGCGCTTGTAGGCGAAATTGCCGGCGACGGCCGGATCATGCGGATCGAGCAGGGTCGCGCCGAGCTGGCGCGCGACTACGCCGCCGCCAGCGCGCAGGCTCGAAATCTTGTACAGCATCGAGCACCCGATCACCGCGAGCACGACCAGCGTCGTAGCGACGAGCACGCCGGTCTGCGGCGAGGCCGCCGCGCGATAGGCGTTGCGGTGGCCGTCGCCCATGACGCCGAACGCGATCGCGACGACGAGGTCGACCGCGGCGACGATGCACACCACCGCGATGGCGAACAGCACCAGCATGCGCCGCGTCTGCGCGCGGGCACGATCCTGCTGGGCGAAGAAATTCATCTGCGAGGCGGGAATGGGTGCCAGGAAGCAGGGAACAGAAAGCGGCTTCTCGCCGCTCTCCCGTTCCCTTTCCCGTTCCCGCTTTAGGTAAACGACACCTTGACCGCCTTGCGCGCTTCCGGCGACTCGATTTCGAGCGGCGTCGCCGGGGTGAAGGCGAACGAGTTGGCGATGATCGAGTTGGGGAACACTTCGCGCTTGTTGTTGTAGAACAGCACGCCGTCATTGTAGGCCTGACGCGCGAACGCGACTTTGTTCTCGGTCGAGGTCAGCTCCTCGGAGAGCTGCATCATGTTCTGATTGGCCTTGAGGTCGGGATACGCCTCGGCGACCGCGTTGAACTTCAAGAGCGCCTGCTGCAATTGCGTCTCTGCGCCGGACAGCGCCTGCATCGCTGACGGATCGCCCGGATTCGCCTTGGCCGCGGCCAGTCCATTCATCGCCGCACCGCGCGCAGCGGTGACTGCCTGCAGCGTGTCGGCTTCATGCTTCATGTAACCCTTGGCCGTCTCGACCAGGTTCGGGATCAGGTCGTAGCGGCGCTGCAGCTGCACGTCGATTTGCGCAAACGCGTTCTTGTAGCCGTTGCGCGCCGTCACCAAACCATTGTAGATGCCGACCAACCACAAGCCGACCACTACGACGACGGCCAACAGAATTAGTACAGACATAACATTTTCCCCGTTTCTTGGCGCTAGAATGGCGCCCCGTGTAAGAGCATAGCACGGGGTTTTTGTTCGGATTTCGCCCGTGCAATAACAAGATCCACGCACGGAGCACGACCCGATGAATACGAAATGGCCCTTCGATCGCACGCGCTGCTGATTCTCGCAACGCTCAGCCTCGCCCCGCTCGGACTGTCGGCGGCTACGCCGACCTCCGCCGGCACGACGAAGAAAACTACTGCCGCCACGCCGACGAAGAAGCAGTCCGCTGCCAAAAATGCCGCGGTCGGTGAAGCCGTTCCCGAAGAAGCCGAATCCGAGGACATCACGCCCATCGTCAAGGGCGAGGCCGCACGCAGTGCCGGCGATGCCTCCGCCTCTGCCGCCGAACTCGATCGCCTGCTCGACAAGGTCGAGGAAGGCAATCGCATCGCCGGTCTCGCCGTTGCCGTGGTCAAGGACGACAAGGTACTGCTGCAACGGGGCGTCGGCTACGCCGATGCAAAAGCCGGCTTGAAGGTGACGCCCGATACGGTGTTCCGTCTCGCCTCGTTGTCGAAGGCTTTCGCCAGCGCCACGGCCGCCATCCTGGTCGACGATGGCGCGTTTTCGTGGGACACGACCGTCGCCAGCCTCGTGCCGGCTTTCGAACTGATCGACGCCGACGCGAGCAGCAAGCTCACCGTGCGCGATGTGCTCAGCCAGCGCGTCGGCCTGCCGCACAACACCTACGATCGCATGATCGAGGCGAACGAGCCGTATCCGCTGCTCGTCGACCGGCTCAAGGAAGTGCCGATGACTTGCGATGTCGGCGAATGCTATGGCTACCAGAACGTCACCTACTCGCTGATCGGCGACGTGATCTACGCGACCACCGGCGACTTCTTCAGCCATCAGGTCGAGAAGCGTCTGTTCCGTCCGCTCGGCATGACCACGGCGAGCTATGGCCGCGAGGCGCTCGAGTCCAGCGCGAGCTGGGCGCGCCCGCACGCACACGGTCGCGCAGGCTGGGTACCGTTCGAGAATCGGGAAGGCTACTACCACGTTGCGCCTGCAGCTGGAGTCAACGCCAGCATCAAGGACATGACGGCGTGGCTGATCGCGCAGATGGGCGGACGTCCCGACGTGCTCAGCGCGGCTGAACTCGAGACGCTGCATACGCCGCAGATCGATACGCCGCACGAGCGCCGCGTCGCGCCATGGCGGCGCGCACGCGTCAGCGACTCGCAGTACGCGCTTGGTTGGCGCGTATTCGACTATGGCGGCGAAACGCTCCTCTTTCACGCCGGCTACGTGAAGGGCTATCACTCGATGATCGCGTTCTTTCCGAAGACGCGCTTCGGCACGGTGATGCTGTGGAACTGCGAAACCGCGCTGCCGTCGGGCCTGCTGCCGATGCTGCTCGACCGCTATCTCGGCCTGCCCGAAGTCGACTGGGCGGGACTCGACGCGCCTGCCGCGCCCGTGCCGAAGCGCGCGCGCGTCGTCGCCGGCCGCAAGCGCTGACTTTTTCGTTCCGGAAAGCAAAACGCCGTTCCCGCGTGCGTGGGAACGGCGTCGTTCTGCCGGTATCGAACCCGGCGACTATTTATCCGGCAACTTAAACTCGATGCGCGTGCGCATCGTCTGTTCGGCTGGCTGGCCATTTTCCAGGCGCGGCTGGAACTTCCAATCCGCGATCGCGCGCAACGCCGCCGCGTTGAACAACCGCGGCGGATTGGCGTTGACCACGCTGCCATTCTTGACGCTGCCGTCAGCGGCTACGGTGAACGCAACTTCGACCCAGCCTTCCTGGCGCGAGCGGAAAGCATCCGGCGGATAGCGCGGCGCCGACTGGCTGGTCACGACGGCGGCGCGCGTCTCCGCGGAAGATGCGGCCGGCGCGGCAGGCTTTGCCGGCGCGGTCGCAGGCGCTGCGGCCGGCTTCGGCGTGGCATCGGCCACCGCGGCCTTACTCTCCGTCGGGGCCGGCGTGGCCGGCGCCGCTGCAGGCGCGGTCGTCGCCGGCGTCGCGGCATTCTTGGCCGCATTCGTCGCGAGCGCCTTCTCCTGGTCGCGCTTCTCCTGCTCGCGATCCATCTGCTTCTTCTTCAGATCGAGCTTGTTGCGCAGGATCGTCAGCGTGTAGTTGTTCGAGTCGAACTTGCCGAGCAAATCGATCGCGCGGCGACTCTCGTCGAGTTGGCCGGCATTGATCTTCTGCTCGATTTCGCCGGTAGCGAGCGGAAGCAGCTCGCGTAGGCCCTCCTGCGCTGCCGCGTTGTTCGCATCGCGACCGAGTACCAGCAGATAGAAATCGACCGCGCTGTTGTCAGGCGGATCGATGTAGCGCTTCTCGCTCAACGCGCTGCCAGCGTTGCGCAATAGATCCGCAATCGTCAAATCGGTTCGCTTGGATGCTTCGCCCCCGGCCACCTCGGCCGGCTTGCTCGGCGCGGCGGTCGATGCCGCAGCCGGTGGGTTGGACGCAGGCACGGGTTGCCCCGTACCGGTGTCACGCCTTAGAAAGAAATAAGCCGAAACTGCCGCAACCGCTACCACCACCACCAGAGCGGCCCAAAGACCGGGCCCCTTGCGTCCGCTCGCCATGCCACTTCGCCCCCTATTTTTTGCGAAGTGCGATGGATACCACGTTATGCGATCGCAATTCAATGATTACGGTCATGTTCCGTGCACAAACCCCGGCATGCCGGCGCTATCGGGATGTGACGAAGGGGAATGGTGTTGCGCCACGACCGCGAGCACGCGGTGGGCAGTAGCGGAAGGAATCGGGAGCGGACGCTCCGAGCAGATGGGTTCGTTTAAGGCCTCTTCCCGCGCTGGGCAGTCACGGGAAGAGGTAAACGGGGTGTCGCTTTTCTTGTTCTGGCAAAACCGGATGCCAACTCCGCATCCGTGAATCCATCGAACCCGAAGGTTCGCGATCAGTACTGCATGTGAAAAGATGAAACGGGTGAAGCTTACTTCTTCTTGGCGGCCTTCTTGGCAACCTTCTTCGCGGCCTTCTTCACAACCTTGGCCTTCGCAACTTTCTTCACAGCTTTCTTGGCAGGTGCCTTCTTTGCAGCTTTCTTCGTAGCCATATCGCGTCTTAGCTCCTCGTCAGTTGGTAGTTGTTGCCCAGTAAAAGCATGCAGAAATGCTTCGACCAGCAAATCGCTGTTCGTCGCATGTCTTAAATTGTTCACCTGTCGGCGCGTACGTTCATCAGAGAGAAGTTTGAGTACGTGAAGCGGGATGGATACCGTCACTTTCTTCACGGCGTCGGACTTGCTGCCGTGTTCGATGTAAGGCTTTACAAACTTCGCCGCCGTCATGGATTCCATGTGCAGGTGTAACGACGGCGCAAAAATTATTCCCGAAGTGTTTAGCTGTCAACAGATTTGTGTTAACGCATGTGCAGTCCGACCGGCTGCGCGCCACCCAAGCGCCGCCCCGACCGTGGAGATCGCACCATGCGCGCACAAACAGGTATGGACGTTTGGACATCCGTTTGATCGCCACCGAATTTCCGGAAACGCAGGTCGCCTGCACGACCACATCTTGGCCAACCCGAAAAAAGCTAGATTTGATGCGGGTTTCAGCGATCATGGCGCGACGCGCTTAAGTATACTTTTACTAAAATGGATTTATATAAAAATGATCTCGGCCGTTTCACGCCCGTGTCGCATGCGCACCGCCGAGCGGCATGCGCTCGGCAACGGCGTCTGAACAGCGGTGGCGGCAACCGAAAAAAATTTTTCCATCGCGGTCGGAAAACGGCGATTTTCGATCCGATTTGCGCGAATTTGCGCGAAGTATACTTTCTCGATACTCGTCCGGAACGCGATCGAAGCGGCCCGACTCCACTCACCTGCCGCAAAATTTTCCGCGCGCAGGTGCGAGCAGAGATCAGCTCAACGCATGCCGCAGTGCTTGCGCGAAACGATCGAGGTCGGCAGCGGTCTTCGTCTCGGTCGCGCAGACGAGCAGCGCGTTCTCGTGCTGCGCGTATTCCTCGCCGAGCGCAAAGCCGGCGACGATGTCGGCGTCCTTCGCCAACCGCTCGATGACTTCATGCGCCGGCCGCGGCAGGTCGAGCGCGACCTCGTGGAAGAACGGCCGCGAATACAGCTGACGCACGCCGGGAATGGCGACGAGTAGATCGCGCAGCGCGCGCGTGTTGCGCATGCTCGCGTTGGCGATGCGCGATGCACCCTCCGGGCCGAGCATCGCCATGGTGATCGTCGCCGCGGTGACGAGCAGGCCCTGGTTGGTGCAGATGTTCGAGGTCGCCTTGGCGCGGCGGATATGTTGTTCGCGCGCCTGCAGGGTCAGGGCGAAGCCTTGCTTGCCGTCGAGGTCGGTGGTGCGGCCGACGATGCGCCCCGGCATCTGACGCACGAACTCCTGCTTGCAGGCGAGGATGCCGAAGTACGGGCCGCCCGAGGACAGCGGCACGCCGAACGGCTGGCCGTCGCCACAGACGATGTCGGCACCGGTCGCGCCCCAATCGCGCGGCGGCTTCAACACCGCGAGCGACAGCGGGTTGACCACGCCGATGACGAGCGCACCCTTGGCGTGCGCCCAGTCGGTCAGCGTATCGACGTCCTCGAGCGCGCCGAAGAAGTTCGGCTGCGGCACGACCAGTGCGGTGAACGCGCCGACGTCTTGCGCGGCGAGCGCGGCGGCATCGATGCCGCCGTCGGTGGCGACGTCGAGTTCGACGATCTCGATGTTCTGCAGCGGCAGGATCGTGTGCAGGGTCTTGCGGTAGGCGGGGTGCACCGACTTCGGCACGAGCACACGGCGCGGACCTTTCTTGGCGCAGCGCTCGGCCATCAGCGCGGCTTCGGCGAGCGAGGTCGCGCCGTCGTACATCGACGCGTTGGATACGTCCATGCCGGTCAGGCGCGTCATCATCGTCTGGTATTCGTAGATCAGCTGCAGCGTGCCCTGGCTGGCTTCGGCCTGATACGGCGTGTACGCCGAATAGAACTCGCCACGCGAGACGATCGCCCAGACCGCTGCAGGAATGTGGTGTTCGTAAGCGCCGGCGCCGCAGAAATTGAGCGGCGTGCCGTCCTGGGCCGCGCGCTCCTTCATCAAACGCGTGATCTCCATTTCGCTCAAGCCCGGCGGCACTGCTTTGAGCTCGTCGATCTTGAGCGCGGCGGGAATTTCGTCGAACAAGTCTTCGATCCGGCTTGCGCCGATCGCTTTCAGCATCGCGGCGACGTCGGCTTCGGAATGGGGAATGAAAGGCATGGCGTGGGACTCGCTATAAATCAAAGGGCGCGTCGAAGACGCGCCCTGCGTTGGGAAACGGGCTGCTGCGGCAAATCAGTGCTCTTCGTCTTCGATCGACTCGGCGTAGGCGTCCGGATCGAGCAGCTCCTCGCTCTCCTCGGCAAGGTTGGACGGCTTGACGACGAAGATCCAGCCTTCGCCATACGCGTCTTCGTTGATCGTCTCGGGCTTGTCGCCGAGCGCGGAATTCACCGCGACCACTTCGCCCGAGACCGGCGCGTAGACGTCCGAGGCGGCCTTGACCGATTCGACCACGGCGCAGGCGTTGCCAGCCTTGACCTCGTCGCCGACGCTCGGCAGTTCGACATAGACCAGATCGCCGAGCAGACCTTGAGCGTGATCGGAAATACCGACGGTCACGTTGCCGTTGTCCTCGACACGCGCCCACTCGTGGGACTTCATGAATTTCAGATCGCCGGGAATTTCGTTCATGGCTTCAATCCTGAGGGGTAGCCGAGAGATAGGGAGAAAACGGGAGACGAATTTTACACCGCCTGCAGCAGCAAACATCAAATCGCCGCCCCGGGCGCGATCAAATGCCTTCGCAGGCCTTGCCGTCGCGCACGAACGGATACTTTACCAAGCGCACCGGCACGAGCTTGCCGCGGATATCGACTTCGACGCCGGTCGTCGCACCCGCGGGCACGCGCGCGAACGCGATCGCCTTGCCCAGCGTCGGCGAGAACGTGCCGGACAGGATTTCGCCATCGCCCTGCGCCGTGGCGACGCGCTGGCCGTGGCGCAACACGCCCTTCTCGTCCATCACCAGACCGACCAGTGCGCGCGGCACGCCGTCGGCCTTCTGCTTTTCGAGTACGGCGCGACCGATGAAATCACGGCCCGGCTCGAGCGATACGGTCCAGGCGAGCCCGGCTTCCCAAGGCGTGATTGCCTCATCCATGTCCTGGCCATAGAGATTCATGCCGGCTTCGAGGCGCAGCGTGTCGCGCGCACCGAGACCCGCCGGGGCGACACCGGCGTCCTTCAACTTGTTCCATAGCGACACTGCGTCGCCTTCGGGAACGATGATCTCGTAGCCGT
>Ga0207678_10006508_pt1 | contig 10370 bp, 7 predicted proteins | sample KBSC63metaG_FD_184319 | JGI IMG/M metagenome (GOLD analysis project Ga0207678, IMG submission 184319) | Corn rhizosphere microbial communities from Kellogg Biological Station, Michigan, USA - KBS C6-3 metaG (SPAdes) (version 2) | ecosystem: Host-associated > Plants > Roots > Rhizosphere > Soil ...
GGTGCGCGTCGAGGGCGGCCAGGCCACGCTCCCCATCGCGCTCCCCCGCCAGGCCGTGTCGCTCGTCGTGCTGGAGTGGTGAGCGCGGCTCCCCTCGTCGCGCCGCTCCCCGAGGCCCGGCCCACGCTGCGCTGGCGCATCGCCGTCCTCGTCAGCGTCGCCATCGCCATCAGCTATCTCGACCGGCAAACGCTGCCCGTGGCCATCAAGGCCATCGAGCGCGACATTCCCGTCACCAACCAGCAGTTCTCGCTGCTGCAGACGGCGTTCCTCGTCACCTACGCGTTCATGTACGCGGCGGGCGGCCGGATGCTCGACGCGCTGGGCACGCGCCGCGGCTTCGCGATCATCATGCTGTTCTGGTCGCTGGCCTGCGCCGCCCACAGCCTGGCCACGAGCTTCGCCATGCTCGCCGCCTGCCGGCTCCTCCTGGGCGCCGGGGAAGGCGGAGGATTTCCCGCGGCCACGCGCGTGGTCGCGGAGTGGTTCCCGGTCAAGGAACGCTCGACGGCCATGGGCATCATGAACGCGGGCACGGCCCTCGGCATGGTGGTGGCGCCGCCGCTCATCGCGTCCGTGCTGGCGTTCGCGAGCTGGCGCTCGATCTTCGTCATCACGGGCGCGACCGGCCTTCTCTGGACGTTCTGGTGGTGGCGGACGTATTTTCCTCCCGAGCAGCATCCGCAGCTGGGAGCGGAGGAACGTGCGCAGATCCAGTCCGTCGTCCAGGCGGCACCGGCGGCGGTCGGCTGGCTCGAGCTCCTGCGCTTCCGGCAGACCTGGGGCCTCGTCACCGCGAAGTTCCTCAGCGACGCCGCCTGGTACTTCTACCTGTTCTGGCTGCCGAAGTACCTCTACGACGCGCGCGGCTTCGACATCAAGACGGTCGGGACCTTCGCGTGGATCCCGCCCGCCGCGGCCGGCCTCGGGTGTCTCGTCGGCGGCTGGTTCTCGAGCGCGCTGCTGCAGAGGAACCTGCCTCTGGACCGCGCGCGCAAGCTCGCCCTGGGCGCGAGCGCGCTGGTCATGCCGACGGTCCTCTTCGTCCCCAGCGTCCCCGTGGCCTGGGCCATCGCGCTGTTCAGCCTGGCCTATTTCGGCCAGCAGTCCTGGTCGACGCTGGTCATGATCCTGCCCACCGACATCTTCCCGAAGGCCACGGTCGGGGCGGTGGCCGGCCTCGTCGGCTTCGGCGGCGCGATGGGTGGCGTGGTCTTCGGACAGCTCGTCGGCTATCTCCTGGACCACGGTCATGGCTACGGCGTCGTCTTCGCGATCGCGGGATCGCTTCACGTCGTGGCTTTCGCTACGATCTGCCTGGCCATTCCGCGCATCCAGGCGCTGGCCGAAGCAAGAGCATGATCCCTTTCATCTTGCCGTTCATCCTGGCCGCCGGCGCCCTGACCGCGCAGCTTCCAGACGCCCCCTACGAAGAAACCCCGCCCGAGATCGTCGAGCGCATGCTGCAGCTCGCCGAGCTTCACCCGGGTGACGTCGTCTACGACCTCGGCTGCGGCGACGGACGCATCGTGATCGCCGCCGTCCGGCGCCTGGGCGTGCGCGGGGTGTGCGTCGAGCTCGATCCCGCGCGCCTCAAGTGGGCGCGCGAGGTTGCGGAGAAGGCGGGAGTCGCCGGCCTGATCCGTTTCGTGGAAGGCGATCTCTTCGAGGTACCGCTCCAGGACGCCACCGTCGTCACCCTCTACCTGTTGCGACCGACGAACCTGCGCCTCAAACCGAAGCTCCTGCGCGAGCTGCGCCCCGGCAGCCGCGTGGTGTCGTTGCGGTTCGACATGGGCAACTGGGAAGCGGAGCGCACCGAGCAGGTGGGCAATCCGCCCAAGACCATCTATCGCTGGACGATTCCGCAGCCCGGGGCCGTCCGATGAGGGCCACAATGGCACACGCTCGAGTCTGGATGGCCGTCGCGGCGACGCTCGCGACGCCGGCGCTGGCGCTGGCGGCACCTGCGGCCACCGGTGCCGTCCGCGACTACCCGGTGAAGCCGGTGCCGTTCACCGCCGTGCACTTCACGGACGCCTTCTGGCTGCCGCGCATCGAGACCAATCGGAAGGTCAGCATCCCCTTCGCCTTCGAGAAGTGCGAGGAGACCAAGCGCGTCTACAACTTCGAGCGCGCGGCGGCGGCGCTACGCGGCGAGCAGCTGAAGGACAAGACGCCTCCCGGCTATCCCTTCGACGACACCGACCTGTACAAGGTCATCGAGGGCGCGGCTTATACGCTGAGCGTCCAGAAGGACCCCAAGCTCGAGGCGTACCTCGACTCCCTCATCGCCAAGATCGCGGCCGCGCAGGAGAAGGACGGCTACCTCTACACGACGCGGACGATCGACCCCGAGCACCCTCACCGCTGGGCAGGGACGAAGCGCTGGGAGCTGGAGAAGGAGGACAGCCACGAGCTGTACGACCTGGGTCACCTGTACGAGGCGGCGGTCGCGCACTATCAAGCCACCGGCAAGCGGACGCTGCTCGACGTGGCCCTGCGGACGGCGGACCTGCTCGACGCGACGTTCGGGCCGGGCAAGCAGTCGATCTGGCCGGGGCACGAGATCACCGAGATGGGGCTGGTCAAGCTGTACCGCGTGACCGGTGACATGCGTTACCTGAACCTGGCGCGCTTCCTCATCGACCAGCGCGGGCCGGACGGCACGCCGGGCGCGGGCCGGAAGTACAACCAGTCACAGGTGAAGGTGGTGGATCAGACGGAGGCGGTCGGCCACGCCGTGCGCGCGACCTATCTGTACTCGGGGGTGGCCGACGTCGCCGCCCTCACCGGCGACGAAGCCTACGTGAAGGCCCTGGACCGGATCTGGGACGACGTCGTCGGCAAGAAGATCTACCTCACGGGCGGTATCGGCGCCACCAGCTCGGGCGAGGCCTTCGGGCTCGCCTACGAGCTGCCCAACATGAGCGCGTACAACGAGACCTGCGCCGCCATCGGCAACGACTTCTGGAACCACCGCCTGTTCCTGCTCCATGGCGAGGGCCGCTACATCGACGTCATGGAGCGGATCCTCTACAACGGCCTCCTCTCCGGCGTCTCCCTCGACGGCAAGTCGTACTTCTATCCAAACCCGCTCGAATCGGCGGGCCAGCATCAGCGCAGCCCCTGGTTCGGGGTCGCCTGCTGTCCCGGGAACATGACGCGCTTCCTGGCTTCCGTCCCCGGCTACGTCTACGCGCAGCAAGGGGACGCGCTGTACGTCAACCTCTTCGTGGCCAGCAAGGGCGATGTGAAGATGGACGGCGGCCGCACGGTCTCGCTGGTCCAGGAGACCCGCTATCCCTGGGACGGCGCCGTGAAGATCACCGTGCACCCCGACAAGCCCGGGCGGTTCGCGATGAACGTGCGCGTCCCCGGCTGGGCACGCGGAGAAGCGTTGCCCGGCGACCTCTACCGGTTCGCCGACGCCTCGTCCGACCCCGTGACGCTCAAGGTGAACGGCCAGTCCGTCCCCGTGGCTCCAGAGAAGGGCTACGCGCGCATCGATCGGGCATGGAAGGCCGGCGACGTGGTGGATCTGTCGCTGCCCATGCCCATCCGGCGCGTGATGGCCAAGCCCGCCGTCGAGGCCGATCAGGGCCGCGTGGCGCTGCAGCGAGGACCCCTCGTCTACGCCGCGGAATGGCCGGACAACCCGGGCGGGCACGTCCGGAACCTGCTGGTGGCGGACAACGCGAAACTGACCTCGGAATTCCGGCCGGATCTGCTCGGAGGGGTTCAGGTCATCACCGGACGTTCGACCTCGCTCGCGTACAACGCCAGCGGCGCCGTCGAGCAACATGAACAGGCCTTCACCGCCATTCCCTATTACGCCTGGGCCAACCGCGGTCCCGGGGAGATGGTCGTCTGGATCCCCGACCGCCCCACCAGCGCGCGGCCGCAGCCGCTGCCCACGCTGGCCTCGCAGGCCAAGGTCACCACGTCCAAGGCCGGCCACAACCCGAGCGCGGTCAACGACCAGAACGAGCCGCGCTCGTCCCGCGACGGCACGGGCGGGTTCTTCCACTGGTGGCCCGAGAAGGGAACGACGGAGTGGGTGGCCTACGAGTTCGCCGCGCCCGCGTCGGTCTCGGAGGTCGAGGTGTACTGGCTCGACGACACCGGCAGCGGCGAATGCCGCCTGCCCGCCTCCTGGCGCGTCCTCTACAAGGACGGCGAGGAATGGAAGCCGGTGGAGGCGAGGGGTGCGTACGGCGCCGAGAAGGACGCCTACAACAAGGTCGCGTTCGCGCCCGTCACGACCACGGCCCTCCGCCTCGAAGTGACGTTGCCCCCGCAGTGGTCGTCCGGCATCCAGGAGTGGAAGGTGAGATAGGGTGAAAATCAAAGAGGTCCGCACGCGGGTCGCGCGCTGGCGAGGCAAGACGACGCCCCTGCCCCCGCACTTCTGCACCAACCCGATGGACCTGCTCGCGCGGCCCGAGGCTTCCATGGGCACGTTCACGTTCCACGGCTGGCTCATCGTCGAGATCGTCACCGACGACGGCCTCGTCGGGGTCGGCAACGCCGCCCTCAGCCCGCCCATCACCAAGCAGGTCATCGACCTCTACCTCAAGCCCCTCCTCCTCGGCGCCGATCCCTGGGACGTCGAGCAGCTCTGGCAGCACATGTACCGGAAGACCATGGCCTTCGGCCGCAAGGGGATCGGCATGGTCGCCATCAGCGCGGTGGACATCGCCCTCTGGGACCTCATGGGCAAGGCGGCGCGCCAGCCCGTCTATCGGCTCCTCGGCGGGCGCACCAAGCCCCGCATCCCCGTCTACGCGAGCCGCCTCTACAGCACGCCCCTCCCCGAGCTGGCGGCGGAGGCGAAGCGCTACAAGGACGAAGGCTACAAGGCCATGAAGCTCCGCTTCGGCTGGGGGCCGGTGGACGGGGCGGAGGGCATGCAGCGCAACGTGGAGCTCGTGCGCACGGTACGCGAGACCGTCGGGGACGGAATCGACGTCATGGCCGACGCCTACATGGGCTGGACGCTCGACTACGCGAAGCGCATGCTCCCCCTGCTCGAGCCGTTCCACCTGCGCTGGCTCGAGGAGGCGGTCATTCCCGACGACATTCACGGCTACGCGGAGCTCAAGGCCTGCGGGCGCGTCCCCATCGCCGGAGGCGAACACGAGTTCACGCTCTACGGCTTCCGCGAGCTCCTGGAAGCGCGCGCCGTGGACTACATCCAGTTCGACACGAACCGCGTCGGGGGGCTCACCCAGGCGCGCAAGATCGCCGCCCTCGCCGAGGCCCACTCGATACCCGTGATCCCGCACGCGGGACAGATGCACAACTACCACGTCGTCATGGCCAGCTTGAACTCGCCCATGGCCGAATATTTCCCCATCGTGGACGTCGAGGTGGGGAACGAGCTCTTCTGGTACGTGTTCGAGGGAGAGCCGCGCGCGAAGGACGGCTTCGTGGACCTCGACGAGAACGTGCCCGGCCTCGGCCTCACCGTCAACGAGCGGGCGCTCGAGCAGTTCGAAGTGATGGAATGAAATGATGTCGAAGCCACGCGTCGCCCTGATCGGCCTCGGATTGATGGGAACGGGCATGGCCCGCCGCCTCCTCGGCGCGGGCTTCCCGCTCACCGTCTACAACCGCAACCCCCAGCGTGCCGCGCTCCTCGCGGACGAAGGCGCCCACGTCGCGGCATCCCCGCGCGAGGCCGCCGCCCGGGCCGACATCGTCCTCAGCATGGTGTCCGACGACGTGGCGGCGCGGGCCGTCTGGCTCGGCGAGCAGGGGGCGCTGGCGGGCGCGGCTCGCGGCACCGTGCTCGTCGATTGCAGCACGGTCAGCGTGGCCTGGATCGAGGAGCTGTCGCGCGCGGCCGCCGCCGCCGGCTGCCCGTTGCTCGACGCGCCGGTGACCGGGAGCAAGCCTCAAGCGGCCGCGGGCGAGCTTTCGTTCCTGGTCGGCGGGTCCGCGGACGCCCTCGAGATCGCACGTCCGGCCCTGGCCGTGATGAGCCGGGCCATCGTCCACGTCGGCGCCACCGGCGCCGGCGCCCTGCTCAAGCTCGTCAACAACTTCCTCTGCGGCGTGCAGGCGGCGTCCCTGGCCGAGGCGATGGCGCTCATCGAGAAGAGCGGGATCGACCGGACGAAGGCGCTCGAAGTCCTCACCACCGGCGCTCCGGGAAGCCCGCTGGTCAAGACGCTGGCGGCGCGCATGAGCGCGCGCGACTACACCCCGAATTTCTCGCTGCGGCTGGCGGCCAAGGACATGAACTACGCCGTCGGCGAGGGGCGGCGTCACGGGGTGACGCTCTCGACCGTGGGGCCCGTGCTCGAGCGCTACGGGCAGGCCATCGCCGGCGGCCACGGCGAGGAGGACTTCTCGGCGCTCGTGGAGCCGGTGCGGAAGGCATGAGCCACGCTCAGACCTCGAAGACCATCTTGAGCGTTGAGCCCGGCGCGTAGGCGATCTTCTCGAATCCGGCCTGGCCGTCCGCCAGCGGCCGCGTCTCCGTCCAGGGACGGAGGTCGACTTGGCGCGACGCGACGATCCGGAGCGCGGCGGCGAAGTCGCGCGGCGTGTAGGCAAAGGTCGTGAAGACGCTCTTCTCGTCGCGGATCATCTCGATCCAGGGAAGCGGCGATTCGTTCTCGCCCAGCCCCACGAACACGAGCCGCCCGCCGCGACGGCAGCAGCCCACGGCCTGCCGGCGCGTCGCGGAGATGCCGGCCGTCTCGACCACGACCTCGGTGCCGCCGTCGCTCCAGCGGCGCACGGCTTCGACGGGGTCTTCCTTGCCGCTGACCACGATGGAGTCCGCGCGGAGCTGGCTCGCTACTCCGAGCCGCGCCTCGTTCGTGTCCACGATGCAGACACGCGGAATCCCCCGCAGCCTGGCCAGGGCGAGGGTGAGGATCCCGATGGGTCCGGCGCCGAGGATGGTGAGCGATTCCGGGACTTCGCTCATCGCGGTCCGGAAGTAATGGACGACGTTGGCGAGGGGCTCGCTCAGCACCGCCTCCGGCGCGCTCAGGCCTTCCGGGAGCGGATAGAGGCACGACGCGGGGAGGGCGACGAACTCCGCGTACGTGCCCTGGACACGGTCGAGGCCGAGGACCTTCCAGCTCGGGCAGAGGTTCTGCCGCCCGGCCAGACAGGCGGCACAGGTCCCGCAGGTGATGAGCGGGTTCACCACCACACGCTGCCCGGGCTTCCAGCTCTTGACCGCCGGATCGACCTCGACGATGGTGGCGACCGCCTCGTGGCCCAGGACGAGACCAGGCTTCCGGCGTTCGCTGTGACCCAGGAATCCATGGATGTCGGAACCGCAGACGGCGGCCATCTGGATCTCGAGGAGCGCGTCGCCGGATCCAACCGTGGGCTTGGCCACGTCCTGGATCTCGACGTGCCCCGGACCGGTATAGACGAGGGCTCTCATGGCCCGGAGAGCATAACCGGACCGCTCGGGCCAGCGCGAATGCGATCACGAATACGGGCGGCGCCCGCTCAGAACGAGTTGAACACCCCTCCGGAGTCGATGGGCGCCCGGCCCGGGTTGTGGCGGACGGTCACGTCCTTCGTGGCCGTACAGGTGCCGCCGCGGCCGTCGTCGCCGCCGAACGTGATCCGGTAGAAGCGGCCGTCGCCGTTGCCGGCCCGCTCCGATCGCACGTCGACCTGCTCGGAGTGGCCAGCCACGAGGCGGGCGTCGGGCGCGGTGTCGCCGTCACCCAACCCGTTCACGGGCTCGTCCTGCGTGACCCCGTTCACGGTCAGCGTCACCGTGTCGCCGTCCGGGTCGGTCGCCCCCGAGAGGGTGATGGTCGCGAACTTGTGGTTCGCCGGCCAGAGGGTGTTCGGGCTCGGCGTGACCGGGTTGCAGTCCGGCGGCGAGTTGACGTCCACCGTCGACAAGGCCGCACCCGCCCCGCCGTCGTCGTCCGTCACCGTCGCCGTGATCGTCTTGAAGCCGGCCGTCGTGTAGGCGTGGGTGGCGGTGCAGGTGCCGGAGCCGGCGGCCTCCGTCACGACTCCGGGCGAAGTCGTGCTGTCCCCCCAGGCGATCGAGCACGTATGCGTGTCCCCCGTGCCCGCGTCCGTGAAGGGCGCGGTCAGCGTGAACGGCTGGTTGAGCTGGACGATCCCGCCGTTGGGCGGGCTGGCGATCGAGACGACGGGAGCGAGGTTGTCGACCTTGAGGGCGAAGATGGCCTGGTCCTTGCGGCCACCGGCGTCGGTGGCGGTCACGTAGACGAACTGGCTCTCCGTCGGCCCATCGGTCGTCGTGTAGTTCCAGGTCCAGCTCCCGCCGCCGTTGTCCGTCACCGTTCCCAGCGACGCGGAGTACGTCACGGTGTCGCCGTCGGGGTCGGCGGACGTCCCGATCATCGTCGCCACCTGACCCTCGTTGACCTCTTCCCCGACGGCGCCGGCGTTGACGTAGGGGCGCTCGTTGCCGTTCGCCGCCACCACGTCGAACTCCGAGATCATGCCCAGGGTGGCGTGGAAGAAGATGTGGCAGTGGAACACCCAGCGGCCGAGCCCGCCGCCCGGCGTCACGCCGTCCAGAAGCGCGCGGTCCTCGAGCTGGACGCGGTAGGTCAGCTTGTATTTCGGGGGCACGTCGATGTTGTCGCGGAACTCGCGGTAGGGCCACACGTAGGGCGGCTTGGTCCCATCCGCGTCGCCGGGGTCGTTGTCGGTCAGGCTGATGGGCTGGATCGAGAAGCCGTGCAGGTGGAAGGGATGGTGCGCGGACGTCGTGTTGTTGGCGGTCAGCTCCAGGCGATCGCCGAGCTTGGCGTATCGCGTCGAGCCTTCATGGGGCACCGCGGTGTAGTCCCCGGGGAAATCGTGGGAGCCCACGATGTCGTCGATGCTGGGCTCGGCGCCATTGGTCTTGAGCTTGATGTCCTGGGACGGCAGCCCCGCCTTGGCCGGCGTGAAGGTGCTCGGATCGAGCAGCGTGCCCGTGGGCGCGCCGACGACGGGCACGAGGTCTCCGGTCGCCATCCGCAGTGCGGTCATGGCGCCGATCGTGTAGGGGCCGACGGGCGAGCCGGTCACGTTGAAGTGGGCGACGGGCACGGTCGGGATGTTCGCGAACCCCATCCCCGTCCGCTGCATGTCCTCGGTCCATAACGTGAGCACGCCGGTGGCGCTGGCGGGGATGGCGGCCACGACGTCCACGCGGTCGCCGGGGTCGAGCTGGACCTCGCCCGAGGAGATCTTGGTGTCGAAGCCGGCGATGACGCCGCCCTCCACGACCGCCTGGTCGAGCAGGCCACCCTGGCCGCCCACGCGTACGAGGGGGATCTGCGTTCCCGCGTTGTCAGTGAGGCGCAGCCGGAAGAAGCGGATGATCGCGGTGTTGACGAGGCGCAGGCGCAGCCCCTGACCGGGGTGGACGTCGTAGGTCGAGGCCCCGGCGTCGAGCGCGCCCGGCGCGGACGGCGTCCCCGCTCGTCCGCCGACGTTCTTTCCGTTCGTCAGGACGGTCTGACCTTCGTTCTCGCGGCCTCCCGAATTGCGCTGGACGTTGGGGATGTCGCCGGCGGCGAACGGGCCACGCGACATGCCGTCCTCGTCCTTGGCGCTCGTTTCGCAGAGGCTCACGGGCGGGGTGCCCTGGTCCGGCAGTGATCCGCCCCCGATCCAGGGGGCGGAGGCGGGAAACGTCCGCGCGTCGTTCGAGCCCGGCTCCTTGCACACCGTGATGTCGCTGAGGGCGAGGGTCAGCGTCTGGCCGACCGAGGGCAGGGCGCCCGAGGCCTGAAGCGCGGCCTCGTTGGGGTCGGTGATGACGATGGGTCCGTACAGCCCCTTGAAGACCTGGTTGGTGGAGGCGTGGTGGTGCGGGTGGTACCAGTAGATGCCGGGGCGCGAGACGCGGATCTTGTAGAGGAACGATCCCCCGGGCGCCACCTGGTTCTGCGTCAGCGGCGTCCCGTCGCTCGCGTTGGCCAGCTCGATGCCATGCCAGTGGATGCCGGTCGGATGGTCGAGATGGTTCTCGAAGTGCACGATCACGGTGTCCCCGACCTTCAGGTTGAACGCGGGCGCCGGGAGCTGCCCGTTGAAGGTCTGGGCGTGCGCCATCACTCCGTTCCCGATGTCGACGGTCGCCTCGTCGGCGACGATCGTGGTCTCCACGATGTTCGGGTCGGGATTGGTGTCGACGATGACGGGCACGCTGTAGGGGTCTCCGCCGGACGTGGCCAAAGCCGGCCAGGTCAACCGGACCCCGACGTACACCGCGAGCACGGCGAGGAAGAGGACCGCGGGGATGGCGAGGCGACGGTGTCGCAGCCAGAGACGGAGAGCCATCACAACCTCCTGCGCGGAAGGGGCGCGGGTGATCTGGGAGACCTGACGACAGGGGACCCTGGGGACCC
>Ga0207678_10006517_pt1 | contig 10354 bp, 11 predicted proteins | sample KBSC63metaG_FD_184319 | JGI IMG/M metagenome (GOLD analysis project Ga0207678, IMG submission 184319) | Corn rhizosphere microbial communities from Kellogg Biological Station, Michigan, USA - KBS C6-3 metaG (SPAdes) (version 2) | ecosystem: Host-associated > Plants > Roots > Rhizosphere > Soil ...
ACCGGGAGCGGTACGCGACCAAGGCGGCGCAGGCGTTTGTGGAGCTGGTAGGGGGTGGGGGATAGGGTCGCAAAGGGGGCAGCTCCCGCGAGTCTGACCCCCGGTCCGACTCAGGCGACAGCGATGGCGCTCCGCCCCGGTCGAGACCGGCGTGCCGCCGTGCTCGTGGCCCCCGCCAGCGGGGAGAGGAAGGCCGCGCGGCGGCGCCTCAGTAGAACAGGCTCGACACGCTCTCCTCCCGAGCCGTTCGCGCGATGGCCTCCGCCAGCAGCGGCGCAATCGAGAGGACGCGGATGTTGTGGGCGGACGTGGCAGCGTCGGTGGGCTGAATCGAGTCCGTGATGATGAGCGTCTTGATGTTGGAGGCGGAGATCTTGGCCACTGCCCCGCCCGTCAGCACGCCGTGGGTGATGTAGGCGACCACCTCGGTGGCGCCCTTCTCCAGGAGCGCGTTGGCGGCGTTGACCAGGGTGCCGCCTGAATCGACGATGTCGTCAATCAGCACGCAGCGCTTGCCGTCCACGTCGCCGATCACGTTCATGACCTCCGACTCGCCGGGGCGCTCGCGGCGCTTGTCGCAGATGGCAATGGGCACGCCGATACGCTTGGCAAGCGCGCGGGCGCGCACCACGCCGCCGACATCCGGCGACACCACGACCAGGTTGTCGGTGCCGTAGCGCTCCTGGATGTCGCGCACCATGGTGGGGGCGGCGAACAGGTTGTCGGTGGGGATGTCGAAGAAGCCCTGGATCTGACCGGCGTGCAGATCCACGGTCATCACCCGGTCGACGCCGGCGCGCTCGATCAGGTTGGCCACCAGCTTGGCGGAGATGGGGGTGCGGGGGCCGGGTCGGCGGTCCTGGCGGGCGTAGCCGAAGTAGGGCATCACCGCGGTGATGCGCCGGGCCATGGAGCGCTTCAGCGCATCCACCAGGATCAAGAGCTCCATGAGGTTGTCGTTGGCGGGGAACGAGGTGGACTGCAGGACGTAGACGTCCTCGCCGCGCATGTTCTCCTGCACCTCGACGAACACCTCCATGTCGGCGAAGCGGCGCACGACGCTCCTGGTGAGCGGGAGATTGAGGATGCCCGAGATCGCCTCCGCCAGGGGGCGGTTGCTGTTGCCGGCAACGAGCTTCATGCGCGTCGCTCCCCGATTGCGGCTCGACTCTCGGGTGTCGAAGGGCATCTCGGCAGACGATTCCGTTCGCATCCGGGCGGCGTTCTAGCAAGCGCCGCCGCGCCTTGCAAACGGAGCCGATGCAACGCTCCCGTCGTGGCCTTGCAGCTGCAGCCCGCAAGGCGGGCTGCAGCCGGAACGACGGCAGGCTCAGTTGACCGCGCTGGGAGCGGGCAGGAGCTTTAAAATGCCCTGGACCGCGGCGTTGGCGGCCTGGTCGGCGACGCGGCCCCAGGAGCCGTCGAGGGAGCCCTCGGGGATGTCGTTCTTCTGCGAGACGGTGCCGAGCTTCTTGCCGTTGGGATCGCGCACCACCCACTCGATCTGGATCGCCTGCTTGCCGTCGCGGCCGGCGCCCAGGATGACATTTCCTTCCACGCGGTAGGTGGCAGAGGTGGCCCGCTCGGTCAGCGAGACGCCCTTGGTCTGCAGCTCGCGCTGGATGGCGGCTGTCAGGGACGTGCTGCCGTCGCCGGGAGCGCCCTTGACGGAGGGGACGACGGCCGTCAGGGCGCCGTCTCTGGCGATGCTGCCGGTGGTGGTCTGCGTGGAGGCGAGTGCAGGACCCTTCTTGCCGGCGGGGCGCGCAGCAGCTTCTGCCGTCTTGGCCGCGCTCGCCGGACCAGCGTCGGCCACGGCGGCGGATGAGGAGCCGGCGCTGGGCAGCCACGTGACGAACGATCCGGTGGCCTTGGCGGCGATGGCCTCGGCGACGGCGGGGGTGATGGCGGCCCACGGGTCCTGCGACGGGCTGGCAGGCACGATCTCCTCGCCGGCGAAGCGGTTCACGCGCTTGCCCGAGGGCTCCGACACGTCGAGCACATAGGAGACCTTGGTGCCGTTCTTCTCCTTGGCTGCGAGGATGTAGGGGCGCAGGTTGAAATCGGCGCGGTCGTCCTTGGCGGCGACGCTGACGCGCTGGCGCTCGAGGGCCGAGGAGAACTGCTGATGCAGTTGGCGGCCGAGGGCGTCCGGAGGGCCGACGATGGAGTTGATCGCCACCTTGGCCACCGGGGACTGTGCCACCTCCTGCGGCGGAGGCTCCTGCGTGGGGGCCGCAGCCTGCTGGAACAGCGAAGGCAGCGAGTATGAGCCGCCGCTGCACCCCGCGAGGCCGATTCCCATTACAGCGGCCAGCGCCACCGCCATGCAATGGCGCCGCGCCGCAGCAGCGTCCCTGGTCGTCACCGTGACGTCCCCCTCTGATCTTTGAAGCCCAGCTGAATCCCGGCTGCCGACTCACAAACCCCTGCGGCGGGCGATTCTTCGGCCTACACCCCAGCAGACTCCCTCAACCCTGACAATATCCCTATCCCCACAAAGCAGGGAAAAAGCTTAAGCCTCCCCAGATTGCGAAATCGTGTAGAAGACCGCAACTCGTGGAGTCCCAGTTGCCTAGCTCAACACAATGGCGGAAATCTGCCGACCATAGTCGGTCTCCCCACGTTTCTGCGACCTTCGGTAGCTGAAAAAATCAACCTGCTCCGTGTAGTTGCAGGCTTCGGCCGCCGCGACCATGGCGACGCCGGCCGCGCGCAGGCGATGCGCCACGTAGGCGGGCAGGTTGAAGGTGGGGCGGGCCTCGGCGCCCCCGCTCTTGCGGGCGAAGAAGCGTGCGTTGGCGGGGTCGTGCTTTAGGAGCCCGGCCTCGAACTCGGGTCCGACCTCGTAGGCGCCCGGTCCGATGCAGGGGCCCACCGCGGCATGAATATGCCGGCGGGCCGCGCCCAGGCCTTCCATGGCGTCGATGGCGGCCTCCGCGATGCCCGCGAGCGCGCCGCGCCAGCCGGCATGCGCGGCGCCGACCACGCCGGCCCGGGTATCGGCCAGCAGGATGGGCGCGCAGTCGGCGGTGAGCACGCCGATCGCCAGCCCGCGCGTGGCCGTGACCAGGGCGTCGGCCTTGGGGCGCTCGGCGAGGGGCTCGTCGTCCACGATCACGGCCGTGGTGCCGTGCACCTGATAGGCCGAGACGATCCTGCGGGCGCCCAGATGCCGGGCGACCCGGGCGCGGTTCTCCTGGACCGCCTTGGGGCTGTCCTTCGAGCCGACGCCGCAGTTGAGACTGGCATAGATGCCCTCCGAGACCCCGCCGCGACGGCCGAAGAAGCCGTGGGCGATGCCGGTGAGGTCGGACAGCTCGGGGATCAGAACGGGGTGGGGCATCAGGCTCGGTCCTAGCCGAAGGCTGGTGGCGCTGGAAGGGTCGGAGAGCGCACCGCCAGCGCCTTGAAGAGCTGGCCCATTCCGCCGGGCGACATCAGCCGCTGCGTCGCCGCCTCAAGGTCTGCGGCGCGCGAAGGGTTGAGGGCCATCAGCCGCGCGGTGCGCTCGACGATGCCGAGCCGGCCCAGGAATTCGGCCTGGGTGACCGGTCCCTCGACCGCCAGGCCCGCAGCGCGCGCTTTCTGGGCCAGAGCCGAGAACTGCACGTGGGACGTGAGGTCTGCTGAGCCGGGCTCGGCCAGCGGATCGACATAGGCGTGGCCGCGGACCGCCTGGAGGGTGTCGCCGAACGAGGGCTCGGCGGGGCCATAGTCGATGAGGAGCGCAACGTGTGGCGCCGTGCGGGCTGCGAGCGCTGCCAGCAGCTCATCCTCGCCGGCGCGCCGCTCGACGATGGCGCCTTGACGGGTCGGCAGATCGCTCTGGAGCTCGACCGCCTCTCCGGCAGCGAATGCGAGACGGCCGCCGGGGCCGAGCGCGACCACGCGCTCGCGCCAGCTCGGGCCATCGTGGACGAGCTGGCGGATGGGCAGGGCATCGAGAAACTCGTTGGCGACAACGATGGCCGGTCCCTCGGGCACTTCCCTGAGACTCTCGTGCCACGTCACGGCAGGCACGTGTCCCACGCCGGCATCGCTGCGAAGAAGCGCCGCGCATTGCAACCGGCGCATCGGCTCGCTGATCTCGACCAGATGCACCGAGACCGCGGACAGGAACCCCGCCATCGCCTTGCCGGCGCGGAGCGCATCGCGCATCAGCGTGCCGCGGCCCGGTCCCAGCTCCACGAGACGCAGCAGTGCCGGCCGGCCTATCGTCTCCCAGACCACCGCGCTCCACAGCCCGATCAGCTCGCCGAAGACCTGGCTGATCTCCGGCGCTGTGATGAAATCGCCTCCGGCGCCGATGGACCTTGCCTTGTGGCGATAGCCGTAGAGTGGGTGGGCGTGGCAGGCTTCCATGAACTGATCCACCCGCATCGGCCCCTCGCGGCGGATGCGTGCGCTCAGCTCAGCCCGCAGGCCGCCCTGTGCGCCGTCGGCGCTGTCAGCCAGAGGACTTGGCATCGGCCAATGCCGGCGTGCGCCTGGCGGCCTCTCGCAGGATCCAGACGCCGGCCAGGATCATGGGGATGGAGTAGAAGATGCCGGCCGTGAGAGGGCCAAGATTGAGGAAGTGTCCCGGCTCCGGCTCGCGGAACAGCTCGCAGAACGACCGGGCGAGGCCGTAGCCGATCAGGAACGTTCCCGCCACCATGCCGGGACGCCGCAGCGCTGCCATCCGGTGGGCCATCCACCACAACAGTGCGAACAGCACCACGCCCTCCAGCGACGCCTCGTAAAGCTGGCTCGGATGCCGCTCCAGCCCACCGGCCTCGCGCGCGGGAAACACCATGGCCCAGGGCAGACTGGTGGCGCGCCCCCACAGCTCGCCGTTGATGAAATTGGCGATCCGACCGAAGAACAGGCCGATCGGCACCGCCGCCGCGCAGGAATCCAGGACGCTCCATGGGTTGGCGCCGACGCGGCGGGCGAACAGCACGATGCCGACGATGGACCCGAGCAGGCCGCCATGGAAGGCCATGCCGCCCCTCCACACCGCCAGAATATCGAGCGGATGCTGGATATAGTGCAAAGGCTCGTAGAACAGAACGTGGCCGAGGCGCCCACCCAACAGGACCCCCGCCGCGACGTACACCAGCAGATCGTCGGTGTCGCGCTGGGCGAAGGGCGCCTTGCCGTGCGGCCACAGGTTGCCCTGCGCCAGCAGGCGCTTGATATAGACCCACCCAAGCAGCAGGCCCGCGACATAGGCGAGGCCGTACCATTTGATCGAGAACGGTCCGAACGGTCCGAACGGCCCGAACGGGCCGAGCGCGTCGGGGTTGATGTTGGGATATGGGATCGCGAGGAAAGGCATGCCCTGGTTTCCAGCACCGGTTGTCAGCTTGTCAAGATGCGCTGTCGCGCCTTGATCGGGTGAGGCTCAATCCCCATAGTAGGGCAGCTTTCGGGCACAGTGCCCGGCCGCGCAAGGTGCGCTCCCGTGACACAGACGACCAACCGCTTCCTCGACGAGCTGTCCAAGCTCCTGACCGATGCCGCCGGCGCCGCCCAGGGTATGCGCCGGGAAGTTGAAACCCTGATGAAGGCCCAGGGAGAACGCATCCTGCGCGACATGGACGTGGTGCAGCGCGAGGAGTTCGAAGCGGTCAAGGAGATGGCCGCGAAAGCACGCGACGAGAACGAGCGCCTGAGCGCCCGCGTCGCCGAGCTTGAGAGCGAGCTGATCCGCCTGCGCCAGTAAGCCGGGCGGCCGGGCGGAGGTGGGGCGGCGCTCTGCCTTTTGCACAGCTCTCGCCGACTTGCTGCCATTTTGGTCGTGGGAGAATTGGGGGGTCGGCTTGCCAGCACTGACGGCGTTCGCTTACGTCATGACTCGTCAACAAGTGCAATAACCGACGGCGGATATAACGGGCTGCCGCCATACTGGGACGACGCCCCGAGCACAAAACCCCGAGCCACAAAGCCCCGGGCACAGTGCGGGCGATAGGGAGCAGCAGACACATGGCGCGCGCCGAGTCAGGCCAGATCCGCATCAACAACCCTCTCGATCTCGTCGAGCATATCGCCGGCAAGCACGGTTGGGTCATGGACCGTGCAGGCGAGGACGAGCTGACGCTCACCGTCTCCGGGCAATGGACCGACTACCACATGTCGCTCAACTGGCGGGGCGATCTTGAGACCCTGCACATGGCTTGCGCCTTCGACGCCAAGATCCCCGAGAACCGCCTGAACGAGGTGTACCGGCTGGTGGCGCAGATCAACGAGCAGCTGTGGCTCGGCCCTTTCGACGTGTGGTTGCACGAGGGCCTCATCATGTACCGCCACGGCCTGATGCTGAACGGTGCGTTGGCCACCGACGGCCAGTGCGAGGCGCTGTTCAAGATGGCGCTGGAGGCCTGCGAGCGCTATTTCCAGGCCTTCCAGTTTGTCGTCTGGGCCGGCAAGGAGAGCCGCGAGGCGCTCGCCTCGTCGATGTTCGAGACCGAGGGGCGGGCATAGGTTCCCTTCTCCCCGGCTCCGTCACGCCAGCGCGGCTCTCACCGCCGCCCGGATGCCTTCCAGCGTGATCGGCTTGGCGACCACGCGCGCCACCTTGGACTTCAAATGCTCCGCTCGGTCGAGCTCATCGGCAAAACCGGAGATCAGGATCACGCGCAGCTTGGGCTGCAGCTTGAGGCTCTTCTCGGCAAGCGCGATCCCGTCGATACCCGGCATCTGCACGTCGGCGACCAGCACGTCGAACCTGGCGGAGGCCGATTCCAGCTGCTCCAGCGCCTCGGCGCCGTCCTGCGTGCAGGTGACGGCGTGGCCATCGCCGGCCAGCGCCCGCTGCACGAGGTTGCGCGTGGCGGCATCGTCGTCGGCCAGGAGGATGCGTGCCATCTTCCTCTCCCTCACAACACGGCCCGGCGGGCCACCAACGCGCTGTAAGCTCCCCGCCCCAAAGGCCCATCGAGCGCCGGCTGCGGCCACCTTAACATGAACTCGCCTCGCGCTCGACGGCCGCGTTGCCTTCGCCAACCGCTGCGTTGGCGCGCTGTCGCCGGCAAGCCTCGCGCCTTGGGGCAACCGTATGCCGGGAAAGTCCGTCCCATCAGGCCGCCACAATCCTGACCATTGTTCCCACTTTCCCGGCGCATCGATTTTGGGCTATGGAGCCCGTGCTTCTGTAGGGGGACGCGTTTTCTCGTGGTCAGGCTGAACGGTGTCGGTTTGCGGTACGTCCGCGGCAGCGATGTTCTTCAGGACATCACGTTCCATCTGCGCCCGGGCTCGTTTCACTTCCTCACCGGTCCTTCCGGATCGGGCAAGACGTCGCTTCTGCGGCTGCTGTTCATGTCGATCCAGCCGACGCGCGGGGCGCTGACGCTGTTTGGCCAGGACATCAGCCGCGTCACGCCCGCCCGGCGCGCCCAGCTGCGCCGCCGCATCGGTATCGTGTTCCAGGACTTCCGCCTGCTCGAGCACATGACGACGTGGGAGAACGTCGCCATGCCGCTGCGAGTGACCGGCAAGAAGCCTTCGGACTACAAGGAGGATGTGACCGACCTCCTGCAGTGGGTGGGCCTGGGCGACCGCATGCATTCGGCGCCCTCGATGCTCTCCGGCGGAGAGAAGCAGCGCGCGGCGATCGCACGGGCCGTCATCAACAAGCCGGAGCTCCTCCTCGCAGACGAGCCCACCGGCAACGTCGACCCGCAGATGGGCCGCCGCCTCCTGCGCCTCTTCATCGAGCTCAACCGGCTCGGCACCTCGGTCCTGATCGCCACGCACGATCACCAACTCATGCGCCAGACCAAGGCGCCGCGCCTGGAGCTGCAGGACGGCCATGTCCGGATCGTTTGACAAGCCGACGGGGTGGCCCGATTCCACCGTCCCCACGGGCGGTCCGCGCGTGCGGCTGGCGGCGGAGCGGTTCCAGGCGCTGCGCGCCCAGCCTCAGGCCCGCACGGGGTTCCTGGGTGGCGTCAAGCCCGACGCGGAGCCACGCACGCGCCGGTCGGCCCGCGCTGGTCCTGTGGCGCCGATCGTCCCGGCCGGCTCGGTCACAGGCCGCTCGCTGACGCTGGTGATCACCATCATGTGCTTTCTCGCCTCGCTGACGGCGGGGGCGGTCTACATGATGAGCCAGTCGGCCAACCAGTGGCTGCGCGACATGGCCAGCGAGGTCACCGTGCAGGTCGAGATCAGAGGGCGGGACAAGGGCGATGTCGAAAGGCTCGTGGCCGATGTCGCCGGCTTCCTCTCGCGCCAGCAGGGCGTGGCGCGGGTGCGCCCGCTGAGCCTGGCCGATTCTTCCCAGCTGCTGGAGCCGTGGCTCGGCAAGACGGACGCCTTGAGCGAGCTGCCGGTGCCGAGGCTGATCGCCGTGGAGCTGGACCGGGTCAACCCGCCCGCCAACTTCGAGGTGCTGCGCGCCGCGCTCGCGAACAATTTCCCCGGCGTCATGCTCGACGATCACCGGCGCTGGCAACGGCATCTGCGTACGGTCACGCGCTCCTTCGCTCTCGGCGGCTTCGCCATCCTGCTGCTCATGGCCGCCGCCACCACCGCCATCATCGTTTCCGCCACCAAGAGCGCGATGGCCTCCAATCGCGACATCGTGGAGGTCTTGCATTTCGTCGGCGCCACCGACCGCTTCATCGCCCGCGAGTTCGAGCGTCACTTCCTGCGGTTGGGCGTCCGCGCCGGCGTCGTCGGAGCGGTCCTGGCCATCGTGGTGTTCCTCGGGATACCGACCATGATGGAGCTGTTGGGCGGCGGCTCGGTACCCATGGCGGAGCTGCGCCGCCTGGTCGGCTTTACCAACCTCGACCTGTGGGGCTACCTCCTGCTCGGCATCGTCGTGCTGGTGATCGCCTCGCTGTGCATGGTCACATCCCGCATTGGCGTGTTTCGGATCCTGAACAGCCAGCACTAGGCGCAGCCCAGGTTTCAGGTTTCAGGTTTCAGGTTGCAGGGGTCGGGCGTCAGGGCCCAGAAGCCTGATCCCAGAGCCCAATCCCGGAAACCTGAACCTTAGTTTGCGGGCGCCGCGTTGCCCAAATCCGCTAGAGTGGTGTTCCTTTCCGTCCCACAAATTGCAGAGTCTGGGGGAGAAGGCGCAAGAGGTGCCGTGACACGCCGTGTCACATGGGTTGTCGCAGCAGTGGCTATGGCGCTGCTCGCGTTCGGCGCGGGTTTCGTGGCATTCGCCCGCGCCGTTGCGAGCTATGTGCCGGATGCATCGCCGCGCGCCGACGCCATCGTCGTCCTGACGGGGGGCGAGCTGAGGCTCATGGCCGGCGCCAGGCTCCTCAAGGATGGCCGTGGCGCCCGCCTGCTGATCTCCGGTGTCAATCCGCAGACCAGCCGCGAGGACCTGCGGCGCCTGAGCGGCCTTCCCCCGCGGCTCTTCTCCTCCCGCGTCGATATCGACTACGCCGCGCATACAACCAGCGGCAATGCCGATGAGACCAGGACGTGGGTGAAGTCCAGGGGCTACACCAGGCTGATCGTGGTTACCTCCAGCTACCACATGCCGCGCAGTCTCATCGAGCTGCGCCGCACCTTGCCCGGCATCACGCTGCTGCCACACCCCGTGGTGTCGAATAAAATCCACGCTGCGCGCTGGTGGAGCGACCCCTTCACCGCGCGGGTGCTGATGGGAGAGTATGTGAAGCTGCTGCCCTCGGCCGCGCGCTACGGGGCGGCCCGGCTGCTGCGCTGGGATGAAGGCACGGTCGTCGCCAGGAAAGAGGCGGCGCGCGGATAGTTGCGGGCAAGTCACAGGTCGCCATGCTGGTCATCAGGTCGCTGGTCTTTCTGGTAGCGTTCTACGTCAACACGGCCGTCTTCCTGGTGCTGGGAAGCTGGCTTCTGCTGGGGCCGCGGCGCTGGGCCATGGAAGGCCTCCGGCTGCACGGCCTCGCCAGCCTGTGGTGGCTCAAGGCGATCTGCGGCACGCGCGTCGAGGTGCGGGGGCGAGAGAGGCTGCCGCAGGGCGCCTGCCTGGTGGCCGCCAAGCACCAGTCGGCCTGGGACACTTTCGCCCTGATCCCCGTGTTCCGCGACCCCGCCATGGTAATGAAGTGGGAGCTGGGCCTGATCCCCCTCTACGGCTGGTTCAGCCACAAATTCGAGCATATCTTCGTCAAGCGCGACAAAGGCCCCAGCGCGCTCAAGGCCATGCTGCGGGACGCCCGCAACCGCGCCGGCCAGGGCCGCGAGATCGTCATCTTCCCAGAGGGTACGCGCCGCCCGCCCGGAGAGCCGCCCGACTACAAGCCGGGCTTTCTCGCCCTCTACGAAGGCCTGGGGCTGCCCTGCGTGCCGCTGGCGCTCAACTCCGGGCTGTTCTGGCCGCGCCGCAGCTTCCTGCGCTACCCCGGCCCTATCATCATCG
>Ga0207678_10006519_pt1 | contig 10353 bp, 7 predicted proteins | sample KBSC63metaG_FD_184319 | JGI IMG/M metagenome (GOLD analysis project Ga0207678, IMG submission 184319) | Corn rhizosphere microbial communities from Kellogg Biological Station, Michigan, USA - KBS C6-3 metaG (SPAdes) (version 2) | ecosystem: Host-associated > Plants > Roots > Rhizosphere > Soil ...
CTGTCCGGCGGCGAGACGTTCCAGGCATCACTGGCGCTGGCGCTCGCCCTGAGTGAACAACTGGCCGGGATGTCGGCCGGCGCGGCGAGCCTGGAGTCGATCGTCCTCGACGAGGGCTTCGGCACGCTCGACGTGGCGACCCTCGACACGGTGGCCGCGACGCTGGAAAATCTGGCCGCGCGCGGCGACCGGATGGTGGGCGTGGTCACCCACGTGCGGGCGCTCGCCGAGCGCATCCCGGTACGGTTCGAGGTCAGCCGCGACGCGCGCACGGCACGGGTGGAACGGACGTCGGTATGACTCGGGTCGCCAGCGGGCGGAGCGGAGCGGAGCCCGCGGTCAAGCGGCCCGCTCAAATGCAGCTCTTCGTGGATGCCTGGGACCCCTCCTACGGGGCCGGGGTGGAGACCGGCGACTTCGTGAGCGGGGCCGGCGCGTCCGAGGCGCGGCTGGAGTTGGACGTCGAGCGCGATCCGGCCGTCTGGGAGCCGATCTCGCCGCCGCCGGACGTCCGCGCGGCCGACGTGGCGCTGCTCGTCGACGGCGTGCGCCGCACCGACGCGCGGGTCTGGGTGGGCGACGAGACCGATGTCCACCCGGGACTGGCGGCGTCGTTCGCGGCCGGCGTGGTGCGGTGCGACCTGCGCCGGGCCACGGCCGAGGTGATCACCGCCCGGGTCGAACGGGCCGTGTTCACGCCGTTCACCGCGTCCGGCGCCATCGAGACGTCGGCCGGCCGCTATCCGGTGCTGGCCGCGAAGAGCGGCGAACTGCCGGCCCTGTCGGGAGCGCTGCAGCAGCAGTTGCAGGCCCTGGAGTCGGCGGTGCTCGCCGAGTCGCGCGACGAGTCGACTGCCGACGAACTGCTCGTCGCCGACGGCCCGCTGCGCGGGCGGGCCGGGATCTCGCGGGTGCTGGGCTACATCAAGAGCCACGAGAAGCCGTACCTGAAGCCGCCGCAGTCGAAGGTGCTCACGGCGCTGCGCACGGGCCAGCGCACCCCGGTGTTCAAGCTCGGCACGCGCTGGGAGCAGTACACCTGGTACCTGCGCCTGCCCGGCCAGAGCGGGGCGCCGTGGAGCAACCTGGCCCGGATCGAGTGCTCCGTCGAGCTGCCGCCGCAGGCCGCGATCGCGCTGGCCGACCTGTCCATGATCACGCTGCCACGGTTCGCGGCGACCGCGTACAAGGACCCGCGCGCCCCGCAGAACCTGGTGCCGATCGCGGGCCTGGAGCGCCGCCTGCGCAGCATGCTCGGCGACGGGCGGCTGCTGCACCGGGCGCTCACGCTGGCCGCGCACCGGGTGCCGGCCGGTGTCTGAGGTCGCGTTCGCGATTCCCGACCGGTACGACCTCGGCCGGACGATCGGCCGGCTGGCCGTGATCCCCCGCGACCCGACCGTGCTGGCCGGCGGCAGCGAGGCGTGGTGGGCGACGCGCACTCCGGACGGGCCGGGCACCCTGCGCCTCCGGCTCAGCGGCGAATTGACCGCGACCGCGTACGGGCCCGGCGCCGGGTGGCTGTTGGAACGCGCGGACGCCGTCGCCGGCCTGCGCGACGACGTGAGCGGGCTCTCCTCGTTCGACCACCCGTTGATCCGCCGGCTGTGGCACACGTTCGCCGGGGTGCGGCTGCCGGCGTCCGGACGGGTGTTCCACCACATCGTCGCGGCGATCCTGGGGCAGAAGGTCACCGGCAAGGAGGCCGCGCACGGCTACCGCCGGATGCTGCGGCACTTCGCGTCGCCGGTGCCCGGCCCGGCTCCCGATCGGCTGATGCTTCCCCCCGACCCCGCGGACGTCGCTGCCACTCCGTACTGGAAGTTCCACCCGTGGGGCGTCGAGCAGAAGCGGGCCGACACGGTGCGCCGGGCGGCGGCGTTCGCGGCCCGGCTGGAGACGGCGCCCGACTCTGCGACAGCGACGAGGCTGATGACCTCGCTGCCCGGGGTCGGCCCCTGGACGGCGGCCGAGGTCGTGCGGGTCGCCTTCGGCGACGGCGACGCGGTGAGCGTCGGCGACTACCACCACAAGAACACCGTGGCGTGGGCGCTGGCCGGCGAGCCGCGCGGCACCGACGAGCGGATGCTCGACCTGCTGGAGCCGTTCCGCGGCCACCGCGGCCGAGTGGTGACGCTGCTGGAACTGGCCGGCCTCGGCGCCCCGAGATTCGGCCCCAGAATGCCCGTCCGCTCCTTCGCGAGGTTCTGAGCCCCGGGGAAGCACGCGACGCGACGGATTTCCCCGACGGGGTCAGCGGTTGCGCATCGCGAGAATCGTCTCGCGGGTCCGGTCGCGCACCTGGGCCAGCTCGTTGTGCAGCTCCCAGTAGTTGGGCCGGGGTGCGGCGAGCGCCTTCCCGACCGCGTCCACCCGCTGGGCGAGGGCGGTCAGGCGTTGCCCGTGCTCGGCCGGCACGCCGGGCGAGAGCATCTCGAACAGCCGCTGGGCGTCCCGGACCGCGAAACGCGCCTGCTCGAGCGGGCCCTTCGGGTCGGCGGCCAGCTCCTCCAGCACGGCCAGCCGGCCCGTCAGGGCGGCGATCGACGCCGTCGCCTCCTCCAGCGCCTGGCGGGTGTCGGCGATGGCGGTGCGCACCAGTTGCCAGCGGCCCGCCTCGGCCTGCCGTTCGGCGATGGAGAGCATCTCGCGCGCGGTGCGCAGCTGCCGCACCGCCCGCGGCTGCATCGGTTCGACGTCTTGGAACGCCGGGATGACGAACTTGCGGCGCAGCGTGCTCATGGTCTCGGGCAGCTTCTCGAGCCGGTGCTCGACGACCTCGGCGCGGGTGCGCACCGAGCTCAGCGCGCGGCGCAACTCCTCGCGCTCGGCGTCCGGGTCGGCGGCCGGTGCCGCGCTCGGCGACGACACCGGCAGTGGCTCGACGATCCCCGCCGAGGCCGCCGGCGGACGCGCCGAGTCCGGCGGCTGGAGCGGCGGGCGCGGCGGCTGGGCCGGGCGGGCCTGCTCGCGACGTGGCTGGGCCGGCCTGATCTGGGCCGGTGCGGCCTGGGCCGGTGCGGCGTGGCCCGGCGGCGCGGCCGGCGCGGCCTGGGCCGGCGCGGCTTGCGCGGCGGCAGGTGGGGCCTGGGCGGGCGGCGACGCGGCCCGCGGCGGGGCCGGGCGGACCGGGGCAGGGGGCACGGTGCCGACCCAGAGCACGCCCTCCGCCGGGACCGGCGCGTCGTCGTCGGGCCACTCGAAGGCGTCCTCGTCGTCGTCGTCAGCGGCGGTCGGCGGCGGCAACGGCTGCAGCGGCCCGGGCGGGGGCGGCTCGAACGGGGGCGGCTCCGGCGCGGGCTCCTCCTCGGCCGGCATCCGCCACATCGTCGTGGGCTCGTCGCCGGGCAGCGGCTGACCCGGCCGGACCTCGGGCATCGGCCGGGTGGGCGACACCGCGGGCATCGGCAGCGTCGGGTCCGGGCGCGCGTGCCGCGGCGAGTGCTCCTCGACGCTGGGCGGTTCGGGACCGAACGGATCCGACGCCGGGCCGAACGGGTCGGACGCCGGGCCGAACGGCGACGACGCGGGTTCCGGCCCGAACGGCGACGACGCGGGTTCCGGCCCGAACGGCGACGAAGCCGGCTCGGTGCGGGACGGCGCGGCGCCAGCCGGGGGCGCCTGCTGCGGCCAGAGCGGCGCGGTGCGGTCGGCATCGGCCGGCTGGGTGCGGCGGCCCGGGTGCGCGTCGGACCGCGCCGGCCCGGAGGATCCGCCCGAACCGCCACCGGCCCCTGGCGTCGCGGGTGTCGTCGGCGGCGCCGGTGCGGTCACGCCCGGCGAGCCGGCCCACAGCGGCTGCGGGCCGGCGGGCCGCGCCGCAGCGCCCGACCCCGGCCCCGTCGACGGCGGACCGCCGGGCGGCTGGCCGCCGGGAGCCGCGCCGCCCGGAGCCGTGCGACCGGGAGCCCCGCCGCCCGGAGCCGTGCGACCGGGAGCCCCGCCGCCCGGAGCCGCGCGACCGGGAGCCCCGCCGCCCGGAGCCGCGCGACCGGGAGCCCCGCCGCCGGGCACGCCGCCGCCGGGCACGCCGCCGCCGGGTGCCGGCCGGCCGGGATGCGCGGGCCCGGCCGGCGCACCCGGATACGGCGGGTACGGCTGGCCGGCTGCCTGCCCGGGCCCGTATGCCGGGCCACCCGCATAGGCCGGCCCGCGCGCCGGACCGGCGGAGTACGCCGGGTTGCCCGCGTAGGCCGGGGCGGGGCCGCCCGCGTAGGCGGGACCGCCCGAGTACACCGGGCCGGTCGCGAACCCGGGCGCCGCGTACGGGCCGACCCCGCCGCGCACCAGGTCGACCCGGCCCTGCGGCTGGGCGGCCGCCACCAGGCCCAGCGAGCGCAGGGCGCCCTCGGCAACCGCAAGCTCCGGGGTCTCCACCACCGTCGGCGCGATGCCCAACTGCTGGTGCAGCAGCGTCGCCGCGAGCGGGATCCGGCTGGACCCACCCACCAGGAACAGCCCGGTGACGTTCTGCGGCGCCACCCGCGCCTGCGCGATCACCGCGCGCGTGGTCTCGACGGTGCGGACCAGGATCGGCCGCGCCAGCTCGTTGAACTGCTCGCGGCCCAGCGGCGCGTCGGTCTCGAACAACGGGACGTGCACGAGCGTCGCCGGCTGCCGCGACAGCATCTCCTTGCCGGCCCGCACGTCGTCCCAGAGCAGCATCGACGAGCGCAGGTCGGCCTGCCCGGACGGCTCCACCAGCCGCTGCCAGGCCGTCCGGTCGCGAGGCGAGTACACGGTGCCGAGGTAGCCGACGATCGCCGCGTCGATGTTGACGCCGCCGGTGTCGGGCAGGCCGTCGGTGGCGAGCACCTCGAAGCCCGTGGGCGTGCGCCGCACCACGGCCGCGTCGAAGGCGACGGCGCCGAAGTCGTAGACGACCACGCACGACCCGACCGGCACCGGGCTCTCCGCGGCGTGCAGGAACGAGTACCCGGCCGCCACCGGCTCGGGCACCAGGTGCGGCGCGGCCAGCCCGGCGCGGGCCGCGGCGGTGTGCAGCACGCCGAGGCGGTTGCGGTCCCAGCCGGCCGGATACGTCAGCGTCGCCGACTCGATCGCGCCGCCGGCGACCCGACGCGCCTCGCCGACCACCCGGCCCAGCACCGCCGCGATCATGTCGACGACAGCGACGTCGACGCCGCCGAGCCGCACCGACGCGACGTCGACGCGCCGCCTCGGGTTCGGGTCGAAGCCCTCGGGCGCCGAGCGGGCGGCGTGGACGGCGTCGCGGCCCACCAGCAGCCGCCGGTCGCGGGTCAGGCAGACCGCCGACGGCAGCACCGGCGCCCCGTCGACGAGCAGTTGCCGCATGGTGCCGCTGGGTGTCGCGAGCACGGCAACGGTGTTGGACGTGCCGAAGTCCACTCCGAGGCGGAATCCGACAGGTGTTGCCACGATCCCAACCCTAGCGACGCCGTGCCCTACCCTGTCGAGCCACCGCCCTCAGATCCCACGGAGCCGACGCACCACGTCGGCCGTCTCGTCGCGGATGCGGGCGAGGTCGCGGTCCAGCCGCCAGAAGTCCGGATGCGGGGTGGCGAAACCCTCCTCGGCCGTCGTGACGCGGCGCACCAGCGAGTCGAGTTGGGTGGCGTAGCGCTGGTCGACCCGGTCGCCCAGGAAGACGAACAGCTTCTGCGCCTCGCGCACCACGAACCGGGTGCGCTGCACCACCGTCTGCGGGTCACGCTTCAACTCCCGCAGGCAGTCGTACCGCTGGGTGACCGCGTCGACGGCGCCGCCGGCCGTGTCCAGCGCCTGCCGGGCCGCGGCGATCGCCGCCCGCGCCAGCGGCAGGTTGCGCCGGACCAGTTGCCGCTCCGCCTCGGCGAGCCGCTGGCGGGCCGTGGTCAGCGCCGCGTCGGCCGTTGCGGGTGCCCCCTCGACGTCGGCGTACGAGCTGGTGATGAAGTCGCGACGGAGCGCGCTGAGCGTGTCGGCCAGCCGCTCCCGTCGGGTGCCGACCGCCTCCATCCGGGTGCGTGCCGACGCGAGGGCGCGGCTCACCTCGTCGCGTTGCGCGTCGAGCGTCTCGGCGAGCGTGCGGGCCCGGAACGCGGCCGCCAGCACCGTGTCGGCGGCCTGGACCGCCGCGCGGAGCCCGTGCACGGCGGCGCCCTCACCCAGCACCGCGCGCGCCTGCTCGGCCTCGGCCAGCGCCTCGACCGCGTCGTGGGCGGGCGTGCCGGCCCGCTCGGCCGCGGCGATCGCGGTGCGCGCGGCCGCGACGGCGGCCTCGGCGTCGCGGCCGGCGCCGGCGAGACGGGAAAGCGCCTGCTCGACGGTGGTGAAGCGACCCTGGTTGCGCTCGGAGAACGCGGTGACCTGGGCGAGCGCCTGGCGCAGGAAGTGCTCGGCGCGGCGCAGAGCGGCCTCGGCGGAGCGGGCGTCGGGCTCGGTGAGATCGGCATCGACGTCGTACTGCTCGGGAACGCGCAGGTAGCCGGCGGCCGCGTCGTCGGCGGTGCGCCGGATGGCGTCCCATTCCGCGGCCAATGCGGCGCCGGCCGGTCCCCGCTCGAGGGCCCCGTACGACTCCACCTGCAACGTCGTCGCGCGCTGCCGGGTGTCGAGATCGACGAACGCGGTAGCCGCGGACGCGGCGGCGGCGCGCGCACGCGCGAGCGCCTCGTCGCGGCCGCGCCGCCACCAGCGCGTCCCCGCGCCATGCGCGGTCACCCGTTTACCTCCCGCGTCGAACCCGGCTGGCCGCTACTGTAGGCCGCCGCGCCAGCGCCCGCGGGTGTCGGCCGTCACCCGGCGCGCCGCGCGGCCACTCCGCGATCTTGGACGTTTGCTGTTGCTCCTGCGACAGCAGGCGTCCAAGATCGCGTCATCTGCGTACGTCGGCGGCCGGGCTACCGTGGGAGCCCATGGCCTCTTCCGCCCTTCGGCAGGCGCTCGCCGATCCGGCCGTCCGGCCGCTTCCGTCGGTCGCGGCCGAACTGCTGGAGGCCCTCGACGCCCCGCCGCGCCTCGCCGCGCATCTGCGCGCCGTGCACCATGTCGCGCACCAGGTCACCGAGCGGCTCGCCCCGTACGGCCTCGCCGCCGACCGGACCGCCGTGCTCTTCGGCGCAGCCACCCACGACATCGGCAAGGTCCGCCACATCGAGGAGCTCACCGGGCCGGGCCACGCGCACGAGCCGGCCGGGCAGAAGATCCTGCTCCAGTACGGCGTCCCGGCCGAGCTGGCCCGCTTCGCCGCGACCCACGGCTCGTGGCGGGAGCCGGCCCGTACCGTCGAGGACCTGCTGGTCAGCGTCGCCGACACGGTCTGGAAGGGTGAGCGGGTCACCGCCCTGGAGCAGCGGCTGCTGGATCACCTCGTCGCCACCACCGGCCTGGACGAATGGGACGCCTTCCTCCGCCTCGACGACGTCCTCGCGCAGGCCGCCGCCGACGCCGACCGCCTCCTCGCCTTCCAGTTCAGCCACCCCGTTTAGCGCGATCTTGGACTCCTGTCGGTGCCGGAGCACCGACAGGAGTCCAGGATCGCGGAAAGCCCGCCTAGGATCGCCAAGGTGACGCTGCCCATCTCTCCGCCGGTCGAACCGATGCTCGCCAAGAGCGTGGCCGAGATCCCGGTCGCGGCCGGCATGTCGTACGAGCCCAAGTGGGACGGGTTCCGCTGCATCGTGTTCCGCGACGGCGACGAGGTCGAGCTCGCCAGCCGCGGCGGCAAGACGCTGACCAGGTATTTTCCCGAGGTCGTCGCGCAGGCCAAGGACCAGCTCCCACCCCGGTCCGTGGTCGACGGCGAGATCGTCGTGATCCGCCGCGCCGATGGGCAGCAGCCCAAGCTCGACTTCGAGCTGCTCGGCCAGCGCATCCACCCGGCCGCGTCGCGGGTGAACATGCTCGCCGAGACGACGCCCGCGAGCTTCATCGCGTTCGACCTGCTGGCCCTGGACGACGAGAACCTGATGGATAAACCCTTCGAGGAGCGCCGCGCCAAGCTCGAGCAGGCGCTGAAACACGTCAAGGCCCCCGTCCACCTCACCCCGGTCAGCCGCGACCCCGAGGTCGGGCGGCACTGGTTCGAGCTGTTCGAGGGCGCCGGCCTGGACGGGATCATCGCGAAGCCGAGGGACATCCCGTACGAGCCCGGCAAGCGGCTCATGTTCAAGATCAAGCACTCCCGGACGGCCGACGCCGTCGTCGCCGGGTTCCGCTGGCACAAGTCCGGCCCGATCATCGGCTCGCTGCTGCTCGGCCTGTATGACGACGAGGGCCACCTGCACCACGTCGGCGTGTCGGCCTCGTTCCCGATGGCACGCCGAGCCGAACTCGTCGACGAACTGGCCCCCTACCGGGAGAACGCCGCCGAAACCCATCCGTGGAAATGGGGCCACGCGGAGGTCGGCGCCGCGTTCGACCCGTTGAAGCCGACCGAGGACGTCCAGGACCCGGCGGCCACCGCGCAGCGCCTGCCGGGCGGCGTCAGCCGCTGGACCGGGAAGAAAGATCTCAGTTGGGTACCGCTTCGCCCGGAGCTGGTGGTGGAGGTCGGCTACGACGCGATGGAGGGCGACCGGTTCCGCCACACCGCGCAGTTCAAGCGCTGGCGGCCCGATCGCGAGCCCCGCTCGTGCACCTACGAACAGCTGGACCGCCCGCTGCGGGTCGACGTCGACGCCGTCCTGGACGGAACCGCGTAGCGGGCGGGCACCTTACCGACAGCGCCACCTGAGTACCCTCGACGCGTGGATTACCCCTCCCACGAGCGACGCGAGCGACACGGGCGACGCGGGCGACGCGCCGCGCTGGCGCTCGTCTCCGCCGCACTCGTGCTGCTCGCCGGCTGCGTCAGCCCGCCCACCAAGTGGGCCGCGCCGATCTCCGGGCAACCGGCGGCGTCCGGCAGTGCGAGCCCCGGTGCCGGCGGCGTCACCGCCCCGGTCTGGGGTCCGTGCGAGGGCTACAAGAAGCTGCCGAACATCACCCTCGAGTGCGGGAAGATGTCGGTCCCCCAGGACTGGAACAACCTCTCGCTGAACCGGACGTTCGACATCGCGCTGATCCGCGCCCGCTCGGTCGGCCAGCGCCAGCGCATCGGGTCGCTGCTGGTCAACCCGGGCGGTCCGGGCGGGTCCGGGGTGGATCTGGCCTACTACCTGGCCCAGGGCCTGCCCAACGACGTGATCTGGCGGTTCGACATCGTCGGGTTCGATCCGCGCGGCGTGGGCAAGTCCAGCCCGGTCGAGTGCTTCTCCGACGCCGACCTGGACGCCAACTTCGGCGCCGATCCCGACCCGGTCAGCCAGGCCGACTTCGACGCCTCGGTGGCGCTGGCCCGCAAGCTGGCCCAGGAGTGCGGCACCAAGTACGGCGACGCCCTGCAGTACTTCTCCACCGAACAGACCGCCCGCGACATGGACGCGATCCGCAACGCCCTCGGCGACGAGAAGATCACGTACCTCGGGTACTCGTACGGGACGCTGCTCGGGGCCGTCTACGCGCAGCTGTTCCCGAAGAACATCCGCGCCCTCGTGCTCGACGGCGCGGTAGACCCGACGCAGTCCTCGGTCGCCTCGTCGGAGGGCCAGGCCAAGGGCTTCGAGCGGGCGTTCACCAACTTCGCGAACTGGTGCAAGACGGCAGCGCAGGAGTGCCCGCTCGGCGGCGACGCCCGCGGCGCCGTCACCGCCGCCATCCAGGCCGCTCGGACCGCGCCGGCCACCGGCGCGAACGGCCGTAAGGCGACGGCCGGCTGGGTCTTCACCGCGGTGATCTCCGCGCTGTACAGCGAGCAACTCTGGCCGGCCCTCGCCGTCGCGATCGCCAACGTGCGACGTGGCGACCCCAAGGACGTGTTCGAACTCGCCGACAGGTATGCCGAACGCGACGCCAGCGGCAAGTACTCCAACCTCTTTGACGCGAACCTGGCCGTCAACTGCGCCGACGACGACAAGTCGGTCACCGTCGAGGAGGCCCGCCGCCTGCAGGGCGAGTGGCGCACCAAGTACCCGCTGTTCGGTGCGAGCCTCGCCCTGAACCTGATCTGCGCGCAGTGGCCCGGCAAGCGCGACCCCTACCCCACCGGCAAGGCCGACGGCGCCCCGCCGATCCTGGTGGTGGGCACGAAGGGCGACCCGGCCACCCCGTACGAGCAGACCCCGGCGCTGGCCAACATGCTCGGCGTCGGCGTGGTGCTCACCTGGGACGGCGAGGGCCACACGGCCTACCCGCAGACCCGGTGCATCACCAGCGCCGTCAACGAGTACCTGATCAACTTGACGGTGCCACCGGTCGGTCAGACCTGTCCGGCTCGATAGCCTCGCCAGCCTCCATCCGCTCCACCGCCGCACGGATCGCCCGCAGATTGGCCTTGATCTCCTCCTGCTC
>Ga0207678_10006520_pt1 | contig 10353 bp, 8 predicted proteins | sample KBSC63metaG_FD_184319 | JGI IMG/M metagenome (GOLD analysis project Ga0207678, IMG submission 184319) | Corn rhizosphere microbial communities from Kellogg Biological Station, Michigan, USA - KBS C6-3 metaG (SPAdes) (version 2) | ecosystem: Host-associated > Plants > Roots > Rhizosphere > Soil ...
GTCCTCCTGTCGATCGCGTCAACGATCGTGCTGGTGAGTATGCAGACCATGACGGCGCTGGTCGCCCTCACAGCGACCGCGTTGATCATGGGCGGCACCGGGCATCCGCTGAGCACGCCGCAGGACAGCCCCGAGTTCATCGACGGCTACACCACCGACGCCAACAACGACTACATCGTGCTGACCGGATTCTGCGGCGCCGGGTCGCAGACGTGCACGCCCACCGCCGTCAACACACCCGAGCAGTTCATGCCGGTGTCGGGCGTGATGCCCTTCGACCAATCGGTGGGGCAGGGTGTGACAAACCTCGACCAGGCGATGGCCGCACAGCCCGCGGGCGAATCGCTCGTTGTCTTCGGCTACTCGCAGAGCGCGCGAATCGCGTCGATCCAGAAGGGCAATCTCGCCGCCGCCGGTTCTACGCTGCCGGCGTCGTTCGTGTTGATCGGCAACCCGAATCGACCCAACGGCGGCGTCCTCGAGCGCTTCGAAGGCCTCAACATCCCGATCCTCGGCGTCACGTTCGACGGCGCCACACCCACCAACACCAATTTCCAGACAGTCGACGTCACCCGTCAGTACGACGGCTACTCCGACTTCCCGAACAATCCGCTGAATCCCTTCGCGACCGCGAATGCGATTGCAGGGATCCAGTACGAGCATGGCGACTACCAGAGCGTCGGGCTGGGGGACGCTTTGTATCAGGGCTCCTACGGCGACACTGACTACTACATGATCCCGAGCCAGCGGTTGCCGCTGCTGATGCCGCTGCAAGATGCGGGCGTGCCCAGTCCGATCATCACCATCCTCGACGCGCCGACCCGGGTACTGGTTGAAGCGGGCTACGACCGGACCATCAGCCCGGGCGCGCCGAGCAAGGCGAGCATCATGTATTTCCCGGATCCGCTGAAGACCGGCACCAACTTCATCATCGCGATTCCGACGGGTATCGACGACGGCGCCCAGGAGGCCGCCAACATCCGGCCGTTCGGAACGGCACCGATAGATCAGCGCAGCCCGTACGGCGTCGGCGGTCCACCCGTCAACGCCGGTTCCTTCGACACGACCGGCGCGCCGCTGGCCACTTCCCCGCAGCCGGCTTCGGCGCCGACCGCTGCGCCTCTTGCGGCGCCGCAACAGGGTCCCGGGCTTCCGGCAGCCCGGCCCGCGCCGTTGCAGCCGGCTGCGGCACCCACCGCGCCGACGGCAACCGCTCCGTCGCTCACCGCACCGTCTCCGGCCTTGGACAAGGCGGCGCCGACGACGCCAGCGACGCCGGTCACCGGAACGACGCCGGGATGGTGGAAGCCGGCCCCGCTGGCGAACCCTGGTCCGGTCGATACGCCGGTGGACGTGTCGAAGCCCGCGCCACTCGACATGCCCAAGCCCGCCGACCTGCCCAAGCCCGTGCCAGCGGACCTTCCGAAGCCTGCGCCGGTCGACCTGCCGAAGCCTGCGCCCGTCGAGCTGCCGAAGGCCGATCTGCCACGCACGGACATCCTGCCGAAGATCGTGCCGCCGAAGATCGATCCGCCCGCCCAGGCGCCGATCCTCGACCTGCCGAAGCCTGCCGACATACCAGCCCCGGTGTTCGTGCCGCCGGAGATGCCTGCGGCGCCGATCGCCCCGCCCGTGCAGGCGCCGGTGTTCCCGGAGCTGCCCGCGCTGCCCGCGGCTCCACCTCCCCAGCTGCCCGTGTTTGTGCCGCCACCGGTGATGCCTGCCCTGCCGCCGCCGCCGCCCCTGCCGAACATCGCGGGGATCCTCGGGGGGATCCGCCTGCCGTTCTGAGGTCGCGCGGGTCAGGAGAACGCGGGCACTCTCGGAATGAGCGCTTGCGCAACCTTTTCCGCCTCGGCCTGGCTCTGCTGATCGTCGCCTCCGCGCGCGTACACGTCGATTTGGGCGCCGCCGATTTGCACATAGAGGTGGCCGTCCCGCCAGTAGGCGTCGTCACCGATTCCCGGTATCGAGGGTGAGTCCGCGCGGGCGACGGTGAAGTCGTCGCTCGTCGCGCGTGACAGGAACACCGCGAGCTGTCCCGAGGACTGCTGCCACTGGCAGTAGCGGGTCGATGCACCGGCGTCGGCGCCGTCCTTGTCGACCTGGGTGATATCGCGTCCGGTCAGCTGGGTGACTTCGGCATCGGTCAACAGGGTGCAGGGATCGGGGATGTTGCCGCCCTCGCCGGTAGGGGTCTGCGCGACGGCAGAGGACGACGCCGCTGCTGTCGCCGATGTGGATTGTGCGGCTGGCGGCGACGCGTCGCGGCCACATCCTGCCAAGGCCAGGATCACGACGACGGTTATGCCGAGACGGCGATTCATGGGTTCCTCTTTCCGGGCGTGGTCCGCGGATTAGATACTTCACCGGTGCGCCCACGGTGGTGACGCGAATCAAAAGATTCGGTCTGGCTTCGACGTCGGCGGGCTCCAGCGAACACCGGATCCATCCCATCGCAGCACTATCCGGCGGTGCGCGGACCGCGGCACGCGGCCCCAGGTCAGTCGAGTGTGCGCGACACGAGTTTGCTGGAGTGTCTTGGTGTGTTCTGCATCTCATTTTTAATGTGAAAACTAAGAGTTTGTTATTAGACCTCATTCGTCACATTACTTCCCGATGATTGCCTATCGCCGGTTCCTGCATTTCATCGAGTATTTTCGTGCTTGCCACCGCGGGGTCACGAATTTATAACGAATAGTTTTCTAAGCGCGGCCTGAGACCTATGAACATATTGATGCCGAAGAGGGCCCGACGTTTCTCTGTGCGCGAATTTTCGTCGCTAGACTCGATCGAAACCTGCGCTGAACAAGCGCAGCGGAACGTCTGTCATTGCCGGACGTAGCGACAACCGGCACAAGCACCGATGAACAGGGCAAATACCGTCATGCATAAGAACACTGTCACCACCAACGTGACCGAGGCCGCGGCCGCCGAGCCGGACTTCGTCGTTCTCGGCACCGTCGACGTCGAGCGCGGCCCGATCGCAGACCTCGCCGTCAGCACCGACGGTGCCACGATCGTCGCGACCCACTACGGCGATGGCAGCGTATCGGTCATCGACGCGTACGCCATGATCGTGGAAGCCGACGTCGAGATGCCGGTCGTCGAGCCGCAGATGGTGGTCGCCGGGGAGCGGCGCGCCTACGTGACGATTTCGGGCCATCAATATGACTCGGTCGCGGTCATCGACACCGAGAACAAGCGGGTCATCGCGAACCATCCGCTGGCAGGCACCGCGACGAACGTCGCGGTCAGCCCGGATGGCACGCGGATCTTCGTCGGCCTGGTCGGAGACGACGTCGTCGGCCTCGCCGTGATCAACACCTTCGGCCGGACCCAGACCATCGACATCGCACACGGCGTCGGCCGCACCGTCGACGCGGTGCGGGTCAGTCCCAACGGCCGCTTCGTCTACGTAGGCACCTCTGACGTGGACAGCGGCAAGCTGCTGGTGGTCGACGCAGCCAAGGGTCGGGTGGTCCGCGAGGTCCCGGTCGCGTCGCCCGTCAGGGATGTCGCGCTGAGCCACGACGGCGCGCTGGTCTACGTCGCCGGCTTTGACACCCACTGGGGTGGTTCGGTCGACATCATCGACACCGCGATCAACGAGATCACCGCGAAGGTCGGTATCGGCGGCGCGCCCATGCAGATGGCGCTCAGCTCCGATGGCCGCCGCCTCTACATCGCGGACTACGAGCACGTCGCCGTGTTGTGCACCGAGACCAACGCCGTAGTCGACACGCTGACCGTCACCGCGGAACCGTCATGCGTCGCGGTCAGCCCGGACAACCGTCGGCTCTACATCGCCGACCACGCGGGCGCCATCACGGTGATGTCCGTCGCCGCCGACTCGACCGAAATCGAGGCCGAGTTGATGGCGATGAACCTCAGCACGATTCCTGCGCTTCGTCGGCTCGAGCCGGCCGGGGTCTAGTCCTCAGCGCCACTGGTAGCGGATCTTGGGCCGGCCTGCCTTGCCGTAGTCGGTGTGCCGGGTGACCGTGCCCTCGTCGGCGAGGCGCTCCAGGTAGCGCCATGCCGTCACCCGCGAAACTCCGACCTGCTTGGCGACTGCGTCGGCCGTGACCCCGTCCGCGGAATCTCTTACCGCACGGGCGATCTCGTCATTGGTACCCGCCGCCGCACCCTTCGGGGCCGCGGATCTGTCGGCGCTCACCCGTAGTTCGGACAGTGCGCGGTCGACCTCGGCTTGGCTTGCCGCGTCGGTGCCGGCGGGGAGGGCCTCCCGGTAGCGCTGGTAGCGCTCCAGCCGGTCGCGGAAAGCGGCGAACGTGAAGGGCTTGAGCAGATACGCCAGGGCGCCGTGGCCGACGGCGGCACGAACCATCTCCAGGTCGCGCTCGGACGTGATGGCGATGATGTCCGGTGCCGGCCGCAGACCCGATAGACCCGACGCCAGTGCGATACCGCTGGCATCGGGCAGTCCGATGTCGAGCAACACCAGGTCGATCGGAATCCCGTCGGCCGCCGCCTCGCTGGCTGCACGCATCGCGTCACGGGCGGTATGGGCGACGGCCGCAACCGAAAAGCCTTTCAGCCGTTCCAGATACGTCTGATGCGCCTCGGCGATCAATGGCTCGTCCTCGACGATCAGCACGCTGATCATGAGCCGCTCACGGTGACCGTGACAACCGACCCGTACGTCACGTCCGCGGACAGATTTCCGTTGTGGCGCTTGACGACCTGCGCGACAAGCGCCAGTCCGAGGCCGTGTTGTCCTGCGTCGGAGCCGGACTTGGTCGAGTAGCCCCGCTGCATGGCCTTCTCGAAGGTGGCGGCGTCCATGCCGGGACCGCTGTCTGCCACCCTGATGAGCAGAGTGTGGTCCTGCTGGCTGACGGTCACCTCGACCCAGGGGTCTTCGCGATCACAGGCGTCCATCGCATTGTCGATGAGGTTGCCCAACACGGTGACCATCTCCTGACCGGACAGTGGTGCGTCGTCGGTATTGGACGGCAGCCGGGTGTCCTCGGTGACCGACAATTCGATGCCGCGCTCGTCGGCCTGCGCGGACTTGCCGAGAAGCAACGCGACGAGCGTGGGATCGCCGACATCGCTGGAGAGCCGGTCCACAAGGCGCTGCGACAGTTCGAGTTCATTGGTGGCGAACTTGACGGCTTCGTCGGGACGGCCCATCTCCACCATGGTGATCACGGTGTGCAGTTTGTTGGCGGCCTCGTGTGCCTGCGAGCGCAGAGAGTCGGTCAGCACCTGCAGCGAGCTGAGCTCACCGAGCGCCCCTTGCAGTTCTGTGCGGTCGCGGATGGTGACGACCTCCGAGTCATGTGATCGGGTGTCCACCTGAGAGCGGTTGACCACGAGTACCCGTTCGTCGGTGACGTGCACCTCGTCGCGGGCGCCGGGGTTGTACGTCTGTAGGAACTTCGGCAGATCCGAACGGGACACGGGGCCCGGCGGCAGGCCGAGCAGCCGGCGGGCTTCGTCGTTGACGAGCGCCACACCGCCGCGGTCGAGCACGATCAGCCCCTCGGACACCGAATGCAGGATCGCGTCGTGATGTTCGTACATCACCCGTAGCTCGTCGGGTCGCAGTCCGTGCGTCTGGCGCAGCAGCCTGCGCCGGATCGCCCACACGCCGACCAACGAAATCGCCAGCGCCCCAACGCTGACCGCGGCGATCGTCAGCCATTGCGATCGCCAGCGTTGCGCCAGGGTCTGCTGCGTGACTCCCGCCGACACCAGGCCGACGATCCTGCCGGAGCCGTCGCGCACCGGCACGATGGTGCGGATCGACGGGCCGAGCGTGCCGGTGTACACCTCGGTGAATGTCTCGCCGCGCAGCGCAGGCTCGATGCTCCCGAGGTAGTGACCGCCGATCTGCTGCGGATCGGTATGGGTGAACCGGGTTCCGTCAGGCGACATGATCGTGATGAAGGCGATGTCGGTGTTGGTGCGGACGGCCTCGGTGACCGGCTGCAAAACCTCGGTGGCTCTACCGGATTCGATCGCGGCGGCCGTCGACGGCGAGTCGGCCAGCGCCGTCGCGATGGCGACCACCTGCTGGCGTGCCGCGGCGTCACCGTCTTGGCGGGCGTCCACCAACGCCAAACCGCTGCCCGCCACCACCACGATCGCGATCACCAGGATCTGCAGCGCGATCGCCTGCCCGGCCAGTGAGCGCGGCCACCACCTGGTCAAGACGCGCCCAGTTCCTTCGCCGCGACGGCGAATATCTCGTCGGCGGCGCCGACTGCCACGAAGTGGCCTGCGCCCTCCACCGGATGCCACACCGCGCCCGGCATTGCGTCGGCCACAGCCTTGTTGATCGGGTCGGCCGGTTCGGCCAACAGGTGCGCCTCCAGTCGACTGCTCGGGCCGCCGTGGTTGTGCAGGACGAGCGGGCCGTGCGGATCGCCGACCTCGAGGTACGCGAGCTGACGACCGTCGAGGGTCGTCACTACGCGGGCCTCGTCCACGCCGCTGTCCACCACGCAATGAAAGCAGCCCGCCGGTGGTCGAGCGGTCGGATTGGTCGGTGCGGATCAGGCACTGCGCCACGGGGGTCAGTCTGAACGTAATGAACAAAAACGTGACCCGGCTCACGTAATGGCAGAACCTACTTGCACATCACATTCGATGTTCGACCTGGAGGTAATCCCGCAATGACAGTCATTGACCGCCAGCCGCCGGTATCCGAGCCGCCGCCGGATTCGCCGCGCCGCAAGGACCGCACGCACTGGCTCTACATCGCGGTGATCGCCGCAGTGCTTGTCGGTATCGCGGTGGGCCTGCTCGCTCCCGAGGTTGGCAAGAGCGTCGGCGTTCTCGGCACGATGTTCGTCGCGTTGATCAAGATGATGATCGCCCCGGTGATCTTCTGCACGATCGTGCTGGGTATCGGGTCGGTGCGCAAAGCAGCGACCGTCGGCAAGGTTGGCGGCCTGGCCTTCGCGTACTTCCTGGTGATGTCGACGTTCGCGCTCGCGATCGGTCTCGTCGTCGGCAACATCATCCATCCCGGTAGCGGCATGCATTTGTCGGAGACCGCCGCGGGCAAGGGTGCGGAGCTGGCCGAGAAGGCACACGAGTCGGGCGGCCTGATGGACTTCGTCCAGGGCATCATTCCCGACACGCTGTTCTCGGCGCTGACGGCGGGCAGCGTGCTGCAGACACTGTTCGTCGCACTCCTGGTCGGATTTGCGTTGCAGGCCATGGGCAGCGCGGGCGAGCCGATCCTGCGCGGCGTCGAGCACTTGCAGAAGCTGGTGTTCAAGGTTCTCGTGATGATCCTGTGGCTGGCACCGATCGGCGCCTTCGGTGCGATCGCCAACGTCGTCGGGCAGACGGGGTGGACCGCAGTCACCCAACTGCTGACGTTGATGCTCGGCTTCTACGTCACATGCATCCTGTTCGTGTTCGGCGTGCTGGGCACGATCCTGCGGGTGGTGTCCGGTGTCTCGATCTTCAAGCTGGTGCGCTACCTGGCCCGCGAGTACCTGTTGATCTTCTCGACGTCGTCGTCGGAGTCCGCGTTGCCACGTTTGATTGCCAAGATGGAGCACCTGGGTGTGGACCGCAGCACCGTCGGTGTCGTCGTCCCGACCGGCTACTCGTTCAACCTGGACGGCACCGCGATCTACCTGACCATGGCGTCGCTGTTCATCGCCGACGCGCTGGGCAGCCCGATGGCGGTCAGCGAGCAGATCGGCCTGCTGGTGTTCATGATCGTCGCCTCCAAGGGCGCCGCGGGTGTGACCGGCGCAGGCCTGGCCACGCTGGCGGGCGGCCTGCAGAGCCACCGCCCCGACCTGCTCGACGGCGTCGGCCTGATCGTCGGCATCGACCGGTTCATGTCCGAGGCCCGCGCGGTGACGAACTTCTCCGGTAACGCCGTCGCCACCCTGCTGGTCGGGTCGTGGACCAAGACCGTCGACAAGGACAAGGTCGACAGCGTGCTGCGCGGCGATGATCCGTTCGACGAGCTGACGATGATCGACGACGACCACGGAGCCGCGCCTGCGACATCGGGCGCTGCGCCGCGCGCCGAAGGACCGGCGCAGGAGCGTGTGCCCGCCCCGGCATAGGGCACACACAGAAGAAGGCCCGGCCGGTACCGCCACCGGCCGGGCCTTCCTACGTCGTTGATCCGCCTCAGCGGCGGTTGCAGTCCAGTGTCACAGAGATCGACTGGCTGACCGTTTGCAGCACCAGTGAGCGGTCACCACCGAAAGCGCCGCGGCCGGGGCCGATGTAGGGCACCCACTGCTGCACCGTCTTGGGGTTGCGCACGTTGGTCACCACGCACTGACTCAGCGGCGCGGAGCCGGTTCGATCGATGTTGACCGTGTAGCCCTCGTCCTGCAGCCGATTGATCGTCGCCTGTGCGTCCTCTTCTGCCGAGGCGATGCCTGCGGGCACGGCCAACGCGGCGCACGCACCCACCATCGCAGCTGCGAGCGTCCACTTTTTCCGCATTACCGCACCTCTCCTCACGTGTTCAATCCATGATCCTCTATTTACATCGCTGGGGTCGCACATTTACTTCCCAGCTGGCAGACAGGTTCGCTCGTCGTGAGCTGTCCCGCGCGGAAAGACGACCGTAACCAACCCCACATACGCGGAGTTCGCCTTCGAGCGCGCGATTGGGAACCATGAATACGTGAGTCAGACATCGGTAGCCCGCCAACCGGCCACGGCTACTCGGGTCAGGCTGGCCCACCAGGTCATCACGCTCGACGACGGGCACAAGGTGGGCGTGACCGTCGGCGGCAAGGGTGTACCGCTGGTGTTCCTGCACGGGATCGCCCTCAGCGGGCGGGCCTACGTGCGATTGCTGAGCCGGTTGGCGGGAATGGGTTTCCTGGTCGTCGCACTCGATGCGGCCGGCCACGGCGTGACCCCCAACCTGCCCCGCAATGCGGCCGACCTGAGCCACCGGGTCGACCTGACGCTGCGCACCCTCGATGCGCTCGGCGTACGCAAGGCCGTCTTCATGGGTCATTCGATGGGCGGCCGGATGATCATCGCGCTTACCGCGTTGGTGCCGGAACGCGTAATGGCCGCGGTGCTGCTGAACGCCGCCGCGGGTGCACCGTTCGACGAGTCCATCCGCACGCCGGTCCGATCTCCCCGCCGGGCGGCGCAGGCGGTGTTGAACGCGGCGTACGACGCTCCTGCCGATCCGCGCAGGCTGCCCGCCCCCGAACGCAGGCGCTATATGCGCCAGATGGCAGGCGCCCTGGCTCGCAACGTGCGGACTCCGCTCGGGCTTCCGGGCGCCGTGCGGGCCATCATCGCGTCCGGCGACTACACGCCGATGCTGGAGGCGATGCGCAGCCACCGCGTGCCGACCATCATCGTGCACGGCGAGAACGACCTGGTCGTGCCGTTCGAGGCGGCCAAGGACATGGCCGAGCGCGCCGACGGCACTCTCTATCGGGTGCCGGGCGCCTACCACTCGTGGATGCTGGCCAACCCCCGGCACGGTGCCGATATGGTGCGCCAGCTGCTGGCCGCGGAATTGGGTGCCGTGCTGCGCGAGGCGGCCCGAACCCTCGGGATCGTGGGCGTTCCCGGTGGCTGGCAGGACGCGCTGCTGACTGCCGACTCGCCGCTGCATTCATTGGAGGAGCGGCCGTTGGAGGCCGTTGGCGTCGAGCCGCTCGAGCACGTCGAGATGGACCGGCTGCGCAGCGCGCAGCGTGCGGCGGACGGCCCGACGGCGCGCCGTCGCCGCTGGTTCGACGCATGGCGCCGCAAACCTGCTCCGGCGTCAATGGGTGGAATCGCCGACAACGCTTTGCCAGCGGATTAGCATCGCCGTCATCTGACCGCGTCGGGCACTCGCCCGGAGTCGCAGGGGGCTAACTCGATGGACAGCACGATGCAGGACTTTCCGCTGACAATCGCTGGCATCATGCGATACGCGTGCAATGTGCACGGCGACCGCACGGCGACGACGGCCACGGGGGACGGGTACCGGCACACGACATATCGAGAAGTCGGGGAGCAGGCGGCCCGATTGGCGAATGCGTTGCGCCGCATCGGTATAACCGGTGACCAGCGCGTGGCGACCTTCATGTGGAACAACGCCGAGCACCTGACCGCGTACCTGGCCATCCCATCGATGGGAGCTGTCCTGCATACGCTCAACGTCCGGTTGTCGCCCGAGCAAATCGCTTTCATCGCCAACGAGGCCGAAGACCAAGTGATCCTCGCCAACGTGTCGGTGGCCGGTCAACTGGCACCCGTGCTGCCGCTGCTGGAAACCGTGCACACCGTAATCGCGGTGGGCGGGGGCGATATCGAACCCCTGACCGCATCAGGCATGACCGTGCTTCGATACGACGAGGTGCTTGCTGCGGAGTC
>Ga0207678_10006524_pt1 | contig 10349 bp, 8 predicted proteins | sample KBSC63metaG_FD_184319 | JGI IMG/M metagenome (GOLD analysis project Ga0207678, IMG submission 184319) | Corn rhizosphere microbial communities from Kellogg Biological Station, Michigan, USA - KBS C6-3 metaG (SPAdes) (version 2) | ecosystem: Host-associated > Plants > Roots > Rhizosphere > Soil ...
GCCGGGACGGCCTCGCGGATGCGCTCTGCGACGCCCTCGCCGTAGACCACGGGCAGCACGCCGTGCCGGGTGAGCCAGTCGTGGTTGGAGGGCCCCGCCAGGCCGATCACCACCGCGCCCTTGCGCTTGGCGAGCTGGACGGCGAGCCCGCCGACGCCGCCGGCCGCGCCGGACACCACGACGGTATCGCCGGGCTTGACGCCGACCGCGCGGACCATCGCCCAGGCCGTGAAGCCGGCGACCGGGATCGCCCCCGCGACCTCCCAGGGAAGGCCTGACGGCTTAAGGGCGAGGTGCGCCGCCTCTGCCACCACGTACTCGGCCTGGCTCGACCGGGTATCGACCCAGCCGATCACTTTTTCGCCGACCGCGGTCGTCGTCACGCCAGGGCCGAGCTTGTCGACGACGCCGGCGAAGTCGGTGCCTTGTCCCGACGGGAACGTGGTGGGCCAGCGCTCGTGCAGGGAGCCGTCCCGGATCTTCGTCTCGCCCGGGTTGATGCCAGCCGCCTTGACCTTGACGAGCACCTGCCCTGGCCCAGGCTCGGGCACCGGGACTTCGCGGACATCGAGCACGTTTACCGTGCCGTATTCGTCGAACCGTACCGCCTTCATCGCCGCCTCCGGTCGTCGTGCCGCTGCCCGGGCACCCTTCACGGGCTGCCCGATCCCTTCGCTCAACCCCGGCCCGTCACGGGATATGCCCCGAGCACCCCTTGGTCACGCGGGCGCTTTCCCTATCAAATGGGTCGGAATTATTGACAGGTACTCTTGCTCATGGCAGGCTCTACCCGCGGCCCGGCGCCCGACCGCACGGGCCGCACCAGTTAGCCCTACCGCAGGCTACCCAGGGCCCGGACGTACGACCACAGACCGCCGAGGAAATATCATGACCAGGAAGTATCCCGCTAAATCATGAATTTCCCGCTAAACATGGGCAGCCGAACATCATGACCGCTGTTGATGACGCTACTTCTGAATTCGCGGACGCGGAACTGCCGCAGGTCTCGCCTGCCCAGCTGCGCGACGCGATGGGACACTTCGCCACCGGCGTCACGGTCGTCACCTCGATCAGTCCCGACGGCGCCCCCGTGGGAACCACCGCGAACGCGGTCACCTCGCTGTCGCTCGAACCGCCGCTCGTGCTGGTCTGCTTCGACCTGCGGAGCGCGACGCTGGAGGCGATCCGCAGTTACCGCGCCTTCGCGGTCAACGTGCTCGGCCACCGGCAGCGGCACCTTTCCGCTAATTTCGCCAAGCGCGGCCTGGCGGCCGCCTGGGACGGCGTCACGCACCACCGGGGCCCCACCGGCTCGCCGCGGCTCGCGGACGTGATCGCGGTCATCGAGTGCACCGTCGAGCAGGCTTTCCCTGGCGGGGACCACGAGATCGTCATCGGCCGGGTCCGGCACGTCGAGACCAGCCCCGGGGCCGCGACCCCGCTCGTCTTCTGGCGCGGCAAGTACACCTCAATCGACGGCCAGCTCCCCGCCTGAGAACTACGACAAGCCCATCCAGAACGGCCGGTTGCTTCGCCCGGCCGGCAGGCGATTCCTCCGTTCATGCGGGCGAACCGTCCGGCCCTAGGCCGAAAGGATCGTGGAACGTTTTCAGTATGCGGAAGAAAAACACGTGTAGCACGTGCGGATCTTCCGCGTACTGCAAAACTTCCGCGTTAAGGCCGTGGCACCAGAGCAGCATTCCCGGCAAACCGGGCATACCAGGCGATTTCGGAAGGCGACGCGGAGCCCTTAACTCAGCGGCATTGCATGCAGAGTGAACTTTCAGGAAATGGCGCTGCCTGACGGGGCCAGTACCCAAGCTGCATATCGACAGCTCTCGGAATCGCGTTGGGAGTCGGGTTAGTCCGAGAGCGCCGGGATGATTTCCTCGCCGTAGGCGTCCAGGGTGCCTTCCTCGTCGTCGTGCATCAGGTACAGGGCGAACTGGTCCGCGCCGATCGCGGACAGTTCGCGTAGCCGCTCGATGTGTGCCTCGGGTGGGCCGAGGAGGCAGAAGCGGTCCACGATCTCGTCGGGGACGAAGTCCGTTGACCGGTTGTCGGCACGGCCGTGATGGCTGTAGTCGTAGGCCTCGCGGCCCGCGATGTAGTCGGTCAGCGCCCGGGGGACCGGGCCGTCCGTGCCGTAGCGGGCCACCAGGTCCGCCACGTGGTTGCCGACCATCCCGCCGAACCAGCGCAGCTGTTCGCGCTGGTGCGCCAAGTCAGTGCCCACGTAGGCGGGGGCAGCGACGCACATCGTGATCGACGCTGGGTCCCGGCCCGCGTCGGCGGCCGCCGTCCGCACCGCGCCGAACGTCCAGCGGGCGATGTGCGGGTCGGCGGTCTGCAGGATGAAGCCGTCGGCCTGCTCGCCGACCAGGCGCAGCGCCTTCGGGCCGTAGGCGGCCATCCACACCGGCAGCGACGCCCCAGGGGACACCCAGGGGATCCGCAGCGGCTGGCCGTGGTGGACGACCTCGCGGCCTTCGGCCAGGCCTTTGATGATCGACATCGCGGACGACAAAGTGGCCAGCGAGACCGGCGGCTGGCCGATGTACCGGCGGGCCGAGTCGCCGCGGCCGATGCCGCAGACCATCCGGTTGCCGTAGGTGTCGGTCAGCGTCGCGAACATGGAGGCGATCACGGACCAGTCCCGCGTGCCCGGGTTGGTCACCATCGGCCCGACGATCATCGACTCGGTCTCCGCGAGGATCCTCGGGTACAAGACGAACGTCTCCTGCCACAGCACGTGGGAGTCGAACGTCCACCCGTACCGGAACCCGGCTGCCTCGGCGCGCTGCATCATCGCCACGACCCCGGTCGCCGGCGGATTGGGCTGCAGTACTACCCCGAACTCCATGTGCCCTCCCCCGCCCCGCCGGCCACCCCAGGGGAGTAGCGGGCGGGGCCGCTGGAACCAACGAACCGTTCAGACTAGGTATTGGTTAAGGCCGCGGGACAGGAAGCCGCCATGCCCCGCGGCACCCCTGAACTCGCCGTCCGCCACGACCACCTGGCCGCGGGAGATGGTGACGGCGACCTTTCCGGTGATCTCCATACCCTCGTAGGCGGAGTAGTCGACGTTCATGTGGTGGGTGGCGGCCGAGAGCGTCTGCGTGGCGGCGGGGTCGTAAATGACGATGTCGGCGTCTGCGCCCGGGGCGATGACGCCCTTGCGCGGGTAGAGGCCGAACATCCTGGCCGGCGTGGTCGAGCAGGTCTCCACCCAGCGCGCCACGGTGATCTCCCCGTTGACCACGCCCTGGTGGAGCAGGTCCATCCGGTGCTCCACGCCGGGGATGCCGTTGGGGATCTTCGAGAAGTCGCCCCGGCCGAGTTCCTTCTGCTCCTTGAAGCAGAACGGGCAGTGGTCGGTCGACACGACCGCGAGGTCGTTGGTGCGCAGGCCGCGCCACAGGGCTTTTGCGTGGTCCGCGGTCCGCAACGGCGGGGAGGCGACGAACTTGGCGCCCTCGAAGTCCGGCCGGGCGAGGTCGTCGAGCGTCAGGTAGAGGTACTGCGGGCAGGTCTCGGCGAAGACGTTCTGGCCGGCGTCCCTGGCTTCGGCGACCGCTGCCAGGGCCTGGGCGGCGGACAAGTGCACGATGTAGAGCGGGCAGCCCGCGACCTTCGCCAGGGTGATCGCCCGGCCGGCGGCCTCGCCTTCCAGCTCGGGCGGCCTGGTCAGGCCGTGCTCCACCGGGTCGGTGCGGCCCGCCGCGACGGCCTGCGCCACAAGCTGGTCGATCGCGATGCCGTTCTCCGCGTGCATCATGATCGTGGCGCCGGTGCGCTGTGCTTGCTGCATCGCGAGCAGGATCTCGCCGTCGGTCGCGTAGAACACGCCCGGGTAGGCCATGAACATCTTGAAGCTGGTGACCCCGGCGCCGATGCACGCTTCCATCTCCTTGAGCGTGCCGTCGTTCACGTCCGACACGATCATGTGGAAGCCGTAGTCGATCGCGCAGTTGCCGTCGGCCTTCTGGTGCCACTTATCGAGGGTCTCCTGCAGGCCGGTGCCCTTGGCCTGCACGGCGAAGTCGATGATCGTCGTGGTCCCGCCGTGCGCCGCGGCCTTCGTGCCCGTCTCGAACGTGTCCGCCGAGAACGTGCCGCCGAAGGGCATCTCCATGTGCGTGTGCGCGTCGATGCCGCCGGGGATCACGTACTTCCCGGCGGCGTCGATGACCACGTCCGCGTCGGGTTCGGCGTCGGCCGCGGCGGTGGCGGCCGCGAAGGTCGCGGCGCCCGTGGCGTCATCGCGGGCGAGGACGGCGGCGATCTTCTCGCCGACGACGAGCACGTCAGCGGGCAGCGTTCCCTCAGCGGTTACCACGGTGCCGCCGCTGATGAGCAGGCTCACAGTGCCTCCCGCTCGCCTACAAACCAAGGCTCGCTCATCATGGGTTCACCAGGCTTCCGTACGCGTCCGGGCGGCGGTCCCGGTAGAACTGCCACAGGTCCCTGACCTCGGTCAGCTTGCCCATGTCGAGGTCGCGGACGACCACCTCGTCGGCGGTGTCGCTAGCCGCGTCGCCGACCAGCTGGCCGCGGGGGTCGACGAAGTAGGACCCGCCGTAGAAGTCGTTGTCGCCCAGGGGCTCCACGCCGACCCGGTTGATCGCGCCGATGTAGTACTCGTTGGCGACCGCGGCGGCGGGCTGCTCCAGCTGCCACAGGTAGGCGGAAAGCCCGCGCGAGGTGGCCGACGGGTTGAAGACGATCTTCGCGCCGGCCAGGCCCAGGGCCCGCCAGCCTTCCGGGAAGTGCCGGTCGTAGCAGATGTAGACGCCGATGCGGCCGACGGCGGTGTCGAACACCGGGTAGCCGAGGTTGCCGGGGCGGAAGTAGAACTTCTCCCAGAACCCCTTGACCTGCGGGAGATGATTCTTCCGGTACTTCCCGAGATACTGCCCGTCCGCGTCGATGACCGCCGCCGTGTTGTAGTACAGCCCCGGCTGCTCCTCCTCGTACATCGGCGCGATGATCACCATGTGGTGCCGCCTGGCGACCTCCTGCATGAGCCGGGTGGTCGGCCCGTCGGGGATCGCCTCGGTGTAGGAGTAGTAGTCGGCGTCCTGCACCTGGCAGAAGTACGGCCCGTAGAACAGTTCCTGCAGGCACACGACCTGCGCCCCGGCGGACGCCGCCGTCTCGATGTGCGCGACCGCGGCCGCGATCATGGATTCTTTGTCCCCGGTCCATGATTGCTGGACGAGGGCAGCCCGGATAATCTCCGACATCCCAGCCTCCGAAACTCGCATACCGATAGCCTCAGCCTTCCCGGTACGCGAAGCAACCAGCCGTTCGGGGTGAAGTTTTAGATTTTCCGCCAGAACGGAGGCGTGCTTCGCGTACCAGCTAACGGCTTGAGTGCTTCCCGGCCGGGGCGTCCCCGGTCTTGCCGAACACCGGCAACGACAGCACCAGGTAGACCACCAGCCCCGTGCCGAGCCCCACTACCCAACTGTAGTCGTACAGCGGCTTGAGCGCGTGGATCAGCCCGTTGACCGGGAACGGCCCGGATCCGGCGGGAGAGGAGTACGCCCCGCCGACGGACAGCACGCCGCCGGCGACAGTGGCTACCACCGCGCGCCAGTTCCAGCCGCCGGCGTACCAGTACCGCGAGTCGCGGGTGTACAGCGCCCCGAGCGCCAGCCTCGTCCGGCTCCGGACCCAGTAGCCGGCGATGAGCACGCCGGCGATCGTGCCGAGCACCCCGCCGTAGAACCCGAGCCACGTGAAGATGTAGATGTGCGGGTCGGACAGCAGCCGCCACGGCTGGATGAGGATGCCGATCACGCCGGTGATCAGCCCGCCGACCCGGAAGGAGACCACCTTCGGCGCGGCGTTGGAGAAGTCGTAGGAGGGGCTGACGACGTTGGCCGCGACGTTCACCGACATCGTGGCGAGCACCACCATGATGAGGCCGATGATGACGGCGGTGGTGTTGGGGAACTTGGTGGTCAGCTGCACCGGGTCCCAGATCGTGGTGTGGTAGACCACCGCGGCCGCCGAGGTCACGATGATGGACACGATCGCGATGTAGGACATCGTGGTCGGCAGGCCGAGGATCTGCCCCCAGGTCTGCTGCTTCTGCCCCTTGCCGAACCGGGTGAAGTCCGGCATGTTCAGCGACAGCGTCGCCCAGTAGGCGATCATGGCCATCAGCGACGGCCAGAACACCGGCCAGAAGTGCGCCCCCCAGCCCAGCGTGCCGCTGCGGTGCAGGATCGGCCCGATCCCGCCCGCCTTGACCAGCATGTAGACGAGCAGGACGGTGAACGCGACGGTGACCAGCGGCGCCGCCCAGTTCTCGAACCGGCGCAGCGCGTTGATGCCCCGCCAGATGAGCGCCATCTGCACCAGCCAGAACGCGGCGAACGACAGCCACATCGTCCACGGCTGGCCGCCGAACCCGCTGGCGTTCGTCCAACTGCTCCCCGCGAGCCTGCCGATGATCACGAAGATCGCCTGGCCGCCGATCCAGGTCTGGATGCCGAACCAGCCGCAGGCGACGAACGCGCGGAGCAGCGCCGCCAGGTTGGCGCCGCGCACGCCGTAGAAGGCGCGGGCGAAGACCGGGTACGGGATGCCGTACTTGGTGCCCGCGTGGCTGTTCAGCAGCATCGGGATCAGGACCAGGAAGTTGGCGATCGTGATCGTCAGGAAGGCCTGCAGCCAGCCCATGCCGAGCGCGATCAGGCCGGAGGCGAGCAGGTAGGAGGAGATGTTGTGGCTCATCCCCATCCAGATGGCCACGAAGTTGTACGTGGTCCAGGTCCGCTTGGCCACCGGAACCGGAGTGAGCTCGGGGTTCGCGTAGGGGCTGGCGGCGATCGAGGCCGGGTCCGCGAGCTCGATTTGTCCGCTGACCTGCCGTGTCTCGGCCGGTGTCGTCATGGTGGACATAGGCGCTCCCTGTCACGCTGGTGGCCGTTACAGCCACTGTCCGCCCTGACGGCTCATTTGCCTATTGGCTGTGCCTATATTCCTTCAATATCAGGAATATTTCCTTAGATACGGATTCAAGGGGTCATACAGGTCGCGCTTGGGGGTGTTTCCTAGCGCGCGAACGGGTATACCAGCACGTTACAAGCTCCGCCAGAACCGGATCCTGCCTTGGGGGTGGAAGCGCCTTGAAAGTCGAAGATGGAATGTCCGAGCGGGTTCTCACCATTGGGCCAGCCCACTCGTTGCGCGACGCGGCCAGGATGATGGCCGAGCGTCAGGTAGGCGCCGCTGTCGTCGTCGACCCGGACTATGCCGGGGTCGGGATTCTGACCGAGCGAGACATCCTCATGTCGGTCGCCGCCGACGAGAGCCCGGGCGCCGAGACCGCCGGGGAGCACTGCACGCAGGATGTCGTCTTCGCGGCGCGCGGCTGGACCTTGGAGGAAGCCGCGGCGACCATGGTGCGGGGTGGCTTCCGGCACCTTGTGGTCGTGGAGGGACACGAGGTCGTAGGACTGCTGTCCATGCGCGATATCGTCCGCTGCTGGGCTGCGGTGCGGGTACCCGCGCAGGCCGGGATGCCTGCCACCACCCCGCTCGCCCAGCCGTCCTGACTTGTTCCCTGGGGCGGCTCGCAGGGGTGGGGGCCAGGCAGAGCACGCCCCCGTTATGGATGGGTTGTCGTTAGGACTTGACGAACGGAACACCCTCGGCGCGAGGACCGCGGACCTTGCCGACGAGGCCTGCCACCACGATGATCGTCACCACGTACGGCGTGAGCAGGAGCAGGTTGGACTGGATCGGGACGTTGATGCTGGACAAGATCGACTGCAGCTGGGTGGTGAAGCCGAACAGCAGGGCCGCGGCGATGGCGCCGAACGGCGTGTAGCGGCCGAAGATCATGGCGGCCAGGGCGATGTAGCCCTCACCCGAGGACATGTCGGGGCCGAACGCGCCGACCGAGCCGATCGTGAAGTACGCGCCGCCGATGCCGGCGATGAGGCCCGCGAGTATCACGTTCCGGTACCGCATCGCGATGACCCGGATGCCTACGGTGTCGGCGGCTAGCGGGTGCTCGCCGATCGCGCGCGTGCGCAGGCCCCACCGGGTCCGGAAAAGCCCGATTTGCACGATGGCGAGCAGCAGGTACGTCAGGTACAAGAACACCGTCGAGTCGAAGAAGACCGGGCCGATGATCGGGATATCCCCAAGCCCGGGGACCTTCCACGGGCCGAACGTGCTCGGGTTGTTCAGCGTGTCGCCGTAGGGCACCATGATCGCGTTGTACAGGTAGCCGGTGAGGCCGAGCACCAGCGTGTTGAGCACGACGCCGAGCACGATCTGGTCCACCAGGTAGCTGATGGTGAACACGCCAAGCAGGACCGCTACCAGGGACCCGGCGAGCGCGCCGCACACAAGACCGAGCCACAGTGACCCGGTTACCGACGTGGCGATCGCGGCGCAGAACGCGCCGAGCAGGAGCTGGCCCTCGATCGCGATGTTGATGACGCCGGAGGTGGAGCAAACGACGCCGGTAAGCGCGCCGAGCATGATCGGGATCGAGACGTTCAGCGTGCCGGACAGCAGGTTCACCACGTTGAACGGGATCGCCTGCCCAGCGTAGGCCCAGGCGAGCAGCGCGATTACGAACAGGAACAGGACCAGGCCGATCATGACCCGGCGGGTGACCTTGCCGAGCCGCAAGCGCCCGGTGACGTCCAGGAGTCGCACGATCGCCAGGGCGATCGTGATGCCGCCGCAGACGAAGCACGTCGCCACCGCCGGCAGCGACAGGTTCGGCACGGACACCTTGGCGAACTGCGGACTGAAGGCGAACACGGCGTCGCCGTGCGCGTGCAGGCCGAAGACCAGGATGTTGACGAGCCCGAACACCAGGTAGGTGACCGGCGCGGCGAACCGGCCGCCCCACCGGCTGCTCGCGGGGTCCGGGGGCAGCAGCACGGGAAGTCGCGCCGGCGCGGTCGCTGAGCTCACGCGTTCCACCCCTTGGACATCGTCGCGCTTACCCCGCTGGCGCGCGCCGCGCGGAGCCGGAAAATAGCGCGGATCAGCGGCGGCGCGGCGACGAACATGACGATCAGCGCCTGCAGCACCTGCACGATCTGCACCGGCGTGGAGGTCACGGTCTGCATCCCGGGCGAACCGGCATGCAGCGCGCCGAACAGCAACCCGGCTGCGACCACGCCTCCGGGCCTCCCGAGGCCGAGCAGGGCGACCGTGATCGCGTCGATTCCGTAGGTGCCGTAGCTCTGCGGGTTGAGCGTGAAGTCGGTGCCCTGGATGACGCTGGCGCCGGCCAGCCCGGCGAGCCCGCCACCGATCAGCATCACGAGCACCCAGGACCGTTCCACTTTCACGCCGGCGACCCGCGCAGCGGACGAGTTGGCGCCGACGCTGCGGAACTCGAAGCCGGTGGTGGTCCGGTTCAGGAGCCACCAGATGCCGAATGCGCAGCCAATGGCGATAAGGAAGCCCACATTGATCCGGAGGTTGCTGCCCGCGATCAGCGGCAGGTGCGCGTTGGACGCGATCGGCGGCGTAATGGGGTTGGGCGAGCCGGGCGCTTGCAGCAAAGACTGGGACGACAGCAGGTAGGCGAGCAGGTACTGCATCACGTAGTTGAGCATGATCGTGACGATCACCTCGTGCGCGCCGGTGCGGGCCTTGATCTCGCCGGTGAGCCAGCCGATGACCGCGCCGCCCACGAACCCGCCGATGACGCAGACGACCACGTGCACGAAGAACGGCAGCGAGAGGTCGTAGCCGAGCCACGCCGCGAGGATCGCGCCGCCGATGAACTGGCCTTGCCCGCCGATGTTGAACAGGCCCGCCTGATAGGGCAGCGCCACCGCCAGGCCAGTGAGGATCAGCGGCGTCGCCTGCACGGCGGTCTCTGACAGCGGCTGGAAGACGGCGGACAGGTACCCGTCGTGGATCGCGGTGGGCAGCGAAGCCTGCTGGAACAGTTCGGCAACCGTGTGCGGGTTGAACACGGACCCCTGGAACAGCGCCACATAGGTGCCCGAGGCCACGTCCCACGCGCGCGAGATCATCGCGCCCGCCGTCGGCGCGTGCAGCACGGTGGCGTTGGTGAACGCACACAGGATTCCGCCAAGGACGGTGGCGGTGACCAGGGCGAGCACCGTGATGGTGAAGGTGTTCCCCTCGAGGAAGGATTCCCTGAGGATGATCCCGAACGACTTGTTCTTGCTGCTATCCCGTTCCTTATCCGCCTCGGGTGGTGGTGTGGCGGCGGGTTCCGCCGCCGGCGGCGTTGTCACGCTTCCTCCTGCGCGGCGGTCGTGCCTAGTGTGCCCGGTACGTCCTGGGTGGCCGGCGGGTCCGTGGTAGCTGGCGCGCCTGGGTTGCCT
>Ga0207678_10006529_pt1 | contig 10340 bp, 9 predicted proteins | sample KBSC63metaG_FD_184319 | JGI IMG/M metagenome (GOLD analysis project Ga0207678, IMG submission 184319) | Corn rhizosphere microbial communities from Kellogg Biological Station, Michigan, USA - KBS C6-3 metaG (SPAdes) (version 2) | ecosystem: Host-associated > Plants > Roots > Rhizosphere > Soil ...
CTCTTCGCGGCACCTCGCTGCAGGCCGAAAGGCATTTCTCCGTCCCAGATCCGCTTGGCGAACCAGACGAACGTCGGGGCGGCAAAGTACCAGGTATAGAAGAGATGATGAAGTCGCAGGAAGTGGAACGGGAGCAGCGTAAAGATGAATCCCCCCGCGAAACTCAGTGCCCTCGAGATCTGAAACTTCCGCAGCGCCCAGTACGCCACGATTGCATTGAGCGGAAATCCGATCAGATAGTAGAGGTCGAGCGCGGTCGCGGGATTGCCAAAGGTCCGACCGAGAATCTTGAGCACGAGCATACTGCCCGAGTCTGGAATCGGATAGTCATACAGGTTCGCGCCGAACGGCGCGCCTAGCAGTTGAGTGCTGAGGAACCAGTGACTCCTGACCGCAAGCTGTATCAACGACAGCGTGAAAATGCCATCGCTTCCGTAGATGAGCGGGAGATGAATGCCGAGATAGGCCGCACCCGATAGCTGCCAGCCGGCGACCAGAGAAACCGCCATCAGCGCGCATGGAAATGTCCATTGGGACAGCACGCGCTTTTCAGACGATTGCATGTAGGAAATTCGGTCGGAAGGTCGGTCGTTCATGCAGCTGGCTCAGCAGGTTATCAGGACTGTCGGTCAATTCGGTCGCGGGGCCACTTGGGCCTCGACGGCGGTCCCGCCTGAATTGATCCGCTCGCGTTCGACCACCAACGGTCTCTTTTGCGCATAGGTGAGAATCGCGCCGACATACTCGCCCAGCAGGCCAATGAAGAACAGCTGTACCGATGCAAAGAAAAACAGACCGATCAGCATCGGAGCACTGCCGATCGTGAAGCTGCTCCAGAACACCAGCTTCAGGACGAAATACATGAACGACACGAAAAGGCTCAGGCCCGAAAGGAAGAACCCGGCGATCGTGGCAAGTCGCAACGGCACCTTTGAATGCGAGGTAATACCCAGCATTGCGATATCGTAGAGCGTATAGAAGTTGTTCTTCGAAATGCCCCGTTTGCGGCGCGGCTGGACGTATGGAATCTGTTTGATCTCGAACCCGATCTCGCATACGAGTCCGCGAAAGTAAGGATACGGATCATCGATCTGTCGCAGGATCTCGATGACCTTGCGGTCGTAAAGCCCGAACCCCGTAAAGTTCTGAATCAGCGTGACGTTGGCGATCTGCGTGACCAGGCGATAGTACATCCTGCGCAGTGCAAAAAAGAGCGCCGATTCTTTCGATTCGGGTTTTACGCCGACCACGACAGGGGCGCCGGCGAGCCAGTGCTTCACGAACTCACGCATCAGATCGGGCGGGTCCTGCAAGTCGGCGACCAGCAGAATGACGGCATCGCCCTTTGCTTGCAAAAGACCATGCATCGGCGATCGGATATGTCCAAAGTTCCGTGCATTAACGATCACGCCGACCGCCGGATCCTCCGCGGCGATCGTTCGCAGGATAGCGACCGTCGAATCCGTCGATGCGTTGTCGATGAAAAGATGGTCGTAGGTCACCTCGGGAATCGTCGAGAACACGCGACGCGTCTCTTCGTAGACGGCCCGAACGTTTTCCTCTTCATTGAAACAAGGCGTGACAACGGTTATATGCTTCATGGCAGATTGAAAACAAAGCGGCGATTCAGGATAAACGCAATGACGCTGAGCGGAAGCAGCGTCAGAGCATTCGCAATGTAGATGTTTGCGTCGAGGCCGAGCAGCAAGCGGACTCCGCCGAGATTCAACAGGTAGATCACACAGTAGACGCCGACGAATCGCCAGAAGCGCGACCGCGGCGCTCCGTCGAAGACGAGCCGTCCGACGCTTTGGAAGTTGAAAAGCACACCGCCGACGGTCGCGAGCCCGATAGCGGCGGGGTACGCGAGACCCGCGTAAGTCAGGAGCGCAAATAACGAATAGCCGACCAATGTGTTCAGCCCGCCGACCGCCAGAAAACGCAATAGCTGGACAAGCGTCCTTGTCAAAGGCTCACGGTCGGAATCAGACGCCTGCATCGAGTGCCTTTTTTATTTGCTCTGTGACGGCATCCGGCGAAAGGCCATGACTTTCCATCAGATAGGCATAGTTGCCACACAACGTACTGAATCTGTCTTGAATGCCCACACGCACGAACGCCCCGACAAAACTGCCCATCAGCGTCTCCGCGACGGCGCCACCCAGCCCACCGTAAATCGAATGCTCTTCAAACGTCACGATCGCTTGCCTGCCCGCCGCGAGCCTGCGGATCGAATCGACAGGAAAGGGTTTGATGCAGGGCACGGAGACGATGTCCGCGCCACCGATAGCAGCAGCGACCTTCTGAGCCAGCTTCACGCCCGAACCTGTCGCAATGAAAAGGCTCGAGTGCGCTTCGTTCGTCAACGGGACGGCATCGCCATGGCACCAGGAGTCGAGCGATCCGGGATGCACATCGCCAAGATCCGCCTTGCCCATTCGCAGATAGGCAGGCGTCTGTCTGGTCGAGATGTCCTGCATGCATGCCGTCAATTCGAACCGGTCGGCAGGAGAATAGATCGACAATTGCGGGATCGCGCGAAGCGCAGCGATGTCCTCCGTACTTTGGTGGCTCGTACCCAGTTGTGCGTAGACGACGCCGGCGCCATCGCCGATGAACGTCACCGGCAGATTTTCATAGCAGACATCGATCTTGATCTGTTCCAGGACGCGAATGGGCACGAATGCGGCGAGCCCGTAGACGATGGGTTTGAATCCAGCCTTGGCGAGACCCGCTGCCACCCCCACCATATTCTGCTCGGCAATCCCGCAATTGATGTACTGATCGGGACATGCTTTGCGAAATGCATCGAAGAGCGCATAGCCGTGATCGCCGGTCAGCAGAAGAACCTTGGGATCTTGCCGCGCCGCACCCACGATGGCATCGGAAAACGCATCCCTCATCGCTTCTCTCCAAGCTCGGCAATCGCGGCTTCGTACGTTTGCGCCGTGAGCCGCGTGTAATGCCAGATATTTTCGTGCTCCATGAACGAAACACCCTTGCCTTTGACCGTGCGAGCCACCATCGCTTTCGGGCGCCCGTCGTTTCGGGTCTTCAGTGTCTGATACGCTTGATCGATCGCGGTTTCGTCGTGACCATCGACAGAGATGGCATCGAAACCGAATGCTTCGAACTTGGCACGGATGTCGCCGAGTCCGATCACCTCGTCTGTCGTGCCCATGGCCTGAAATCCGTTCACATCGACGATGACGATCAGGTTGTCGAGCTTGAACTGGGCCGCAAAGAGTGCCGCTTCCCAGATCGCTCCTTCATTCAGTTCGCCGTCTCCAACAAGCGCATAGCACTTCTGATCGGTGCCGTTTCGCTTCGCAGCCAACGCCAGACCGACCCCCACGGAAAGACCGTGTCCGAGCGACCCTGCCGTGGTTTCGATGCCGGGCACGTGCGCGTCGGCGAGCCCCTTCAGGCGCGTGCCGTTGCCAAAGTAATGGGCAATTTCATCATCGGAGAGCCAGCCGATTTCATTCAGACAAGCGTACTGAGCCATCACACCGTGGCCCTTGCTCAGCACCATGTAATCGCGACCGGGAGAACGCGGGTTACTTTGCTCGTAGCGCAGGTGTTTGCGGTACAGAACGGCCAGCAGTTCAACGATGGAAAATGCACAACCGATATGGACGGTCGATCCTGCGAACGCCATATCGAGAATGGTCTTGCGAATCCGGGACGATTCGAATGTCTTCATGCCGTGGCCGTGTTTCGATTCCAGTTGATCGTCTTGGTAAGGGCCGCCTCTAACGGCGTGTACTCCTCCACGCCAAGCGAATGACGCGCGAGCGAGGTCGAGGGTACATAGCGTGGCGCCGGACCCGGCGCAGGCGCCATATCGGGCACGGTAGCCTCGCGTGCGTCGCAGAGCGTTTCCACCATGCGAGCAAGTTCGAGAATCGACACGGCGCGTTCGGAACCCACGTTATAGGCGCGCCCCGTCACGCCGCCGTGCAGCATGCGCAGAAGCCAGATACAGGCATCGGCGATGTACAGATAGCTGCGTAGAGGCCGGCCATCGCCCTTGATGACGATGCGCTGCCCCGCCAGCGCATCACGGATGAAATTACCGGCGGCAAATGGACCGTCTGCCGGGATACCGGGGCCGACGAGCGCATAGATTCGCGCGATGGAAACGCTGATGTCATGCTGCTCGCCGTAGGCCGACGCGAGCCATTCGGCGGACCTCTTCGCGTGTCCATACGCTGCTTGTGTGTCGAGCGTGTCAGGCGCGCCGCAATAGCTCTCGGGCGTCCGCTCCAGCGTCGCCGGCTGCTGCCCGTAAATGGCGCCGCTCGATGTCAGCAGGAAGCGTGTCGCACCATTCGAACGGGCGAGATCCAGCACCCGACGTGTCCCGGTTACATTCGCATCGAACACCCGCAAACCATCGCGAGCCTTTGCGATATCAGCGACGTCGGTCGCCGCATGAATGCAAAGATCGATCGCTCCCATCGTGCCTGCCGTCGCGTCGAAATCGATCACGTCGCCTTCGTGCAATTCCACGCCGGGGACTGCATAAAGATGCGGTGCAAACGCACGCGCTTTCTCGGGGTTACGGCTCAGCACGACAACGTCGATCCCGCTACCGAGTATCCGGTTGGCGTGCTGTACCGCTTCCAGCAACCAGGATCCGATGAAACCCGTGCCACCCGTGACGAACAGTCGCGCCCCACGGAAAGCCGACCAGACATCCGCCGTATGCTGGATGACCAGATCGAGATCTTCTCGTGGGTACGGCTTCCGCATTGATGTCATCCCTAGAAATTGACGCCGACGAACGTCTCGATTTTCTCGACGATGAAGTCGAGCATTTCGTGGCTCAGCCCTGGGTATACGCCGACCCAGAATGTCTGGTTCATCACGATGTCAGTATTCGTCAGGTCGCCGCTCACGCGATATTCCCGGCCAACCATATAAGGCTGACGCGTGAGGTTGCCGGCAAACAGCAGACGGGTGCCGATCTTGTTCTGGTCGAGGTAAGTCAGCAAGTCGACGCGCGAGAACTCCGCCTCGGGCTTCAGTGTGATCGGAAAGCCGAACCATGACGGATCGGCGTTCGGTGTCGCATGCGGCAGGATCAGATGTTCGGTGCAAGTCTGCAAACGCTCGTGCAGATAGCGAAAATTCTCGCGGCGCGCCTGGACGAATCCATCCAGTCGGTCCATTTGCGCGAGTGCGCATGCCGCCTGCATGTCGGTGATCTTCAGGTTATAGCCGAGATGGGAATAGGTGTACTTGTGGTCGTAGCCTTCCGGAAGTGTGCCGAGCTTCCAGCAAAAGCGCTTGCCGCACGTGTTGTCCTTGCCGGGCGCGCAATAGCAGTCGCGCCCCCAGTCACGGAACGATTCGGCGATGAGTTTCAATTCGGGGTTATTGGTGAACACGGCACCACCCTCGCCCATCGTGATGTGATGGGCCGGGTAGAAACTGAGCGTGCCGATATCGCCGAAGGTGCCGACCAGTTGGCCATTGTAAGTGGCGCCAAGCGCGTCGCAGCAGTCCTCGATCAGCCACAGGTTGTACTTCCTGCACAGCGCGGTGATCGCTTCGAGGTTGTACGGGTTGCCGAGCGTATGGGCAAGCATGATCGCCTTGGTTTTCGGCGAGATGGCCGCCTCGATCTTCGTCGCGTCGATGTTGTAGGTACCCAGTTCGACGTCAACGAATACCGGAACCGCACCGAATTGAAGAATCGGATTGACCGTAGTCGGAAAACCCGCTGCGACACCGATTACTTCGTCACCCTGACGAATGGCGCGATCGCCGAGTTTCGGTGATGTCAGCGTCGAGAATGCCACCAGATTGGCCGACGAACCGGAGTTCACGGTAATCAGGTAATCGACGCCGAGATACGCAGCGAGCTTTTTTTCGAAGGCTTCGTTGAATCGTCCCGTCGTCAACCAGCCGTCGAGAGAGGCCTCGACCATGAGCTCCATTTCATGTGCCCCAATCACCTTGCCCGACGGGGGCACGGCTGTCTGGCCAGGCTCGAAGGCCGGGGGTCGAGTCGCGAGTTCGCCATACTGCTTGACGAGCTCGATGATCTGCATGCGGATTTGATCTTTGTTCATTGGGGCGATAAATAACTATGACCGGGAGTAGTCGGCAATCTGGGCGAGCGTCAGCGCTCTTACGTCTTCGTGCTCGTGCGCCGCCCTGTACCAATCGACGATCTTGTCCAAGGTGAAATCGAGATCCCAACGGGGATGCCATCCCAGCCGGGCACGTGCTTTCGAACAGTCGAGCTTGAGGTAGGTGGCTTCGTGCGGATGATCGCCGCCATCGAGCTGCCAGCGTGCGCCGTCACCCCACCGGGCAGTCAGCCGCTCGACAATCGCCTGCACGGGTTGGGCATCGATATCGTTGGGCCCAAAATTCCACGCGCCGGCGTAACGCGGCCCTTCGACGTACAGTTTCTCGGCAAGCAGCAGATAGCCGCAAAGCGGTTCCAGCACGTGCTGCCACGGGCGAATCGCGCGAGGATTGCGGATGTTGACGATTTCGCCGGCGCTGATCGCCTTGATGATGTCCGGAATGAGGCGGTCCGATGCCCAGTCGCCTCCGCCGATCACATTACCGGCACGCGCGCTCGCAATGGCAACGCGATGTGTATCGTAGGCGGCTTCGTTGAAAAACGAACTGCGATATGCCGCGGTAACGAGTTCCGCGCATCCTTTGCTGCTGCTATACGGGTCGTAGCCGCCCATCGCTTCGTTCTCGCGGTAGCCCCACTCCCATTCGCGATTTTCGTAGCATTTGTCGGTCGTCACGATCACAACCGACCGGACACTGCGTACTTGACGGATCGCGTCCAGCACATGCACGGTGCCCATTACGTTGGCTTCGTAGGTTTCCACCGGATTCGAATACGACGTCCGAACGAGCGATTGCGCCGCCATGTGGATCACGATTTCCGGGCCGGCACGGCGCAGCGCGTCGAGCAACTGTCCGCGATCGCGAATATCGCCGATCACCGACTCGATGCCCTCTTCCACTCGTGCGAGCGAAAACAGGTTTGGCGTGGTGTCGGGCGCGAGCGCATAACCGGTGACCTCCGCGCCGAGCGAACGGAGCCACAGCGTCAACCAGCTCCCCTTGAAACCCGTATGGCCAGTCAGAAAGACACGTTTTCCGGACCAGAATGACGGTGTGATCATGACCACACCTTCCATGGCGCCTCATTGGTCTGCCAAAGTTTTTCGAGGAGCAATTTGTCCCTCAACGTATCCATCGGCTGCCAGAATCCTTCGTGCTCGTACGCTGCAAGGTCGCCCCGCTCGGCGAGTTGCTCGAGCGGCTCCTGTTCCCACACGCACGCATCGCCGGAAATCAGATCGATCACCTTCGGCGACAGCACGAAGAAGCCGCCATTGATCATCCCGCCGTCGCCTTTCGGTTTTTCCTTGAACGATGTGACCTTGTTGTCGTGAATATCCAGCGCGCCAAAGCGGCCGGGCGGAAACGCGGCCACGAGCGTGGCGAGCGTGTTGCTCTTCCGGTGGTATTCGACGAGTTGGGTAATATTGACGTCACTCAGGCCATCGCCATACGTGAAACAGAATGCTTCCTCGTCCTGGACGAAATTCTTCACGCGACGAAGACGCCCACCCGTCATGGTCGATTCGCCGGTATCAACCAGTGTGACCTTCCAGGGTTCGGAATATTGCTGATGCACCTGCATGTCATTGGTCCGCATATCGAAAGTGACATCGGACGTATGCAGGAAGTAATTCGCAAAATACTCCTTGATCATGTAGCCCTTGTACCCGCAGCAGATCACGAAGTCATTCACGCCATAAGCGGAATAAATCTTCATGATGTGCCAGAGGATCGGTTTGCCGCCGATTTCGATCATCGGCTTCGGGCGGTTGACCGTGTCCTCCGAAATGCGCGTCCCCAGTCCACCCGCAAGAATGACTGCTTTCATCAAAATCCTGTGTTGAACGTCGAGCGGCTAGCTGCCTTGCCCGGAGTGGTGATGACGGCGGATCCCGTGCTCAGCCAGCATGATGAGCCGGATAGTCATCGCGACTCGCGTATTGATGTAGCGACCCGACAATTTGGAGGAGTTGTTTCACTTCGTTTGACAACCAAAATGTTTGCGCAGGGTGGTTAGCAACCTTGCCGGACGCGCCGGAGTGCAAAGGTTGCACGACCACGCAAAGCATACGGCTGGCAGATGTCAGGATTGTCGCGTCGCTGCTGCAACGCCGGTTGCGTCGGATGCAATCAAGCGCGGCGGAAGATCGAAGACCGTCTCGCGGACACGAATCCACCTTTCCGAGTCGACGCGGGTCGGCGAACGATCCACACTCCCGGGGCAATCATGCAACTAATCTCAAATTACACCAGATTCCCGCTCGGAACGAAAGTAGTCGCAACCCAAATCAAGCGCGGGAGCGACTCTGGAGGCTGCGGTCTGTCACCATTTCTCTCACGCCCCTGTGTCGCGCACCCGTTCCAATTACTGAATGCACGATTCTCTCTGGAACCGGCTTTTCCCGCAGCGCTCACGCGCGTGCGCGGGGGCGCAACAGCGCCTCACCGCATCAACCCCGTCCTGACCTTCGGCATCAAACTCACATTCACCCCCGTCACGGCAAACGTCCCCGTCGACGACGCCCCGGCCGGCGGCGCCAGCACACTGCCATCCCCGAGCCGATTCGCATCGACGACGATCTGCTCCACGGCGCACCCGTTCGTCAACAGCCCGACCGGCAACCCGGCGATGGACGAAAACGTATTGCCCGTCACGCTGAACGAACACACGTTCCCATACGCCCGGAACCCCGCATAGCCGGATCCCGACACACGGTTATCCGTCACCGCGACGCCCGACACCGTTCCCGTCCATGTATCCAGCTCGATCGCGCCCTGTTGCGTCGGCTGCAAGCCATTGTTCACGTTCGAGTTCTGGATGTTGGTCACGGTATTGCCGGCGATGACGACGTTCGACGACCCATAAGTCTTCCAGCTGTCTTCCTGCGCGACCAGGATACCCGCCGCCTTCTCGACGCCATCGACCGTGTTGTTCGAGATCGTCACGCCCTGCCCGCCGACAACGGTAATACCGCGCCCCCACGCGTTACCCGACACAGAATTGTGGTCGATCAGCACGTTGCTGCTGAGCCGGCCGTCGCCGAGATAACTGACCACGGCGATCAGATCGTCGCCGGTGCCCGTCACCGTATTGTTCTGCACCAGCACGTTGGTCGCCCCGTAGGTCGTATGGATGCCGTCGGCCAGCGTCGCCCGCACGGTATTGCCGACGATCGCGATACCGTTGCCGCCGAACACGAAAATCCCCGCGCTCGCGCCCCCTTGGACCGTCACGCCGAGCACCTGAACGTCCGCGCCCGTCACCTCGACCTTGGTCGACTCGGGCGTCGTGAGCCGCGTCGTGCCGGTGCCGGCGAGCGTCACGCCGACAAGCGTCGAACCGGCGCCGCGCATCACAATCGTCTGGTCGGCCGGATTCGTGGCGGCGAGCGTCGCGCCATATCCGGAGATCACCGCCTGCGGCACGGTCACGGCAAGCGAATGCCCGACGACGTAGCGGCCCGGCGCGATCACCAGGCGCTGGCCGGCCTGCAGGCTGTCGAATGCTTTCTGCAACGCGTCGGCCTGATCGCTGCCGTCGGCGGCCGGGGAGACCGTCACATCGGCGACGAGAACCGGTTTGGAGCCGCTGGACGGCGGAAGCGTTGCGCCGGGAGTGATGCCGGTCGCCCCGGCGGTCGAGCCAGAGCTTCCGGAATTCGTCGATGAAGTCGATGCGCCGGATGCGGCGCCGGCAGATGTCGATGTACCCGCAACGGTTTGCGGTGCCGCCGCAGCGTTGTCATCACCACCACCGCATGCGGCAAGACAAAGGCAGAGAGCGGCAAGCATCGCCTGATCGACTGTACGCATACGATGTTCCGCTAGCCCAGGTTGGCGTCATCGTAAGTACGCCAGCGCACTTTGTAAATGAATTCCGCGCGAAGGTACCGTTCGCAGTCCTCCGTCATTCATCGCGGCTGACGCGCATCCTACATTGCATAGAATCCCGAACCTTCCTCATCACGCGGGCGTCGATGCTGATTCGGGTGCGCGCGACCGCGAGATCGCGCGCGCGGCATCGGTGCAGCGGTTGCCGGCAGCACACGATCAAATCAAATTACATCGCACTTCTACGTTTATGCGTTCGCACCGCCATCGATTGTCAACCCTGTACCGTTAATCGATCGCCCTTCCGGCCCGACGACGAACGCGACGAGTGCCGCGACGTCCTCCGCCTTGCCGTACTGCGGAATCGCCATCCGCGAACGTTGCCCACCGGCATGCTC
>Ga0207678_10006530_pt1 | contig 10340 bp, 6 predicted proteins | sample KBSC63metaG_FD_184319 | JGI IMG/M metagenome (GOLD analysis project Ga0207678, IMG submission 184319) | Corn rhizosphere microbial communities from Kellogg Biological Station, Michigan, USA - KBS C6-3 metaG (SPAdes) (version 2) | ecosystem: Host-associated > Plants > Roots > Rhizosphere > Soil ...
GTCAGCCGACTCAACCCCTCCTTCAACTTCTCCAGCAGCGCCCCCGCACCCTTGGCACCGCGCAGCAGGCTATCGTCATCGACCGCCCAATCCTTCTTGAACGTGCTGACCAGCGCGGCCAGCAAGCCCTCCGGACCACTCTGCGCGGGGCTCAGACTCGCCATCAACCCATCCAGGTCGATGATGTCTGCCATGTGCGGCAACCCCTTCTTGAACAGCGCCTCGTCGACGCGCTTCAGGAACGCGAGGTCGTCGAGCTCGTAGCGCTCGAGGTTCCAGATTTTGCAGTGCTCGCCAGCGATGCTGTGGAGGGGGAGCGGCATTTGCAGGCGTTCCTTCCGCAGCTGCTCGATCGCGTCGACCCATGACTTTCTATCGGGAGGAGCGTGCTGGAGCCTTTCGATCACCCATTGACCGTACATCTCCGCCGCCTGCTTCTGAGCAACGCTGCGGACCTCGGCGAGATGGTCCAGGATCGCATTGACTGCATGCCGAGCCGACTCATTAGCGGCCTCCATGGTCGTCATCCGCGTGAATGTCCGCATGTACGTGCCGGCGAACACTAGCTTATGATAGTGCACTTGATAGCCGCCGTGATCGGCTTGCCATACGTTCGGCTCGTCCATGAGGTCAGCGGGGATTCCCTCGGTTTCCGGATCCCACGGATCCGAACCCGGCCGGTTTGTCCAATCACCAACGTTGTTCACGAGGAAGGGCGTTGCGGTGGTGCAGAGACTGCCGGCCTGCGTTGGCTGGCTTGGGAAGAGAAAATTGTCGACGTGATAGTACACCGGTCGTGGCAGCGGCAAACGCTGTGTGTCCTCTGCCTTGGCTCGTCGCGTACGACGAAGAGATTCCGAAAGCTGCCGCCATGTCTCCTGGGCAATCTCCTCCTTGGTGCACTCGTGCGCCGCCTTGCCGAGAAAGCTCGACCGGCGCCGAAAGTTCCCGATATCGACGCTCAAGAGCCCCAGCAGGCCATGACGCCGGAAATACGTCTTCCGTTGCCAGAACTGCAGCGGAGATATCGACGAAAGCCCCCACTCCGTGTCGAAGTAGTAGACGTGTCCCCGAGCCTGCTCCAGATCGTGCGCAAAGTAGAACTGCACTCCCGAAAACGTCTGAAAGCGATCGTGCTTGGTGAGACCGTAGACAAACCGATCCGCGAATCCTGGCCGCTTCCTGCCCGTTCTCAGATCCTGCTCTTCAGCATAATTGATCCACGAAGGGAGCTCATCACGGTTGCGGATGTGTCCCCAATACTCCGCAGGAAAGCCCGCAACCGCCAAGCGCTCGCGCAGAAGCCGATCCCAGTCACCGCTGTCGCCGGTCTTGATACGCATGTCCGTCGTGCTGAGCACATACGTGACATACTCCTTGAGCTGGACGGGAACGCCTCCCACGCGATGCGGTAAGCCGGGAAGGACCTGCAACAAGGCTGGATCGGTGAGCGGTTTCGTCACCGCTTCTGCGGTGGAAACATCTGTGGCGAGCACGAAATAATCTGAGCCTTCGATCTTTGCCCGCCAGGACCCACGCTCGCTGTCTTCATCCTTGTCGGTTCCGGGTAAGTCCAAATCGACCACCGGAACCACCGTCAGTGTCGCCCCCAAAAGTTCTGGCCGCTGCTCGGCCGCATCAAAGTGCCTCAGCCTTCCTGGGACAAACGTCACGCCTTGACGCTCCAAGTGTTCGCGCCATAGGTCGAGCCAAGCGTCTGACGTGGGGCCGTTCAGTGTGCTGTCCGTGTACTCTGCTTGGAGCAATTGATCGAGCAACAGTTGCACCACGATATTGCCCTGCGTGTGAGCGTCGCAAGTCTCCGCGTCCATCGCGACCAAGGCTTGCGGGGCCGACTTGAGGAACGTTTCGAAGTTCTCGCTGTACCGAACTCCACCCGTGGTTAGAAACTGCCACCACGAAATCGACTCATACTCTGCCTCTCGGCGCGCGGCGCCGGTGGTCATGAACCGGAACAATTTGCCCTGAAACTTCGCGACGTCGCTCACATCAAACTGCAACTCGCCAAAAAGCTTCGTAAGCTCGACGCGCAGCGCCTCCAGGGAGCGTGGACGCCGACGGGTCAAGCCGGCAGACGTCAACGCGCCAGCAAAGACCTGACTGGAAGTGGCGGTCAGATTCTCGATGGCGGCACGGTGTGTTTCTCCTTGCTCATCGTACAGGGGAGTCCGCTTCATCGTGTCGAACAGATGCCGATAGAAGCTCGGGAAAAAGCGGTACCCGTGTTCACCTGGCAAGACGACTTCATTCTGCCAGGCGAGTTCGATCACCGCGCGCCTGCCGGCCGTATCCACCTTCTCCTGAACACGCCATTGGAGTAGGGCGTCTGGGCTCCTCCGCGCGTCTACAACGGCCTGCAGCCGTGCCTGCCGGTTTTGAATCGCTTTTGCGGTCTCAGCCTCCTTGTCCCTCTCGACGTCCGTAGCCGCGTTCTTACTCCGCGCCCGAGCCTCGTTCTCCTCTGTGCCGAGCCTCCTGATCTCCGTCGCGATGCGATCTCGCACCAGGCCGTCTAGCGCCTCCAGGAGTCGTGCGGCGCGGGCCTCACCGAGACCCTTTCGGGCCTCATCTCGCGTTACGAGGATGACGATACGCAGGTAAACGTTGGGGGCGCCGGGCAAGCCGCGACTCTGAAGTTCGTCCGCCTCTCGCGAAAGCTCTTTCACAAGCTCACGCGCCATCTCGACTGCGGCGCCGAGTGCGGCTGGGCCGTCGGCGAAGCTATCGCCTCCGGGCTCAAAGAGTACGCTCTGCGCTCGCCGCGAATACGCCTCGCGTGGCCCCCCGATCGAAGACTGGCCTGGCAGAGTCGTCCAGGGCAGCACGGCGCCGCTCACAAAGTCATCGGAGCGGCCGACACCGTGCTGCGACCGAGCCATGCCACCGACCTGCAGATGACCTTCCCCCTCTGCGATCGGCTCGACGACGATGACTCGAAATCCTCTCTCCACGAGTTCGTGCGCCGCTGTGAGACCCGCAACGCCTGCGCCGAAGATCGTGACCGTACCCGGGGCAAACCTTCTTTCTGGTAGATCGTCGATATCCCGTGAGTTCTCTCGACTGGCATCGTACAGGAACGAATCCTTCAACGATCCCCATCCAACAATAGAAGAGCCCTGTTTCACGCGCGTCATCTCCAAGCACCAAGCAATCCCTAGCGATCATCCCGTTATCGCGTCATCCAATTCGACGGGCACTGGCGGAAGAATCCGCAGCGACTCTGGAACTCCGAGAAATTCGGCCATCGCCTGCACCCGAGGGCCTGAGAAGACCAGAATACAATAGAACATCTTGAATGTTCCCAATTGGTCTGGGTCCGAGATGACCTCCGCCAGTGCTTCCCGCAGATCTTCACCGGCCCGGCGAATCTGATGGGTCCGCTCATCCCCCGGTCTTGGCCGAGACGGATCGAAAGATCCGAGCACGTCCTTCATCATCTCGGTGCGCAGAAAGAGGACCGTTCTGTCCACCAGCCGATCGAATTGATCGCCCGGCGCGGGAATCAGCAGACCTGCTGCGATGCCGAGACACCCGTCTCTCAATGAAGCGCGAAACGCCTTCAAGCTCGCAAAGCCGCCGCACGATCGCTTGATGCTGGTCAGCATCGTAGCCCTCAACGCTGCAGCGAGGTGCTTCTCCAGCTCTGCGAGCGATTCGTTCGGCGATGATGCTCGCTCGGAGACGCGCACGCCCACATGCTGACACCAGCGGCTCGTCGCCTCCTCCCTTCGGCGACGCACGGTCGATAACTTCCATTCGGCACCCCCGTTGGGTTCCTCGCACTCGAGGCGCAAGCCATAGGATTCCACCATGCACTGCGCCTGCTCAGTCAGTAAGGCAGACCAATCGTTGCTCAGTTCCGTCACCAATCGTTGAAACCCCTGGCCGATGCTTTCGTTGGCAACGACGCTCATGTCGAACGAAGGCTGAAGCTTGGCGTAGAGCTTGGCTAAGCTCGTTTCTCCAAGGTGGCGTAACCCCAGAGTCATGATCGAATACAGGTGAGGGGTAAGCAGATCTGTGGGGCAAGCCTTGCCCCTAAAAGCATTTGGACGGACGATGCCAAGCGATTCCGCCAGATCATCGAGCAGGCTGGCCGCCAAAACGCAATGGCTCTGGATCTGGTTGCGAAGAGGCCCTCCCGCCTTCAAGAGTAATGGCGTCAGCACTGAGGGATCCGAGATCACGGTGGCCTGCAAATCAGGATTGAACCCCGCGATGGGCCTGCCGCCGAGTTCGCCAATGTAACTCTGCATCACTCTCGTTCCTTTCGCCGCTCTGCCAGCAGCCTGAACTCCCTCAAAATCGCCTCCTGCCCGCTGCTCCGCACCGCTCCGTGCAGGTACGCCGATAGTGCTTCGTTGAAGCTCAGCAAATCATTCACGCTGCCGAAGAGTGCGATATTCTCTCCGAGCACGGCATCGATCAAGTCCAACGTGCCGTCGATCAACGCTGTGATGGTGCACGACTTGGTGGTGAGCCGCACGGCTGCCGAGGGCTCGGCACCTGCCAGGGCGAGGCCATGGGGCTGTGCGTGGATGCTGAAGGTTTCGTGATCGACTTGTAGCTGGACCACGTCGTGTTGCAGCGCTGTGACGATCGCCGCGTACTGGCTGGGGACGGAGTCGCGGATGGCTTGCAGGGAGCGGCCGAGTAGTCCTTGGACGCCGTCAGGCTCGGATGAACTCGAAGACACCTGAGCCCTCCATCTCCACAGCACGGCCGCCAATCGTGCCCGCGAGGTCGGCGGAGCCGGTCGCCTCGTTGAGCAGTGTCACCGAGTCCGTCGTGGTTTCATTGGGGATCACCACTTGCGACACGTTGCGGGTATTGAATGTCATGAGCACCTGGTCGGCACCGGATTGAGCAAAGGCAACGATGCGCTGCGGCACGTCGGTGCAAGTGCCGGGCGCCAGAAGGCCCATGAGCCGCGGAATCTTGTGTACGACCGGCATCGATTTGCGCCCTTCCAGCGTCACCTGCAGGTCTCGGTCGCGGAAGAAGCGGCAGTGGCGCGCTCGGTCCCAGATGAACAGGCCCTGCGTGCCCACGCTCGAACGGCCGCGGTTTGCCATCCTGACGTAGACCGCAGTCCAGGGGCTGTCCGCTCGGCTCGGTACCAGCGATCCCCACTCCCACGCGAAGTCGTCGCCCCAGCTGAACCGACCCCAGTTGTGATCGTGGTAGCCCAAGGCTCGCCGGAGTTGCACATCACGTCCGCCCAGAGTGACGCGCCCGTCGACCTCGAGTCGCGGTAAGATCAGCCAGCTCAGCTCGCGCTCGGGAGCGAGCTGGATGTGATTGGAAAGCACAGGCTCGGTAACTGGCTTCAATTTCAGGCAACAGGAAACAGCCTGGTGCTGGAGCTGGACTTGGAGATGATACGCGCCGTCCTCGAACCACATGGCGTTCTGACCGAAGCGTGCGCTCAATCCTCCGGGCACGACCGTGACCTCCGCCGGGGAGAAGCGCTCCAGATCGCCGTGCCAGCCGGAGCGCTCGGCGATCACGATCAGGCGCCCCGTGAGCGGCGTGGGCCCCGCAGGCAGCACCCCCTCCGCGTAGCGCGGCTCGGTCAGATTGAAGTTGACGAGCAAGCGCAGCCCCGGCGCGTAGACGATGAAATGGTGCCATTCCTTGTAGCCCGGAGTGCGGGGTGCCGCCGCGGGAGCGACGCTGGAACAGCGGAAGTAGTCCGTCTCTCGAACCTTCGTCGCATCCACTCGAGCGCCAAACTCCAGGCTCACAACCCCTCCCGACTCTTTCCGCGGCCCTCAGCGAGCCAGCCGCACATCTAACAACGTCTCCGCACCACGCGCCGCACCCTCGCCCCCGGGCTCGACCGCTGCGCGCTGCAGCGCCGCACGCAGCGTCTGATCGAAGGAGACGATACCGAGCAACAGCTCCAGCGCCGGGCCCGCGGCGCGCTCTGGCGCTATCTTCGGGCCGCCCGCCGTTTGCTGCCGGGCCCGCTCCAGAGCGGCAGCGCCCGCGAGCGAGCTCGACCACGACAGCACGCCGAGCACGAAATGGACCGCGACGTCGGGCTGCCGGAATGAGCCGGTCATGTCGTCGAGCCGCATCAGGGTCGCTCCTTGGCAGTGGCTTGCTCCAGCAGCCGCTGCAGCTCGGGATGTGACGCCGCCGAAACCAGCAAGTCCACCAGCGCGCTCGGAAGGAGCGTACTCGGCGCCTCGCGCAACGCGCCGAGCGATAGCGAGCTCAAGGTGCGGCTCACCTGGTCCAGCAACGGCGAGCCCGCGAGCGCCTGGGTCCAGCGCCTGCCCTCCTCCGTCCTGGCATACTGGCGACCCTCTTCGACGAACGCGGCAAAAGCCGCCTGCGCCGCGATCGGAAACTTGAACAACAACAGTTGAGCTCGCTTCAGGCGCTCGACGATCGCCGCCTCTGCGTCCTCTGCGTGAGGACCCGCGCTCCCGTAACTGAGCTCCGTGTCGACCAACGCCGGTGGCTGCGAACGCTGCTGCTGTTGAAACAAGCGATCAAAATCCTCGTTGTAACGGCGCAATGAGCCCTCGTACTCGGCGAGCAGCGAGCGCAACCCGCTTGCCAGGTCGGTGCCCGTCGCGGCGGCCGGCGCCGCTTCGTTCACGGGCGGGGTTGGCACCGGTGCGGCCTCGGCTGGCGGGTGAGACGCTTCGATGACCGGACGCAGCTCGGCCGGCAGATCGCGGCGCTCGGAGTGCAGGCGCTCGAGCGCGCGCACCAGATCCCCTACTGGTTGAGAGCTCAGGCGCTGCAACGTTTCTGGATCGAACAAGCGGGGGCTCCCTCGCCGCTAGCGCGTGCGCGCCACGACGTAGTTCAAGACGCCAAACAAAAAGCGCAGGTGCTGCGAGTCCTCGAGCGGAGCGGCCCATTCGCGCAGCGCGACGGCAGCATCATCGACCCAGCGCTGGGCACAGGTCCGCGCGTATTGGAGGCTGCCGTACTTCTGGATCAACGCGAGCAGCTGGTCGACCTCCGACCGCTCCTTCACCGGTGTGGACCCGGCGTCGCGCGTGGCCGAGAGCAGTGCCTCACGCCCCAGCGGACTCAGCTGCCCTTGCGCGACGAGCTCGTCCATGCAGCTCGACAGCCTCGCGGCGCCGTCGGCAACCGCCGAACGAGGCCGTGGCTTGCCGAGCGTCGACTCCGCCGCTTGCCGTTCTGCCGGGGTCGCCTCCCGCAGGGCGTGCAGCAGGATCAGGGTGCGCTTGCCCTCCCACAGGTCGCCGGCGAACTCCTTGCCGTATTCACCCTGCCCCTGCTCCAGATTCAAGATGTCATCCTGAATCTGAAACCCGACGCTGAGGGCACGCGCAAAATCTGCCAGCCGCGCCATGGCGGAGCTGGGCGCGCCCGCCGCGATCGCGCCCACCAACACCGGCGTGATGAAGCTATACCAGCCTGTCTTCTTTATCACCATCTCGCAATAGTCTGTGTCGGACAGGTCCCAGCGGCGCGCAGCGATCCAATCGAGCTCGAGAGCCTGACCTTCTACCGAGAGCGTGACCATGTGAGCCACGGATTGCAGGATACGCAGTGACCGGCCCAGCCCGAGCAAGCGCGTGTTGTCGAGCAGTGGCTGCAATGCGAGTGCCAACATCGCGTCCCCCACGTTGACAGCGATCGGCACGCCGTGTTGCAGGTGCAGAGTTGGCTTGCCACGGCGCAGCTCCGATTGGTCCTCGATGTCGTCATGGATCAGGAATGCGTTGTGGTACAGCTCGAGCACTGCTGCCGAGGGAGTCACCGCCTGGAGCTGCCCGCCCTGCGCTCGACAGGCTGCGATACACAGCGCGGGCCTCAATCCCTTGGCGTCGCGGAGCGGATAGTCGAGGATCAGATCGTAGAGCGCGCGCCGCGCCTTCTCATCTCGGGGGACGAGCGCTTGAATTTCCTTCAGGGCGAGCTCGCGAGCCTCGGCGAGATAGCCCTGCAGATCGACTTCGGACATGCCGCGCATTGAATCCATTGGGATCGCCGATCCCCCTGGCCGCGCCACTGTCGCGCAGTCTCGCCCCAAACACCAGGGGCTGTCGGCCTGACCGCCATGGCGTGCAGCGAGTCATGTCTGCATTCGTGGACACTGCGTCGGCGTTCGTTGACACGCACGGCGCCCTCGCAGCTCAGCCCGCTGGGCCCACCAGCGCGCGAGCAAAGCGCTGCGGTCTGTGGACTCCGAGCGCCTGCAGTTGCTCGGTGGCACGCGTCGTGAGCGCGGCATCGCCAGACATCCAGCCGCGCGAAAGACGGCAGCAGTGCTCGTGGCCCGCCATTTCGAGCTCCGCAAAGCCCTGTTCGGCAGCTGCCCAGCGCAAAACGGCTTTTTCTCTGGCACCCGCGTACAGGGCGAGCCCGGCGCGCAGGCAGTCCGAGGCCGCCCTGGCGAACTTCGAGCGCGTCGCGCGCAGCCGGCGCGCCTCGGCTTCGGCTAGCCGATGCAGCACACGCGAGCGGGCGGGGTCCGTGGTCGCGAACAGGCTGCTCAAGGCGGCGCGTCCCTTCAGAAACCGCAAATGACTGCCGATGAACGCCAACGCCAGGTAGCCCGAGCGCTCCAGCGCCGGCCACTGCTCGAGCATCTCCTCGAGTGCCTCTCCGTGCTTGCCCAGGTAGAGCCATGCGCAGGACTTCGTGATCGAGTGGTGATAATGCGCCGCGAGGATCTCAGTGCGCGGCCAGGGCTGCACCACGCGCTCGGAGATCTCCAGCGCCCGGTCCGGCTGGTCTGCTGCCAGCCAGGCCGTGGCGACGTAGCCGTCGAGGGCGGTCGCAGCAAACGTGTCGCCGCGCTGGTACGCCTCGCGCAGCAACGCCGGCACCTCCTCCAACAAGCGCTGATACTCGCCGAGCTCCGAGAGCGCCGCCAGGCGAAAGGTCTGCACGACCGCCTGTTCCCACTGCGTGCCCCGCCGCAGGCCGCGATAGGCCGTCAGCGAGAGCTCGCCCCGGCGGCAGCACTCGCGCCAGCGCTCGTGAAACCAGTAGACCGCGCACGCCGCTTGTTGCTCCCACGCGCCATCGTATGGGTCGCTGCTCTGGTCAGCGAGCTGGTGACACTCGCTCAACGTGCGCAGGCTACGCGCCGCCAGCAAGGCTCCGAACACGCTCTCCCACGCTGCCTCGAAGCCCAGGACGCGCGAGATGCGACTACGCTCGCCCAGCTCCAGCGCCGCCTCGAGCAGGCGCACATTGATGGCATCCGACTGCCAGTGGTTGATCATGGACATGCCCGTGGCGCCGGCCCACAGCAGATCCACGCGCGCTGTCGCCAGGGGGTCGATGGCCTGGCGGGGTTGCAGCCGATAGCGCCGTCCGCGCAAACCGATCCACAGGCGCTTGCCGAGGGCAAATGCCAGCGCGCGCGCACGGCTGGTCGGCAGCTCCACTCCGATGCCACGCAGCAACTCGGCGAGTGTGCGGCGGCCCTCTTCCAGACGGCCTGAATGCAGATATTGCTCGACGGCGCGTCGGCGCAGGTCGTCGGCACGGGGGGCGCCGGGCTGTGTACCGACGGCCGTGGCCGCCGCGAGGAAGGCTTCGGCCGCCTTCTGGTTATCGTGCATGAAGAGATAGATACTTCCCTCGGAAAACGCCTTCGGAATGGGCGTGGTCCCGAAGGAACGGAGTATTTCGCCGGGATGACTTTGAACGATTTGCAACGCCTCTGAAAACCTTCGCTCCAGGTTCAAGATGCTGATGCGTCCGTACGAAATCATGCCGTCGGAGTCGAGGGCGGCGGGCGCTTTGCTAAGCAGCTCGTCCGCTACGCTGAAGTCTCCGTGGGCGGAGAGGGCGATCTGCGCCTTCGCCGCACATAAAGCGAACGAATTGGGCGCGACTTTCAGTCCCTGCTCGACGATTTTTTCCGCCTCATCGTAACGCCGGAGGGCAATGTAGTTAGCAGCAAAATTAGAAAGCAGGTCGGCGTCTTTGGGGTTGAGCGACGCCGCCTTGGCGAAGTTATCGGTCGAATCGGTCCACTTGCCCTGTCGGCGCTGGATGGCCGCCACCGCCATTACATTATCCGAGTTGTTAGGCAAACCGCGTTGCGCCTCGGCAAACTCCGCGAGCGCGCGCTCGTAATCGAGTTGGGTGTAATAATAGTAATAGCCAAAAGCTGCATGCGTCTCGGGCAGATTCGGCTGCAACCGGCGTGCCTCCTCCGCCGCCAGCCGCGCTTTCTCCCGACGCGCGGGGGTGGTATCGCCGCTGTGATAAATCCAACTTTGCAAACGCGAAAGCTCGGCGAAGGCGAGGGCAAACTTCGGGTCCAATTGGACCGCGCGCTGATAAAGCTGCTCGGCCTTTTG
>Ga0207678_10006531_pt1 | contig 10339 bp, 7 predicted proteins | sample KBSC63metaG_FD_184319 | JGI IMG/M metagenome (GOLD analysis project Ga0207678, IMG submission 184319) | Corn rhizosphere microbial communities from Kellogg Biological Station, Michigan, USA - KBS C6-3 metaG (SPAdes) (version 2) | ecosystem: Host-associated > Plants > Roots > Rhizosphere > Soil ...
CTCGTTCTGCAGCCGCTCCTTCTCCTTCTGCTCCTCCAGCAGCCGTTGCAGCGACTCCGTCATCTTATTGAATGATCGGCTCAGCTCCGCAAGCTGGTCCGTGCGCGTCACGCCGATCCTGTGGTTCAGCACGCCGCGGTCGATCTCCTGCGTCGCCTCGTACAGATCGGCGACCGAAGCCGTAATCGTCCGGCTCAACCGGATCGCCATCACCAACGCAAGCAGTTCAATCAGCGCAAACACCAGGCACAGCACCACCAGGAAGATGCGGATCACGCTCGTCACCACACCGCCCAGCGACGCCCCAAACAACTGCTGATACAGCAGCGACGGCCGCGAATCCACCTCAATCGCAATGTTGTCCTGCTCCCCCGTGTCCCAGTCCGTCATCGCCACCGTCGACAGAAACCGCACCCGGACATCCGCAAGATTCACCCCCTCCGGCTCCGCTCCTCCTTCAATCGGCAGGCGCCGCGCTCCCGACCTGCGAATCTCCTCCACCCGCGCCGAATTCCTCGTTTGAGCGCCTGTCCTTGGAACAAGCTGCTTCGCTCCTCCTGCATCCACGCCACTGCCATTGTCGCTGCCGATCCGCTGCGGAAACAGCACCGCGCGACCCAGCCCGGACGCGATCATATCCATCAACGCGCGGTTCACCGGCATACTGCTCATCAGGCTGAACATCCGCCCATCCGCCTGCTTCCGCTGATTGACCGCCACCAGGTACAGGTCATCGCCGTCCAGGATCAGCCCGTGATACTCTCCGCCCCGCAGATTCGTCGCCCACGGCGGAAGCCCCAAAGGAACCTTGCCCCGCACCACCGTACCCGTTGCCACGCGAATCCCCTCCACAAACGATTGCCGGTCCTGGCGAAGCTTCATCCGAGGCGTCTCCAGCCGCTCCGTCCGCTCCCCTTCTGACAGAGCGTTCGTGATCGTCTCCGGCGGCACCTGACCCTCCAGGCTGCGTGATACGAACTCCACCAGATGCCCATTGTCCGTGCTCATCTGGCTTAGTTCCGCCTCCATCCGCGAGTCCGCCAGATGGATCGCAAACTGCCCTGCGGCAATATAAGCCGAGATCGAAACCAGCGTCACAAACAGCACCACCGGCGCCAGCCCGATCAGCAGATACGTCAGCACCAGCTTATTGCGCAGACTCCACAGCATGTGCTTCCGCACCAGCTGCCACGCCAGCGGCAGCGCCACGGCCACCAGCGCCAGCCCGGCAAAGATCTGCATCACGCTGAAGAACGAACCCCACCCCCCAGGTATCCGGCCAAGGAACAGCAGCACGCAGAACCACAGCGCCAGCCAGAACGCCGCGCCAGCCAACCCCGTCGGCAGGTGCGCCTTCAGCCAGCTTGAAACCCGCGACTCACTTCCTGTCTGCATTCGCCTTCAGCTCCTCCAGCCTTGCTCGCCGCGCCAATCGCAACGTATACCGTGTGGCCGAAAAATGCGCTCCCGCCAGAACCAGCAAGCCCGACAGAAAAGCCCACATCATCAGCCCCACTGAAATATAGAACGGTCCATACACCGACTTGAAATCGAGCCACGGCAGCGCCCGGATATACAGGTGCTTCGCCAGTTCCCACAGTAATCCCACAACGATCGCGGTAGGCAGCACCGCCCGCGCCGGAACCTTCCTGTAAGGCAGTATCCAATAGATCAGAAAGAACAGCAGAATGCTCGCGAATCCAGCAGAAAATCTCAGGAATCCATAGGACATGAATCGAAACGCGACGTTCTGCGTATGTCCGAAGAACACCCACGAAAGAATTGTCTGCTGCCCCGCCGTCGAGGCCGCCGAAGCCATCGCCAGCACACCGACCGCAAACGCCAGCCCCAGCGAAACCGCCTGATTGTGCAGATAGCTCCGATTCTTCTTCACCCCCCACACATTGTTCAGCGCCACCTCCAGCGGCAGAAACACGCCTGTCGACGTAATCAGCAGCATCACCAGCGAAAACAGCTCCGTCCCCTTGCGAGGGTTCGTCAGCAACTGCATATTGCGCATGACGAAGTCCTGCCCCACCGGCAGAAACGTCTTCATCAGGTCGCTCACAACAATCTCCATCGAGCGCGAATGAAAGATCGTCCGGGTCAGCGTCAGCAGCAGCACAATGAACGGGAACAGCGACAGAATCACGTTCGCCGCCACGCTGAACGCATACGTATGCACCTCGGTCCGCATCATGTACCGAGCCAGCGCAGCCATCTGCGCCAGGAAGCCATCCGGCACAACCGACTGCACCTCCTCAATCGGCTCCGGCGGAGGCCCCAATTCGGCTGGCACAACAGCGACAGTCTTTTCCGGCACGGAATCCTTTGCTGGAACAATCGAAGGCATAGGCAAAATAGATGTGGCACGAAACTCCCGGCCACATCTCCATCAGATGCTAGCAGAGCCTCACCCGCACGTTCGCCCACCCAAAAGCCTAACCCGCAGCGCCCTCGCGAATCCGCCCCGCAGCCCACCGCGCGCTCTCCGCCAGCACCTCATCTTCCCCCGCGCTCCACGCCTCCAGTTGAGGCAAAAATCGCTCCTCGCCGCTATTCCCCATCGCAATCGCGACGTTTCTGTGCAGCCGCTTCTTCCGCGTCCGCTCCAGCGGCGACCCCTTGAACCACCGCCGAAACGCCACCGAATCCATCCCCGCCAGCCACTCCAGCACCGGATTCACCAACTCCTCCCGCACCTGCATCCCCGCCTTCGAAGCCACCGGAGCCCTCCGGTTCCACGGACAAACCTCCTGGCAGATATCGCACCCAAACACCTGCCGCCCCATCAACGGGCGCAGCTCCTCCGCAATCGCCCCCTTCTTCTCAATCGTCAAGTAAGCGATGCACCGCGAAGCATCCATCTCATGCGCAGCCACCAGCGCCCCCGTCGGACAAGCATCGATACACCGCGTACAACTCCCGCACCGGTCCGCCGCCACATCGAGCGCAGCCCCCTCCGCCACCGGCAGCGAAGTCACAATCACCGCCAGCAGCAGCCACGACCCCAACTCCTGATTCAACACGCACGCATTCTTCCCAATCCACCCCAGCCCAGCCTTGGCCGCCGCCACCCGCTCCACCAGCGGCCCCGTATCCACATAGCACTTCGTCTCGCACTCGAACCGCTCATGCAGTCCCGCCTCCACCTGCCGCAACCGCCCCAGCAACGTATCGTGATAGTCCGTCGGCAGCAGGCCCTCATCACCGACACGCCCACTCCACGCATACCGAGCAATCCATCCCGCGCCCTCAGGAGCATCTTCAATCGAAAGCGGCCCCACCCCGTTGTAGTTCATCGCGCAGACGATCACCGACCGCGCCCAAGGCATTGCCACCCCCACGCCACTCCGCAGCAGAACGCCCGCCTCATTCCGCCGCTTCAGATACTCCATCTCCCCCGCCCGCCCTGCCGCCACCCACTCGGCAAACCGCTCGGCATCCACCCGGCCCGCCTCACTCTCCGGCTCCGCCACAGCCGTCACCCCGGCAGCATCGAAGCCAGCCCGTAAAGCCAGCTCCCGCACCCACTCCTCCGACTCCAGAGTCCACTCCCCCGTCAACAAAACTTTCTCCTACTCCTCGCCCTCACCCTCATCAATGTCTTCCTCCACCTCCAACTCCGCCACCCGCACCCCACCGCTCCCCTGCCCCACGAGCACCTGAATCCGCCCCTCCGCAGCCTCCAACTCCTTCTTGCAAGCATTCGAAAGTTTCACGCCCTCCTCGAACAGCCGCACCGACTCATCGAGTGAAAGCTCCCCGCGCTCCAGCCTCTCCACCACCGACTCCAGCGCCGTCAACTGCTCCTCGAAGCTCGCCATCACGCCACCCCGACTTCCGCCAGCCCAAGCACCTCGGCCGCCGCCGAGTACTTCCCAAACGGAGCACTCACCTGAACCCCCTGCACCATCGGTCTCGCCTCGGCAAGCATCTCCTGCGCGATCTTCACGCCCTCAGCCTTCGCCGCATCCGGAGAAGTCGCCGCCGCCATCCGCGCCAGAATCTCCTCCGGCATACTCACCCGCAGATCGTTCTTCATAAACTCCGCATTGCGCAGGCTCGTCAGCGGCCAGATCCCCGCAATCACCGGAATCCGGAACCCCTCGATCCGCCGCAGAAACTCCTCCAGCAGCCGCAGGTCGAACACCGGTTGCGTAATCGCGTACTCCGCCCCTGCCTCGACCTTATACGCAAACCGCCGCACCTCCTGCTCGATATCCGTCACGCCCGGATTCGCCGCCACCGCCACGGTAAATCCGGTCGACTCCCCAATCGAGTTCTTCCCGATATCCAGCCCATGATTCAGATTGCGCACAATATTCACCAGCCCAATCGCATCCACGTCGAACACCGCCGTCGCATCCGGGTAGTTCCCCAGCTTCGGAGGATCGCCCGTCAGGCACAAAATATTCTTCAGCCCAATCGACGACGCTCCCAGCAGATCGCTCTGAATACTCAGCACATTCCTGTCGCGGCACGTGTAGTGCAGCACCGTCTCAATCCCCACCTGCTGCTGAATCTGCACGCACAAGCTCTGCGCGCTCATCCTCGCGCTGGCCCGCGGCGAGTCCGGCACATTGATCGCGTCCACGCCCAGCCGGTGCAGTTGCGCCGCGCCGTCCACCTCCTTACTGCAATCGATCCCCTTCGGAGGAACGATCTCCACCAGCGACACAAACTCTCCCGCCGCCACCATCGCCCCAATCTTCGACCGCTGCGCCATCGGAGCAGGCTCCACCTTGCTCTCCACCTTCTTCGGCACACCGGAGCCGCTCTGCTCCACCACCCGCGCCCCCGTCTCCATCGCATCCATCGCCCGCAGCGCGCTCTTCATCGCCCGCGTATAGCTTGGAGTCGTTCCGCAACATCCGCCCACAATACTCGCGCCCGCCTTCACCAGCTTGCGCGTAAAGCTCGCCATATACTCCGGCGAAGTCAGATAGATCGTCCGCCCATCCACCGCACGCGGAATCCCCGCATTCGGCATCGCCGCCAGCGGCAGCGTCGTCACAGGCCGCATCCGTTCAATCACGCTCAACACCGTCGCCGGCCCCGCGCTGCAGTTGCACCCCACCGCATCCACGCCCCACTTCGTCAGTTGGATCGCAGCCGTCTCCGCCGAAGCCCCATCCAGGCAGTTCCCCTCCTCATCGACGGTCATCATCACGATCACCGGCACTCCCGGAGCCTCGCTCCGCGCCGCCAGAATCGCCTGCTCTGCCTCCACCAGCGAGGTCATCGTCTCGATAATCAGCAGGTCCGCACCCACGCCCGGCCCACCCTCCACCAGCCCGCGAATCTGCTCCGCAAACGCCTCCCGAGCCTCCTCCAGCGAAGTTTTGCCCAGCGGCTCCAGTCGAACCCCCAGCGGACCAATCGACCCGGCAACAAACGCCTCGCTCGCCTGCTTCTCGCGAATCTGATCCACGCACTCCCGCGCCAGCTTCACCCCGGCCACATTGATCGCCCGCACTTTATCCTGAAGCCCGTAGTGCTCCAGCCGAAACGCATTCGCCCCAAACGTATTGGTCTCGATCACCTCCGCGCCCGCCTGCAAGTACTCTGCATGCACCGCCCGCACCGTCTCCGGCTGCGACAGGTTCAGTTCGTCGTAGCAGCGATTGATGAACACGCCCCGCGCATACAGCATCGTCCCCATCGCCCCATCGCAAAGCACTGTCCCGCCTGCAAACAGCCTGTCCACCGGCTTCAATCCTGCAACTGCATCTGCCATCGTTATCTCCGCCGGTCATCCGGCCATTCCGCTCGCAATCCTTCGCGGTTCTCATCATCCTAAGCCACCACGCCAACCCGCTCCAAACTTCTCCGTACCACACTCCCCGCCCGCCCGCGGCTCCCCTGTCCTTTGTTATACTCAGCGGGTAGCCGTGGCCGTCAAAACATGCCGCAGCCTCAGGTCGGAGTCCGTTACCGTTGAAGAATCGAAGTCTCTTTTCCAAGTCACTCTCTTCCCAGTCACTTCTTGCCCAGTCGCTCCGTGCCCGGATCTTCTGCGGACTCCTGATCGCTGTCGCCACCCTTGGCCTCGCCTCCTGCCATAGCGCCGACTACTACTACTACAAGTTCCCCCAGTACACCTTCGCCAACCGGCCCGTCCCGCCGAGCAAGCTCGCCAACCGCGTCCTCGTCTCCGTCTCGGTCAACGGCACCACCGGCTCGCTCCCTATCCTCGACGCCAAGCGTGACATCCGCAACAACGTGGAGAACACCGTCACCTCCTTCTCCATCTCCGGCTACGGCGCAGGCTACCCCAATCTCATCCTCAACTTCCCCGAGCAGGTTCACGGCTACGTCTACTCCGACCTCAAGGGCGATATCTCCTCGGTCGACTACAGCAAGGAGACCGCTGCCGCCAACGTAGGCTCCTTCCCCACCCGCTCCACCTCGCTCGCCATCCCCCCTGGCTCGACCCATATCTACTCCGCCGAGCAGACCATCGGACAACTCGGCATCATCGACAACACCACCGGCAAGACCTACGGCCTCGTCATCCCCAATGTCGACAAGGTCGCCGTCAATCAGGGCGACACCGTCGTCCTCGCCATGGTCAGCACCTCCAACACCGTCTACCGCGTCGTCCGGCTCAACGACAACCAGTTCGCCACCGCCCAGCTCGCCACCGCGGCCACCGGCGCAGTCGACTGCGAACCCTTCACGCTCCCTGTCTACTGCGCAGTTCCCGTTCCCGGCAACTACGACCGCCCCATCGGCGCCTACTTCTCGCTCGACGGCTCCTCGGCCTACATCCTCAACTGCGGACGCGAGTGCGGAGGCAACACCTCCAGCATCACCATCGTGCAGCAGGGCATCCTCCGCACGGACGCAATCCCCACCGCGCCACCGCCGTACCCATCCCCGTTCATCTCGAACGTCCTGGTCCCCGGTGGAGTCACCACCGTGCTCTCGACGAGTGACACCCTCTACGTCGCCGGCCAGCAGCTACAACCCGACGGGCTCTTCGCCGGCTTCCTCTCGACCATCAATCTCGCCGCCGCAGTCACCAGTCCCGCTACCGCCGTCACCGGCCAGTACAGCATCTCCGACGGAACCCACACCAAGCTCCTCTTCGCCGACGACAACACCCTCTGGATCGGCTCTCAGTCCTGCGCCACCGGCGAGCGCGCCAAGCTCAAACAGAACTACAACTGCCTCACCCGCTTCGACCTCGGCGCCAAGACCGCCCAGATCATCCCCAAGGTCGATCCCACCGATGCCAAGTCCTCGGTCCCCTATCCCAACACCAATCAGGACCAGTACTACTATGGCAGCCTCACCGGCCTCTGCTGGGTTCAGGGCCTCCACAAGATGTACACCGCCTATGGCGGCCAGGTTCACGCATTCAACACCGTTGACGGCTCCGAGATCAACAACCAGTTCATCACCGTCCAGGGCACGGCTCTCGACGTAGCCTACATGGACGCCGTCACCAACGTCGCCAACTAATCTCATCGTTTTAGCTACACCGCAGCTTTTAGCATCTGCTAAAAGCTGCTTTTTTTTCTCTCCTTACATCCACGCCTCCTCTTCCTGCGTTCTTCAGTTGAAAGGTGCAACCGTTCGTTGCATCGAGGAGAGGACTCAACGTGGAAAAAGTAAACGAACTGATCAGAAAAGCAGTCTCCCGCAGAACGTTTCTAGCCGGGGCCGGGACCGCAGCAGCAACCCTCCTGGCCGGATGCAGCAGCACCTCCTCCGGTGGAGGCGGCGGCACCACTCCCCCACCCGGCATCACCGACAACGACATCCTGAACTTCGCCCTCAACCTCGAGTATCTCGAAGCTGAGTTCTATCTCTATGCAGCCACAGGCAAGGGCCTCTCCTCAGCGGATGCGGGAACAGGCGCAGGCACCACCACCGTCCCCGGCAGCATTGCGGCAGTCCCCTGGGGCACCTCTGGCTTCGCCCAGTACGCCAACGAGATCGCACAGGACGAAGTCAATCACGTCCGCTTCATCCAGAAGGCCATCACCAGCAATGGTGGAACCCCCGTCGCCCGCCCCAACATCGACCTCACCTTCTTTGCACCTCTGGCCGTCGCCGCCGGCATCACCACCACGCCGACCTTCAACCCCTTCCTCAGCCCACAAGCCTTCCTCATCGGAGCCTTTGTATTCGAGGACGTAGGCGTTACGGCCTATCACGGAGCGGCCGGTCTCCTCACCAACGCCACCATCCTCGGCGCAGCAGCCGGAATCCTCGGCGTCGAGGCCTACCACGCTGCCGCCATCCGTACCTTGCTCGTCGGCACGGCTGCTCAGGCCAACGATCAGACCTACGTCAAGATCGCCAATCAGGTCTCTGCTCTCCGCGGCACGCTCGGCGGCGGCAACGAGACCACCCTCACCACCGGCAGCATCGTCGCAGCCGACACCACCAACGCCATCGCCTTCTCTCGGACCACCGACCAGGTCCTCCACATCGTCTACGGCGCAGCCGGCGGAGCAGGCCTCACCAAGGGCGGCTTCTTCCCCAACGGCCTCAACGGAAAAATCACCGCAACCGCTTCCTAAGGACGGACAAGACCATGGCAACTCAAGAGACAAAACAACTCGACGAAATCATCTCATCCCGCCGCGCCATGATGCTCATGGGAGGCACGGCCCTCGCCAGCATCATGCTCTCCGGCAAAGCCCAGGCCGCAACCCTCACCGACAACGACGTGCTCAACTTCGCCCTCAACCTGGAGTACCTCGAAGCCCAGTTCTACAATCTCGCGGCCTTCGGCGTCACCATCGACAAACTCACAACGCCCATACCCGTCGCGGTCAACGGAGGCACGGCAGGCAACGTCACCCTCAAGCCCGCCTTCACCAAAGTCCCCTTCTCCAACCCGCTCATCAGCGCCTACGCCGCGGAGACTGCCGTCGAAGAAGGAAAGCACGTCACCTTCCTGCAGAGTGCGCTCGGCAGCAGTGCCGTCTCCATGCCGAAGCTCGATCTCTACAACTCCTTCAACACCCTCGCCAACGCAGCCGGCATCGGGCCAGCCTTCGATCCCTTCGCCAGCGACGCCTTCTTCCTCATCGGTGCCTACATCTTCGAGGACGTCGGCGTCACCGCCTATCACGGTGCAGCAGGGGCCATTCAGAGCAAGGCGACGCTCGGCGCGGCAGCCGGCATTCTCGCAGTCGAAGCCTACCACGCTGGCCTCATCCGCACCGCCATCAACGCCCTCGACGCCGGTTCCGGAACGCTCGCAGGCCTCACCCAGAAGATCTCCGCCACACGTAGCAAGCTGGCCAACCCTTCCGGCACACCGGTAGACGACATCGGTCTCACCACCGTCAACGTCTCCCTCAACGCCTCCTCCGGAAGCTTCGCTGCGACCACCTTCGTCGATGCAGACGCCAACAGCATCGCCTTCTCGCGTACCCCGGCTCAGATCCTCTCCATCGTCACCGGAGGAGCCACCAACAACCAGGGAGTCTTCTTCCCCGCAGGTCTCAACGGCACCATCAAATAAAAACCAATTCGCATCGGACCTCCTATCGGGTGCATCGCCTGCGCAAGCAGAACGGTGCACCCCTTTTTGCGATTGCAGTTGCCTTGCCCATGCAGTTGCTGTTGCCGTTTTCGGGATGAGCGTGTGTCTTCAGGGTGCTGAAAAAGTCCGTTTTGCTTAAGGGCACGGGTTCACCCGTGCCGCAACTGCCCTGTTTGCGATGCGGCTTTAGCCGCTGAGGTACGTCTTTTCGCCGCGAGGCGGCTTTTCCATCAGCCTCGAAAGCCCCACGAAACGCGGCAAAACACCTCCGGATTCAGTCTCGATCTCGGAAGGGGGTGGCTTCAGCCACCCCGCAAATCGCCCATATAGAACGGGGCTTTAGGGCCGTTTTGCAGATGGTATAGAGTCGTCAAAAATGTTTATCATTCTGAGCGGAGCGAAGAACCTCTGCATTTCGCCTTTGCTTTTGCCGTTGCCGCGTGCCCCATTCTTCGCGCTTTTTGCGATGAGTGGGAATGTAAAACCTCGACCAGCCAGTCGTTGCCGTTGTTCTTGAAGTTGCTGCTCTTGCCTGTTGCCGTTGTTCTTGAAGTTGCCCTATCCCCGGAAACTACTCAACTCTTCCCCAACCTCCGCCGCACAAACTTCACCACCTCCTCCGTCACATAAACCGGAGGCCGCATCACCAACACAGGAACCCCAGCCAGCTGCAACAAAGCACCCTCCGGAACCAGCACAGCATCCGCCTGGTCCAGAAAGTACCGAGCCGACTCCTTGAAGTCCTCCACCGCGGGATCCAGCACGCTCAGATACAAATCCGGTTCAAGAAACCGCAGAATGCTGTTCGACTCAATCATCGCATTCTCC
>Ga0207678_10006532_pt1 | contig 10339 bp, 9 predicted proteins | sample KBSC63metaG_FD_184319 | JGI IMG/M metagenome (GOLD analysis project Ga0207678, IMG submission 184319) | Corn rhizosphere microbial communities from Kellogg Biological Station, Michigan, USA - KBS C6-3 metaG (SPAdes) (version 2) | ecosystem: Host-associated > Plants > Roots > Rhizosphere > Soil ...
CTACCCGCCATGTGTTCCGCCTCGACCCGGATGCCTGGAACCCGAATCCGCTCGAGGTCGATCACGTCGTGGGCGCCGGTGCCGCCGTCTCGCCAGGACACCACGTTGTGTGGCTCAGTTACGCCGCCGGAGTGTCCTGCCTCGACGCTCAGACCGGGGCGACGTTGGCTCGGTGGCCCGGTCTGAGTGGCCCGATCGCCGCTCGGCGAGGGATCCTGTACTCCATGGGCACGTCCGGCCTCGCGCAGCACGTCATCCCCCGTGGCTGCCGGGGCTGAAGGGGCACATGTGAAAAGTGCGGTGGAAAGCCGAACGGACCGCGGTCCGGACTCCGACGTCGTGTGGCTTGCGGTCGCCGACCCGAGTGCGGGGCCGGTCGAGGACCTTCCCGCCCCAAGGGATCGGTCAGTCGTTGGTGATCTCCGGCGTCGCCGACTGGCTTGGGCGGCCATAGGGCTCGTGGTGGCGATGCTCGTGGCGGTGACCGTCGTGCGCGTCACCGCTGGGGGGCGATCCGATCGGCCAGTGGCTGTCGCGCCGACTCCGGCTGTGCAGCCAAGCTCGACCGGATCCCAGTCCCCGGCACTGGCGCTGCCCCAGAATCGGCTGTTGGCCATGGCGGCGAGCGGCAATGGGCTGTACGTACTGTCCACCAACCCACCGCAGTTGACCTTGCGCGATCCGCATGGCGCGGTTCGCCAGGTGCGCGCCCCTCGGAGTGGCTTCGCGGTCGTCGATGATCCGGCTAAGCGTCTGGTCTGGGTTCTTGGTCGGCGACAGAACTTCGGCTCGGCCACGGCGTATGACAGTCGCACCCTCGCATGGCGAGGACGCGTCCTCGTCCCGAGCTGGGTGAACGCGGCGGCCGCGTTCGGGGGCCGCATGTGGCTGGCCTCAGACGCGGGGGTCTACGTCGTCTCGGGACCCACCGGCCAACCCGCCCTGGTGCCCGGCTCGTACCGCTACACCTACGCCGTAGCAGCCGACCCCTTGCGTAATCGGGTGTTAGCGGTCACAACCGGATCGCCAGGCCAGACGTACGGGATCAATGTCGCCAACCTCTACGTCGGACGCGATGACCTCGTGCCGACCGGCCGATCATCACTGGCTGTCGTGGATGGCATGGCCTGGGTCGGCGGCTATGGCGCCGCCCGGCACATCACGCTCATCAACGGGCCGGACCGGCAACCGCCGCTCGCGGTGGAGCGCAAGGTGAATTCGGGTGTTGTCATATGGCCGGGGCAGCATGTCCTCTGGATGACCTTCGGTGGTGGTGTGTCGTGCCTCGATCCGCGGACCGGGGCTGAGCTCGCGAGCTGGACGGAAATCACGGGCCCGGTCACGTCGGCCAACGGTGTCGTGTATGCCGCCGGGCCGACTGGGTTCCTCGCGGCGACGAGTGTCGTCACGAAGCGGCTGCCAGCTCGCTGCCCCGGCTGATTCGCGTAGCCACAGTCAGCCAAGCGCGGCCGCAACGATCGAGCGTGCTTCCTGCTGGATCCGGGCCAGATGGTCGGGCCCGCGGAAGGACTCCGCGTAGAGCTTGTAGACGTCCTCGGTGCCCGACGGACGCGCGGCGAACCAACCCGATTCGCTGACCACTTTCAGCCCACCGATCGGTGCCCCGTTGCCGGGCGCCGTCGTCAGCTTGGCCAGGATCTTCTCGCCCGCTAGTTCGTCGGCGGTGACCTGTTCGGGCGACAGCCGGCCGAGCACCGCCTTTTGCTCGCGGGTGGCGGGTGAATCAATGCGCGCGTAGGCCGGTTCGCCGTAGCTGGCGGTGAGTGCCCGGTAGTGAACCGATGGCGTCTGACCGGTTGTCGCGGTGATTTCCGACGCCAGCAGGCACATGATGATCCCGTCCTTGTCGGTGGTCCACACCGATCCGTCCTGCTGGAGGAACGATGCGCCGGCACTTTCCTCGCCGCCGAATGCGACCGATCCGTCGCGTAGGCCGGGCACGAACCATTTGAAGCCGACCGGCACCTCCAAGAGTGGCCGCGGGAGCCCTCCCGCAACCTTGTCGATCATGGACGAGCTGACGAGCGTCTTGCCGACCGACGAATGAGCCGGCCAGGACGTGCGTCGCTGGTAGAGGTACTGGATGGCTACGGCGAGGTAGTGGTTCGGATTCATCAGTCCGCCGTCGGGCGTGACGATGCCATGCCGATCGGCGTCGGTGTCGTTACCGGTTGCGATGTCGAAGTCGTGCTGCCGGGCGATGACTGACGCCATTGCGTACCGGGACGAACAGTCCATGCGGATCTTGCCGTCCCAGTCGAGGGTCATGAAGCGGAACGTCGGGTCGACGTCGGGGTTCACAACGGTCAGGTCGAGGCCGTAGCGCGACCCGATTTCGCCCCAATAGGCGACGCTCGCCCCGCCGAGCGGATCGGCCCCGATGTGCAGGCCTGAGGTGCGAATTGCGTCCAGGTCGAGCACGTTGGACAACGCACCGACGTACTCGTCCAGATAGTCGTAACGTTGCGTCGTTTCGGCGGCCCGCGCCTGGGCCGACGGAACTCGTCGCACCCCGCGGCATCCGTCGGCGAGCAGTTCGTTGGCGCGGTTCTGAATCGCGCCGGTGATGTCGGTGCCGGCCGGTCCGCCGTCGGGAGGGTTGTATTTGAAGCCGCCGTCGGACGGCGGATTGTGCGATGGCGTCACGACGACGCCGTCGGCGAGGCCCGCCGACCGGTCGGCGTTGTACGCGAGGATGGCGCGGGACAGCGCCGGAGTGGGTGTGTATCCGTCCCGGGAGTCGATGAGAACGGTGACGTCGTTCGCGGCGAACACCTCGAGGGCGGACGTCGTTGCGGGTTCGCTCAGTGCGTGGGTGTCGCCGCCGAGGAAGAGCGGGCCGATGATGCCTTGTCCGGCGCGGTATTCGCAGATCGCCTGACTGGTGGCGATGATGTGGTCCTCGTTGAACGTCGTCGTGAGCGACGATCCCCGGTGCCCTGACGTGCCGAAGCTGACCCGCTGTTCCGGTATCGCCGGATCGGGATGCAGATCGTAATAGGCGGCGACGAGCGCACTGACGTCGATCAAATCCTCCGGGGCTGCCGGCTGTCCGGCGCGCGGGCTGGTCATAACGCGATCTTGGCACTCGCGGCGCGGGTCGGAACAGACCGTTCCAAGATCATCTCGGCCTCCCTCACCGACTCTCAACGGTTGGCGCGGTTTACGGTGTGGTTGTGAGCGGCCGGGCCAGCCGGCCGAGGTTCCAGTAACCCTTGAGGTAGATGGCGGAGTCCTCGAGCCCCAGCCCGTGCAGACGCGGGCGGAGGGCGACCATGGCGCGGCTTTCACCGAGTAGATAGCCGTGGCCGGTGCCCGGTCGCGAAGACAGGCCGGCCAATCCGGAAGACAGTAGATCCGGCCGGCCCGGCTGGACCCTCTGGCGATGGATCCAGTGCGTCTCCAGCGCACCGCCGTGGGGACGGCGTAAGGGCAGTTCGTCGCTGGCATCGCCGACCTCGAGCATGGCGATGGCCACTTGCTCGCGGGGCAGGGCCTCGACTAGTTCGGCGATAGCGGGCAGCGCCGATTCGTCGCCGACGAACAGGTGCCACTCCGCGTCGGTCAGCTCCAGCCGGCCGCGGGGACCGACGAAGGCAATCGCATCGCCCGGCTGGACGGTCGAGGCCCAGCGGGCGCCCGGGCTGTGCGCGGTCCCGTGCAACAGGGCGTCCAGGTCGAATTCGCCGAGGGCAGATCGGGAGTGGCGAATCGTATATCGGCGCTTGACCCGCCGCCCCGTGTCGTCGGTTAACAGTAGCTCGACATCCTGAGCCGGTCGCGGGTATTGGTTACGTAGCGTTGGAGCCGACACCGTCAGCCGGCGCATTCGGGGCGTGAGCTCGCGTACCGCAATCACGGTCGCGCTGTGCTGCGGCGTGCGTCGGATCGTGCTCACCCGTCCACGGTATTCGTGGGCGATCCGTGGCCAGGCCACGCGGCAGGTCCTTGCCGGGCGCATGCACAGCCCGATTTCGGGGGACGATGGTGATGTGACCATCAGCGTGTTCGACCTGTTCTCCATCGGCATCGGCCCATCCAGCTCGCACACCGTCGGACCGATGCGAGCGGCGCGCATCTTCGCCACCGGATTGCTCGACGACGGCGTGCTCGATCAGGTGCATCGCGTACGGGTCGAGCTGTACGGCTCGCTGGGCGCCACCGGCCACGGGCACGGTAGCGATCGGGCCGTGATCATGGGTCTGCTCGGCGAGACGCCCGAGACCGTCGATACCGCTACGCTCCCGAGCCGCGCCGCCGAGGTACAGGAGCAAGGCCGGATCGCGTTACTCGGCAAGCACGATGTCGCGTTCAGCCCCGACGATCTGGTGCTGCATCGGCGGACGTCGTTGCCGTTCCATCCGAATGGGTTGCGCTTCGTCGTGTTCGACCACGACGACGCCCTGCTGCAAGAGCGCGTGTACTACTCGGTCGGCGGCGGTTTCGTCGTCGACGAGTCGGCCGCCGGAGCCGGCCGCATCAAGCCGGACGACACCCAGGTGCGCTACCCATTCAGCACCGGGGTAGAGCTGTTGGCCCGATGCGCCGAATCGGGGCTACCGATCAGCGGCGTGATGTTGGCGAACGAGACCAGCTGGCGAACCCCGGACGACATTCGTTCGGGCTTGCTCAGCATCTGGGGCGTTATGCAGGAATGCGTGCACAACGGTTGGTCGCATGACGGCACGTTGCCGGGCGGCTTGAAGGTGCGGCGGCGGGCGCCGGAGCTTTACCAACGGTTGTGTCAGGAGCCGTACTCGACCGATCCCTTGCGAGTCATTGACTGGGTCGACTTGTTCGCGCTGGCGGTGAACGAGGAGAACGCCGCCGGAGGTCGGGTCGTCACTGCACCCACCAACGGCGCGGCCGGGATAATTCCCGCGGTGCTGCACTACTACGCGCGGTTCGTCCCTGGCGCCTCGGATGACGGTGTCGTGGAGTTCTTGCTCACCGCCGGCGCTATCGGCGTGCTCTACAAGGAGAACGCATCGATCTCCGGAGCCGAGGTCGGCTGTCAGGGCGAGGTCGGTTCGGCCTGCTCGATGGCGGCCGGCGCGTTGTGCGAGGTACTGGGTGGAACTGCGGATCAGGTCGAGAACGCAGCCGAAATCGGCATGGAGCACAATCTCGGCCTGACCTGCGACCCGGTAGGCGGTCTGGTCCAGATACCGTGCATCGAGCGAAATGCCATGGCGGCGGTGAAGGCGATCAACGCTGCCCGGATTGCGCTGCGGGGCGACGGCACGCACATCGTCAGCCTGGACAAGGTGATCAAGACTATGCGCGAGACCGGCGCCGACATGAAGGTCAAGTACAAGGAGACCGCGCGCGGCGGGCTGGCCGTCAACGTCATCGAGTGCTGAGCAGCGATCGGCCGCCCGCATCCTCTGAAGGTCGGGCGCGGGCGGGCCGATCGTGCTTGATCAGGCGGCGGCCAAGGCCTCGGCCGGGCTCGCCGCCACATCCGTCCGCTTGACGTTGATCATCACTGCGGAGACGACCACTGCCACCAGAGCGAAGATCGCGGCGGTCAGGAACCCCTGACCTGAAGCGTGCGCCTGCACGACGTTGTACGCGTGCATGGCGGCCGGGTCAGTCAGCGCGGCCACAGACGGTGGCCGGCCGGTCGTCGAGCTGGCCGCCAGATCGGCGAAATGCTGCCGCGAGCCCGGCGGGAGCTTGGCGACCTCGTTCTTGAACGAGTTCCGCGACGCCGTCGCCGCCACCGTCGCCAGCACCGACAGGCCGATCGATCCACCCACCTGCTGGCCGACATTCAGCAGCGCCGATGCAAGTCCGGCATCGGTGGGCGCGACCTTCGACACGGCGGTGCTCGTCAGCGGCACGAAGACCAACGACAAGCCCGCAGCCATCACCATCATCGCCGGGAACAGGCCGCCCCAGTAGGTCGTCGTCACGGTGACGCGCGAGAACAGGAACAGCGCTACCGTCGCCAACGCGACGCCACCGGTGATCAGGATCTTTGGACCCGATCTCGGCATGATCTGGCTGGCGAATCCTGATCCGATGACGATCACCGCACAGAACGGCAGGAACGCGACACCGGCCTTCAACGCGGAGTAGCCAAGGACGCCCTGGACGAAGAAGGTCAGGAAGTAGAACATCCCGAACATCGCCGCGCCGATGATGAGCATCACCAGATACGACCCGGACCGGCTCCGGTTGGCGAAGATGCGCAACGGCATCATCGCATTTGGCGTATACGCCTCCCACGCGACGAACGCGCCGAGGAGGATCACCGACAATGTCAACGTCCCGACCGTTACCGAGTTGCTCCAGCCGTCGTGGGCCGCGTGGATGAAGCCGTATACGAGACCGACCATGCCGGCCACCGACAGCACGGCGCCGAGGATGTCGAATCGGCCGCTGAGCCGCTCCGACGAGTGGATGTACAAGTAGCCACCGATCATCAGTGCGACGCCGATCGGCACGTTGACGAACAGCACCCACCGCCAGTCGAGGTACTCGGTCAATATGCCGCCGGCGAGCAGTCCGATCGCGGCACCGGCCGCCGACACTCCGGCGTATACCGCGAAGGCACGGTTACGCTCCCTGCCTTCGGCGAACGAGGTTGTGATCAAGGACAGCGCGGTCGGTGCCGCTACGGCGCCGCCGATGCCCTGAATGACCCGCCCGACCAGCAGCATCTGGAATGAGGTCGCGAGCCCGCCGAGCAGGCTGCCCAGCGAGAACAGCCCGAGACCGAAGATGAACATCTGGCGTCGGCCCAGGATGTCGCCCGCCCGGCCACCGAGCAGCAGCAAGCCGCCGAACGCCAGGGTGTAGGCGTTGATGGCCCACGTCATGTCCGTCTGGCTGCGATCGAAGTACTTGGCCATCGATGGCAGCGCAATGTTCACGATGGTCGCGTCGAGCACCACCATGAGCTGTGCTCCTGCGATCAGCAGCAGCAGGAGGCCGGGGTGCACCTGCCGCCGAGCGCCGTTCGTGGCTTCGATCGTCGACGGAGCACGTGTTTGCTCAGTGTCTGTCACGGATTCTCCATCCATGTCGTTCGAGTACGGCGAGCCGGGAGCGTGGTTATGGTTATTCACAGCCAGCATTGCGACCGATAAGAGACGCTCACGTCTCTTACTGCCGTAACATAGACCTCGGGTATTTAGATACGCAACCGTCTCTTATCTATTCCTCGGCGTGTCGGGCTGAGGTTGACGTCAAGAGCAGCATGGAGGAAGGGTCTGACAACGATGCTCGCCGCGCCAACCGATTTCTGCACTCCCACAGGCGCCGCTGTGGACGGAGAGCCGTCACCTGCACACCGGCGCCGCGGCGCTGTGCTCGAGGACGCGATCGTCGACGCGGTCTTCGCCGAGCTCAGCGAGGTCGGATACGCCGCGTTCACCATCGAATCCGTAGCCGCCCGGGCGCAGACGGGCAAAGCGAGCATCTATCGACGATGGCCGACCAAGCAGGATCTCGTCCTGACTGCCTTCTGCCACCGCTTCGGCTCACCGGAGAGCTTCATCGACGACACGATGGCTGACGTAACAACGCGGGACATCTTCGTCGCGATCGGTCGCCGCATCATCGACGTGTGTGAGTCGGCCGGCGAGGCAATCCGGGCGGTCGCCTGCGAGGTGACGCGCTCCCCAGACCTCGCGACAGCCATCGATTCGCAGGTGCACTGCGAAAAGCGGCTGGCCGCGATTCGGGTACTAGAGCGTGGCGTGGCGCGCGGCGAAGTTCGGCCTGACGCCGTTGACCCGATGTTCGCCGAGATACTTCCGGCCATGCTCATGCAACAGATGATCTTGTTCAATCGCCAAGTCGACGACGAGATGTTGCTCACGATCGTCGACCGGGTGCTAATGCCGCTGATTCGCGCCGACTGAGCAGCCAGCGCATATCGATTCGTCGCCTGCGGCGCGCGTCTGGCCGGACCGGCTGCCTTCGGGAACGCCACTTCTCGGCTGGCCGATGTCCATGGTTGGCCGGGCCTGACGACACCTTGTACGCTGACCGCTCGGTGGACATCGGCGCTCGCGCGGCAGCCGAAGGCCGCTTGGGAGGCTTCGCCTAGTCTGGTCTATGGCGCCGCACTGCTAATGCGGTTGGGGGCTCAACCCCCTCCCGGGTTCGAATCCCGGAGCCTCCGCAATCGTTTGCACGCGCAACAAGATTGCCGGTATGCCGACGGCCCTTGATTTGAGGTCGCCGTCGAACTTTTCGCCTGCGGGCACATCTTATTCACGTGATGGTGAACCAGGCGGCGGATGAGCATCCGTCGGACGCCGACCTTGTCTACGCCGCACGAGGCGGCGACGGCTTGGCCCTGGGCACACCGCTCGTCCGACACCAGGCCGCTCTCTACTCCCACGCGCTCCATCTCCTTGTCCGCCGGGAAGATGCCGCATACGCGGTCCAGGAGACGTTCGTCCTCGCGCTGGCTCGGCTGGATCAATTGCGCGACGCCGACGCGGCCGGAGCCTGGTTGCACGCGATTCTCCGTTCGGTCTGCTTGATCCAGGTGCGGTTGCCGCGCCGATGAGATCGCGCGCGTGCTGCGGCCAGCCGGTCAGCTGCTCTTCCTCGAACATGTGCGCGACGAGGATCCGAGGATCGCGAAGAAACAGGACATCCCGCCGTTCCTCTACTCCTGGCTGGGGTGCCATCCGAACCGAGCCACCCTGGACGCGATCACCGGTTCGAAGCTGTCTGTCGTGGCCGTTCGCCGTGGTGCGGTCCCGAAGGCATCCGTGATCGAGCGGCCGATGGTGCTCGGCCGAGCCACGCGGAGCGCCGGTTGATGGCCACAGGTCGTAACACCCATGCCATGACGTTCACCCCGCTGGCTTCCTGGTGTCGACCAGCGGACGGAAATCATTCACAGGAAATTGTTTCCGCTACAACTTGACAGCCGGTGGTTTTCTTCGCAAGTGTGTTTCCCGTTAGAACTCGGACGTGGCGGTCGTTCGGGCTCGGGGGACTCGAACGGTCGCCACGGTTCGTATATGAGGTTCTCTGACGTTGAGGTCAGAGCGTAGGCGGCCTATACCGCGTCTGGGAGAGGCGGTTTGTCCCCGCGACGGCGCCGGTCCGGAAGATCGGGTGATCGTTCCGTGCGCACGATTTCATCGCGCCCTTCGTTGACCGCGCGGGGATACGCGTTGGCCAGGGCTTGACCGACGACATCCAGCTGCGAAATCTCAGCTTCGGAAAGTGCCCTGAGAAGATGAATGCGCAGTTGCTCCCGATATACCGCTTCGCTGCGCTTAGCGAGTTGTAGCCCGTCCTCAGTCAACTCGGCGTAGACAACCCGCCGATCACCCGCCGAATTCCGACGATCGATGAGACCTTCGCGGGCGATGCGATCGGCGAGCTTTGTGAATCCCCCGCCGGTCATCGACAGTTCTGCGGCCAGCCGACCCATGGGCAGTCGATGGCCCTCGGCCGCCAACAGGACGTGCAACACGGTGAACCACTGCGCCGGAACTCCCGCCGCCTCCACCGACTGCAATATGCGGTTCTGCGTGCGGGTCAGGCTGTCGACAATCACACCCCAGGACGTAACTAGCTCGTCGTCGGTGAGGATCGTCGTTCGGTCATCTGCGTCGCCGGACATCGAGTCCAGGCTAGCGGTGTTAGTTAACGACCGAGTTGGACAGAGAACGAAGGGTTGTAGACTCGTGCCCCGCACGGGCGCCCGTAGCTCAACGGATAGAGCACTTGACTACGGATCAAGAGGTTGGGGGTTCGAATCCCTTCGGGCGCGCCCCTGTGATGTCTCGGGACATCGTTCACACCTGTGTCTGGTCATGGTTCACGGTTGTCGTTTCGTTGGGAAGGGTCGTGTCCTGATCCGGCAGTCGAGTGGGTCTGGGGCTGGTAGTCGCGGGTTGGGTCGAGGGTGAAGGCGCGCAGCAGTTCGCCGGTGTCTTCGGCGATGACGCGGATGTCTAGCTCGTGGACGAGCATGAGGACCCGGGTGCCGGCGTGACGTCGGCCGATGCCGATGTGGTGGAGTCGGCTGTTGTGCCGGAGGGTGAGTTTGCCGTCGCGGTCGATGCGGTCGGTGCGGACGCGGAAGTGTTCGCTGATCTGGATGCCTTGGCGGGTTGGGACGGCGCGGGGCCGGGCGGTCCAGGCGCTGCCGGGGGTGCGGCGGCCGATGCCGCGGTGCGGCCGTTGGTGGTTGTAGTACTCGGCGAAGGTGTCGAGTTGGGTTTGCAGGTCGGCGAGGGTGCGGGTGCGGGGCTGGCGGGCGAGCCACTTCTTCAGCGTTTGGTGAAACCGCTCCACCTTTCCGCAGGTCTGCGGGTGGTAGGGCCGGGAGTGG
>Ga0207678_10006534_pt1 | contig 10338 bp, 8 predicted proteins | sample KBSC63metaG_FD_184319 | JGI IMG/M metagenome (GOLD analysis project Ga0207678, IMG submission 184319) | Corn rhizosphere microbial communities from Kellogg Biological Station, Michigan, USA - KBS C6-3 metaG (SPAdes) (version 2) | ecosystem: Host-associated > Plants > Roots > Rhizosphere > Soil ...
TTCTGTGACCTTTGCAGGCTGCGTCATCTCCGACTCCACATCATCAACGCCCTCGCATGCGTTGTTTTACACCAAGCACGACAGGATTGGCCGGTTCCGCAACGGACGCCCCGACATTTTCGTCGCGGCAGCCCGACTTGTCCCCAGTTCGCGGCTCAACGTGCGGAGGTGCGCCCCTGCCCTCGGCACTCAAGCCTTTACGCACACGACATCAGGTGCCGGGCGAATCGACCCGCATCTTCTTGGCAAGGCTATGTCAGGGATTTTGATGATTGCAAGCAAAGCACCAGTCGGCCTCGGCTGTTTGCGAGGCCGACCGGATGACTACGGACCTTAGCGTCCGTCAGGCGTGCGCACGCCGGCCCAGCTGTCGCGGACCTGATGGTAGTGAACGCTCGCATCATAAACCGTGGTCGCAAGGCCGAGGACCTGCGGCGACAGACGGCCGATGGCGGCCAGAACCTGATAGGACGCGACCACGCGGTCGTGCTGTGCGGTCACCAGCGCGACGCGCGCGTTGACCAGCGCCTGCTGCGCGTTGAGCACGTCGAGGGTGGTACGCTGACCAGCCTTGGCTTCTTCGCGCACGCCGTTCAGCGCGATCTCGGACGCCGTGACCTGCGCCTGCGCGGACTGCACCTGGGCCTTGCCGGCCTGCAGCGAACCCCACCACTGCACGACCGTCGCGCGGGTCTGGTCGCGGGTGGTTTCGAGGTTGAGACGCTGCTGCGCCAGGTTTTCCTTGGACTGGCGGATCAGCGAATATGAATTGCCGCCATCGTAGAGCTGCCAATTGGCCTGCGCGATGGCGGACGCGTTGAACGACCTGTATTGAATCAAGGACTGTTCGTTCCCCTGCGTGGCCCCCACCTGCAACGCGATCGTCGGCAGCAGCGCGCCTTCGGCGACCTTGACCTGCAGAAAGTTGACGTCGATGCCGAACATCGCGGCCGTGACGTTGGGATGTTCGATCAGGCCGAGCTCGACTGCCCCGGCGAGGCTTGCGGGCAAGAAACGATCCACCGGCGAACCGGGCGCGAGGTTCGTCGGCTCGTTGCCGATGATGCGGCGGAAGTTCGCGCGCGTCGTGGTGAGATTTGCTTCGGCCGTGAGGGCCTGCGTCTTGCCAGCCGCCAGCTGCGCTTCCGATTGCGCAACGTCGGTGCGCGTCACTTCGCCGACGTTGAAGCGATCACGCGTCTGCTTCAGCGTCTGCTCGAGCACGCGCACGTTGCTGCGCTGGACTTCGAGCGTAGCCGCATCGCGCAGATAGTCCATGTAGATCGAAGCGCCCTGAAGCAGCACGCTCTGATCCAGGCTGCGCAGCGCTTCGCGGGAGCCGGAAACCTGGCTCTCGGCGGCGCGCGTCCTGTTGCCGGTGATGTTGCCGTTATAGAGCGTCTGCGTGACGGTCACACCCACGCTGCGCGGCACGCTGGGCCCGTTGATTGGTGTGTTACCCGGCCCCGGCGAACTCAGTGTATCCTGATATTGATAGCCGCCGTTCGCCGTCAGCGCGACCCTGGGACGATAGCCCGACAACGCCTGAGGCACGTTCTCGTCGGTCGAGCGCACCTGGGCGCGCTGTGCGTTGAGCTGCGGATTGTTCTGATAGGCCCGCACCAAGGCGGCCTCGATCGTGTCCGCCAAGGCAGGCGTCGGCCCGGCAAGCGCCAGCAGCAGGACCGAAACCGCAGCTCCGGTGAAGAGCTTCACCCCATGCATCCCTTAAATTCCGTTCATTCTAACGCCCCGCTCGTGCCCGCGAGCTAGGATACCGTCTACCGAGTGGAGTCGTTGCCCCTCAGCAACATAGGCTGCCAATTGGCGCAACGGAACCACCTGAAGGTAGTTCCCGGTGGAAACTCTTCACGTGCAGCATCCGGGCCACACTTCTGATTCAGAACGGGATTTTAACGGGCCAAAGCCCTCAATCGGGCGTTCAGAAAACGAAAGCGGCGGCCCGTTCCAACCCGGGAAGGACCGGAGCTGCGGCATCGAACAGCGCCCGATGGCCGAATTCACCGTGGGTATGGGTCACGATCACGGCCCGGGGGGGCGTGGATTGGGCCGACACCCCCACGAGGCGCCCGCCCTCCTTGAGCTGCCCGAGCAGCGCCTCTGGCGTCACCTCGAAGGCACCGTTGAGGATAATGACGTCATAGGGAGCGGCAGAAGGATCCCCTTCGGCGCAGGCTGCGGCCTTGCACGTGACGTTGGCGAGGCTGGCGCAAGCATCCTTGGCCTTCGCGGCCAGGGCCGAATCACACTCCGTCGCGGTGACCTGACGGGCGAGCCGGGCCGTCAGCGCGGCGAGGTAGCCGGTGGCGCAGCCGACCACCAGCACGTTGTCCCCCTCGCCGATTTCGGCGGCCTGGAGCAGCTTGCCGGTCAGCTGCGGCTTGATCAGGAACCGCTTGGCCCCGCCTTCGCTCACGTCGAGATCGAGGTCGAGATAGGCCAATGCCTGCCTGGCAACCGGCACGAACGCCTCGCGCGGAACTGTGAGCATCGCGTCGAGAATACGGCGATCGGTGACGTCATTGGTGCGCACCTGGCCATCGACCATTTTTAGGCGCGCGGTCGAGAAACCGGACATTTGCGGACCCTGCAATGCGGACGATGCCGCGGACGAAATTTGGCGGCATCTTTGGAACAGGCTCCGCGAAAACGCAACACGTCCGTTGGCCCGGCGGACCAGGCTGCGCAACCCGAGGCGTCAAGGTGATCGATGAGCTATTCGATCGTGACTGCGAGGCGGCCGATCAATGCGGCGACTTCGTCGAGCCGCGCCGAATCGTGCGCCTCGACGGCGCGCGCGAGGCAGGCCAGGCATTCATCATCGCTGAGCTCGGGAACGTCCGCCGGCAGAATCGAGGGGGCCATTTCGGAACGGTCGAGGACGTCTGGCATTGGAATCACCTCCGTAAGGATCCGGCGCCTGCCAAGCTCGATTTGAATTGGGTCGAATTGGCGTCGCCCTCATGACGCGACCGCGCCCGACACACACAACTGCTTGAGTGCGATTCTGCGCTGGGGCGGATATCGCCTGAAGTGGTGCCGCGGCTACATTAGAATGCGGGCGCAGGATATTGAAAACACATTGAAATATGATCTGGACGCTGGGCAGGCCGATGCATGGCCCGAAGGGAGTGTCCGTGCGAGCCTGTGCCCCCTGCAAGTTCAGGCGACGGTTGCAAGGTAGAGCTGCGTGTCGAAATAGTCTGCGGCCCGCACGGGTGTGGTGACGCCGGCATCCGTCATGAAGAAGTCGCTGACCTGCTGGAGCCATTTCACGACGGTCCCGTCGGAATAGAGCCGCTTCCATTCGCGCGAGGAATAGAGCTTCTGGGCCTTGAAGGCTTCCGCGATGTCGGCGCGACGCGACTGCCCATAGTGTGTCTGGAGCGCCTCCGCTGCGGCCGCCGGGTTGCGCACCATGTGGTCGTTCGCTTCCGCCCAGGCGCGGATGATCCGGGCCAGCACGTCCCTGTTCCCCGCATAAAAATCCATCCGCGCGGCCCAGCCGCCGAGCACGGCGGATTGCGGGTAGAAGGCGGAGGCGTCCACCAGCTTGACCGCATCCGGCAACGCCTCGCGGACGGCAATGTTGAACGGCACCCAGAGCGCAACGGCCGGCACCTCGCCGGCAATGAACGCCTTGACGGCGGCGGCCATGCTGCCGTTGACGATCTCGACCTCGGACGGGTTGACGTTGTTGGCCCGCAGCGCGCGATCGAGAAAAATGTGCGCCGTGGTCTTCATCGTCGTCGCGATCCGCTTGCCCCTGAGATCGGCCATCCCCTTGACGCCGAGCGCCGGCCGGACCCAGAGCTGCGCGGTCGCGACCTCAATGTCGTTGATGAGAAAGCCCCGGCCGCGGCCGAGCGCCAGATAGTTGGAGATGACGCCGCCGGCCGAGAGGACGTCGAGCTCACCCCGCGCCATCGCCTCGAAGACCTCAGGTCCGGTGTTGAACTCGTGCAATTCGAAATCGATCCCCTCGCGGTCGAACGAGCCGCGATCGAGCCCGGTCCAGATGTGTCCGTCCACGGCGACAACGTGGAGATAACCGAGCCGAATTCTGCTGCGCGCCTGCGCAATGGCTGGCGCCGCGTGCATTGACGCGGCCGCCAGCGCCGCGCCGTGCCGCAGCAACTGCCGGCGATTGACACCGAAGATGTTCATGCCGCCGCTCCCGCATTCCGGGCCGCGGACCGAAATCGCTGGGCATGAAATAGCGCGACGCTATCCTTGGGATAGTCGTGCAGGAAGGCCGACAGCCGGACCCGCGTCGTCTCGGCCGCGCCGTCCTGCGCGATCGCCGCAAAGACTTCATCCCAGCGTCGACACATCGCAACCTCGGCTTCATCGGCGTGCGCCAGCTCGCCGCGGAGCTCACTGACTTCGATCGCGTCGGCAAATCCCTTCGGCGTGATGCTGTCGACGCTGCGGAACAGGAACCGATCGCCGACGCTGGCGCGGACCGCCGCGCTGACCAGCACGCGCGTGCCGTAATTCTTGTTCAGTCCCTCCAACCGCGACGCCAGGTTGATGGTGGCGCCCAGCGCGGTGTAGTTCATCCGGTCGCTCGAGCCGATGTTGCCGACCACGGCGACGCCGACATGCAGGCCAAAGCGGGTGTCGTAGGGCGGCCAGCCCTCGCGGCGAAACTCCTTGTTGAGCGCTTCGTTGGCCGCAAGGCATGCCAGGATGGCGCGGCAGGCATTGACGGTGTGGTCGGGATCGTCGGCCGGCGCGTTCCAGAACGCCATCACGGCGTCGCCGATATATTTGTCGACCGTGCCCTGGTGCCGCATGATCTCGTCCGACAGTACCGCGAAATAGCGCGAGGTGTGGATCATCACCTGCGACGGGTCGGCGCGCTCCGTCTTGGCGGTAAAGTCGGCGACGTCGGTGAACAGCACCGTGACCTCACGCCTGGAGCCGCCGAGGCTGAGCGAAGAGCCGGTCTCGATCAGCTGCCGCACGATCTGGCGCGGGATGAAGCTCGCAAAGCTGCGGACCACGCTACGCATGGTGAACACCGAGCGGCCAAGCTCCTCGATCTCGGCGATGACGGAATGGACGCGCGGCCGCTCGGTAATCTCGAACCGCTGGATCGCGTCGGTCTCGTCGGCCAGTTTGCGCAGCGGCCGCGCCATCAGCGATCCCAGCCAGAACGCGAATGGCAGCGTGGCTCCGACGAAGGCCAGCGCCAGCGCGAACAGCGTGCGGCGCTCGTCGATGATCTGCGCATAGAACTCGTCGAGCGGCGCGACCATCGCCATCCGGATATTGGCCGAGCCGGCCGTCTCGAGCCTGTGAACCGCTGCAACGTAGGTTCGGCCCGACGCGTCGGCAAAGAACTGCTGGGCCGCCCCGCCGTCCCGCCAGGAGCGGATGACCGGCACGAGCGCAGGCAGCCGGAGCGCGCCGATCTGTGGCAGGTCGTCCTGCCGCTCCGGGATCTCCGCCATCAGGCGGTTCATCTCGGGATGGCCGACGATGCGCCCGGCATCGTTGAACAGGAACGCCAGCCCTGATTGGCCGAGCTTCTGCTCCGCCAGCATGTCCTCGAACCGGTTCAGCAGCAAATCACCCGCAATGACGCCGCGGCGCCCTTCCCTCAACGGCGTCCGCAGCGTGTAGCCCGGCTCGCCCGTGGCGTAGAAGACGTAAGGACCGGTCAACAGCGTCTTGTCGTTCTTGAACGCCTCGACATACCAGGGCCGCTGCCGCGGGTCGTAGCTCGCGGGTCCGGCGACCTCGGCAACCTGAATGAGGTTTTCGGAGAGATACTGCGTGACAGGCGCGGCCCCCGTCGTGCGCGAGATCACGACCAGCCGGAAGGCAGCATCCTCATCGACGTTCAAGCCCTTCCGGAACGACGGCTGGGCCCGGTCGATCACGTCCATCTCGATGAACGAGCCGTCCTCGTAGCCGACATAGAGATTGAAGAGCTGCGGGTTGTTGCGCAGCATCGCCGCCATCAGGCTGTAGAGCCGCGTATTGTCCGCGATGTCGGCCTCCTGGATCGGCGGCAGGCCGGACAGGATGTCGAGATTGTCGCGGACATTCTTGAACTGCTCGTCGATGTGATCGGCGCCAAGCTGCGCCACCTTCTCGATGAAGCCAGAGGCGGCCGTCCTGGTGATGGCGGTCACGCGTTCGAAGCTGAGATAGACCAGCGTCAGGCCCACAAGCAGCACCACGCCCACGAACACCGTGATGATCGATGTCTGGTAGCCAATGCGAAATACGCGTTTGCTGGTTTTCTCTCCGGTCATCGGAGCTGCTTGAACGCCTCCATCAGTACTTTCGAACGATGGGCTTCGTCGCCGCCGGCGCGGGCGCTGCCGGCGAGACCGAGAAAGTAACCCAGGTCGACCAGCTGTTCGGCCGGTTCTCTGTCTCAAGGTCCTTGTAGCCTCGGACATTGAGATAGCCCTGGTAGCCGTCAGACATCGGGATCATGAAGCCGATCTGCGGACCGATGCCGACCGTCTGGCCGCGGAAGCCACCGAGCTTGGCGCCGGGACCGCTATCGTCGGTGATCTGCTGGAAGAAATAGCCGGCGATGCCGATGTGAACGTTCTTGCTGACGAACTGCGAGGCAGCCCAGTCGACATGAAAATCCATGCCGTTCTGATACTGGAGGGCCCCGTTCATGAAACTATAGGTGAGGCCGCCGACGATCGAGAATTCGTGTCCGGTCTTCGGATCGAGATAGGTGTAGCCGGCACCGACGTCGATGGCGGGGAAGCCAAAACTCAGATTGGCGAGCCGGCTGGAATCATAGGTGCCGCTCGGGATGTTGCCGGTGATGTAGACCAGCTCGTTGTGGACGCCCTGATTCCATTTCAGCGTGCCCTGGTAGAACACGTCGGTCAGCGTCGTGCGGTTGTCGGTGGCGCTGCCCGAGATCGTATTGCCGCGCGGACCGGTCAGCGTCGCATCGATGCCGGCGCCAATGTTGCCGGGCGCGGTGAGCACGGTGAAGCCGGCTTGGCCGCCCAGCACCGGCATCGGCGAGGTGTAGGTGATGCCCATGACGAACGCGTCGGCATGTGCGTTGAGGCCGGCGGTCACCGAGCCGGGTATGCCGCCGCTGGTGACGAAGTTCTGCCCTCCTCCGGCCTTTTCGTTGAGGTGAAGGTAGATCGTCGAATAGGCCCATCCAGGCGTTACGGGAACGGCGGCCAAGCTGCCGAAGATGCCCGGAAGCCAGAAGCTCACGCCGCCGGCAGCGGCAAGCGCGGGCTGAGCGGTAAAGCTCGCCAGCGCCAATGCAGTCCCGAGCCCGGCTTTGCGAATGTGTCCCGTCACGTCGCGTCTCCCTATTCTCGTCACGTCTTCCACCCAAACGCATCACGCTCGTCCAATTGCACTACTTCTTGGCGCCCCCGATCGTGGCGGCGACACGCTCGGCATCGGGCAGTTTCCAGCTGTGGTCGAACAGCGGCTGCTCGGGCCCGTAGAGGCGGAATAGCAACTCGAACTTCCGCGCCGGATCGGTCGGCACCCAATTGGCTTCCTTGCCCTCCGGCGCCTTCGGACCGAAATAGACATCGACCGAACCGTCGGCATTCTTCTGGATGCCCGGGCTGATCGAAGCCCGGCTTGCGCTCGGCATGTTGCGCACCAGCGCGTGCGTCTCGCGGTCGTAGACGGTTGCGGACCAGTATTGCTTGACCGGCGCGTTGGCGGGCACCGTCAGGCGATAGGTGGCGGCGCCGTCGAACGGCTGGCCATCCCTGTCCTTGTTGGCCAACAGGTAGAACTGCGCGGTGCCCAGTCGCTTGATACCGGTGAAGCCAAGCGTGTAGGAGACGCCGCGCATGTCGACCGGATAGGTGTTCGGATCGGCGTATCCAGTACTCGCCGCCTTGACCATCTCCGCTACCGCAGCCGGGAACCAGCGGATGCCCGGGTTGATTACGGCGAAGCCGGCGTCGTAGCGCTGTTCGAGTATCGCATGGGCCTCGCGGGCGGCCTGATCGAGCAGCGCGACGGTCTTCTGATCCGGATTGAAAGCCTTGCCCTTCTCGATGCCGATGCTCGCGAGCTGGTCGATCATGGCCCGATCGCGATCGAGCCACGGCTCGTTCTGCACCACGCGGTCGAGGCTGCGATAGAAGCTCGCATCGAAGGGAATCGTGGAGTCGAACAGCACGTCGTAGGCGTCAGTGAAATTGGTCTGCGGCGGATCCTTCGCCTGCGCGAGTGGGTAGACCTTGACCTGCTTGCCGTAGGAGACCGACTTCGCCACGTCGGCATCGCCGTGGCTTGCGAGATTGGAGCGCAGCAGCGCGAAGCCGCTGAACGTGTCCGACTGAAGCGAGATGTAGCCCGCGGGCGCGTCGCCCTTGTAACCGGGCGGCAGGATCAAATATTTGCCGCCCTGCCCCTTGTCGGCGCCTTCGGGACCTGCGTCCTCCAGCGGCATCTGCCACGCCGTGACGATGTTGCCCGCGATCGAGCCGCCTTGCGCCGGCGGAATGTCGATCACGACCGGGCCGTCCTTCACGTTCCAGAACGACATCAGATAGATCGAGTCCGGATTGGGCGTCAGCGTCTGGTTCTTCCAGTTCACCGGCTTCGACCAGTAGATGATCTCGTTCGGCTTTGCCTTGGTCGTCCCAAGCATGGTCTGGAGCATGAGATCGGCATTCACCGCCGGCATGCCCCAGATCATCGCCTCGACTGCGCGACGCTGGATAGTGCGCGCGGCAACCTCATCCGGCGACAGACTCTGCGCATGCGCGCTCGCTGTCATCAGTGTCATGGCGATGGCGCCTGCGATTGCGTGTCTCATGACAGCCTCCATTCTCAGCCTTCAGCTCACCGGCTTCGGCTCGGGGAATTTCCACTTGCCGTTCAGAATTTCGGGACGCGGCCGATAGAGTCGCACCGTGTAGTTCCAGCCCTTCATGATCGGCAGGCAGTTCGGGATCTTGCCGTCACAGCCACCGAACTGGACCACCGTGGAGCCGTCGGCTGATTTCGTCGCCGTCAGATTGTTGAGCGAGTAAGCGTTGTAGGGGTTTTTCTCGAAATAGCCCTCGGCGTTGTAGAGACTGATCGACCAGAAGCCGTCCACCGGCACATTGCCGGGGACGGTCAGCTTGTAGACGGTGCTGCCGTCGTTCTTCTCGGGGGTGACGCTGAGATAGGTGGCGTCCTTGTCGGGATTGCCGCCCCATCCCGCGGCGGTCGCGATCAGGTGCCGGATCGGATCGACCTGCCCCTTGGCGCCAAACGCATCCTTGAAGCCGCCTGCGGTTGACGACAGCACCAGGAGCGCGTCCCGCACCTTCTTCTGACTGACCGGATCCCAATTCGGTATCTCGAACTTGCCGGGCGCCTTCTGGCTGATCGTGACGGCGTCCTGGACTGCGCGGACCTTCTCGACATCCTTGGGATCGTTGGGATCGACGAGGGTTCGAAGCCCGATCAGCGCATAGCGTGTGCCGACCCTCTTCCGATCGTAGGTGTAACTTCCGGCGCGATACTCTATGTCGCCGACGATGTAGTGATCCTCGTTGACCACCATCAACGACCGGAACCGCTTGCCAGCGTCCGGCAACTTGATCGTTACCGGTCCCGCATCGAGATCAACGACGGCCATGGAGTACAGCGTGTCACGATTCGACCGGATGACGCCCTGCTTATCGATCGCCATCGGCTCGCGATGGTGAAACAGCTTGCCGATGCCACCGGCGTCCTTGACGCCGTTGCCGAAGTACAGGTCGGATTCCGCGCGCCCAAAATTATCGACCGTCACCGGGACCGGCGACTGCGCCTGCGTGGCCGAGGTGAGGATGAGGAACGAAGCCGTCAGCACTGCTCTTTTCATGCGCCCTCTCGCTAGAACGGATTGACGTAATTCAGGATCGCGACCTGCCGCAGGATCACGCGGCGCACGACGTGGGTCGGTTTGACGTGATCGGTGTAGATCGCAGCCGTTCCGGCGCTGCCGGCCGGCAAGCGTTTGACGAAATCGGCGTCGTCGAGCTTGACGCGTACGACGAAGGGGGCGGCCTCGATGGCTTTCGGCAGGACTGCCGTGCCCGATGTCTGCACCTGTCCGGGCGCGATCGCCTGGAGCACGCTCTCGACCTTGCCGGAGTAGATCTGCCCAGGTGCGAATTTGAATGTGGCCTCGACCTCCTGGCCGGGCGCCACGTAGCGCGCATCGTTCTGGTTGATCTCGACGCCGATGATGGTGCTTGAGACGTCAATGAACGCCATCACCGGCGCCAGCGGCAGGTTCGCCACGCGCGCGCCCTTGCGCAGCGCGAGATTGGTGACGTAGCCGTCGGCCGGCGCGCGCAC
>Ga0207678_10006535_pt1 | contig 10336 bp, 9 predicted proteins | sample KBSC63metaG_FD_184319 | JGI IMG/M metagenome (GOLD analysis project Ga0207678, IMG submission 184319) | Corn rhizosphere microbial communities from Kellogg Biological Station, Michigan, USA - KBS C6-3 metaG (SPAdes) (version 2) | ecosystem: Host-associated > Plants > Roots > Rhizosphere > Soil ...
GGCGCCGAGCAGTAGAAGTTGCCAGACCGCCACGATCGCGACTGCCACCATCGCAAGGGCGGCGGCCAGGCGATAGAATCTTCGCACATCGCGCGGCGCCGTGTCGGCTGCGTCAACGATCAGAAGGTAACCACGTCGTGGCATCGTCCGCACGACTTGCTGCCGGCTGTCACCGAGCGCGCGCCGGATCTCGACCACGCATTGCACGAGCGAGTCGTCGGTGACCGAAACGCCCGGCCACACTCGCGCACCGAGATCGAGTTTTGTAACCAGCTCTCCGGGACGGCGCCCCAATTCAAGCAACACTGCCAGAGCCTGAGGCCGCAGCTCAACGGCCTGGCCGTGCCGGTCAAATAACTGCGCCTGATCCAAATTGAGCGTGTATCCGTTCAGCCGCAGGCAGGTCATGCGCACACCTCCCGCCATTGATCTTAGCGGACCGGAAAGTGCGTCTCAAGGCAGCGGCAGAGCCCGATTTCGTCCTTTATCGTGCCTTTTCGTACGGTTTTCCCGCAGACCTGCACTACGTTGACAACCGGAGAGCCGCTGCCCTGAGCCCGCGGTAACCGAATAACGCGATGCCGAGAAAGCTGCACCGCGCTCACAGGGCGCGAAGTGTGTGTCCAGTGCGCAACAGTAAACGGTGGTCTCTTTCTTCTCGCGAGATTGCAAATGCGGAAGAGGTTTTCGATAGCCATCACAGCGGGAAGGGCGCATTGCGGCGGAGTCGACCGTCATTCGCGCGCGCGCCGGGGCAGCCGTTACTTCATTGTGTCGATACTGTGCGCGGCCTGCATCGTTCAGTTCGCAACCAATCCAGCGCGGGCTCAATGCACGGCTCGCGATGTCTTGCAAAACCAGCTGAAGCTCAAGACGCGCCCCGCCGAAGTGTCCCAGCAACTCATTCAGTCCGGCCGCGATGTGGCGACATGGAAGACCATTACCATTGGTACCTTCGCTGATCCGCTTGGACTGCGCAATAAGCTGGACGGCATGGGCTGCGGTATCGGGGGGCAGGCCGCTGAAATACTTGCTCGACCGACATTCATCCTTGGCTCTCGCAAGACAGACGTGGAGCTTGTCCTCGTATCGCCAGCCCAGCTTGGATTCACGTCCGATACTGTGACCTTGGCTGATGTTTACGCGCGTGCTCGACAGCTCGGCTTCGAACTCGCGGCAGCCGAAGTCGGCCCGCAATTGCGCATCCAATATCTTGACCAGCCTATCGGTGAATTTCTCATCATCGGAATGGAGCCAATCAAGACGTGGAGTGGCGAGCCGATTGTTCTGAATGTAGCAAATGGCGGCGCCGGATTGATCCTCATCGGCCAGGACGGCAAAGCCGCCTCCGAAATACATGTGACATCTCGGTTCGTCTTCGCGCGCTCGCATCAATCCGCACCCGGCACTGGACCGATCGATCAGGCAGCGGCGTTTCTGCCACCATGAAGAGGAACCAGCAGCGAGGCCACCATGCTTCATCGTGTCTCCATCGCAGCGGCATTGATCGCCGGAGTGATCGCCGGAGGTGAAGTCGCCAACACGGCCGCCCTCAATTCGGGGTACCGAGTGGTTGCCGGCAGCGAGCAGCCATCGGTTGATGTCGAACTCGTTCTTGCTGTTGATGTCTCCTATTCAATGGATCCTGGCGAGCTTTTGCTTCAGCGCGAGGGTTACGCGGAGGCCATCGTTTCCAACGAATTTCTCCAGGCGCTCAAGGCCGGGCCGAACCGAAGGTTGGCCCTGGTCTATGTGGAATGGTCTGGACCGAACGATCAGAAAATCATCGTGCCGTGGAGATTGATCGACAGCCGCGAATCTGCAGCTGCGGTGGCGGCGGAAATCGCGAAAGCGCCGGTTCGCATGGGCTCACGCACCTCGATCTCTGGCGCGATAAATTTCGCATTGCCGCTGTTCGATGCGGATCCGTATCGTGGACTGCGGCGTGTGATCGACGTTTCCGGCGATGGCGTGAACAACGACGGAAGCCCAGTTACCATCGCACGTGATGCGGCGCTGGCAAGGGGCATTACCATCAACGGACTGCCGATCATGCTCGAAGGAAGGCTTCCGTCGCAAATGGACATCGACGACCTCGATCTCTATTACGAGGATTGTGTGATTGGCGGGTCAGGCTCGTTTATGGTGACGATCAGAAGCCGTGACGGGTTCAAGGAGGCGATCCGAACAAAGCTCGTGCTCGAGGTTGCCGGCGGCGTGCCCAGGGACCGGATCGTTTCGGTGACCGAAAGGGAGCCGCGAATATCCTGCCTTATTGGTGAGGCAATATGGGCGAAACGAAGCCGGTGGTGAGCGCTTCGGTACCTTTTGGAAGGCGCACAGTTCGATCCGCGTTGAACGAGCGTAGTACGTCTGCTCACGGCCCTCAGCCGACATAATTGGCGTTATGGCTGACTTCCGCTTTACCGGAGATGTCCGACTTCATCATCAAATGCGGAAACCGCTTCCGTCGACCGGAAAGGCAAGGATCGTGGATGCTGTCACCTCCCACTCATCAGCAGGCGAGCTTGCCTGACACCCTCGCGGGCCGTGCACGAACGAAAAGAGCACGTATCCGGTGTGGTCGTCGCGCTGGGGGTAGCGAAGCTCGCTCCGTGCTGTTGTATTGGCGCGGCAGCTTCGGGCCTGGTGACCCGGAACGGACCTCGTCAAGCGAACGCGGCCGTTGCAGACGATCTGTACAACGCGTACCGTCGCCGATGCCGATACAAGGAGCCCCAATGACTGATCGAGACAAGATTCTGATTGCCCTTGGCGAAAAGCCTCTGAAGGTTTTCGAAATCATGAAGCGCGTGAACATAAAGCATGAGGACGATTGCCAATCGCTCTTGTTGAAGATGCGTGACGACGGCGCCGTGAAGTTCGATATTCACAAGGGATATTGGCACGCTGTCTGACAATTTTCGATTGATCACCAGCGGCTGGTAGAGTTGCTTGCAAGTTTCCTTAGCGAAGAGAAGACTAGCCGCGTTCAACGACACTCTGAGTCAATGTGGCGCCAGTTTCGACTGAGGCATGGCGCGTGGAACATCACCGACGTCGTCAAGATCGGGCGCCTGGCCGTAGCCCATGCGTTTCATCTGTTCGTGGACCTGTGCCATTTCGGTCTCGCTGAGGCGCGGAGGTTCGCCGATCGCCAGCGCGTGGACATACATCTTCGCCAGGGTCTCCACCTCCACGGCAAGCCAAAGCGCCTTTTCAAATGTCTGCGCCGTTATGATCAAGCCATGATGGCCGAGCAAGCAGGCATTTCGTCCTTCGAGCGCATCGACGGCATAATCCGACAGCGCTTGTGTGCCGAAGCAGGCATAAGGCGAACAACGGATATCGTTGCCACCGGCTACCGCGACCATGTAGTGGAAGCAGGGAATGCCACGCTCGTGCACGGCGAGAATGGTGCTGAAGGTGGAATGCGTATGAAGCACGACGTTTATGTCGTCCCGCGCTCGCAGAATATCGCGATGAAAACGCCATTCTGAAGAAGGGCGATGGTTGCCCTGGTAATTCGCGGCAAAATCCATCGCGACAATGTCTTCTGGCCGCATGCGCTCGTAGGGCAAGCTTGTCGGTGTGATTAGCATGCCGTTTGGAATCCGGTGCGAAAGATTGCCGGAAGTCCCTTGGTTGAGACCGTTTCGGTTCATCTCCTTGCAGGTATCGACGATGCCCTGGCGGAGATCGGCATGATTGCGGTCTGTCATGATGGGTGCTCCGAAAAAGAAATCCAGGATTGATAGGCGGCGGAAAGGGTGCGTTTGCACTCATCCTCGCCGAGCGGCGTGACAGCTTCAAGCACCACGCTCGAAACCGGAATCGTACGCGAAAATCTCCGCCACAGCAGCGCCGCGCCGAGCGCCGTTCCATCCCGAGATTGGCTCACGGAGACGCTCTGCGATGGCCGCAACGCGGCCAGAGCGCGCGCGAAGGGCAGGTTGGCGGCGAAGCCACCGTCGATGACGATGTGTTTCGAGCTGCCAAGCGCATCTAGACAGCGGTTTGCGCTGAATGCGGCGTAGAGGACTGCCAACCCCTGCCATTCGGCTGGCGTCTCGGGCCGCGGTCCGATAATGCGTCCGCGGTGAGCTGCACCGGGGAACAGTCCATCATCCCCAACGAAGGAGGGGAGTGCCAGGGTTCCAAGGGCCAGTAGACTCGGCAATGCGGTGAGGACGGCTGCATCAGAAGCGTCGTGGTCTCTGCTGATCAAGTCGTATTCGCGGCCTGTCGCGATCAGCGTGGAGGGTACGTTCTCACCGTCGACATCGATATTGAGCACCATGCCGCGTGTGGCGTCGAGCTTGTCTAGCGCGAGGCCGCGCTGAAAGCCGATCATCCAGGTGCCGGTTGATAGGATCGAGGTATCGGCCATGCCGGCGGCCTTGTAGCGGAACAGGTTGGCGTTGGAATCATGCACGCCGCAGAGGATTTCGGTCGAGCGCGCCAGGCCGGTACGCTTGGCTACGGCCTCCGAAACCCTCCCTAGCACCGCACCGGCGGATGCCCGCTCCGGCAGAAGACGGTCCCAGCCGCGCTTGCGCATCAGGGAGGAAGGCTGATGGTGGCAAAGGTCCCAGATATGGCTCTGAGCCGCGAGCTGTGAAATTTCACTTGCAGCACACCCGCCGAGCCGCAAGGCGAAATACTGCGCAGTCGTAAGATAGATTTTCGCGCGGGCGAATTCGGCGGGATATGCGCTTTCCTGCCAGAGCAATTGCTTGCCGAGCCGCATCGCGCCGCTGATACCGCAAAACACTTCATCATAGGCAGGCGCAATCCGGGCGTAGGCCTGGTCGATCTCAGGCGGCGAGACCGCATCATAGTCCATCATCGGCAGCACTGGCTCGTCACCTTCGACAAGAACGGCGCCACACCCATGCGCGGTCGCGATCACCGCGCCGATGGTGTGGCGTTGCGTCACCACGGCCAAAGTGTCGAGGAACCACTCTTCCAGCCCGGCAAGATCATAGGCGAGGTATGGTCCTGCCGTGGTCGGCACATTCGGGATCGAAAGTGCTTCGAGCGGCCAGCCGTCCTCACTCGCGACCAGCAGTTTCAGATTCGTCTTGCCAATGTCGAGAACCGCGATCCGGGGAGAGGCTTCCGATCTTGTCATCGTTGTCTACCGGGGCGCTTTGCCGCCCAGATGAGGAACCGCGGCAACGGCAATCAGGATGCCACCCCAGATCGCCAGAGTGAGGAACTGGCTGAGATTGAGAAGGTTGAACGCCGAGGAGATCACCTGAAGGATTATCAGCGCAAGCAGCAATCCGCCGACTTTGCCAAAGCCGCCAAATGGATCGACGCCACCGAGCACTGCTGCAAGAATGGTGACGAGCAGATAGCTCTCGCCATATGCCGCGTTGGCTGAATTGAAACGTGCCAGCATGACGACCGCTGCGACACCGGCGAGCAGGCTCGAGAGGACATATAGCTTGAGCAGGACGGCGCGGGTATCGACGCCGGAGTAGCGGGTTGCCTTCTCGTTCGAGCCGATCATGTAAACCCTTGCCCCGAAGGGCGTTGCGTTTAGCATGAGCGCGACCGGCAACGCACAGAGCGCCAGCACGATCAGGGCAAAAGGCACCCCGAGAACCGTTCCATTGCCGATGAAAACAATGGGCTCCGGAAATCCGGAGATGACATTGCCGCGCGTCAGGCCGATCGCGAGTCCCTTGCAGAGTGTCATGGTGCCGAGGGTTGCGAGGATCGGCGAAACGCCGAGATAGGCGATGACAAATCCGTTGACAAGGCCGACCAGTGCCGCGACGGCAAACCCTGCCGCAATCGCCAGCACCTGTACGCCGGCCCAGGCAATGCCCTGAGTGCCCGGAATGTAGTGCGTCAGCAGGAAGGCAATGGTCAGTCCGGAGAGATTAGCGGTGGCGATGATGGAAAGGTTGAGGCCGCCAGATAACAAGGCCAGCATCATCGCAAGCGAAAGGATGCCGAGCTCCGGCATCTGGAAGGCCATCGATTGCAGCGTGTTGACGGAGAAAAACCGGTCGCCGATGGTAATGGCGAACACCAACCAGAGCGCGACCAACAACAGCATCAGGGTTGCGATCGTCCCGCTGCCGGCAAAACGGATCAGGCGTCCGCGAAGGGCGAGGGTGGACTCATTTCTCATGGCCGCGCGCTCCGGGTCCGCCGTTCTCGCTGCGACCAGGCTGTCGCCGAGACCGAGATCAGAATGACCAACCCGACAAAAAATGGCGACCAGTAGGACGAAACGCCCAGCAAAATGATTCCATTCTGCAGGATGGCGAGCAGTGCCAACCCCAGAAACGTGCCGAGAACGGTGCCGACGCCGCCCATCAGGCTGGCGCCGCCGAGCACGACGGCCGCAACCACATCGAGCTCCTTGCCCACCAGCACCGTCGGAGCGACGGACTGTGCAAGCTGCGCCTGGACCAGTGAGGCGATACCGGCCATGACCCCCATGTAGCAATAGACCAGCATGTTGAGGCCGAAGACATGGAAGCCGAGTCGCTGCGCGGCATCGGTATTGCCCCCCATGGCGTAGATTTGACGACCGATATTGCTACGATTGAGCAGGAGCCAGGTGAAGAGAAATGAGAACCCGAGCGCGAGGATCTGCAGGTTGACGCCGTAGGACGTATCTTTGCCCCAATCGAACTCGAACCAGAATATCCCGGTCGCGAACCAGTCGGGTAACGAATAGATATATTTACCGCCCGTGAAGAAAATCAGCAGCCCATAGAAAATGTTCAACGTTGCGACGGACACGATGATTGATGGTATCCGAAGCTTCTGGATGAAGATCGCGTTGAGGGCGCCGAGCGCACCGCCAATGCCGATCGCGATCGCAAAAACGCAGATCCAGTTCGCGCCGTATGCGTTCGCCACCGTAAGCGTGACATATTGCGCCACCGATGCCGTCGCCGTGAAGGAGATGTCGATTCCGCCGGCGATCAGCACCACGAGCAGCCCGAGGGCGAGGATGCCTACGAATGCGTAGGAGGTCAGCAGGTCGAACAGATTCTGCATGGTCAGGAACTGGCCGTTCGCCGCGCCCAGGCTGGCGCAGAGCACGAGGATCACGATCAACAGCCAGAACTCATGGCTGCGCCGAAACCTGCCAAATGAAGCAAACCGCGATTCAGGCATTGACTGCCTGCCGAAGCGCATCTTCGGAGGTGTCTGCGGCCATCACGTCAGTAGTCAAACGCCCTTCGCGCATCACCAGCACGCGATGGCTGTGATAAAGCACCTCGGGGATTTCGTCTGATATCATCAGCACTGCGACGCCCTCGCGGGCCAGCCGCCGGATGATCTCATAAATCCCATCCTTGGCGCCGATGTCGACACCGACCGTTGGGCTATCAAGGATGAGCACTCGTGGGTTGGTCGCCATCCATTTGGCGAGCACGATCCGCTGCTGATTGCCGCCGGAGAGCGTCTTGACCGGGTTGTTGGGATCAGAGACCTTGATTCCGAGTTCGGCGACCCATCGCGCAACATGGCTTTGCCGCGCGCGTGCGCCAATCAGGCCGAACGCGCCGGCGAGACGTTCCAACACAGTCAGCGTGACGTTCGACGTGATCGACTGGTCAAGGATGAGGCCAAGTGTAAGCCTGTCCTCAGATACGTAGGCGATGCCTCGACGGATCGCGTCTGCATTCGTGTTCAGCGCGATGCGGTGGCCGTCAAGCGCCATGGTGCCTCGATCGGGCGGGTTCATGCCGAACAGCGACAGTGCGAGCTCGGTTCGGCCCGATCCAAGCAATCCGGTAAGGCCCACGACTTCTCCGGCGCGTAATTGCAAGCTCACATCGTCGTAGTCACCATCGCGGGTAAGGCCCTGGACTTCGAGAACAACGGCACCCACGGCAAGGTCGGGCACCTGTTTCTGATACTCGAAAGCCTTCCCGGTCATCAGGTGACTGAGTTTGCTGCCGTCGATGGTCGCTGCGGCAAAGGTGCCTACCTTGGCGCCGTCCCGCAACACCGTCACGCGTTCGGCGATCTCAAGCACCTCGTCGAGGCGATGGCTCACGAATATGATGCAGATGCCGCTTCGTTTCAGGTCGCTGACGAGCTTGATCAAGGTGTTGACCTCGTGGCGGGTCAGCGACGCCGTCGGCTCATCCATGATGAGAAGTTTGGCATCCGCCGCCAAGGCCCGGCAGATCGCGACCAGCTGGCGTCCGGCAATGCTGAGTTCGGAGACTTTTGTTTCTGGATCGACCTCAACGCCGACCTTCGCCATTGTGGCCATGGCGATGGCCCGCATAGAGGACCAGTTCACCGTGTGGACGCCGCCAAGATGGTGCGCCATGGCGATGTTCTCGACGACGGTGAGGTTGGAGAATAGCGATAGATCCTGATAGATGACCTGAATGCCGCAATGGGTGGAGTAGACCGGGCTTAGTTTTGGGTACTCCTTGCCGGAAATGACGATCCGGCCTCCTGGTTCCGGCGCCTCGACGCCGGAAATGATCTTGATCAGCGTCGACTTGCCGGATCCGTTTTCGCCGACAAGGCAATGCACCTCTCCGACCTCCAGCGTCAGATCGACGTCGCGAAGCGCATGCACGCCGCCGAAACGCTTTGATATGCCGGACATCTCCAGGAAAGTCGTCAAGGCTTCGTCCTGTAATGGGACCGCTTGTCAAGCGATCGCCTCGACGCGGATCGCATTCCCGGCCGGAAAGCCGGGAATGCAGCGCGACGAGGCGGCTGGGACTGGTGTAGTTCTAGAGTCCTCCGGCGATCAGTCCGTCGATGGTTTCTTTGTTGATCCGCATGATCTTGTCGACCTTGATCTGCTTGCCGGCCACATCGACCGCAGCCTTGCCGAGGCCGGGAACATCGACGCCATCCGTGATTGGCTTGCCATCAAGCACGAGCTTGGCAACTGCAACCATGGCGTAACCTGCATCGGTGGGATTCCACAGGAAACCTTCGCGGATGGTATCATCCGCGATGAGCGATTTCGCCTGGCTCGGCAGCACCGTGCCGACCACGGCGATCTTCTTGCCAAGGCGTTGCTGACGCACCGCATTGCCGGCCCCGATCGGCCCATTCGAGCCGAAGCCGAGAATGCCGCGCAGGTTCGGATAGGCCTTGATCACGTCAAGCGTCGTGCGCTGGCTGGTATCGATCTCGTCGGCGCCGGGGAAACGGTCGGCGACGAGCTTCATTTTCGGGAAATTCTTCTGCTGATAGGCAATCGCGGCGTCGGCCCATTTGTTGTGAAGCGGCGTCGTCAACGTCCCGACATAAACCACGTAATCGCCTTCGCCGCCCATGTCCTTGGCGAGACGCTCCATCTGCACTTCACCGAAGCGAACGGAATCGATCAATTCGACATTCCAGTCACGGCCTTCTTGTTCGGGGCCCTCATGGGTGATGACTTTGATGCCGGCCGCCTGGGCGCGCTTGAGCACCGGCTCGCACACTTTGACGTCCAGCGGCACCAAGCCGATCACGTTGACCTTTTTGGCGATCAGGTCATCGAGCAGCTTTACCTGTTGTGCCGGATCGACGTTCGCCGGTCCAACCATGGTGGCATTGATGCTGAAGTCCTTGGCGCCCTTCTGGATTCCCTTTTCAAGAGCGTTGAACCACGGAATGCCGGCGATCTTCACGACCGTGACCATTTCCTTTTGAGCCTGCGCAAAAGCAAACCCCGGAAAACCGGTACCGGCGATCGCCGCCGCACCACCAAGCATTTTGATTGTCTGGCGTCTGTCCATTGTTCCCTCCCAGGAAGCTATTTTTAGCCTCTGCTCCTTTACCCGGCACTCGCCTGGCGGAGCAGTTGGCCTTATTCTTGATTGGCGGCGAAAATTTCGCCTCCAGCCTCAGGACTTGCCTGGGGATTAGAGACCAACGCTACGAGAGGTGTCAAGCAAGCGACATGTCAGCTAGCCCCGCCTGTGGCGATGTCCGGGCATGGCCGATTTTGTTGCAAAAGTCGGCTGTAACCGACGGATGTCTTTCGGCCATTCGGTAAGGCCGACCGGCTTTGATCCGCCGACCCTAACGCGCGAGGCGCCTCAGATTTTGAGCGATTGCAGCAAGAACAAACTCGTCCTGGGCGCCCCGTGGGCCACGAAGCCGAAGCCGACCAAGCCTCAGGATGCGCTTCAAATGCGCAAACCGCATCTCGATCTTCTTGCGCTGACGTCGCGACGTCTCGAATCCCTCGGTGCCAGCGAACGACCGGGCGACGTCCCGGGCGTGCTCATGGATGTCGCGCGGGATCTTGCGCGATGGTTCTTTTGGACAGCACTGCGGTTTAAGCGGGCATGCGTCGCAGTCGAGCTTGCTCGCACGATACAAAAGCGTT
>Ga0207678_10006536_pt1 | contig 10336 bp, 6 predicted proteins | sample KBSC63metaG_FD_184319 | JGI IMG/M metagenome (GOLD analysis project Ga0207678, IMG submission 184319) | Corn rhizosphere microbial communities from Kellogg Biological Station, Michigan, USA - KBS C6-3 metaG (SPAdes) (version 2) | ecosystem: Host-associated > Plants > Roots > Rhizosphere > Soil ...
ATCCACGGCGAAGCTCGATCAGGATCGGCATCTTCGGCGCCGAGCCCTGGACCAACGCCATGCGCGCCGAGATCGAGGCCGCCTTCGATATGGACGCGGTGGACCTCTACGGGCTCTCGGAGGTGATCGGCCCCGGCGTCGCCAGCGAGTGCATCGAAACCAAGGACGGCCTGCACATCTGGGAGGACCATTTCTACCCCGAGATCGTCGATCCGGAGACCGGCAAGGTGCTCCCCGACGGCGAGCGCGGCGAGCTCGTCCTCACCTCCCTGACGAAAGAGGGCATGCCGGCGATCCGCTACCGCACCCGCGACCTGACAAGGCTGCTACCCGGCACAGCGCGCAGCATGCGCCGCATGGAGAAGGTGACGGGCCGCTCCGACGACATGATGATCGTGCGCGGCGTCAACGTCTTCCCCACCCAGATCGAGGAGCTGCTGTTGCGCTGCCAGGGTCTCGCGCCGCACTACCAGATCGAGCTGCGGCGCGACCAGCGCCTCGACATCATGCGGCTCCTGGTGGAGGCGCGGCCGGACTCGGCCGATGCGCCGGTGCGGGCGGCGCAGGCCGATTTCCTGGGCACGCTCGTCAAGAACAACATCGGCGTAACCGCCGAGGTCGTCGTCAGCGAGCCGGGGGCGATCGAGCGTTCCGCCGGCAAGGCGCGCCGCGTCGTCGATCTGCGACCGAAGGACTGAGCCATGCGCAAGGACACCGCCGGAACCGCAGACGCCGCGATCGGCGAGGCTGCGCGATCCTGGAGCCAGTCGTGCCCCGCGCTCACCGGCGAGCTCGATCGCGACCTGCACGCCAGCTCCGAGTTCTGGCGACAGGGAGCGGAGCTGCGTGCCAGGCTGCCGCCGAGGCCGCGCTGCAACGCCGACGAGGAGGCCGCAGCCAAGTCGATCTTCGCGGCCGAACGCAAGTTGCGTGAGCGGTTTCTCTCGCTGCACGTGGAGGGCGTATATCGTCGGCTGACCGGGGACCTGCGGAGCTTCGTGCGCGCCGACGACTTGGTGTATGCCGCAGCCACAGCCTTTCCCGGCCTGACCCCGACACGGCAGATCGTCGCGCAGGACGATGAGCGCCCACTGAAGGACAAGGAGGGCTTCGAGATCGATCAGGGCCTCCTGCTCTCGCACGTCCTGGCCCATCCCCAGGCCGGCCGGCATCTCCTGCACGCCATGCTGCTGCCACGCTCCGAGACGGCGGAGCGGCTGCCGCATCTCCTCAAGCACGGCTCGATCGACCTGGGCCAGGCCACCGTGGCGCGGATGGGCAAGGCGTCGGTGCTGGAAGTGCGCAATCCGCGTTTCCTCAACGCCATGGACGACAGCATCACCGGCCCGATTGAGATCGCCACCGACCTCGCCATTCTCGACCCCGAGACGCTGATTGCGGTGGTGCGCGGCGGCGTGGTGGAGAGCCCGAAATACGCCGGGCGGCGCCTGTTCTCGGCCGGCATCAACCTGACGTTGCTCTACCAGGGCAAGGTCTCGTTCCTGTTCTACATCCGCCACCTGCTCGGCTGGGAGAACAAGTGGCTGCGCGGCCTGGCCGCCCCGAACCAGCCGCCCGACGAGGCCGTGGGCGCGACGCTGGAGAAGCCCTGGATCGCGGCCGTGGACGGCTTCGCCATCGGCGGCGGCTGCCAGCACCTCCTGGTGATGGACTACGTGCTGGCTGCCTCCGATGCCTACATGACGCTGCCCGCACGCAAGGAGGGCATCATCCCCGGCGGCGCCAACATGCGCCTGCCCCGCTTCACCGGCGACCGCATCGCCCGGCAGGCCATCATGTACGGCCGGCGGCTCGACTGCGACAGCCCGGAGGGACGCCTCATCTGCGACGAGGTGGTGCCGCCCGGCGAGATGGACGCCGCGGTTGCCCGTGTGGTCGAGGGCCTCACCGGCGCGGGCGTGGTGAGCGCGGTCGCCAACCGCCGCACCTTCCGCGTGGTGCAGGAGCCGATTGCCACGTTCCTCGCCTACGCGGCGGTCTACGCGCGCGAGCAGGCCTACTGCCATTTCAGCCCGGCCCTGATCGCCAACTTGGAGCGCCACTGGAACGCGCAACAGCGCAAGGTTTGAGCAACCCAGGCCCCCTTCCAGACGCACGCGCAGGGGATACGGCGGCGGAGCGTTGGCGCTGGCCTCCCCGCGGCGCGCTGCATCGCAGAAGTTTTACCGGCGGGCCGCATGGCCGCCCCATTCCTCGGTGACACGGTGGACAGAGACATTCAGGCTCGTGCCGAGGAGGGGGAGCAGTGGCGGCTACGAGGGACGGCGCGCGTGCGCGCATTGGCCTTTTGGGCAAAGCCGCTGCCCTCGCAACCGTCCTGCTGCTGGGCCCCTGCATCTACCCGCCCGTTGCCGCCCAAACCGCCGAGGAGGGCCAAGGGGCAAAGCCCGCACCCAGGAAGGCCAAGGCCTCGACGGGAGACAAGGCCGCTTCCAAGTCGCGCACGCCGCCTGAAGCCGCCAGCAGGCCCTCCGAGCAGCGGACGGCGAGCCAAACGCCCGCCAAGCCTGCAAAACGGCTCGATCCCGCCAAGCTCGACCCCCTGCGGCTCGGCTCATCCGAGGCGATGCAGGTCGATCCCGGCAAGCTCGATCCGAAATCGCCCAACACGTGGCTCGTAGTCGGCCTGGTGGAAGGGGTCGGCGGCAATATCGCCGGGGCCAAGGAGAGCCTGGAGCGCGCGATCGCACTGGGCGAGCGCCGCAACAAGGCGGTCGCCGCCGCTGCCGCAGTCGTCCTGAGCCGGGTGCGTACGATTGGCCTGAACCTGATCCGCGCCGATGCCGGCGCCGCGGCAAGCTTCGGCGGCACCCCCTCCAAGGATACGACGAATTTCCTCGACGGCGAGTTCAAGGGGATCAAGGGGTTGCTCGAGAAGGCGATCGCCCTCTGCGGCGCGGCCGGCCGCAAGGACGGCATGGCCACCGGCTACGCCTTGCTGGGCGAGCTGTACAGCAGGAACACCGATTACGAGGAGGCCCAGGCCGCAATCGGCAAGGCACTCGCCCTCAACAAGGCCCTGGGGAACAAGAAGGGCATGGCCGCCAACTACCGCGCGCTGGCCGACACCAACCGCTACGACCTCGACCAGGCCGAGACCCTCCTCAAGGAGGCCCTTGGCCTCCACAAATCGCTGGGGCTCGATGAGGAGCTGGCGACCGACTACGAAAAGCTGGGCGCCATCAACAAGATCCGGGGGGAGCCCTACGAGGCGGAGCGGCTCTACAAACAGGCTCTTGCGCTCACCCCCAGACAGATCCAGGGCAGGGTGCTCCGCGCGCTGCAGCAGCTCTATCGCGACCGCGACGATCCGGGCCAAGCCGCGGAGATGGAGGAGCAGGCCAGCGCCATTGGCAAGGAGCAGCAGAGTGGGGGACGGCTCTATTTCAGCTCGGACCTGGGCCTCTACCGGAGCAGCCTTGCCGTAAAGGCTCAGACGGAGGCGCTGGAGAAGGCTGTGCCCCTTGAAAAGAAAGTCGGCCACTGGGTCGGTCTCGCGACCAGCTACACCCTCCTCGGCATGCACTACTCCGAGCGCGCCAGGCTCGAAGAGGAGACGGCCGCCATACTCAGCGGACGGGCGGAAGCGATGATGCGGGAGTCCCTGGCCCTCAACCGAACCTTGGGGCGCGAGCTGGCGGTGGCCCACGTGTACCGGGAGCTGGCCTCGATCATCGACGACCGCGGCGACGTTACCGGGGTCGATGAGATCCTCAAGGATGCCTATCAGCTCCACAAGAAGCTCGGCAAGGAGACCGACATGGTCCGTCTCTACTCCTCGCTGGCCTACGGGAGGAGCCGCCGCGGCGACAAGGCCCAGGAGTGCGACTACTGGCGCAAAGGTGCAACGGCCTTCCCCGAGCAGAAGGATCTCGTTGATGCGCTGAACAGATGCGGCAAGACGCAATGAGCGGACCCTGGACGATCTTCTCACACACACTGGGTCGTCCCCGGGGGATGCCTGCGCGAACGGGAGGGATAATCCCGGGTAGCTCAACTTCGCTGCCGCATGCACGCGCGCTCGCCCTGAGGCTGCTCGCAACGGTGCTGCTCGCGACGGCGCTGCAGAGCGCGGGTGCAGACGCCCAGGAGCGCACCAGGATCGAGATCGTGCCCCAGATCGCCCACGCCGACGATATCGCCTCGGCCACGCTCACGCCGGATGGCGCACAAATGCTGACCGCCGGCAAAGACGGCACATTGAAGCTCTGGGACCTCGCGACCACCCGGCTTGTCCGCACCTTCGCGGGGCACAGGGGCGCCGTAACTGCCATCGCACTCTCACCCGACGGCAGCCGTGCCCTGTCGGGTGGCGAGGACAAGACGATCAGGCTCTGGGAGCTTGCAACCGGGCAGCTGATCCGCACCGTCTACGCCCATCTCGACGCGAGCGGCGGCGTCAGCTCCGTCGCGTTTTCTCCCGACGGCGGGCGCCTGCTGTCGAGCAACCGGTGGGAGAGCGCGGTCAAGCTGTGGGACGCGGGGACAGGCCGGCTCGTGCGCATGTTTCACCATGCCAAGGGGCCGTTGCGCTCCGGCGTAAGTGCAGCCGTTCTCTCGCCGGACGGCACCCGCGTGGCCACGGCCGGCAACGGCGACAAGGCCGTGAAGATCTGGAACGCCGAGACGGGGCAGCTTCTTTCTGCATTCGCCGAGCCCGTGCGCGGAGCATACAGGCTTGCATTCTCGCCCGACGGCAGGCGTCTGCTCCTGGCCGACAGCAAATCCATCACCTTGTGGGACACAGAGAGCGGAGCGTCGCTCCGTACGCTTGGCTCGCATGGCCTGAGCGACCTCTACGACATCCTTGTGGCGTTCTCGGCGGACGGGGCTCTTGCTCTGACGGCCGACCACGAAAACGGGCTGGAGCTCTGGAGCGTGGAGACAGGCCAACCGGTCCGCACCTTCAAACCCGGGCTTGGGCGAGTCGTTGCCGTCTCCCGCGATGTCGCGCGTGCTGTCACTGTCGGGTTGTCACGAACGTTCAAGCTTTGGGACATTGCCAGCCGGCAGGAGCTCGGCGCATTCGAACGATACGCCTCGTCCGTCGACTCCGTGGCGGCCTCGCCGGATGGCACCCGCCTGCTGACGCTCGACAACAGGGTGCGCCTGTGGGACGCCGCCAGCGGCAGGCTGGCGCACACCCTCAAGGAGGTGACGGTCAGGTCTGTCGCCTTCTCGCCGGACAGCACCCGCGTGCTTTCCGGATCCTTCAACGCCCTCAAGCTGTGGGACGCGGCCACCGGGCAGCTGGTGCGCGAGATGAGAACACCCGCCGCCGACCGGGTCGCATTCTCGGCCGACGGAACCAGGCTGCTGTCCTACGGCGCCGACACCCGCCCGGCCCAGTCGCCGAAGCAGGGCACCAAGCAAGACAAGGCCGCCGAGCGGGAAGGCAGCGTGATCGTGTGGGACGCCGTCACCGGCCAACCCGTCGATAGCTTCAAGGTGCCATCGAACCTGGGCTTCAGGCCGCCGGCGGCGTTCTCGTCGGATGCCACACGGTTCCTGTCCCCGGCCGACTACGATCAGCCCATCAAAGTGTGGGATGTGGCCGCCGGACAGATCGTCCACACCTTCGGCGGGCGTGCCAGCAACTTCACCCAGGCGACCGCCTTCTCGCCCGACGGTGCCCAGGTGGCGTCGGGCCACATCGACGGCGCGGTGAAACTCTGGGAGCCGGCAAGCGGCCGGATTGTCCGTACCGTGTGGCACTCGAAGTCGGTCCAGGCGATCGCCTTCTCCCGAGACGGGACCAGGCTGCTCACCGGGAGCGCCGACGCCAAGGTCAAGCTGTGGGATGGGGCGACGGGGCAGCTTGTCCGCACGTTCGAGGGGCATTCCTCCACCGTCCGGTCAGTCGCGTTTCTGCCCGACGAGAAGCGCGTGTTGTCCGGCGGTGACGACGGCACCGCCCGGATCTGGGACGCCGCCACCGGCGAGCAGCTGGCCATGCTGCTCACAGCGAACGATGAGTGGCTCGTCATCACACCGGAAGGCTTCTTCGACGCCTCGCCGCAGGGCGCGGAGATGCTCAGTGTGGCGCGCGGCCTGCAGGTGTTCGGCATCGACCAGTTCTACCAGGAGCTCTACCGGCCCGACCTGGTGCGCGAAAAGCTGGCCGGCGACCCGGACGGCAAGGTCAAGGCCGCCGCCGCGAAGCTCGACCTGGGCAAGCTGGTGGACAGCGGCCGCGTGCCCACCGTCACCATCGTCTCGCACAAGGCGCGGGACACCACGCCCGACGACTTCGTCAACGTGGAGGCGCTCGTCGTCGACCAGGGCGGCGGCATCGGCAAGGCCGAATGGCGCATCAACGGCGTCACCGTCGGCGTGGTCGAGAGGCCCGCCCCCGCCGCGCCCGGCCAGCCCGTGGCACTCAAGCAGGCAATGGCCCTCGATCCCGGCGAGAACACCGTCGAGCTCGTCGCCTACAACAGCGCCAATCTCGTCGCCTCGGCTCCGGCACGCGCCAAGATCACCTGGACCGGCACCGAGCCGTCGGTGCCGCCGCGGCTCTACCTGCTGACCGTCGGCGTCAACGACTACCTCGACGCCGCCCTGCGGCTCAAATATGCCGTGCCGGACGCCAAGGCGCTCGCCGCCGCCCTTACCGAGGCGGGCCGGGGGTACTACGAGAGCGTCGTCGTCACCAGCGTGCTCGATGGCGACGCCACCTCGGCCAAGCTGGATCAGGTCTTCATCGACCTGGCCGGCCGGGTGCGCCCGCGCGACGTGTTCGTGTTCTTTGCGGCTGGCCACGGCAAGACGCTCGACGGGCGCTACTACTTCGTCCCCTACGACCTGCGCTATCAGAACGAACGCTTGCTGGCCCGCGACGCCATCGGCCAGGACCGGCTGCAGGCCTGGTTCGCACGCATCCCCGCCAGAAAGGCCGTGCTGATGTTCGACACCTGCGAGGCGGGCACGCTCACCGAGCGGACCGCCGTGCGCACTGCCGCGCTCACCCGTGGCGGCCTGGAGCAGAAGGCGGCGCTGGGGCGCCTGATCCAGGCCACGGGCCGCGCCACGCTCACCGCGTCCACCGGCGCCCAGGAGGCGTTCGAGGGCCACGGCGGGCACGGCGTCTTCACCTTCGCGCTGCTCGATTCGCTGGCCCGCGGCGATCTCAACGGCAACGGCCTGATCGAGCTTGCCGAGCTGATCCAGCACGTGGACGGCCTGGTGCCGGCCATCACCGAGAAGCGCTGGGGCGCCCGCCAGTTCCCGCAGATGGACGCCTACGGCGCCAACTTCCCGCTGGCGCGTCAGGTGCCGGCGCTGGCGCCGGCCCAGGACGAGGCCGTCATCGTCCCCATCAAGCCCACGCACGTGAGCACGGAGCGGCTGGCGATCTTCAAGGAGGCAGGCGGCACCGGCGCCGTGGTGGAGCAGCTGCCGCCCTTCACCACCGTCACCCTGGTGAAGTCCGACGCCGGCTGGGTGCTGATCGCGCGGGACGGCAAGGTGCTGGGCTACGTCGCCGAGACCAAGCTGCACAGGCTCAATTGACCTGGCTCACGGCGGCGGGGCCGGCGCACGCGGGCGCCGGCACCGATTCGGGGCTACCACAGCCCCTTGAGCCGACCTCCGTCGAGGTTGAGCGACACGCCGGTGATGTAGCTCGCGCGCTCCGAGCACAGGAACACGATGGCGCTGGCCAGCTCCTCGGGCTTGCCGAAGCGGTTGAGCGCGTTCTTGCGGGCAGCCAGGCGCCGGGCCTCCTCCTCGCTCTTCACGCCCAGCTCGCTCTTCAACCCCTCGGCATTGCGCTTCCACAGGCTCGTATCCACCCATCCGGGGCACACGGCATTGACCAGCACGTTGTCCTCGCCGAGCTCGGCCGAGAGCGACTTGGTGAGGTTGAGGAGCGCACTGTTGGTCATGCCGCTCCCGAACATGTAGGGGTCCGGCTCCTTGCCAGCCCCGCCGATCATGTTGACGATGCGGCCCCACTTCTGCGCCCGCATCAGCGGGGAGACCAGCCGGATGGCGCGCATGAAGCCGAACAGCTTGGTCTCGAGCTGAACCTTGAGCGACTCGTCGGTGAGCGCGGCGAAGCGCCCCGAGTACATGGTGCCGGCGTTGTTGACGAGGATATCGACGCCGCCGAGCTGCTGCTTGGCCGCGTCCACAAGCCGCGCGATGTCTGCCTCCACCGACATGTCGGCCTGTACGCCGTGCACCTCGCCGCCCGTCTCGTTGGCGAGCGCGTCGCGCGCGGCGCTGAGCTTGTCTCCGTCGCGGGCGCAGATCAGCACCCGCACGCCTTCTCGCAGGAACAGCCGCGCTGTCTCGTAGCCGATGCCACGGCTCGCGCCGGTGACAATGGCGCGCTTGCCTTCAAGTCCCAGGTGCATTTCCTCTCCTATCGGACAAATTGCGAGGGTGCCGCGGGCCGCGCTGCCGGCCGCCGCGCGTCGCGACGGCTTTCGGGGATTCGAGGCACGCTTTCCGCAACCATCAGCTTGACCATGCTCCGGGCTCAGTCAAGTATGAGCGCGCGCATCGGTTCGAGGACGGCATGGACCTGCGGCTCGGCGGCAAGGCTGCACTGGTGACGGGCGGCTCGCGCGGGATCGGCCGGGCCATTGCCGAGGCGCTGCTGCGCGAAGGTGCGTCGGTGGCCATCTGCGCCAGGAACCCCGAGGCACTCGCCCAAACTGTTGGGGCTCTCGAAAGGATTGGACCGCCGATGCTGGCCAAGGTCGCCGACGTAACCGATGCCGGCGCCGTTGCGGCCTTCGTCGATGCTGCCGCAAGCGCGCTCGGACGGGTCGATATCCTCGTGAACAACGCCGGCACGCATCTGCGCGGCACGGTGGAGGATACGACCATAGATGTCCTGGAGCGACAGCTGCATGACAAGGCCTTCGGCTTCTTCCTGGCGATCCGCGCCGTGGCGCCGATCATGAAGGCGCAGCGCGACGGGCGCATTGTCAACATTGTCGGCCAGGCGGCACGGCATCCGCATCCCGACCGGTTTCCATCGGGCGTCACCAACGCCGCCCTGCTCGCCATCACAAAATCTGCCGCCGATGCGCTGGCCCGGCACAACATCCGCGTTAACTCCGTCTGCCCCCAATACATCGAGACCGAGCTGCTCGCCGCCCTGATCGACAAGGAGATGCGCGAGCGCGGGGTGGACCGCGCCACGGCGGCGGCCGGCTTCACCCGCGCCAACGTGCTGGGCCGCCTCGGCCGGCCCGAGGAGGTGGCCGACCTGGTGGCGTACCTGGTGTCCGACCGCGCCAGGTTCGTGACCGGCAGCTCGGTGAGCATCGATGGCGGCTATCACCGCTACGTTTTCGGTTGAGGCGAAGTGGGGGGAAATGGACCTTGGATTGACTGGCAAGGCCGCACTGGTCAGCGGAGCCACCAGCGGCATCGGCCTCGCCATCGCCCGCCGGCTCGGCGAGGAAGGCTGCAGGGTGGCGATCTGCGGGCGCAACGAGACCATGCTCGGCGCGGCTGTAGACGAGCTCGTCGGGTCGGCGATCGACGCCGTCGGCGTCAAGGCAGACATGCGCGTGGCGCGTGACGTGAGGGCGCTGGTCGAGCGCACCGTGGAGGCCTTCGGCGGCCTCGACATCGTGGTCAGCAATGCGGGCACGCATCTGGCCGGCCGCATCGGCGAGGTCACGGCCGAGGAGCTTGCGGCCCACCTTGAGACAAAAGTGGTCGGCGCGTGGGAGCTGGCTCGGCTGGCGGCACCCCACATGCACAAACGCGGCGGCGGCCGCTTCATCGTCGTCATCGGCCAGGCCGGCAAGGTGCCGCAGGCCGGCGCCATCGCCTCCGCCGTCGTCAACGCGGCCCAGCATGCGTTCGTGAAGTCGCTGTCGGACGAACTCGGCCGCTGCAACATCCTGGTCAACGCCGTGTGCCCCAGCCGCATCGCCACGCCGCTCACCGGCAAGCTGGCTTTGCACAACGAGCTCTACCTCGGGCGCAGTCTGGAGCAGCAGGAGAGCGGCTGGGGCGCGGAGGTGCCGCTCGGCCGCTGGGGCGACCCGGAGGATGTGGCCGATGCGGTCGCGTTCCTGGCCTCGGAGCGCGCGGGCTTCATCTGCGGTGCCAACATCGACGTTGATGGCGGCCATCAGCGCTCCATTCTGTGAGGGAAGCGCGGGCCGGCATGATCGAGATCAAGAACGTCTCGAAGACCTTTGCCAAAGGCGCCGACGAGCTGACGATCGAGCAGTGGCTCGATGGCGAAACAGTCGTGGTCGCGCTGACGCGTTCCGACGAAAAAGGCGGTGAAACCGTCCGAGCCTACGAGTTCCCCGACGAATCGGCGGCGGACGAGTTTCAC
>Ga0207678_10006537_pt1 | contig 10334 bp, 6 predicted proteins | sample KBSC63metaG_FD_184319 | JGI IMG/M metagenome (GOLD analysis project Ga0207678, IMG submission 184319) | Corn rhizosphere microbial communities from Kellogg Biological Station, Michigan, USA - KBS C6-3 metaG (SPAdes) (version 2) | ecosystem: Host-associated > Plants > Roots > Rhizosphere > Soil ...
CAATACGATTGTCGACTTCTACGCTCCGTACAACTTCAGCCCGTACAACGTCTTCCAGGTACCGTTTAAGCGCTACAACCTGTTCAGCGCCGGTCACTACGACATCACGGATCACCTGACCGTCTACGGCCGGGGCATGTACAGCAACACGACGATCGACACGATCATCGCTCCTTCGGGCGTGTTCGGCGATACGGTCACCGTGCCGCTCAGCAACCCGTTCCTGACCGCCGCTCAGCGTAACGTTCTGTGTACGGATCTCGCCTTGACGGCCGCGCAGTGCACGGCAGCGGCAACGGCGCTCACTCCGACCGATCCGAATTATCGGACGGACACCTTCGGTCTCCGCCGTCGTATGCCTGAAATCGGGCCGCGCATCAGCGACTACAACACGCAGATGTTCGACTTCCGGGCCGGCGTGCGCGGTGACATCACCGACAAGATCGGCTTCGATGTCTGGGCCGCGCGCGGTATCAGCGACAAGAAGCAGGCAATTCAGAACTACGCACTTCTGTCGCGCGTGCGGCAGGCATTGCTGGCCACGAATTCGACCACCTGCTTGACCACCACCAACAACTGCGTCCCGCTGAACATCTTCGGCCCGGATGGGTCGATCACTCCGGAGATGGCGGCGTTCATCAGCCAGCAGGCGAGCACGCAGGTCAAGTCGAAGCTGTCGCAGGCTCACGCGACGATCAACGGCGATACCCCGCTTCAGCTCTGGGCGAAGAACCCGGTCAGCTTCGCGGTCGGCGCCGAGTATCGCAAGTATAACGCTCAGCAGCGTTCGGACGCTCTGGCCAAGACTTCGGGCGAACTCGGCGGCGCCGGCGGCGCTGCTCCGGACATCACCGGTGGCCTCGACGTCTACGAAGGTTTCGCCGAGGTCATCGCGCCGATCGTGTCCGATCGGCCGTTCCTCGAGGAACTGCAGCTCGAAGGCGGTATTCGTCGGTCGCACTACACGGTCGACACCGCGGGTAGCCCGAAGTTCAACACGACGACCTGGAAGATCGCAGGTAGCTGGGCCCCGGTTCGGGACATCAAGTTCCGCGGCAACTATCAGCGCGCTGTTCGTGCGCCGAACATTGCCGAGCTGTTCTCGCCGGTGAACACGGTTCTGACGAACCTCAACACCGATCCGTGCGGCTTGACCCGTCCGACGACCGGTCCGAATGCGACGAACCTTCGGGCTATCTGCCTTGCGCAGGGTGCTCCGCTTAACCGCCTCGGCTTGATCCCCAACTCTCCTACGGCGGGCCAGGCGAACATCACCACCGGTGGTAACCTCTCGCTGCGTCCGGAAAAGGCCACTACGTGGACCGTTGGTGCGGTGCTCCGTCCGCGGTTCATCCCGGGCTTCAGCGCAACGATCGACTACTACAACATCAAGGTGAAGGACGCGATCACGGTTGCCACTCCGGGCGACTTGATCAACGCCTGCTTCGGTGACGCGCTGGGCGCGACGGCGACGGCAGCTGCGGCAACCAGCCCAGCCTGCTTGATCATCCGCCGCAACCCGATCACCGGTCAGCTTGACGGCAGCCCAGTGAACACGCCAGGCCTGTTCGGCATCACCACCAACCAGGGCAAGCTCGCCACCGACGGTATCGACGTCACGTTCGACTACCGCCACGCTTTGGGCACGATCCTGAATGCCCCGGCGAAACTCTCCCTGAACTTCGGCGGCAACTACACGCACAGCCAGAAGTTCAGGCGATCGCGAGCAGCGCTGCCTCGGTCAACCGTGAGTGCGTCGGCTACTACAGCGCCAACTGCGGCTTCCCCGCGGGCGGCCTGCTGCCGAAGTACAGCTTCAGCGAGCGCACGACCCTGTCTCTGGGCCGCGTCGATCTGTCGCTGCTGTGGCGCTACATTGGCAAGATGAAGTACGAGCCGGGCCTCACGCCGCTGTTCAGCGGAACGATCGTGACCACTCCGGCTTCGTCGCCAATCGCGTCGCTGCCAGGCACGTTCAACGGCGAGACGGTCAATTTCAACCGTATCCCGGCTGAAAATTACTTCGACTTCTCAACCCGGTTCAACGTCAACGAGCATTTCGACCTGACGTTCACGGTCATGAACCTGTTCGACAAGAAGCCGCCGATCGTGGGCAACACGGCAGGAACGACGTCGCAGAACAGCGGCAATACCTTCCCGGCCACCTACGATCCGCTGGGCCGTCGCTTCGCGGCCGGCGCCCGGATCAAGTTCTAAGCAAGTCCGAAGCGTTAAAAGGGGAGAGGCGGGCCTTCGGGTCCGCCTCTTTTCTTTTGTCCAAAGTTAGAGGCCACCGGCACGTCGGCATTCGATTACGGTATCCAGCGGCTTGCGCGGATCCAACGTGTTGCGAGATACTTCATCCCTGAAGTCACCGGCATGCCGGCGTGCTCGGCCAGCGGGTCGGGCGAGCCGTCGGCGAGCGCGTTGCGGAAGACGAGCACGTCGCCCGTATGTCCGCGGACCTTTGTATCCGTCTGAACGAAGGCCGTTTCGCCGCCTTCATAATCGTCGTTCAGGTAGATTAGCGCGGTCCACAGCCGCTGGTTTTGCGCGCCATCGACGAAATCGAAGTGGGGCCGATATTCCTGACCGGGAGAATAGCGCAGCACCTGCAGCGCCTCGCCCTCATCGAATGACGTTGCCGTCAATGCCGCGATCCGCTGGTTGAGCGCGTGGATCGCCGGATCCTCGATCAGCCAATGGATGGCCGCGCCGTCCGACGTCCGGATCGTATCGCGGACCAGTTCTCGGGATTTGTTATAGACCATCGACGGTTCGAACAGAGTTTCGGTTGCTTCGATGAGGTAGGCGCACTCCGCCGCGGAGAGCGCCGCCTCATAGTGCCGTGCATAGGGCTCCTCGGCGATGATTTTCGGTTCGGGGGTGGACCGCGGGACGCCATGCTCATCGATGTCCATCGCGGCAATGAGGTTTAGCGCTCGCCGACGCTCCGGCAGTTGACGCGCTTCGACGGCGAGCCGGCCAAGCGCGGTTGCCCAATCGCGTTTTCCGGCGACGCCGCTCGCGAGCAGGTTCGTTGCAATCAAATTGGCCCGAGCATGCCCAAGCGCCGCTGCATATTCGAACAATATCCGTCCGCGCGCCGGATCCTGTGCAACCCAATTCCCGCTCCAGGTGATGTCGGCGAGCACGAACAACGCCTGCGGGTCGCCGGCCGATGCGACCTGCCGCAGCAGCTGGATACCCTGGTCCTGCTGGCCTCCATTGATGAGATCGATTGCGTGCTGCAGTGACGCCATGCCGGACACTCAGTCGAGGAGCGGCGATGGCAAGGTCATTGCAATCCCCGCGTGACTTGCCAGCTGCTCCGCCCACTCGAGCACAATCCCGATTTCGCGCGCGTGAAGGTCCTTGCCGCGCGATTTCTCGTCCTCGCGCTGTTTGGCAGAATAGGCGCTGCGGTCCTTGCTATGCGTGCGAAATGCCGCGCCTGATGCGACCGCGTCCGCATCCAGCTCGAGTTGGAACAGCAAGGCCAATCGTTCGACCGTCTCCACCGGCCGCTCGATCAACGTTTCGCTGGTGAGCGTCCTGAATCCCACGTGCCGACGAGCGGCTTCCTCGAACAGCGCTTGCTGCGCCAGCCATCCCACCGCGCCCGTCTGCAGATCGGTCTGCCGATACAGGTCCTCATCGGTAAAGCCGAAGCGCTCCGCCTGCCCAAGGTGGATCAGCTTCCACATCAAATCCCGCACCCAGGCGCGCCCTTCGATCTCCTTGCGGGCAATCGAGCCGAGGAACGTCTCGATCGGCGCATGGAGGAGGACGCCGCGGAGTTCGGGCCGCATTGCTGTCAGCAATGGCAGCAACGGGTTGATGAGGTTCGACGGCTTGATGACGTTGACCTCGCCCTCACTGAGCGGCCGGGCGAGCAGCAGCAGCGCCACGTCGAGCGCCGCTGCGACCTGGCGTGGGTCGCCGCGGCGAAGCTGGAGCCCGACGACGTCGTTGAGGATCTGCGGCTCCTTGAGCCCGAACGACACGCCCGGAATGTCGAACGCGCGAGCGAGCAAGGTCGAGCAGCAATAAGCGGAATGGAAGATCAGCCGCGGCGGCGGGAGCTCGCGCCGCCGCACTTCGGCAAGGCAATCAGCGCGCGCGTAAACGGCCAGCGGCGCGTCGCCGATCTCGTGGTCGGTGAGGAACGTCATTTCCCGTTGTGCCTCGCGCGGCACGAAGCGGAACTGGATCGCGTCGCTTGCTTCGTCGTAGCGATGCGCCAGCCATTCGCCATCACCGATCACTTGCGTCAGGGAAGGTGCGTTCGCAGCCATCACTTGGCTTGTGGGCAAAGCGGACGCGGCTCGCAAGGCATGCTTGACCTCGCCCGTTATCGGCAGCCATCACAGCATCATGACAATGACGGTTGAGCAGCATCTGGCGCGAGCCGCCGAGGCCCAGAAGCAGAGGCGGCCTAGCGACGTCGTGCGTGAAGCCGAAGCCGTGCTCCGTCTGCGCAGTGACCATCCTGTTGCCCACAACATCCTCGGAATGGAGGCGCTCGAGCGGAAGGATGCCGCGACCGCGGCCCGCCACTTCGAAGCCGCGGCGCGCGCCGACCCGCGCGCGGCGCCGCTGTGGATCAACCTCGCCAAGGCGCACCGGATGGCGGGTGACGACGCCGCCGAGCGGTCCGCGCTCGAGTCCGCGCTGGAGACCGATCAGCGCCATTTGACGGCGCTGATTCGCCTCGCCGAGCTGCACGAGCGGCGCGGCGAATTCGGCGATGCAACAACGCGCTGGGCCGGCGTCGCGGCACTCGCGGGCCAGCAAGCCGGCGCCGGCCCCGAACTGCGCGCGATCTTCGACCATGCACGCGCGTTCCTCGCCGATCGCAAGCAGCAGCTCGCTGATGCATTTGCAACGGGCCTTGCTGGCGATCTCGAACACGCTTCGTCGCGCGACCGCCGCCGACTAAGCGCGGCGATGGATTATATGCTCGGCCGCCGCGCGATCTTCAGCAACCAGTGCTTCGGCATGCACTATCCGTTCCTGCCGGCGGACGAATATTTCGACCGCGAGCACTTCCCCTGGCTTGAAGAACTCGAAGCACAAACGGCGGTAATCCGCGCCGAAGTCACTGCCTTGCTGGCGTCTTCCGACCCGGGATTATCGCCGTACGTCACAATGCCCGCCGGAACGCCGACAAACATCTGGACCAGGCTCAACAATTCACCCGCCTGGAGCGCTCTTCACCTGTGGAAGGACGGGAAGCGCATCGATGGCGCCTGCGCACGCGCGCCGCGCACTGCCGAAATCGTCGAGTCATTGCCGCTCGCCGGTATCCCCGGACGAGCACCGACCGTCTTCTTTTCCATCCTCCAGGCCGGCCAGCACATCCCGCCGCACACCGGCGTCACCAACACCCGCACGATCATCCATCTGCCGTTGATCGTGCCGCCCGGCTGCACCTTCCGGGTCGGCGGCGAGACTCGCGAATGGCGCGAAGGTCAGGCGTTCGCGTTCGACGACACGATCGAGCATGAAGCCTGGAACCGTAGCGATAAGGACCGCGCGGTGCTCATCCTCGATTGCTGGAACCCGCATCTCAGCGATCATGAGCGAGCAATGATCTGCCGGCTGTTCGCGCTATCCGACCAGCAGAAAAACGCGTCGCCGAATTAACGGTACCGCAACAATTAACCGGAAGTTACTAGAAACAAGCGATTCTTGTGACAGGAAAGTCACAGCCGCCTAACGAAAGTAAGGCTGAACGCTCTCCACCCGTTGCGCAGCCGTCATGCTTCGGAATAGCGGGCACCGTCGCGGTCTATCCGCGAGCCTGTTTTGCGTAGGGCGCCGGCCGTCGGTCGGCAGAAGGGAGATAGAATGAAAGTTTCGAACGTGCGCGCGGGAAGCGCGCTGCGTGCCGGGAGCGCGTTGACCGCTCTGGCCTTCGCCGTCCTCGTGGCCGCCCCTGCCTATGCGCAGGACCAGGGTTCGACCACCCAGTCGACCGATCCGACCAAGCAGGGCCAGGCGACCTCCAACGCGCCGCAGGCTGGCACCAACGCTTCTCCCGTCCCGGTTGAGAATGCGAATGCCGGTGCGAACCAGGAAGAGATCGTCATCACCGGCACGATCTTCCGCCGCACCAATACCGAAACCCCGTCGCCGGTCACGGTGCTCTCGTCCGAGAGCCTTGCGCGCCGCGGCATCACCAACGTTTCCGACGCCGTCCGCTCGGTCTCTGCAGACAGCAGCGGTACCATTCCGAACGCTTTCGCGGCCGGCTTCGGCGCGGGCGCCTCGGCGCCATCGCTGCGCGGCCTGACCGTCAATTCGACGCTGACCCTCGTGGATGGCCAGCGCGTCGTGAACTATCCGTTGTCGGATGACGGCCAGCGCTCGTTCGTCGACCTCAACACCATGCCGCGCGTGTCGATCGAGCGCGTCGAAGTCCTCAAGGACGGCGCTTCGTCGACCTACGGCGCGGACGCGATCGGCGGCGTCGTCAACGTCATCCAGCGCAAGATCTTCAACGGCCTCGACGCAACGCTCGAAGCGGGCACGTCCGAGCATGGCGGCGGTACGCAGTATCGCGGCTCGGTGCTCGCCGGCTGGGGCGACTATGCCAATCGCGGCATCAACTTCTACGTGGGCGCCGAATATGAGCTCAACAAGAAGATCTTCGCCCGCGACCGCGGTTTTCCGTTCAACACCAACGACCTGACGCGCCTCGACGGCGGTCTCAACCTCAATGCCGACATGAACGACTCCGGCATTACGCCGACGGTCGCGGCGGTTCGCCCGGCGACGCAGCTGTTCAATAACAACCTGCTCGCCGCCATCCCGGGAAGCGGTTTCGTTCTGCTCAATCCGGCGCAGTGCGCTGAAATCGGCGGAACCGTGACCAACGGCGACGAAGGCGAGAGCTGCACGGAGAACCAGGTCGCCAATTACGGCGAGATCCAGCCGAAGACCGAGCGCTACGGCATCGTCGCACATGGCGCGGTGCGCCTCAGCGACGACATCGAAGCCTATATGAATCTCAGCTGGTACCGGAACAACCTGGTCGCCGGCGGCTTCTCGCAGTCGCTGCGTACCAACAATCCGGTCCAGACGACGACGTTCGTCCTGCCGAACTATGTCTGCGCGGCCGGCGTCGACTGCGACACTGCAGCGGATCGCAGGTTGAACCCCTACAACCCGTTCGCCTCGGCAACGGGCGACCCGCTCACCCATGCCGGGCAGCTCTACTACCGGTTCAGTGAGCGTGACGGTTTCAACCGTAACGCAGGCTACCGCAACGAGGTGCTTCGTGGCGCCTTCGGAGTGAATGGCACGTTCGCGGACGGCTTCCACTTCCAGGTGGATGCAACCGCCTCGCAGAGCCGTCTGCGCTCGACCGCCGACGTCGTCAGCCTCGCGGGCTTCACCCAGGCGGTCGCCACCGGTCAATACAATCTGATCGACCCGACGCTGAACAGCCAGGCTGTGCGTGACTCTGTCATCCTGCACAACGACTACACGGCGACGGCTGCGCTTTATGCAATCCAGGGTGTGGTCACCAAGGAGCTGTTCCAGCTGCCGGGCGGCCCGCTTCAGCTCGGCGTCGGCGCGCACTTCCGTCACGAGTCGCTGGACAATCCGAACGGCAACCCGACGGCCGACTTCATCGCGTTCAACCAGGCGAACGCCAAGGGTGAGCGCGACGTCGAGGCCGGCTTCTTCGAAATCTCGGCACCGGTCGTGAAGCAGCTCGAGCTGCAGTTGTCAGGCCGTTACGATCATTATTCGACCGGCTTCAGCAACTTCTCGCCGAAGGCGGGCTTCAAGTTCACGCCAATTCGGCAGATCGCCTTGCGCGGCACCTGGTCGAAGGGCTTCCGGGCTCCGTCATTCGCGGAAACGTCGGGCCAGATCACCGGCTTCACGACCTACACGCCGGGCAGCTTCCAGTCCCTGTGCGAACAGCACGGCGGTACCTTCGATGACGGCACCTGCACCGGCGGCAGCCCCTACACGCGTAGTGGTCAGGCGCTGGGCTTCCGCAACAATGCGAATCCGGATCTGAGGCCGGAGAAGTCGGAGAGCTACACCGCCGGCATCATCGTCCAGCCGATCCGGCAGGTCAGTTTCACCGTCGATTATTACCACATCAAGAAGAAGGACATCATCACCGGTGGACCGCTGTCGAGCTCGGCGCTCGACGCTTATTTCGCCGGCACTGCGCTTCCGGCCGGATACAGCATCATCACCAATCCGATCGACCCGCTGTTCCCGTCCGGTATCCGTTCGGCGGCGATCATCGTCGGGCCGTACGCAAACGCGTCGTCGCTGGTCACCTCGGGCTTCGACTTTGCCGCGCAGGCGGACTTCCGGCTGTTCCCGGGCTTCCGCTGGTCGAGCAACGTCGAGGCGACGCGGATCAACAAGTATAACTTCCGCTCCTGCTCGGATAACAGCGATCCGGCATGCGGCGTGCAGAAGTATGTCGGAACCCAGGGCCCGTACATCCTGTCCTCGGGCGCCGGCACGCCGCGCTGGCGTGGTAACTGGTCGAACAGCTTCGAGTTCGGCCGGGCGACGCTCACTGCGACCGCTAACTATGTGAGCGGCTACAAGAACGTCGCCGAGGATCAATCTGGCCCGGGCCAGCGCAACTGCGGCGACCTCTATAATGACGACCGGCTCTGCACCACGAAGAGCTTCACCTGGGTCGATCTCGTCGGCAGCTACAAGCTGACCGATGCGATCACCGTCTACGGCAACGTCCTCAACCTGTTCGATGCCAAGGCTCCGGTGAATCCGCCGAACTATGCTGCAGCCAATTACAACCCGACCTACACCCAGGCCGGTGCGGTGGGCCGCTTCTTCCGCGCGGGCGTGAACGTCAGCTTCCGTCCGAAGGAGCGGGTCGAGCCGTACGAGCCGGTGGTTGCACCGCCGCCTCCGCCGCCGGCACCGGCGACGCAGACCTGCCCCGACGGCACGGTCATCGAAGCCACGGCGACCTGCCCGGCGCCGCCGCCTCCGCCTCCGCCGCCCCCGGCGACGAGCGGCGAGCGCGGCTAAGCTCGGGTCCGAACGAGCAAGGAAAGGGCGGCGTTCGCGCCGCCCTTTTTTTCGACCAACGGCAGCATCCGAATGTTGACTGTGCCGCGCTCGATCGTGAGGGACGTCAATTCACTTATCGAGGAGTAACTATGCTCTTGGTTGGTAGCTTGGTCCTGGCGGCCGCCCAGGTGACGGCCGCAGCGCCGGCCCCTGCACCGGCGCCCGCGGTGAAAACGAGGCGGGTCTGCACGATGCAGGAGGCCGTTACGGGCTCGATCACGCCCAAGCGCATCTGTGTCACAGTGCCGCAGCAGGCTGCTCCGGTGGCGCCCAAACCGGGCCAGGAAGCCGATCGCGACAAGCCGGCGCCGGCGCCATCGGCCGCCAGCGGCACCAGCAACTAGGCCGCTTCGCGCTCTTCCCCGGCGGGCGTCAGGATCAGCTGCCCGTCGCCCTCGTCGACCCGCACCACCGAACCATCGGCGATCTCGCCCGCAAGGATCTTGTCGGCGAGCGGGTCCTGGACATATTTCTGCACCGCGCGCTTCAGCGGCCGGGCACCGTAGACGGGGTCGTAGCCGACACGGCCGAGCCACGCGCGCGCAGCGTCGGTCAGCCTCAACTTGATCTTCCGCTCGTCGAGCAGCTTCTGCAGCCGCGCGACCTGGATATCGACGATCGGGCCCATGTGCCCCGCGGCGAGGCGGTGGAACAGGATGACCTCGTCGAGGCGGTTGAGGAACTCGGGCCGGAAGTGCGCGCGAACGACCTCCATCACCTGCGGCTCAACCTTTTCGACCGGTTCATCCTCGCCCAGCGAGGCGAGATATTGCGAGCCGAGGTTCGACGTCAGGATGATGATCGTGTTGGTGAAGTCGACCGTACGCCCCTGGCCATCCGTCAGACGGCCGTCGTCGAGCACTTGGAGCAGGACGTTGAACACGTCGCCGTGCGCCTTCTCGACCTCGTCGAACAGCACGACCTGGTAGGGTCGCCGCCGTACCGCCTCGGTCAGCACGCCGCCTTCTTCGTAGCCGACATAGCCCGGCGGTGCGCCGATCAGCCGCGCGACAGCGTGCTTCTCCATGAACTCGCTCATGTCGATGCGGACCATCGCCGAGGCGTCGTCGAACAGGAATTCGGCCAGCGCCTTGGTGAGCTCGGTCTTGCCGACACCGGTGGGCCCGAGGAACAGGAACGAGCCGAGCGGACGGTTCGGGTCCTGGAGGCCTGCGCGGGCGCGCCGCACGGCGGCCGAGACGGCCTTCACGGCATCTTCCTGGCCGATGACGCGGGCGCCGATCAGCGCT
>Ga0207678_10006538_pt1 | contig 10334 bp, 8 predicted proteins | sample KBSC63metaG_FD_184319 | JGI IMG/M metagenome (GOLD analysis project Ga0207678, IMG submission 184319) | Corn rhizosphere microbial communities from Kellogg Biological Station, Michigan, USA - KBS C6-3 metaG (SPAdes) (version 2) | ecosystem: Host-associated > Plants > Roots > Rhizosphere > Soil ...
CTTTGCGCCTAGATCAGGCGCCTTTTGACGTGCTGCTCGGACACGTTCGAAATACTCTCAGCCTCTCAGCTCGGCCTGTAAATGCAGGTGCAATGTCTTTGGGATTTATCGCATCGTGACTCCGTTGGTTGGCATCGGCTTGGACTGCAAAAAGCGGTGATCCTGAGGCCAGTCAGAAAATCACTTGTGCGCCACCCCCGTCGTCCACGATCACGCTGATAACAGTCCACGGTCAGCCTGAAATGCCGTCCACGTGGGCTGAAATACTCAATTCCCGCCAAACCGGCTCGCGCCTGCGTACGCCGCTTCGCTTCATCGACACGCCACCGGACACGTCAAGCAGAGACTCTTCCGCGCTGTGTGTGCAGCCAGCGCCTAAGCGCCTCTTCTCTTCGCGCAGACTTATTCGACACCACCCCTCAACTTGTCAACCTCATGATTCCTAACACCCGCACTTCGCCGACCTCTTCGTCGGCCACCGCACCCGCCCAGGCGACACAGCAGCCGGCGCGGGCACTCCATATGGCTGATGCCACGAACGCCCATGGAAACCCACAAGGGCCGCTTGATGGCCTGACACGCAGACCCCCGGCACTCGCCACCCCTGAAGACCCTCCCCGGCGCCGCGGCCGCCACCTCGTCGCGCTAGGGATCCTGGGCGTTTCCGCCACGGCCGCAGGTCTTCTCGCCAGGGATGCGTTTAGGAGAATAAGCCCCTATCCCGGCGATAGCGCGCCCGGGAATGTCATTGCTACAGTCATTTCCGAACTCTTTCTTGGCACCCCGGCCATCCTAGGCAGCGGTCTAGCTACAGCCGCTGCCGTCGTGAGAACGCCAGCGCAACCCGCCGCCGCTGCTGCTGGAGCAACTGCCGTCGAGATGACGCGAAATGTCGCTAATGTGACACTGGCCGAGGCAGTCGTGGCAGCGGAGGAAATGGAATTGACCGGATTGAGTGGAGGCGACGTCTGGCATATCGCCAACCACATTAGAGACTATGGGAGGGGCAACGAAGTGTCGCCTGCGGTAACCCGGGCAATCGAACAGGCGAACGCCGCACCGGTCGGGGACATCGAAGCGCCACCAGAAGCGCTAAACGGCACCGCACGGCGAATTGCCGAGAACCTGCGCAACCTCGTCACCGCCAACCCGCCCATCCTGCCGCGGCAGAGCTGAGAGGCTGAGAGACTTTCGATCATGCCCGCTCGTCACGCCAGAAGGCGCCCGCTCGTCGTTGCAAATGCTCGCCATAGTCCGAGCTATGGCTGTGCTTTGCGCCTAGATCGGCCACCTTGTGGCGCGCCGCTCGGGCACGATCTGCGGCACTGCTCTCGCACGAAGGCGGATCCTGGCCGCCGGATCACCGCCTCAGCGCACCAGGGTCGCGATCTCCGCTGCGTTCGCTGCCTGAATGGACGCGGAAGTCCTGCATGCGGCCGTTGAACGACGGAAGCCCCCAGCCTGGGCCGAGGAACGGGCCGCGATCCGAACAGCACGGCGGAGCTCTTGAAGTGATCGCGCCGATCATCGTTCTCACGTGGTTTGCTCGGTTGTCAACGCAAATGCTAGGGATAAGCCTGCGGCGGCGTCGTCTCCAAAATGCGCTCCCTCAACAACCACCGCAGGGAAATGCACAATGAAAAGCAACATTCACGGCAACGTGGAGCAAGTACCTCTGGATGCCGCGCGCACCGTCAAGGCCAATGGCACGGTCGAGCACTCAAGGCTGCTCACAGCCGAAGAGGCAGCGGCCACACGAGGACGTCCTCAGCCGAACGTCTTTCCGTTCGGGTCCATGTTCGAGGGCTTGACGCATGACGAGCGGCACCGATTGCCCGACTCCTCGCAGACGGCGGCAAAGCTTGCGGCGCTTGCGGCGACGATGAGCGAAGGCGAGGGCGCTGTCGAGCGCAACGGAAGCATTCCGGCGGCCTACACATATCTCGGCCAGTTCATCGATCACGACATCACCAAGACTGAGACGCTGCTGCCGGCGGTGTCGTCAAAGATGGAGAAAGCGTTCCAGGATGCCAAGGACGGCCACCCGGTAGCGCCGCTTTCCGTCCCCGAGATGGGATTTGTGGTCAATAGGCGCGTGCCCACGCTGAACCTCGACAGCGTGCTGTCCGCAGTCGCCCCGCGCGACGCGCAGGGCGCGTTGATTCTGGACCAGGTGTCTGCCAACGGCATCCCGAGACCTGACCTGCCCGTCGAGCCGGCCGAGATGGCGCTGCTACACGATTTGCCACGCAACGACGCCACATCGACGAACGAGGATCTGGATCGGCGGGCCAAGATCGGAGATCCGCGCAACGACGAGAACCTCGTTGTTGCTCAACTGCACGTGGCATTTCTGCGAGCGCATCGGCGGCTTGTGCATGAGCGCGGATTGAGCGCCGCGAAGGCGGATCTGGAATTGCAGCGCCTCTACCAGTCGATCGTGATAGACGACTTTCTGCCCACGGTGTGCGACCCCGCGGTCGTAGCGCGGGTGGTCGCGCATCCCGGCAAGCTGTACCGACCCACCCATCTGCGGCCCTACATGCCGCTGGAGTTTTCCGTTGCCACGTATCGCTTCGGGCATTCGATGGTCCGCAATGCGTACAACTACAACTCCATCTTCACAGGGGCGACGCTGGGCCAGCTGTTCACCTTCACCGCGTTCAGCGGCGATAACTTTGGACTGCGCAACACGCCCCAGAACTGGATCATCGATTGGCGCCGGTGGCTGCCGCATGACGGCCAGGTTGTGAACGTCGCCCGCGCAGTGGACACGCTGTTGGCCGGTCAACTGTCGGACCTCCCTCAGCATCAGGGTGTGATCGCCGGAGCCAATGTCAACATCCTGGCGTTGCGCAACCTGGTGCGCGGCTACCTGCTGCGTCTGCCCACGGGGCAGGCAGTGGCCGAACGCGTGGCGGCGAGTGGTCTCTTGCCGCCCGGCACGGCTGCGATCACTCCGGACGAGATCCGCGCCGTCGCACAAGCTGCGAGTGCTGAACAGCTCGCGGCGTTGACGGCGGGTGGATTCGACAGCCGCACGCCGCTCTGGTACTACATGCTCGCCGAAGCAGAGCATGCACGGCGGACCCGTGGCGTGTCGCACCTTGGACCCGTGGCAAGCGCGGTCGTCAGCGAAGTGCTTGTGCAGCTCGTGCGCCTCGCCGACTTCGACGTGCTGTCGGCCAAGGGGTGGATTCCGGCGATACCGGTCGAAGAGGCCGGCAAGGTCAAGCTGGTCGACTTGCTGCGCTTCGCCCAGGTGTTTCCGGCGTAGCCTGTCTAAGAGGCCGGCGGTCGGACCAACGAAGTTTGGCCATGCACCGCCGTGCCTTCTCCCTCTGGCCTGGGCGTCCAATAATCGCCTTCAGTTCTTTCGGTATCCACAAACTCAATGCTGACTGAACTGAAACACAAGGGTCAAGTCGTTAACGCGCATACCGTCCGCGTTCAAGCTCTTTCGACCCGCCGAACATTCTGGTTGGTGGTAGCGCTTGTCGGATTCGCACTTCTGCCACTGTCGTACAAGCTCAGAGGCAAATCACTCCGCGGTTCGGCGCAGCCAGGCCGCGGCAGTGCTGCCTAAACCCGATCTTCCGCACGTCAAAGCGGGGAACATCCTGTCGCCGCATAGAAGCCAATTCCCCAGCAGGCGATCCTAGAATCGTACGGTTGTTCTATTCACGGAAGAGTTCGATTCCTTCGTCCGCACTCGCACAACCTCACGAGGTCCTCATGAGCGCCAATTACGAAGTTCGCGGCAACGTCGCCGTCATTACCCTCGACAACCCTCCCGTGAACGGCCTCGGCCACACCACGCGGCTGGGCATCACGCAAGGCCTTGAAACGGCTGGTGCGAATCCGAACGTCAAGGCCATTGTCATCACGGGTGCAGGTCATGCGTTTTCGGGCGGCGCCGACATCAAGGAGTTCGGGTCGCCCAAGGCTCTGGCCGAGCCCAATTTGCTGAGCGTGATCCTCATGCTCGAAGCCAGCGACAAACCCATCGTCGCGGCCATCCACACGGTGTGCATGGGTGGCGGGTTGGAGCTGGCGCTCGGTTGCCACTACCGTGTCGTGCAGACCGGCACGCAAGTCGCGCTGCCTGAGGTGAAGCTGGGCCTGCTTCCCGGCGCCGGTGGCACGCAGCGCCTGCCGCGCGTCATTGGTGTTGAATCTGCCCTCAACATCATCGTGAGTGGTGAGCCAGTGCTCAGCGAATTGCTCGCCAAGGATCCGGGGCAGAAGCTCTTCGACAAGATCGTTGATGCCAACGTGCTCGATGCCGCCGTCGCGTTCGCACAAGAGATGGCCGAGGTTCGTCCACTGCCATTGGTGCGCAACCTCAAGGCCGAGCATCCGAATGCACAGGCCTACTTCCAGTTTGCCCGCAACGTGGTAGCCGGGAAGAGCAAGAACTTTCCGGCGCCTCTCAAGTGCGTCGATGTGGTTGAGGCTTCAATTACCAAGAAGTTCGACGATGGCATGTGCATGGAGCGCGAGACCTTCATTGCGCTGATGTTCACGCCCGAATCCAAATCCTTGCGCCACGCATTCATGGCCGAACGGGCCACGACAAAGATTCCGGATGTCCCTGCCGACACGCCTGTGCGCGAGATCAAGCAGGTGGGCGTCATCGGTGCCGGGACCATGGGTGGCGGCATCGCGATGAACTTCCTGAACGCCGGCATGCCGGTGACCATCCTCGAGATGAAGCAGGAGGCGTTGGACAAGGGCATCGGCATCATCAAGACGAACTACGAAGCGCAGGTCAAGAAAGGCAAGCTCAAGCAGGAGAAGCTCGACGAGCGCATGGCGCTCTTGTCGACCACGCTGAACTATGCCGACCTGAAGGACATGGACCTTGTGATCGAAGCCGTGTTCGAAGAGATCGGCGTCAAGGAAACCGTATTCAAGACACTCGACGAGGTGGTGAAGAAGGGCGCGATCCTCGCGTCCAATACCTCGACGCTGGACGTGAACAAAATCGCCTTTTTCACCAAGCGCCCGCAAGACGTGATCGGCATGCACTTCTTCAGCCCGGCCAACGTCATGAAGCTGCTGGAAGTCGTTCGCGGCGAAAAGACGGCGAAGGATGTTCTGGCCACCGTGATGGGCGTCGGCAAGAAGATCAAGAAGACCTGCGTGGTCTCGGGCGTATGCGACGGCTTCATCGGTAACCGCATGATCGAGCAGTACTTGCGCCAGGCGGGTTTCCTGCTGGATGAGGGCGCCACGCCTCAGCAGGTGGACAAGGCCGTCGAGGACTTCGGATTCGCAATGGGGCCGTTCCGCATGGGTGACCTGGCGGGCAATGACATCGGTTGGGCCATACGCAAACGCCGTTATCAAGAGAAGCCAAACATGCGCTACTCAAAGACGGCAGATCTGCTGTGCGAACTGGGCCGCTTCGGCCAAAAGACGGGGGGCGGCTGGTACGACTACACGCAGGGCAAGCGCGATGCGATTGCATCGAAGGTCGTCACTGACATGCTCGACAAGCACCGCGCCAGCCTGGGCATCAAGCCGCGCAAGATCAGCGATGAAGAAATCGTGCAGCGTCTCGTGTTCGCGCTGGTCAACGAAGGCGCGAAGATCGTTGACGAAGGCATTGCATTGCGGGCATCCGATGTCGACATGGTCTATCTCACTGGCTACGGCTTCCCTCTGCATCGCGGCGGGCCGATGAACTACGCCGACCAGGTGGGCTTGTTCAACGTCGTGCAGGCAATGAACCGCTTTGCGAAGAACCCACAGGACGACGCCGGTTTCTGGAAGCCTGCTCCACTGCTTGCGAAGCTGGCCGCCGAAGGCAAGACCTTTTCCTGATCACGAAATATCCAGGATTGACATCATGACCAACGCTGTCATTGTCTCTACCGCACGCACCCCGCTCGCCAAGAGCTGGAAAGGCGCCTTCAACATGACCCACGGCGCAACGCTGGGCGGCTTCGCCGTCAAGGCGGCCGTTGAACGCGCTGGCATCGACGGCGCGCTCGTCGACGACGTCATCATGGGTTGCGCCACGCCCGAAGGCGCGACCGGCAGCAACATCGCGCGCCAGATCGCGCTGCGCGCGGGCCTGCCCGTCACCACCAGCGGAATGACCATCAACCGCTTCTGTTCCAGTGGACTGCAGACCATTGTCATAGCCTCTCAGGGCATCATCGCCGGTGAAGGCGATGTTTATGTGGCCGGCGGCGTGGAGAGCATCTCCTGCGTGCAGAACGAGGCCAACAAGCACATGCTCACGGACCCGTGGCTTGTCGAGCACAAACCCGAGATCTACTGGAACATGCTGCAAACTGCCGAGCAGGTGGCCAAGCGCTACAGCATTTCGCGCGAGCGCATGGACCAGTACGGCGCGCAGAGCCAACAGCGGGCCGCAGCAGCGCTCGAGGCCGGCAAGTTCAAGGACGAGATCATCTCGGTGACCACCATCGCCGGCGTGGTCGATCCGGTCATGGGCTTGCGCACCAAGGAAGTCACGATCAGCAATGACGAAGGCATCCGCCCCGGTACCACCTACGAAGCCGTGTCGGGCATTCGCCCGGCCATCCCCGGCGGCGTGATTGCTGCGGGCAACGCCAGCCAGTTCAGCGACGGCGCGGGCGCTTGTGTGGTGATGAACGAGAAGCTGGCCGAGCAAAAGGGCTTGAATCCGCTGGGCCGATTTCTTGGATTCGCGGTTGCGGGATGCGAGCCTGACGAAATGGGAATCGGCCCGGTGTTTGCGATCCCCAAAGTGTTGAAGCGCCTGGGCCTCGCGGTCAGCGACATCGACCTGTGGGAACTGAACGAAGCCTTCGCGGTGCAGGTCCTGTATTGCGCCGACAAGCTGGGCATCCCGATGGACAAGCTCAACGTCAACGGGGGCGCCATTGCGGTGGGGCATCCGTATGGCGTGAGCGGGCAACGATTGACGGGGCATGCGCTGATCGAAGGAAAGCGCCGCGGCGCGAAACGCGTCATGGTGACGATGTGCATCGGCGGTGGGATGGGGGCGGCCGGCGTCTTCGAGGTGCTTTGATGACGTGCACTGGGCGGCGCGAGCACATCGCGTTTGAGCACACCAAAGACCCGACACAGCCGGCAGCCATCTCGCGCAAGGCAAACTCGCGACTGCACGCTACTTCTTCCATGACGGGCTGCCTCGCAAGGCGGCTTGGCTCAAGTTGGCGGAAACCCGCGACGACCTTGTCGCACCATGAACCAGGCCTGAACACATGAAATCATCGACGCTCGACAAGCTCATCTGGGTCTTCATCTACGGCGGTTTGCTCTGTGTCGGACTGGGTTTGTCCGTCGGACGCAGCGACGATGCCCTGGGCTGGAACGTGATGATCGGCGGCCTCATCACGGCGGCAATCGGCGCGCTGCTCGTCTACGTCCGTTCGAAGATGAACGACAAAACATGATCCGCCACATCGTGATGTGGAAGCTCAAGAACGCCAGCGAGGCCCCGCTTTTCAAAGAGCTGCTCGACAGTTGCCGTGATCTCGTCCCCGGCATGCATGAATTTGAAGTCGGCATTCGTCGTGACGATCTCGAGGCGAATGTCGATGTGGTCCTTGTGTCCACCTTCAGTGATGCCGCATCGCTCGACGCGTACCTTCACCATCGGCACCATAAGGCCGTCGGTGCGCAATTGGGGCCGATGCGCGACACGCGCAGCGTGCTCGACTATCAGACGGAGGCAGCTTGAACATCGTCCATCGTCTTGCGGGAATCGCGAGTGTCAGCTCGGTTCTGTTTTTTCAGACCTCTATGGCCGCGCCCTACACCATGCCCGTGTACTCCAGCGCCGCCGAGGTCAATGCCGACTGCGATCGGATGATGAACGACCTGAAGGACGCGCAAGCGAAGCTCGAGGGCATGACAAGCACGAGCGGCGTGGCGCTACTGGCGCAACTCGACGCGATATACCGCCGCTACGAAGATACCGATGGCCCGATGTCGCTGCTGACTGCAGTGCATCCGGACAAGACAATCCGCGATGCGACAGAGGCTTGCGATATTCGCTACCAAGCCTTCAACGCGGCCTTTCTGCAAAGCCCCAAGGTCTTTGAACTGCTCAGGCAGGTCCAGCCTGCCGACGACATCGATCGGCAATTCCTCAAGTACACCATCGACGCCTTCACCGATGCTGGTGCAGCTTTGCCAGCCGACAAGCAAAAGCGCGCGCAAGACATCAACAACGAGATCAGCCGCCTGTCGCAAGAGTTCGAACGCGTCTTGCGCGAGGAGAAGACCCAAGTCGCGTTCACTGAAGCTGAACTGATGGGCGTGCCGCCCAATGTGTGGAGGGACGCCAAGCGAGACGGAGAAGGACGCTACCTGCTGGGCCTGGCCTATCCGATCTCGGGTCCGGTGATCGAGAACGCGGTGAACCCAAAAAGCCGCGAGCGCATGTGGCGCGCCCTCTATAGCCGCGGCGGCTCGGTCAACCTGAAGACTCTGGCGGAATTGGCCGAGCTGCGCCGCGAATATGCGGCGCTGTTCGGCTTTGATTCGTATGCTGACTTCGCCGAACGCCGTCACATGGCCGAGACGGCTGCCAACGTTCAGAAGTTCCTGGCGACTGTGAAGGACGCCGTGACGAAGCGTGAGGAGGCGGACTTGGCCTTGCTGCGCGGCTTCAAGGCGCGTGAGCTCAAGCAAAGTGTGACCGCGACGAAGATCGAACGCTGGGATCTGAACTACTACAAGGAGATGGCTCGCAAGGCGAAGTTCTCTGTGGACGAAGAACAGTTTCGCCAGTACTTCCCTCCCGACGCTAGCGTGAAGTTTGTCTTGCGACTTGCTACGAAACTCTTCGGCGTGGATTTCGTGCCATCGCAAGAGCTGCTGTGGCATGCGGACGCACGCGCCTTCGAGGTCGTCGACCTCACGACGAGGAAGCCCCTGGCCATGCTCTACGTTGACCTCTATCCGCGTGAAGACAAGTACTCGCATGCGGCGATGTGGGGCTTTCACGCTCCGTCAACGCTCGTGGGCAGGCTGCCTGCGGGTGCACTGGTGGCCAACCTCGACCGCAAGGGCCTCACCATCGAGGAGCTGAAGACGCTGCTGCACGAATTCGGGCACGCGCTGCACCAGGTGCTGTCGAAGACGCGCTACGCGAGCCAGGGCGGCACCAACGTGCAGATCGACTTTGTCGAAGCGCCATCGCAGATGCTTGAGGACTGGATCTACGATCCGAAGGTGATCGCCCTGTTCAAGGAAGTCTGTGCCACTTGCAAATCGGTGCCGACGGCCTTGCTCACAAGAGCCGACAAGGCGCGCCACTTCGCCAAAGGCATTGACGTGTCTGCCCAGCATTTCTACGCGAGCTACGACCTGGCGCTCTACGGCCATGAGCCGCAAGAACCGCTGAAGTTGTGGGCGAGCATGGCAGCCGCCACGCCGCTGGGCTGGGTCGAAGGCTCGAAGTTTCCGGCCAGCTTCAGCCACATCGCGAGCGCCTATGCCGCGGGCTACTACAGTTACTTGTGGAGCCTGGTGGTGGCGGAAGACCTGCGCACTGCCTTTGAAGGCAAGAAGCTCTCCTCGGAAGTCGGACATCGCTACCGCGATACCGTGCTTGCCAACGGCGGCCAGGTTGCTCCCACGGAACTGCTGCGCCAGTTCCTCGGCCGTCCGACGGACAGCAAGGCATTCTTCAAGTCACTGAACAAGTAGAGCTCCATGCAAGTGGACATCCGCGTCATCAAAGGTCAGCCTCGCCGTGCATGCAGGCGTGAGCGCGTTCCACTTTCACTGATCGGATGGGATTGAAGTTCCAGGTCAATATCCCCTTCGTCGAAGCTCTGGGCTTCGAAATGCTCCGCTTCGAAAATGGCGAGGCTGAGATAGCCGTTCAGCCGCGAGAGGATCACATGAATTCTTGGAGCGTGGTGCATGGCGGCGTGTCGATGACGCTGCTGGACGTGGCAATGGCGCATGCCGCGCGCAGCCCCAAGGAAGGCAGCACGCCCGATTCGCGCGGCGTCGTCACCATCGAGATGAAGACGAGCTTTTTTCGGCCGGGCCTCGGTCGGCTTCTCGCAAAGGCGAAGGTGCTGCACCAGACCGCCAGCTTCGCATTCTGCGAAGGATCCATATACGCCGACGACGGCACGCTCGTGGCGCACGCGACGGGCACGTTCAAGTTTCTCAAGGCGCTGCCGGCTGGCGGGCGCCAACTCAAAAGGCTCAACGCCTCCGACTGTTTCGATCATGCCCGCTCATCACGTCAAAAGACCCCTGCTCGTCGTTGCAAATGCTCGCCATAGCCCGAGCTATGGCTGCGCTTTGCGCCTAGATCAGGCGCCTTTTGACGCGCTGCTCGGGCA
>Ga0207678_10006541_pt1 | contig 10330 bp, 10 predicted proteins | sample KBSC63metaG_FD_184319 | JGI IMG/M metagenome (GOLD analysis project Ga0207678, IMG submission 184319) | Corn rhizosphere microbial communities from Kellogg Biological Station, Michigan, USA - KBS C6-3 metaG (SPAdes) (version 2) | ecosystem: Host-associated > Plants > Roots > Rhizosphere > Soil ...
AGCCGGACGCGCGGCGGTGGCGCAGGCCGTCGACCTGGGAGGTGGCCTGCAGGTAGAACTCGTGCAGGACGTCGTCGCGGGACTCGGCGTGGCTGGACAACAGCTCGTGGCGGGGCGCCTTGCGGGCGCGGGCCATCGGTGGGTCGAACGCGTCGAGCGGGTGGTCGAGGCTGAACACCGCGCCGCTCCGGACGCCGGCTACCGCGTCGAGGACCTGCGCCGCTCCGGCGAAGTTCGCCGTCCCCCGCTCCGGGTCCTCGCGGAAGACGCCCCAGCTCGATCCCGGGGGGACGTGCCCGCGCAGCTGCGCGTACGCGGGCACGTCCCCCCGTGCGGTCTCAGGCACGGCTGTCCTCGACCTCGACGTCGCTGTCGTCGTCGATGTGGGCGTCGTGCTCACCGGCCGTCCCGTAGGAGAGCAGGAACGCCAGCACCCCGGCGACCGCGGCCCCACCGAAGGCGTACGGCGCGACCGCCGACGCCCACTGCCGGGCGGCCGTGGCGTGTCCGGCGGCCAGTGCGGCGGCCTGCCCGAGCACGATGACCAGGCCGGCGAGCAGGAAGAACAGCACGGTCAGGGCGAACAGGTTGGTCAAGACACGTTCAGTTCGGGACGGCGTGGGCACGGCCGCGGCCGACTCGTTCTTCGTCGAACTCATCAGTACTCCTCAGGGTGAGTGGCGGTCAGACCGGCAGCACGCCGACGGCGATCAGGAAGCCCATGCCGAGGATGGGCAGGCAGTAGTACTTGAGCAGCGGGATGAAGGTCTTGACCGGGTCGACCCGAGCGATGCCCGAGGCGACGTAGATGGGGGCACCCGACGGCGGTGACGCCCCCTCGGTCGAGGCGAAGATCAGCACGGCGGCGGCGGCGACCGGGGCCGGGATGCCCGCGCCCACGAGCGCGACCACCGCGACCGGCCCGACGGCGGCCATGGTGGCGCTGGCAGTGAGGGGGACCGCGATCAGGACGATGATCACCCCGATGGCGATGGCCATGATCCAGGCCGGGGCGCTGAGGGCGCCCAGGACGCTCTCGAGCTGCTTGGCCAGTCCGAGGTCGGCGAGGACGTTGGAGGCCGAGAACGCGGCGATGATCGTGATGCCGATGACGCCGAAGGAGGGGGCGGCCTTGCCGAGGGTGTGCCACCAGGCGGTCGGGCTGTGCGGCAGGTGCTTGCGGCCCAGGACCAGCACCAGAGCGATCATCAGCACCGGGATCCAGGTGATCAGGCTGATGACGTCGGGCATCGCGTAGGGCAGCCGCGGCAGCACCGTGCCGTCGGCCAGCTTCACCGCGCTCTTGAGGGCCGAACCGACGCCCGAGTACGCGCCGAGCGCGTCGGCGATGGGTCCGCGGGTGAGCAGCAGCGGGATCAGGATCGGCAGGAACAGCAGCAGCGACGTCCACCCCGACCGCAGGCTGCGGCCGAACGGGATGCGGTCCTCCGGGGCGATGGGCTGGATGCCGTCGTGGCGCACCAGGTACCAGGCCAGGACCAGCCGGTAGCCCAGGCACCACAGGCCCGCGAAGGCCAGCGGCAGCACGATCTCCTCGGGCTGCATCACGCCCTGCGCGGCCAGGCCGCCGACCAGGATGAACATGGTCGCGGAGAACGGGAAGCTGACACCCATCCCGGCCCCGCCTGCGACGACGGTGGCGGCGATCTCCGGCCGGACCCCGGAGCGCTTCATCCAGGGCACGGTGACCGAGCCGACCGCCGCGGTGACGGCCGCCCCCACGTGCGCGATCGCGCCGAAGATGCCCCCGGCGACCGTGGCGGTGTACACCGGGCCGCCCCGCAGCCTGCCGAGCACCGAGTTGAGCAGGTCGATCAGCTTGCCCAGGACCGGGGTCTTGACCAGCAGGTAGCTCATGAACACGAAGGCCAGCCCGGCGAAGGTGACCTCCTCCTGCATCGAGTCGAGCACCGCCTCGCCGATCTCGCCCAGCGAGACGCCGCCGACGAGACCGAAGACCGCGACGGCGACGAACCCGACGATCATCGCCTCGCCGATGTTGCGCTTGAGGACGGCGTTCCAAACGATGATCACACCGATGAAGGCGACGAGCGCCCAGACCGCGATCATCCCGCACCACCGGAAAGGATCGCGGCGCGGCGCTGCGCCTCGTCGGCCTCGACCGCGCGCCCGCCGAGCAGGCTCGCCGCGGCCTCGGCCGCCGGGATCACGATGACGCCGTCGTCGTCGCCGACGATCAGGTCACCGGGGCAGACCGCCACGCCGCCGACCGCGATCGGGACATCGATCTGGCCCGGGCCGTTCTTGTACGGGCCGGCCGGGGTGACCGCGCGGGCCCACACACCGAAGCCGATGCGCTCGAACTCGGCGACGTCGCGCACGGCACCGTCGACGACGAGGCCGACCACACCGCGCTTGCGCGCCTTCTCGGCCATCAGGTCGCCCATGAGCGCGCGGGTGGTGTCGCCGTGTCCGTTGACAACCAGCACGTCACCGGGCTGGGACACGGCGATCGCGCGGTGCAGGGCCTGGTTGTCCCCGCTGCGGACCCACACCGTCCGGGCCCGGCCGACCACGCGGGCACCCCGCCACAGCGCGCGGATGCCTCCGTCGAGCATTCCCATACGGTCGCGCGCATCGCCGATGTTGGCCACGGCCAGCCCGGCGTAGGCGGCCAGCAGGTCCTCGGTGGGGGCGAGCGCGGCGTCGGCCAGGCCTGCGTGCACCTCCGCCGCGGCGCGGGTCATCACCGGACGCAGGCCCAACGCGCCGACCAGGTCGGCCGCGGCGAACGTCTCGGTGGCCCGCCGGGCGGCGTGCTTGACCGTGCCGTCGTGCAGCCGGTCCAGCGCGCCTTCGCCGCCCGCGAGCTCGTTGGCGATCTGGGTCCGCATCCACTCCTCGGCCCCGGCCGCTCGACCGGCGGCGTTCGACTCGACGATCAATGCGCCCAGACCCTTCATGAAGGTGCTGCGCAGCAGCTTGCGCGCGGACGCGTCACCCGGGGCTCCGCCGATGTCCTCGACCGGAGCGCCGAGTGCGGTGAACACGCGGGCGGCAGAACCCGAGGCCGCCCCGCTGATCACCACGCTGGTCGCCGCCCGGTGGGTGGGCACGGAGCCGATCACGGACACGTCGGCGAAGCGGTCCGTCCCCACCGTCGCCGCGATCTGCCGCTTCACCGTCGGGTCGCCGGAGTTCATGTCCGCGTACACCGCGTCGGCCCCGAGGAACGGGGCGACCGATTCGGCAACCGCCGCGGCGGCCTTGCCGCCGACCAGGCTGAGCACCGCGTCCGCGCCACGGACCGCGTCCTCCGTGCTTCCCGCCCGTACGACGCCGGACGGGGTGGCGTTGTCCGCCGGGTCGTAGCCCGAGACGGCCCACCCGAGCTCTACCAGCCCCGTTGAGTACAGAGTCCCGGCCTCGCCGAGACCTAACACCGCTGCTCGCATGCTGCCTCCTTGCAGTCCCATACAGTGGTAAAGCTTCTCGTTGTACGAGTAGTATTGGCATGCGGTGGTAGATACGTCAACGAAACGAAGCGTGGAGCCGGTCACACCGGGAGCGCCCGGCCGGTCTGCGGCGGTCGGATCGGACAGCTCGAGCGCAGCGACCGCCTTGTGCACGTCCGACATGCCGCGAACAATCCGGACGTTCGTCGAGGTGCTCGGCTTCTCGAGCGCAGGCGGCCGACCGCGCTGGGGCGCGCACGCCGCGCGGCTGCAGGAACTGCCGACCGGCGACGACACCTACGTGATGCTGTGGTGGCTCGTCGGCCGTCAGCGGTTCGGCGGCCAGATCGAGCTGTTCCACCACACGAGCCCCGCCCAGCGGCCGAGGCGGGCGGATTGGCAACCGTCCGACCTGGGCTGGTCGCGGTTCGGCGTCGTGGTCCCCGACTTCGACCGCACCCTGCGGCGTCTCGAAGCGGCCGGGTTCGCGACCATGACGCGGCCCGTCGAGGTCAACGGCCTCCGTCGCGTCTGCTTCCGCGAGCCAGGGGCGCAGGCCATCGTCGAGATCATGGAGGAGGACCCTGCACTGCCCCTGGAGTGGGCCGGGTCCTTCGCGCACCGACCGGCGTTGGCCTACGTCGCGGTGTCGGTCTCGGACCTCGACGACGCACGCCGGTACTTCGGGAAGGTGTTCGGCTTCACCGAGATCGAGCCGGACGCGATCCATCGTCCAGAGCACGAGAGCATGTGGGGCCTCGACGGGGCACGGCGGACCTCTGCCGTGTTCCTCGCGGGCGATGTGCTGCTCGAGGCGGTCCGGTACGAGACGCCCGCTCCGAAACCACCGACGGCCGGGTCGCTGCTCAGCGACCAAGGCATCATGAACGTCGCGATGGGCTACCGCGACCGGTCCGAGGTCGTCGACACGGTCGCCGCCGCCGAATCCGCGGGCGCGACCACGACCACCGGTGTGCCGGATGCGCACGGGTCGATGTACCTGCGCATCGCCGACGGCCTTTCGGTCGAACTGTTCCTCGTCCCGGCCGGGCTCGACGCGTCCTACGGCCTCGAACCCCAGGAGCTGGCTCCGCCGGGAAGCGTCTACGCGCCGGAACCGACGGCCGGGCGGTAGTCGTGCCGGACTGCGAGGAGCGGCTGCGGGCGGTCGAGGACCGGTTCTCGATCGTGGATCTGCTCTGCAGGTACGCCGTCAGCATCGATCGCCACCGGTGGGACGACTTCGCGTCCTGCTTCGCCGACGAGGTGCACGCCGACCTCATCCGGACCGACGGGTGGGTCCGGTTCGAACGTTCCGAGCTGGTGGCCCTGGTGCGCGACGTCTTCGCGGCATACAGCGCGACCCAGCACATCAGCGCCAACCACCAGGTCGCGATCGCGGGCGACCACGCGGTGGCCTGGTCCACGCTCAACGCCACGCACTACCTCGAGGAAGACCTCGACGGGCAGTTCCACCAGCAGGTGGGCTACTACGAGTACCACCTCGTGCGCGATCGAGGCTGGCGAATCGCCAAGATCCGCCAGCTCGAGCACTGGCAGCGGGGAAATCAGCAGATCTTCGACCGGACGGTCCGGTGAACGAGGAGACCACGTGAAACTCGTCCCGTACCCCGAGGAGGCCGTCCGCCGCTACCGCGACGCGGGCCTCTGGGGTACCACCACGATCGCGACCGAGTTCCACCGGATCGCCCGCGCCCACCCGCAGCGGGAGGCCGTGGTCGCGACGGACGGCCGGATCACGTTCGCCGAGCTCGACCGGCGCACGGACGTCCTCGCAGCAGGGCTGTCCGACCTGGGTCTGGAGCCCGGCGACCCGGTGCTGTTCCAGGTCACCAACCGGCTCGAGACCGTGGTCGCGTGGTACGGCGTGCTCAAGGCGGGACTGGTTCCGGTCGCCACGCTCGCCGCGCACCGCGGGCACGAGATCGGCGAGATCAGCCGCCGCGTGGGCGCCGTCGCCCACCTGGTGGAGGCGGGACTGCGCTTCGATCTCGTCGGGTTCGCGGAGGAGCAGCGACGGGACCACCCGACCCTCCGGCACGTGCTCGTGGTGGGCGACGACCCGCGCGGGGAGTCACTCGCCGCCCTCGGCCGTGCCACCGACCCGGCCGACGCCCGTGCGCTGGTCGAGAGGATCCAGGCCGACATCCACCCCGACGCCGTCGCCGTCTACCAGCTCTCCGGCGGCACCACCGGCGTGCCGAAGGTGATCCCGCGTCTGCACGCCGAGTACTGGTACAACGCCGTCGAACTCGCCCGGTCCAACGGCTGGACCCCGGAGAGCCGGGTCGCGCACCTGATCCCGATCATCCACAACGCCGGGATCGTGGGCGCGGTCCACGGGCCGCACAGCGTCGGCGCCTGTCTCGTCCTCGGCACCGCGGACCTCGACGAGTCGCTCCCGCTGATGGCACGCGAGGCCGCCACGCACGTCCTGCTCGGCCACGCCCACTACCGGGCGGTCGACCACGCCGACTTCGACGCCGCCACCAAGGCGATCGCTCGAGTCGTCCTGTCCGGCGCCAAGGTCCCGCCCGCGCTGTTCGAGGCGTTGGAGGTGCGTGGGCTCTGGACGGGGCAGCAGTTCGGGATGGGCGAGGGCTTGTTCCTGACGACCCGGCCCGGCGCGCCCCGGGCCGCACGGCTGACGACGGTGGGGACCCCGCTGTCAGCGCACGACGAGGTCCGGATCCTGGTACCGGGCTCCGAGACCGACGTGGCCGACGGCGAGACCGGCGAGCTGTGCGCCCGCGGTCCGTACACGCTGCGCGGCTATCTCGACGCGCCCGAGCACAACGCCCACGCCTTCACCTCCGACGGCTTCTACCGCACCGGCGACCTGGCCGCGTTCGTGACGATCGAGGGGGAGCGGTACGTCGCCATCGAGGGCCGCATCAAGGACCTGATCAACCGAGGCGGCGAGAAGATCAACGCCGAGGAGGTCGAGCTGCTCCTGCTCCGCCACCCGAGCGTCCGAGCGGCCGCTGTCGTGCCGATGCCGGACCCGCGACTCGGCGAACGGACCTGCGCCTACGTGGTCGTGGACGGCGCGCAGCTCACCCTGCCGGAGGTGCGCGAGCACTTCGCCGCACTCGAGGTCGCCAAGTTCAAGTGGCCCGAACGCCTCGAACGCCTCCCCGAACTTCCTCGCACACCCATCGGCAAGACGGACAAGAAGCGCCTGGCCGCCGACATCGCCCGGAAGGTTTCGACTCCTCAAGGCGGCTCCAGCTCAGGGCGACGGGCCGGGCGGCGATGGTGAGCTACCGCGTCGTCAAGGACGGCGGCTCCAGCTGAGCCAGCACGTCGAACTCCAGCCCGTTCGCCATCGAGAGGTAGACCGGCTGGGCGAGGTGGTGGTCGTGGAGGTGGAGGAGTCCGCGCGCACCCTCGTAGGAGACGGTGTCGGCGACGGCGCACACGTCGGGGAGGTTGGTCGATCGGGCGGCGCCGACCAGCGCGGCCAGCAGCTTGACGCCCTCGTAGCAGGACTCGCCGAGGCTGTTGAGCATCGGTGCCTCGGAGCCGAAGCGGTTGGTGTAGCGGCGGTTGAAGTCCAGGCCGTACGCGCTGGGAAGGGCTTCGAAGAAACCCGCGGCCGAGTAGAGGGCGCGGGTGTTGTCGGCGCCGGTCGCCAGAAGCATGTTCTCTTCCATGAGCGGGCTGAAACGCAGGCATTCCGCATCGAGACCGCGGGCGGCGAACTGGCGGTTGAAGCTCACCGCGTCGTCGCCGACCAGGAGCATGAGCACGAGGTCGCAGCCGCGAGCCTCGATCGCGCGGAGGGTGGGGGTGAACTCGGTGGTTCCGAGCGGCACGAAGGTCTCGAGGGCGATCTCCGCTCCGAGGGTCGCGGCGTAGCGCCGGGCGACCCGGGCGGTTTGCCGGGGCCAGACGTAGTCGTCGCCCACGACGGCCCACCGTCGTGCGCCGCATTCAGAACGCAGCCACTGCAAGGCGGGACGGACCTGCCGATCGGGGGTCTCACCGGTGAGGAACACACCGGGTCGGCGTTCTCCGCCCTCGTAGAGCGGGGTGTAGACGTAGGGGGCGCGCCCGGCGGTGCGGGGCGCGACGGCGTTGCGCACGGCGGAGATGTGCCAGCCGGTGACCGCCTCGATCGCGCCGTCGGTGAGCAGCCGGTCGACTTCCGCCGCCACCTGCGCAGGCCGTTGACCGCCGTCGACCACCACGAAGCGCACCTCGCGACCCAGCATTCCGCCGTCGGCGTTCACCTCTTCGGCGGCGAGCCGGGCGCACAGTTCGCAGGAGGGGCCGAAGAGGCCCGATGGGCCTTGCAGCGGGACGACGAGCGCGACGTCGAGCGTCTGCCGCGCCGTGCGGCGTCGGCGCGGCAGGACCGGAGCTTCGGGACGAACGTTCGGTGGGGACTTTGGCACGGCAAAGTATTCGTCGGTAAACTGTTCTCGTGCGGCAGTATTCGACAGTAGTGGCCGCGGTGGCCGGGCACAATGGGTGACGAACTCTCCGAGCTCGGCCTGTTGGAGCTGCTGAGCCACGCGCAGTTCCGGGTGACCAGCCGCGTCGCCGCCGCCCTGCGGGAGCGGCGCAGCAGCCTCGAGGAGTGGCGCGTGCTGTCGCTGCTGGCTGACGGCGAGGGTCACGCGATGAGCGAGATCGCCGAGTTCATGCTGATGCCGCCGCCGTCGACCACGAAGCTGATCGACCGGCTCGTGTCGACCAACCTGGTGTACCGCCGGGTGGATCCGGCCGACCGGCGGCGGGTGCTGGTCTTCCTCGCGGCCCGTGGCCGCGCCGCGCACCGCAGGCTGCGCCCCGCGGTCGAGGAGGTGATCGCGGGCCTGGACGACGAGCCGCTACGCGATCACATCCGGGAGCTGCTGCGACGCGTCGGGTCGCAACAGGACCAGGCTTGAACCAGGCTCAGAAGGACAGAGCGCCGATCAGCACCACGAAGCCCAGCGCCCAGGCGGTGACGATGCCCTCGATGATCGTCACCCACCCGGTGATCAGTCCGATCGGTCGTTCCAGCGCCAACAACGCGAAGAACAGCGCCCACAGGACGGCCCAGGCGAACCAGTTGAGCCCCAGCCACACAGCGGCCGGGTTCCCGCCTGCGGTCTGCAGCGTGTAGATCCCAGCCGGGATCGCCGTGATCGCGACGAACAGGCAGTACCAGCCGAACGCCCGGCCACTGCCGGTGATGACCTGGTTGAACGCCACCCACAGGTACGTGAAGGCGAACAGCAGGATGAAGCCGCCCCCGCGCGCCGAGGCGAGGTCGTTCTGCACCGCGGCTTGGATGAGGTAGATCGAGGCGACCACCACGCCCACGAAGCCGGTGAAGATGTTGATCACCGCGACCTCGCGGCCCTCCAGGAGCAGGGGGTTGCGCTTGGCGGGGGCGGCGCCGGGATCGGCGCCGCCGACCGCGGCCGCACCGGCGGGGATCGGCTCGGCCGCCCCACCCGCCCGGGCGGCGACGGGCTCGGCCGCCGCCCGCGCCTGTCCGACCAGCCAGATCCCGTTCACGCCGAGGACGGCCCCGACGTACAGCAACACCACGGCGAGCAGCATGCCCAACGCTCCTCAGCGTCGTCGGAGGGTCAATGCCCGGAAAGGGCCCACGGGGGTGCTGACGACGTCGCCAACTGCGGCATCGGCCGTCCGCGCTTCTCCCCGACGACACGGGGCTCGTGCGCGCTGGCCTCTTCCGCCGACAGCGCCCGGCGCACACCGGCGGCCAGCACCGGCAGGTGGGGCGGCGTGAAGACGCGCTGCGCCCGCCCGCGACAGGCCGGGCAGGCGGCCACGTCGCCCGCTCTGGCCATCGGCCTGCTCTCCTCGAACCGGCCGCATACCTGGCACGTGAAGACGTAGGTCGGCATCGGTCAGCTGCTCTTCGCCGCCGACCCGCGGTCGGCCGACACGGGCCCTTCCCTGTTCGGCCGAACGTCGAAGTCGAAGATCTCCGTCGGCAGGTAGAGCGAGCAGCAGGCGTTCGGGATGTCCACCACACCCGACACCCGACCCTCGATCGGCGCCGAGCCCAGCAGCAGGTACGCCTGCTCGCCCGAGTACCCGAACTTCTTCAGGTACTCCACCGCGTTCAGGCAGGCCCGTCGGTAGGCGACGGTCGCGTCCAGGTAGTAGTTCTCGCCCGAGGTCTCGTCGACCGACACCCCGATGAAGGTGAGGAACTCGCTGTAGCGGGGCTCGACCCGGCCGGGGATGAGCACGGGGTTGGTGGTGATGCCGTACTTGGCCATCCCGCCCTTGATGAGGTCCACCCCGAAGTCGATGAAGCCGCCCATCTCGATGGCCCCGCAGAACGTGATCTCGCCGTCGCCCTGCGAGAAGTGCAGGTCGCCGCCGGACAGCTTGGCGCCCGCGACGTGCACGGGGTAGTAGACCCGGCTGCCGCGTGTGAAGTTCTTGATGTCGTGGTTGCCGCCGTTCTCCCGGGCCGGGACCGTGCGCGCCCCCTCGCGGCCGACCCGATCCAGCTCGGCTCCGGACAGCGTGCCCGCCAGGACGCCGTCCTCCAGCGGCGGCAGCGCCAACGGGGGAACCCGATCCGGGTTGGTGTCGATCAACGCCTGCTCCCGGCGGTTCCACTCGGCCAGCAGCTCGGCCGAGGGCGCGGTGCCGAAGAGCCCGGGGTGGGTGATCCCGGTGTAGCGGACCCCGGGGATGTGCCGCGACGTCGCTTCCTGGCCGCGGAAGTCCCAGATCGCCTTGTAGGCGTCCGGGAAGTGGTCGGTGAGGAAACCGCCGCCGTTCGCCTTGGCGAAGATCCCGGTGTAGCCCCAGCCCTGCCCGGGTGCGTCGCCGTACTCCTGCGGCGGCTGGCAGGGGCCGAGGTCGAGGATGTCGACCACCAGCAGGTC
>Ga0207678_10006545_pt1 | contig 10328 bp, 8 predicted proteins | sample KBSC63metaG_FD_184319 | JGI IMG/M metagenome (GOLD analysis project Ga0207678, IMG submission 184319) | Corn rhizosphere microbial communities from Kellogg Biological Station, Michigan, USA - KBS C6-3 metaG (SPAdes) (version 2) | ecosystem: Host-associated > Plants > Roots > Rhizosphere > Soil ...
CAAGGTCATAGGTGCCGGCAAAATCACGGCCACGGCCAATCGGCCAGGTCATCGGTGACGTATCAAGAGCGAGCGTCTTTTCAATCTCGTCGAGCAGCTCGAAAGGATCGCGAGTCTCGCGATCCATCTTGTTGATGAACGTCACGATCGGAATGTCGCGCAGGCGGCAAACCTCGAAAAGCTTGCGTGTCCGCGCCTCGATGCCCTTGGCGGCGTCGATCACCATCACGGCCGAGTCGACCGCGGTCAGGGTGCGATAGGTGTCTTCCGAAAAGTCTTCGTGGCCCGGGGTGTCGAGAAGATTGAAGACGCGATTGTCGTAATCGAAGGTCATGACCGAGGTCACGACCGAAATCCCGCGCTCGCGTTCGATCGCCATCCAGTCCGAGCGCGTCGAGCGGCGATCACGCTTGGCCTTGACCTGACCCGCGAGATTGATCGCCCCACCGAACAGCAGCAGCTTCTCGGTCAGCGTCGTCTTGCCGGCGTCCGGATGGGAAATGATCGCGAACGTGCGCCGTCGATCGACCTCCGCGGCAAGCGGTGTCACCGGAATCGAATCGGAACTGACCAAGGGCTTGTTCATCGCCTGCATGTGGCCGCAAAAAGCAGCAAAATCAAGCCGACGCGGGTCCGGCATGCCGGCCGCGCTTCGGCGGTTCGTATCCTGTCACCGAGTGGTTAGCGCCGCCTTATAGGCGTCGGGGTTGAAGCCGACCAGTAGCTTGCCGCCGCCCGCATCGAGCACCGGACGCTTGATCATCGATGGCTGCTTCATCATGAGCGCGATGGCTTTCGCTTCCGACAGGCCGGCTTTGTCCTCGTCGGGCAGCTTTTTGAAGGTCGTTCCGGCGCGGTTGAGGAGAATTTCCCAACCCGCTTTCTTCGCCCAGCGCTCCAGGCGTTCGCGATCGATGCCCGCCGTCTTGTAGTCGTGAAACGCGTAACTGATGCCGTTCTTGTCGAGCCAGGAACGGGCCTTCTTCATGGTGTCGCAGTTTTTGATGCCGTAGATGGTGACTGGCACGATCATTCCCACTCGATTGTTCCGGGCGGCTTCGACGTCACGTCGTAGACAACCCGATTGACGCCTTTCACTTCATTGATGATGCGCGTCGCCACCATGCCCAGGAATTTCATGTCGAAGTGATAGAAATCGGCGGTCATGCCGTCGGTCGAGGTCACCGCGCGCAGGCCGACGACATATTCATAGGTACGAAAGTCGCCCATGACGCCGACGGTCTTCACCGGCAACAACACCGCGAAGGCCTGCCAGATGTCGTCGTACTGACCTGTGCGCCGGATTTCCTCGATGTAGATTTCATCGGCGAGCCGCAGGATATCCAACTTCTCGCGCGTGATGGCGCCTGGGCAGCGAATGGCCAGCCCGGGCCCGGGAAAGGGGTGCCGACCGACGAAGGCTTCCGGCAATCCAAGTTCGCGACCGAGCACCCTCACCTCGTCCTTGAACAGCTCGCGCAGCGGCTCGACCAGCTTCATGTTCATGCGCTCGGGCAGCCCGCCGACATTGTGATGCGACTTGATGGTCACCGAAGGTCCGCCGGTGAACGACACGCTTTCGATCACATCCGGATAGAGCGTGCCTTGCGCGAGAAATTCGGCGCCGCCGATTTTCTTTGCCTCAGCCTCGAACACATCGATGAACAGCTTGCCGATGGTCTTGCGCTTCTGCTCCGGGTCTTCGACGCCCTCGAGCGCCTTGAGGAACGTTTCGGAGGCGTCCACGTGCACGAGAGGAATATTGTAGCTCTCGCGAAACATCGTCATGACCTTTTGCGCTTCGGCGAGCCGCATCAAGCCATGATCGACGAGCACGCAGGTGAGCTGATCGCCGATCGCCTCGTGAATCAGCACCGCGGCGACGGCACTGTCGACGCCGCCCGACAGCCCGCAGATCACCCGCCCTTTTCCGACCTGCTTGCGGATTTTCTCGATCGCTTCGTCCCTGAACGCGCGCATGGTCCAGTCGCCGCTGAGGCCGGCGATCTTGCGCACGAAATTGCGCAGCAGCGCCGCACCGTTCGGCGTGTGCATCACTTCGAGGTGGAATTGCGTGGCGTAAAATTTGCGCTTGTCATCGCCGATGATGGCAATCGGTGCATTGGGCGAGGTGCCGAGGACCTTGAAGCCCGCCGGCAAGGCGGTGACCCGGTCGCCGTGGCTCATCCAGACCGGGTATTTCTCGCCTTTGCGCCAGACGCCCTCGAACAAAGGCGTGTCCTCGGTGACCGTCACTTCGGCACGCCCGAATTCGCGATGATGGCCACCCTCGACCTTGCCGCCGAGCTGTTGCGCCATCGCCTGCTCGCCGTAACAGATGCCGAGCAGAGGCACACCGGCGTCGTATATCGCCTTCGGCGCGAGTGGCGCGTCCTTGTCGAGAACAGAGGCCGGGCCGCCGGAAAAGATCACCGCCTTGGGGTTCATTTCGCGGAAGGCTTCTTCGGCCTTCTGGAACGGCACGATCTCGCAATAGACCTTCTCCTCCCTAACCCGGCGCGCGATGAGCTGGGTAACCTGGGAGCCGAAATCGACGATCAAAACCTTGTCGTGCATGGACGGCGTGTGCCCGAACATTCTGGAATCGGGCGCCTAAACGCCGTTCGGGCCGGCTTTGTGCGGGCTTTGGACTTCCGGGTCAAGCCTTTCGGCAGTTATCCGCCGCCTATTGGCCGCGGGCGCTCACCGCCGCGCGTTGTCGATCGCGGGGCCCAGCAGAGGAATCTTCGATATCCATTTGCTGGCGTGTGAGCGGTCCTGCTCCCCGGATTTGCTGTCGCCGGTGTCAGCTGGCGGAACGGGATCAGGGATCGCCTCCGGCGGCACCGGATGGTCGGTGTCAACCTGCCGAACGGTCGGCGGCGCCACTGCGATCGGCGGTGGCAAAGCTGGCGCCGTCATTGGAGATGCCGCAGCTGGGACACTCGCGGGAGGAGCAACAGGCGCCGGCGGCAACGCAGTCTCCTGCGGCACCTGACGAACTGGTGGCAACGCTGTGTCCTGCGGCACCGGGCGAACCGCCGAAGGTGGCAGAGAGGTCTCCTGCGGAACAGGACGAACAGCCGGCGCCGGTATGGGCTGAGGCTTCGCTTCGGTCGGACGCGGATCTGTCGGCTTTGGCGCGGGAGTTGGAGGCTCGGGCTTGCGAGTCACAAGCGCCTGCCTGACTGCATCAAGCCACTGAGTATCGGCGGCAGCAGGGTCCCGCTTGGCCGGCTCCGAAACGGCCGGAGCAGTCGCGACAGGAGCCGGGACTTGAGCCGGGGTGACCACAGCTGGATTTGTTGCCGGCGGCTTCGCAGTCACCTGCGGGCGCGGGTCCGGCTTGCGGACGGCCTCCTTCGGCGGTGCGGTTTCAGTACGTTGCACCTTTGGCGCAGCGGGAGCCGCGGCCGGTGCTGCCGGTGCCGCCGTTTTCTCGGCGGCAAGCAGTGACTTGAAGGCCGCCGTGGCGTCAGGGTCGACGGCCGCGCAGTTCTTTTCGAATTCCTCGACGTCGCGGCGCACGAGCATGCGCCGCGTGCTGGCGTCCACGCTCTTGTCGAGCAGCGAGATGATTCCGCTGCGCAAATTCTGGCAGGTCGTCTCGGGGGCGAAATTGGCGCGATAGAATGAATAAGCGCTGGCGATGGCTACCGGAACCGCCAGCAGCGATCCGATCAGTTGCATGGCGGTAACGATCCGCGCCGTCCTCGACGCACGCGGCGGCGGATACACATTGGGATTGAGGGGCGCTGCGTCCTTCGCGTCCACATGAAACGGCGGATCGCGCCTGGCCACTAGCATGGAAAACCCCAAAATAAAGACCTTCGCGAGTTCCACAAACACTGAAATTTCGCGGACAAATTGGGCCCGGATTGGGGCGCAATCGAGGTATTCCGTTTGCGATTTGTTACTGAACCTGACATGGCCGCCTCACCCCGCCCGTCGCATTACTGAAACATAAAAGCCATCGGTGTCGGTTGCACGCGGAGTCATCAGGGTACCAAGCTCCGACAGACGGGCCGCCTTGGCGAACATGAAAGCACGCTCCCCGAGTGACTTGATGACCTCGGTTGGCGGCTGCACGGCAAACTCCGGATGCCGCGCCAGAAAGCCTCGCGCCTGGGAGTCATTCTCCTCCTCCAGCACCGAGCAAGTGATGTAAGCGATTCGCCCGCCCGCTTTGACCAAAGGCACGGCGCGATCGAGGATTTCAACCTGCTCTTTCTGACGCTGTTCCAGAGCGCCCGGCCGCATTCGCCATTTGGCATCCGGGTTGCGGCGCCAGGAGCCGGTGCCGGTGCAAGGCGCATCGATCAGCACGAGGTCCATGCGTCCGGCAAGATCCCTGATTTCATCGCCAATGGATTTCGGCGTGCGAACCTGAACGTTACGCGCACCCGAACGCTTCAGCCGCTCGTGTATCGGCGCTAGCCGGCGCTTGTCGTCATCGGTCGCGAAGATCTGTCCTTTGTTTTGCATCATGGCTGCCATCGCCAGGGTCTTGCCGCCGGCGCCAGCGCAGAGATCGATCACCTGCTCGCCCGGCTGGGCGTCCGACAGCAAGGCCGCGACCTGTGAGCCCTCGTCCTGGACTTCGACGAAGCCTTTGAGAAACGCGGGCTCGGCATGAATGGAGGGATTTTTCGCATCGGCCGACAAGCGTATCCGCAGTCCCCAGGGCGACCATCGCGTGGGCTCGGGGTGCACGTCCGCAAGCATATTGTTTGCCGTGTCGCGCTCGCTCTTCAAAGCGTTTGTGCGCAGATCGAGTGGCGCGCGCGACGCAAGCGCCGCGCCCTCTTCGGCTCGCGCCTCCCCGAAAGCCCGCGACAGGTGGGGATCGAGCCATTCCGGATAGTCGCCGGCCACGTACGCGGGCGCGTTCGACATGTCCGAGGCCTCAAGGCGTGCGCGTTCGTCGCTGCTCAGCGTTTCCGGCGCATATTTCGATCCGTCAGTGAGCCTGGCAATCGCATCGATATCGAGCCCCCGTTCGCGCTTGAGCATGCCGAGCACAACGGCACGCGGCGTGTCCGCGCCCATGATGAATGCGCTCGAGGCCCGGCGGCGCAGCGCGTCATAGGCAAGGCCCGCAATCGCGGCGCGGTCGCCTGAGCCGGCAAAGCGATGCGTGAGACCCCACGCTTTCAACGCATCGGCGGCCGGCCGGCGTTCCTGTTCGATCGCGGCAAGAACTTCAATCGCAGCAGCGACCCGTGCTGCCGGCGTCATGGCAGCGCGAGGATGATGCGCACGATGTAGATGATCCACATGATGAACAATATGAGCGCGCCGACGCCGTAATAGGCGCCGCGCATGCGCACATTATTGTTCGTCACGTGCACGACCGCCTGGAGTACCCGCATCAACACGAAAATCCAGGCCAGAAGAACGAAAAGCAGATCGGCATGCCGGGTGATGATCACGAGGATCGTCAGCACATAAAATAAAACCGGCAGCTCGAATTGATTGGCAAACGCATAGCCGAATTGCGTCGCGCGCTTCGGCCAGTTCGGCTCACGCAGCGAAATATCCTGAAGGCGCGTCTCGCCCCGGCGCAGCGTCGAAGTGCGGAAATACATCATACCGAACATCACGCCGAAGGTGAGCAATACCTCGACAAAAAGAGGCAACAGGACAAATCGAATTGACATGATCCAGCCCTCGTCTCCCCCGAGACAGAATAACTACACACGGCTCGGATAGTTCGGACTTTCGCGCGTAATCGTCACGTCGTGCACGTGACTCTCACGAAGGCCTGCACCGGTGATGCGGACGAATTCTGCCTTCTCATGCAGTTCACCGAGATTCTTGGCGCCGACATATCCCATGGCGGCGCGCAGCCCCCCGGTGAGCTGGTGCAGAACGGTTGCTGCCGCGCCCTTGTAGGGCACCTGACCCTCGACGCCTTCCGGCACCAGCTTGAGCGTGTCCTTGATGTCCTGCTGAAAGTAACGATCGGCAGAACCGCGCGACATCGCGCCGACAGATCCCATCCCGCGATAGGTCTTGTATGAACGCCCCTGGTAGAGAAACACTTCCCCGGGAGTTTCGTCGGTGCCCGCAAGCAGCGAGCCGACCATCGCGCAATCGGCGCCGGCGGACATCGCTTTCGCGAGATCGCCGGAATACTTGATCCCGCCGTCGGCTATCACGGCTGTGCCGCTCGCTTTTGCGGCCTCCACGCAGTCCATGATGGCGGTCAGTTGCGGAACGCCGACACCCGCCACCACACGCGTTGTGCAGATCGAGCCCGGTCCGATTCCCACCTTGATGGCATCGGCGCCGCAATCGATCAGCGCCTTGGCGCCGTCTGCCGTGGCCACATTGCCGGCGACGACCTGAACCTTGTTCGACTGACGCTTGATCCGCTTCACCGCGTCGAGCACGTACTTTGAATGACCATGCGCGGTATCGACCACCACAAGATCGACGCCGGCAGCAATGAGCGCCTCGGTGCGTGCAAAGCCTTTGTCGCCCACGGTCGTGGCGGCGGCAACGCGCAGCCGGCCCTGCTCGTCCTTGCAGGCGTTCGGGTTGGCCACCGCCTTTTCAATATCCTTCACGGTGATCAGACCGACGCAGCGATACTGCGCATCCACCACCAGAAGCTTTTCGATGCGGTGCTGGTGCAACAGCCGCTTGGCTTCGTCCTGGCTCACGCCTTCGCGAACGGTGATCAGCTTCTTGGTCATCAACTCGGAAATTGTCTGCCGCGGATCGGTGGCAAAACGGACATCCCGGTTCGTGAGAATTCCGACCAGTTTGCCCGGTTGACCGTTGCCGCCACTCTCCACCACCGGAATTCCGGAGATGTGATTGTCCTTCATCAGGTCGAGCGCCTGCTGCAGCGTTGCACCGGGCTCGATGGTCAACGGATTCACCACCATTCCGGATTCGAATTTCTTCACCTGCCGGACCTGCGCGGCCTGCTCTTCCGGTTCCATGTTGCGGTGAACCACGCCGATCCCGCCCGCCTGCGCCATGGCGATCGCCATTTGCGCCTCGGTCACGGTGTCCATGGCCGAGGCGATGATCGGGATGTTGACGGCAATCGAGCGCGTGATGTGGGAGCGGATATCGACATCGGCGGGCAGCACCTCCGACAGACCGGGCTTTATCAGCACGTCGTCGAATGTGAGCCCTTCGCGAGGACTTGCGTTATGTTTCACGGCCATCGCCAACTCCGTCTTGCCCAAAAGGGCAAAAGGCCGGTCGGCAAACGGTTAAAAAAGCCCGTTGCGAGGGGGTCCTCGCCTGCGTCACGGCCCGCTTTTGGGTTGGCGTGGGTCGATAGCACGGGATGGCGCCGATTCCTAGCGCAATCGCAGATGGCTGTTATGAACTCGTAAACACGGTCGGGCCTTTCTTCCGCCGCTGCATTAAGCTTCAAGACGCATGTTTTGACGCCTCGGGCTCGCCGGATTCTCTGATGCTCCGTGACCGCATTGTTCCGCTGATCATCGCGGTCGCCCTGTTCATGGAGAACATGGATTCGACGGTGATCGCGACCTCCCTGCCCGCGATCGCCGCCGATATCGGCACCAATCCACTGGCGCTCAAGCTCGCCGTCACATCCTATCTGTTGTCTCTCGCGATATTCATTCCGGCCAGCGGCTGGACCGCGGACCGTTTCGGCGCACGCACCGTGTTCCGCGCGGCCATCGGCGTGTTCGTGATCGGATCGATCGGCTGCGCGCTCTCGAGTTCGCTCACCGACTTCGTCATCGCCCGCATCGTGCAGGGAATGGGCGGCGCGATGATGACCCCGGTCGGCCGCATGGTGGTCGTCCGCACGATCAGCAAACGCGAACTGGTGGGAGCGATGGCCTGGGTGACGACTCCGGCCTTGATCGGTCCCGTCCTGGGACCTCCGGTCGGCGGCTTCATCACCACCTACGCGACCTGGCACTGGATCTTTCTTATCAACGTTCCGATCGGGTTGCTCGGTATTGTCCTCGCGACCCGTTACATTCCCGACGTCCGTGCCGAGGAGCATGAACGCTTTGACGTGGTCGGCATGATTCTCGCCGGCCTCGGCATCGGTGGCATGGCATTCGGCCTCTCGATACTCGGTTTGAATTTCCTTCCGTGGTACGTCGTCGTCGCGCTCGTGATCGGTGGCGCCTGTTTTTTCGCGGCGTATCTTGCCCACGCGCGACGCACCGAAAACCCCGCACTCGATCTGACGCTGTTCCGCCTGCCGACATTCTTCGCGAGCGTGGTCGGTGGATTTATTTTCCGCCTCGGATTGGGCGCGTTGCCTTTTCTTCTGCCCCTCATGCTGCAGATCGGCTTTGGCATGACGCCGTTCCAGTCAGGCATGATCACGTTCGCAACGGCGCTCGGCGCCATGGGAATGAAGTGGGCGGTTGCATTCATTCTGCACCGCTTCGGCTTTCGAAACATTCTGGTGGTCAATTCGGTGATCAGCTCAGCCTTTCTTGCGATCTGCGCCGCTTTCACTGCGACTACTCCCATTGCTCTGATGCTGATCCTGCTCTTTGTCGGCGGCTTTTTCCGTTCGCTGCAATTCACCAGCATCAACACAATCGCCTATGCCGAAGTCGATCCCCGGCGCATCGGCCGCGCGACAGCGCTGGTCAGCGTCGCGCAGCAGCTCGCTGTGTCATCCGGGGTCGCTCTTGGAGCCCTCTCGGTCGAATTGACCGTCCACTTCAGAGGTGGCGGACCTCTGCAGGCCGAGGATTTTCCGCCGGCATTTCTGGCGGTTGCGGCGATTTCCGCTCTCTCGGCGCTGATCTTTGCCCGGCTGGCACCGGACGCCGGTGCCGAGATGGCTGACAGACTGCCAACCCCGGCGGAGCCTTCCGATCAGCGCGCCGGCTGAGATGCGGCGGCGGACGCGCCGCGAAATCCCGTTGCCAACAGATACAATTCAGCCGAATCCGTCCGGCTTGCCGGCGGCTTGACGTGCTTGACGGTCTTGTAGTCCCGCTTGAGTGAGGCAAGCAGCGCCGCCTCGGTGCCACCTTGCAGCACTTTTGCGAGAAACGTGCCGCCGGGCGCCAGCACCTCGCGAGCGAATTCGGCGGCCGCTTCGACCAACGCCATGATCTTGAGGTGATCGGTGCGCGCGTGTCCTGTTGCGTTGGCCGCCATGTCGGAGAGCACGACGTCGGCCGGCCCGCCAATCATGTCCTTGAGCTTGTCCGGCGCGGTGCGATCGAGGAAATCGAGCGCGATGAAGTCCACCCCCGGCACGGGCTCCATCGCCAAAATGTCGATCGCGATGACCCGGCCCTGCTCGGTTGCTGAAACGCGTTGCGCGGCAACCTGACTCCAGCCGCCCGGTGCCGCGCCAAGATCGACCACGCGCGCGCCTTTCCTGAGAAATCGCGCCTTGTCGTCGATTTCCATCAGCTTGTACGCGGCGCGCGAGCGCATGCCCTCGCGCTTCGCGCGCGCGACGTAAGGATCATTGAGCTGACGTTGCAGCCATTGACGCGACGACACCGAACGATTTTTGCCGCCGCGAACACGAACCTTTTTTTGACGTGGATTTGCCATCGGTGCCGGTCAGGACATGGTCGCCTGGTTGCCGCCGCTCCAGGCACCGTCTTCGCGCATCATCTGCACCAGCATCCCCTCGCGCAACCCGCGGTCGGCAACGCGAAGGCGCGGGCACGGAAACGCGCGCCGGATCGCCTCGAGGATGGCGCAGCCGGCAAGCACAAGATCTGCCCGTTCGATTCCGATGCAGGGGCTCGCCACCCGATCCTCGTGCGTCATCGCAAGCAATCGCTCGATGACGGTGGTGATCTGGTCCGCGTTCATCCAGCAACCGTCAACTCGATTGCGATCATAACGTTTGAGGTTGAGGTGCACGCCCGCGATCGTCGTCACCGTGCCGGACGTTCCGAGCATGTGGATTCCGTTCGTCCCGTCCCCGCCATGTTCGCGCACGAAGGGCGCGATCAAAGATGCGACCTCGCTGACCATCGCCTCGTAGGTTTCCCGGGTGACCGTGATTCCGCCGTAGCGCTCGGCCAACGTGACGACCCCGTGCGGCAAGGAAATCCAGCCGCGAATCTGCGGCAATGGTGGCCCGCCACGTCCCCTGTGCGAGCGCGCAAGCCGTACGACTTCTGACGAACCTCCGCCGATATCGAACAGGATGGCACCCTCGGCCTGCGGGTCGATCAACGGCGTGCAGCCGGTGGCCGCGAGCCGCGCTTCCGTTTCGCGGTCGATCACCTCGAGCTCGAGACCCAATTCGTCGGCGACACGGGCGAGAAACTGCGCGCCGTTCTGCGCCGCGCGGCAGGCTTCGGTCGCGATCAGCCGTGCGCGGGTCACGC